>Ga0265295_1004674_pt1 | contig 18202 bp, 20 predicted proteins | sample Munlansysbiofilm_FD_192503 | JGI IMG/M metagenome (GOLD analysis project Ga0265295, IMG submission 192503) | Leachate microbial communities from a municipal landfill in Southern Ontario, Canada - Methane capture system biofilm | ecosystem: Engineered > Solid waste > Landfill > Unclassified ...
TGAGCTGGTCTCCTCCAAGGGTGCGATACGTAAAACTCTTGAGAAGTACCTGAAATAATCTCCTGGGGGATGAAAACACATGCATGTAAAACGTTCTGTGACTGAGATTCTGTATATGCTCATGGGAACTTGCCTAGCAGGCTTTGCAATAGCGACGTTTATCCTCCCAGCCAAGATAGCCAGTGGCGGTGTCAACGGCATCGCCACTATCATCTACCACCTTCTAGGATGGGAACCCGGGCTAGTCATGCTCGGGATCTCCATCCCTCTTTTTTTTCTGGGCATGATGGTATTTGGCAAGCTTTACGGCTTCAAGAGCCTGGGAGGGACTTTTTTGCTCTCTTTCTGGGTCAGCCTGTTTGGCAAGCTCACCGCCTACAATGGATTCTTACCCTATGTCGACCGCATGGACACCCTTCTCTCAGCCATATTCGGAGGGGTATTGCTCGGAAGTGGGATCGGCATCGTCATGCGTTCGGGGGCAAATACCGGAGGCACCGACATCATTGCCCAGATAGTCAGCCGTTTCACTCCGTTGGCTCTCGGTACCGCCCTGTTCCTTACCGATGCCCTGGTCATAGTCATCGGAGCGGTGGTCTTTGGTTTTGAGCGAGCGCTCTTCGCTGTAATTACGCTCTACCTCTCGGGGCAGATGGTTAACTTCATGGTTATGAGCTTAGGCACAAAATATGCCAAGACCGCCTATATTGTCAGTGAGAAACATGAGGCTATCGGAGAGCGCATCATCAGCGAACTCCACCATGGGGGAACCCTCATCAACGGAACTGGAGTGTTTACCGGACAGGACCGCCCCATGCTGATGGCTGTGGTGCACAACCAACAGATCAACGCCCTCATGCAGATTGTGCATGAGGAGGACCCCAAGGCATTCATGTTTGTCCACGAGACCTACCAAGCCTTGGGAGAAGGATTCGTGCCGATGCAACGCATCCTTACCCTACAGAAAAAAAAGCGGCGCGAGCAGGACGGTAAAAATTCCGGATAAGCTGATAGCAATGCTGCTCATCGCCCCTTCAACCTCACCTATCTCCAAAGCCTTGCTGGTTCCCAGGGCATGGCTGCATGAGCCGATGCCTACTCCATGAGCGATAGGATCTGATATGAAAAACATCTTGGCAAGCAGGGGGGCAAGGAGATTTCCTAGTGTTCCGGATATTACCGTCGAAGCGACTGTCAGGGCGGGGATGCCTCCGAACTGTTCAGTTATGGCAATCGCTATGGGGGTGGTGACCGACTTGGACATCAAGGAGGCAAGCACCACCTGGTCAAGACCGAGCAGGCCGCTCGTCCACTTGATGGAGAACAAGGATGCCACCGAACCGGCCAACGTCCCCAACAGGACAGGCAGGAGGGAACTCTTGAGCAGTGCCCTCTGGCGATAGATGGTAACGGCAAGCACTGCGGTCACTGGAGCAAGGAACAGCGTGATGATCGAAGCTCCCTTCGCATAGAGATCGAGAGGGATATCGAAGATCAGCAGAGTGAGCACGACAAGGCTCATTGCTATGATCATAGGATTGGCCAAGGGGTGCTTTATCTTCTTGTTTACCCATAGGCCAACCCAAAAGGCTGCGATAGAGAGCGTCAGCCCAAACAAAGGGGTGTCCAGCACTTCAAGCATTTCGCCTCCTTCTCCAAAGCCCCTGAAGCTTTGAGACCAACACGACAGTCCAGCTGCTAGCGGCAAAGCAAACAAACAAGGAGACCACGTTCACTACCAGCAGTTGCCACCAGACACTTCTGATGAGTGTGGCATAGCGAAGGATCTCCACTCCAAAAGGTATGAAGAAAAACGTCATGTTCTTGAGGAAGAAGTTTGTGCTCTCCTCTATTGCCGACTCTTTCATCAATCGTGAGAGTAGCAGAAAGAGCATGAGCAGCATGCTTACCACACTGCCAGGGAAGGCAAAGGGTAACACCGAGGAAATCAGGTCCCCAAGGATACAGACGCCAAATATAAGGCCCAGCTGGATAAGTATTTTCATTAGTAACTACAATACCCTACCATGAGGGGTTGTGTGAAGTGCTTTTAAGAGAGTTCCCCTCTTCTTGTTTGCCAGATATACTATGCCTCATGTAAGGAGATCCTCATATGGCTGACAATAAGAAAAAAAAGAAGAGCATGGTGACCAAAAAGGTCGGTAAAGCAAAAAAGCGAGGGAAAAAATTACTGATACTACTGCTTGTCCTCGCACTCCTCTGGGTGATCACCCTTATATTCGCACCGACGGAAGTTGCATACCAGAGCACAAGCACAACCTACATACAGGATTTGGAGCTGCCAGCCAATCCCGAAGGAAAGCCCATAACCCGGCATACCGGCTTCTCCCTCCTCTATGATGAGGAGCATGAACAGCCTGTCTGGGTCGCCTACCACCTGACCCAAGAAGAGCTGTATGGCACTGCCAAGAGAAAGGACAATTTCCGCTCCGATGACTCAATCCCGACAGATTCCGCCACACTGGCAGACTACCGGGGCAGCGGATATGACCGCGGTCACCTAATCCCTGCAGCAGACCTGTCCTGGTCGGAAGAGGCCATGAGCGACTCCTTCTATATGAGCAACATGAGTCCGCAAGAGCCTCAATTCAACAGAGGCATCTGGAGCTCGCTGGAGGCGACAGTACGCAACTTTGCCGACACAGAGGGAGAAGTCTATGTGGTAACCGGCCCCATCCTTACAGACGGCCCCTACAAGACCATTGGAAAAAACGAAGTCTCAGTTCCCAAGCACTACTATAAGGTCGTGCTCGATTATGCCGAACCCGATTTCAAGGCGATAGGTTTTGTCCTTCCCAATGAGGGTTCCGACGAACAACTGCAAAGCTTTGCGACAACGGTGAACGAAGTTGAGCAACTGACCGGCCTGGATTTCTTCCACAAGCTTCCCGATAAGTTGGAAGAGAAGCTGGAATCCTCCTACTCAGTGAGCGATTGGCAATTCGATACGTTCCAGGCAAGTGCCGAACAACGGAAGAACTATGAGAAGACAGGTCCCGCTGTCCAGACAAAAGAACATCCCCTCTACTCAATGGCAAAGGGGACCCTTACAAAGCTCCTGGTCACAGTGAAGAGGGAGAGCCTAAACCTTCTTGACATCTTCCTGCCCAAGGATGTGATGAAGCAGGTACAGCTTATCGTCAGCTAGGGAGAACCTTCAGAACCCAATCCTCATTGAGGTCTCGGCTTTTATCCGCTGAGGCCCTGTTTTGCCCTTCATAACCTTCGGCTACCGAACCATACCAATCGGAAACAGGAAGATCCCCTCAGTGCTCCCATTGCAAAGACCATCACTTATTGGTACCTTTCGTCTTGGTCACACTTGTTGCCGGAGGGAAGACCCACTACAAGGCAGACGGACAAACGTCCAGTCTCATACTATTCGGCATGCTGTTCTCAACAGCTATTTTGATGCTTATCTTTTAGGAGTATGTATGCAAGATATCAATTACAGAGTCCCCGATGAACTTATAGCTAAGAACAGCACAGCCATGATCCTTTCCGTGCAATCCTCCCGGTTCAAGCAGTATGGACAAGTCCTTGAGGGTTCGGCCTTCCAACACCTGATGGACAAGGCTGCGAGCATAACGCCAATCCCTGAAGAGGGAATCGTCTACGTCCCATCGCTTAAGGAACTGGAAGTGTTCGATGAGATCCAGGCGCTTGCCCCCTACTACGACCACCAACCTCTCCAGGTAGGTTTCTGCAATGGACGCAACCAGAGCATGAATGGCCTGGAGTATCACAAAAGCCCTGAAGTCATCATGGCACTGACAGACTGCGTCCTATTCCTCTGTCCCTTTGATCTGATGCAGGAATTCGAATCGGTAAGAACAATCGATGCGGAGCTCTTCTATCTTCCTAAAGGCGCGGTTGTCCTGATCAAGGCAAATGTCCTGCACCTTGCCCCTTGCATGGTTGGTCGGCAGGGTTTCCAAACGGTCATAGTGCTTCCCAAGGAGACCAATGAACCGCTAACCCCCCATGAGATAAAGAGGCGTGACAGTTCGGATGATAAAGAGAATCGCCTGCTTTTCAAGAAAAACAAATGGATGCTGGCTCATCCCGAGAGGGAGCAACTGGTAAGCCAGAACGTACATGTGGGATTGGTAGGGGAGAACAGGATGGTCCATCCTCTCTGATAGGATCCACACGTAACACCACAGTTTCATCTGCATAACCGGACAACAAACCCAAAAGGACGGCGTTGAATGAAGAATTTCATCCAACGCCGTCAATACAACAAACTACTCTCTTATGGATTTACGTACATAAGGTTTATAGTGTAGGTTCCGTCACTGTAGCCTGATCAAGATCAATTCTGCTTTGAGCCAGCAACCTACCATTCATTGACGCACCAGTTTGCATGGTTATCTTCGTCTGACTCAATACGATACCTTCAAAATGTGATCCTGTTCCCAAAATCACTTCACCTGATACCTGCCAGAAAATATTTTTTGCCTGGGCTCCACCGGTAAGGGTTATTCTACGATTAGCAGCTAGAACAAGATCCCCATTAACCTGGAAAATCCAAGTATCGTTGGCCCCACCATTAATGGTCACATCAGAATTGGTAGTGGTGGTTACGCTAGTAGTCCAATTATAGAGACCAGAAGCAAGAGTCTTGCCACCGATATCTCCTGCATGGAGATTGGTAAAACCAGGGGTTATCCTACCGGCCGCATCATTATAGGCAGTTACCATATCTGCAGTTGCGGTTGTAAGATTCGTATTTGTAGGTGGCGCCATATCAGCTGCGAATATATGTCCTATCACCTGGGTGGAGGTCGCATATCCGGTCGCATCCGTCTGTGAAAACCCTTCCATATAAGACTCTGCTGCCGGACTTATCCCCACATCACCTGTGATGACAGAAGAAGGGACTGTCGTAATTGCAGTTTTAGCTAGAATCACATAATTGCCTGCCATTCCCAATGCTATCGGATCAGGACCGATACCTGCTGCGGCAGTAGTGAAACTCCAGACTTTCGTCTCTTTCATAGCTATGTTGGCTAAGGTTTTTACTCCTGTAGTAAGGGTAGCGGTGTACTTTGTTGAAGGGTCGAGTAATTCAGTAGGGGCAAATATTGCTTTCTTGTTTGGCACGTCATACGTAATCGATCCTGCAACATTGGCGGTTCCATCACTTACAGTAAACGTACTGCCTGTGATAGATGCTGAATTCATGGATTCCTTAAACGTTGCGGTGATAATCCCGTTGAGAGCAGCACCGGTCGAACCGTTGGAAGGATAGGTCGAAACCACTTCGGGTGGATTCTCAATACCCCCGTCACAACCGATCAGGGCGATTGCAATCACGATAATTGCAACCATTGAAATGAGTGATCTTGTAAAGTTTTTATTTTTTTTCATTGAAATCCTCCGGACTTCTTAAGTCGATATGTACAAAATGTATTTTTGTACGATTTGGATGCACTGTCTTGAAATGTCAGATACCGCAATCTGAAGCCCGGTTCCGGACTTCTCTTTATTCCTTCTACAGGGATGACAATTACATGGATCATGACTCTACGGGGAGCACAATCCTGAATACACCTGTAATGGGGTAAAACATATGAAATGAAATGGCATTTCCCGGATAAAACGCATGCAACCGGTTCTATGCAAAGATCTTGCATGTACAGGGAAAAATGTCGGTTGCAAGTGGCTGGTCGGAGCGTCGTTCCCTAACATGGGTCGGCGGTAGCAAGCAGCAGGAAAGACCCTTTGCCACAAAAAGATCCTCTTGCATGTGTAGTATCATAGAGATAAGATGCGTTGTCAATCATTAGACAACAATATATATCAATTGCAACTAATATATATCAATGATTGCCGTTAAAATGTAATTAATTATGAATATGGATGATTACCATTAGTTATTACTATTTTCAAGCATTAACAAATAAAATTAAATAAATAAAAAAGGAGTTGAACTTTTGTTGCTATTAGTTAATACTATGATATATGTCAACAATTAAAAGTGAAGTCCTAACACTGCAAGAGTGTTCGAGATATTTAAAGATTGCGGAATCAACGATTTATGTTCTCGCCCGGAACGGAAGAATTCCTGCCCAGAAGGTAGGAAGAAACTGGCGTTTCAGCAAAAAAGCACTTGATAAGTGGTTAGCCGGTGAGATAACTCTGCCTGAACCCGAAGCAAAACAAACAGAGCAAAACTAGCGCTTCATATAGTAAAAGCTCTTCTAACCAGAGAGACTCCGCCATTGGCGGAGTCTCTTGTGCTTCATGGGAACAGAATACCGTACCTGCAATCACTCCTCGTCATCTTCATACCCATCGTCGCCGTACTCTTCCTTCGCCCCGGCATAAGCGCTCTCGAAGGAGGAAAACTTACCCAATACCGACCCTTCACTGTAATCCAAGACAAAGAATCCATTATAAAACTCATAGATATCATAGGACTTAATCTCATCCAATCCTTCACCCTGCACATAGCTGCCATCAAAGTAGGCGTTCCTTTCGATGAAATCAAACAATCCCTCATCGGAGATGTAGTCCACATCCTCATCATTGGCCTTACGATCCAGCTGACAGGATTTGACATAATCAATCTCCTCATAGGGCTCCTTCCCGATGGCTGCGTAGTCAGAGGCCAGCAAGGCTGCCTCAACAGATGAGAACCGTCCTTTGACAGAGTACTCTATAGGTGTGACAATGAAAAAATCCCTTTCAAGCTCTATGATGTAACTGACATCGGGTATCAGCCCCTCTTCTGCGGAGCTGAACAGTGTTTTCCTGATCTCTCCCTCATCAAGGAACCAGTAACACAAATCAGCATCAAAGTACATTTCCGTTGCCTTATCCTTGTCAACGGGGAAAGTAAATGAGGATAAGCTTGCAGGCAAACCGGCTAGTTTCATCATCCCTTCAAGTGCGTCTTTCTCTTTGTTGGCTAATTCTGTATGTGTCTTTCCCTTATTCGCTTGTACCCCACCATCGTTATAGTGCATTGTTATTCCTCTCTCGCAGCTGGGCCCTTAGCGGCTCGCTACCATGAAGTATATGCTAACAACAGGCATGTGAGATAGGGAGAGAACTGGCCGATATGCATAACAGAGATACATTCGGCTGGGCATACATGAGAGGGAAGCTGTTTGAAGCAGCTTCCCTCTCTCTTTCAGCGCCTACCAAAACACCGAAGGCCGCTCTCGCGGCCTTCAGCTGAACATTATTTGGAGATGAGCATCGTCTTCGGGTCAAGACTGACACCCATGAGTTTCCCTTTTTGCGAGGTGCGGGACTTCACCAAGGTCATCACTACCTTATCACGATCCTCATTGTAGATAAGGCCGATGAGCACATCGATCAGATTGGTATACTTTTGCATGGTATTGGGAACACCAAACTCATCGTAAGCAACATCTGCACGAACAGGAGATACACTGAACCATACTTCCAGGTTCATATCCAAAGCAAACTGCTTGATTTTCTTTACATCATCTTCAGTGGCTACCGTAAGCTTGTAACCATCAAACAAGATTGCATCCGCTTTAAAAGAACCATGCTTGATGAGGGTTTCCAAACTGGAGAGCACCTTATCGATAGTGACGTTCTCCTGACTGAAATTCATCACTACACGGTTAGATAGAATGTTATTATACACAGAAGCTGCATCAGCTAGGCTTCTTCCTTCAGAAACTTCACGAAACACTTCCTTATACCAGTTGATGACATGTTCGACGTTCCCGGAAAAGGAGACGTGAATGACATGCTGACCTCTCAGAAGCTTATCTGTGGCTAGGTGTACCAAGCACGCTGTCTTACCTACACCATGACGCGAAACAAGTACGCCGAGATTACCACGACCGAGTCCTCCATCAAGGGATTCCTCAAAAACACGAAGCGGACTCAAGTCGTTCAATTCTTGGATTTCCATATTGCTCACCTCCCAGAAAATTTGTTGTTCTACCCCCAGTATACTATAAAAAAGTTCAGTTGGGTAGGAATTTGCACTGTAGGGGGCCTCTAAATAAAACACCCCTTTGCAAAGGCTACTCTGCAAAGGGGGTATATATTTGGTGCAAGACAGGTTATTTCTGCTCTTTCTTGCGCTTTTCCTGATACTCTTTCTTCAGTTCTTCCGAGACGCCCATTGGCACCTTGCCGTATTTGCTGAGCTCCATGGAGAACTCACCCTTACCCTGAGTCAGGGAACGGAGAGTTGTGGAATACCCGAACATTTCTGAAAGGGGAACATCAGCATAGACTGTGCACATTGCATGGTCTTCAGTAGAACTGATGATGATACCACGTCTCTGGTTGACTGAAGCAAACAGACTTCCCTGGAACTCTGTGGGTGCTACAACCTCAACCTTCATGATAGGTTCGAGGATAACAGGGTGGGCCTTTTCAAACGCCTCCCTGAAAGCATTGAGAGCTGCGGTCTGGAAAGCCTGGTCAGAGGAGTCGACTGCGTGCCAAGCACCATCGTTAACCACAGCCCTGACACCAAGAATGGGGAACCCGACCTGGGAGCCCTTCTTCATTGCAAGCTGGAAGCCCTTATCACAAGCGGGGATGTACTCGGTAGGAATCGTCCCACCCTTAATCTCATCACCAAACTCGTAATCCTTGGGATCCTCACCCTCAACAGCTTCCGCAAGAGGCTCGATATATCCGGCGACACGGGCATACTGACCTGAACCACCGGTCTGCTTCTTGTGGGTGTAGTTGAATGCTGCACGCTCGGTGATAGCCTCGCGGTATGCAACCTCTGGCTCTCCGATCTCCACTTCAGCCTTATACTCACGCTTCATGCGTTCGACATACACTTCAAGGTGCAGTTCGCCCATTCCCTGGATGATGGTCTGATTGGATTCAGAGTCAACGTAGGTGCGGAATGTGGGGTCTTCCTTGGTAAAGCGGTTGAGAGCCTTACCCATATTGTCGGCAGCCTTCTTATCAAGCGGCTTGATAGCCAATGATATGACAGGGTTAGGCACATACATGGAGCTGAGGGAGTAGTTCAGCTTGGGGTCACAGAAGGTATCACCGGAAGCACAATCTACGCCAAAGAGGGCTGCAATTTCACCGCAACCTGCTTCGACAAGGTCTTCCATGTTGTTTGCGTGCATCCTGATAAGTCTTCCAACCCTGAACTTCTTACGACTTCGGGTATTGAAAAGCTCGTCACCCTTCTTCACCTTTCCCTGATAGACACGGATGTAGGTGAGCTGACCATACTGGCCATCCTCAAGCTTGAAAGCAAGAACGACAGGAGGGAGGTTCTCGTCTGAAGGAAGAATAATCTCCTCTTCATTGTTATCAAGGTCCAGAGCCTTGTTTGTCACTTCACCGGGGTTGGGAAGATAGCTGACCACTGCATTGAGAAGAGCTTGGATGCCCTTGTTCTTATAAGCGGTACCCATAAGGACAGGAACGAGCTGCAAGGCAATGGTTGCCTTTCTGATCTCAGTATTGAGAAGCTCTTCGGTGAGGGTCTCCTCAAGCATTGCTTCCATGACTGCGTCAGAACACATGGAGACACTGTCAAGCATCTCTTCACGTTTGGCCTTGGCCTCATCAAGCAGCTCGGCAGGAATCTCTGCTTCACGCATCATGTCCTGGGTAGGACCGTCATCAAAGTAGAGAGCTTTCATTGTGACCAGGTCCACAACACCCTGCATCTTATCTTCAAGCCCAATGGGTATCTGCATGAGAACTGCGTTCAATCCAAGCTTTTCGACCAGCTGCTTCTGGACCCTGTAAGGATTTGCTCCAGTGCGGTCACATTTGTTGACAAATGCAATTCGGGGAACATGATACCGTTTCATCTGACGGTCAACTGTGATCGACTGGCTCTGCACACCTGCGACAGAACAAAGCACAAGCACAGCGCCATCGAGAACGCGCAAGGAACGCTCGACTTCAATGGTGAAGTCAACGTGTCCCGGAGTATCGATGATGTTGATCTCAGTCTCCTTCCACATAACGTTTGTTGCTGCGGAAGCAATTGTAATTCCACGTTCTCGCTCAAGCTCCATGCTATCCATGGTAGCCCCAACGCCGTCCTTACCACGAACTTCATGTATTTCGTGGATTCTATTGCAGTAGTAGAGGATGCGTTCGGTGAGAGTAGTCTTACCCGAGTCAATGTGGGCACTAATTCCGATGTTCCTCATGTTTTGCAAATCAGCCATACTATTAAACCTCTATAATCTAGAATAAAAGCGATGCTGCAGTATCTCCTGCAACTTTAAATTTCCGTTATTGAAAGAGCCTGCTGTTTCCTGTATACCCATATACTGCAATGAGGAAGGGATAAAAACACGGGCCCGCAAACTACTGAATGTGTAGCGTACCTTGTGGATAATATTACAATAGGGATTTTTGTGCAATCCCTATTGTCAACACAATCCTTTTCCGACTAGATAATTGTATGCTACAATGTCGTTGAGGTGTGCCATGAAAACTGTTTTCACTAAAATTCGAGAGGGCGAGATACCCTCAGTAAAACTGCATGAAGATGTATTTTGTACCGTTATCTTGGACATAAACCCTGTCCACAAAGGGCATCTTTTGGTCATTTCCAGCGAGCCCTACCCCACATTCAGCGAGTGTCCACCGCCGACACTGCACCATCTTATGGATATCGCACAACAGGCCGACAAGAAACTTCGTACCACCCTCGGCTGTGATGGGACCAATCTGGTAATCAACAACGGAAAGGCAAGCGGACAGGAGGTGCCGCACCTCCATATCCACATCATACCCCGCTACAACAACGACGGGCAGAAGTTCGGATTCACAAAAGAGACCTATGCTGAGGGCGAGATGGCCAAGTATGGGGAACAGTTGAAATTCTGACTATGAAAGCATGCCACCACTGCCATGCAGCAATAGATGCATTCTTGACCATAGGCACCCACACCCTCTGCCCGAACTGTGACAACCCCCTGCACAGTTGCTATAACTGCAGATTCTACAGCCCTGGATCTTACCACGACTGCCTTGAAGGGGTCGATGAACTTATTATAGAAAAAAAAGAAGCTAACTTTTGTGATTTCTTTATGCTGGGCAATGACAGCTCAGATGAAGAACGAAAAAAAGCTGATGCAAAAAAACGGGCTGAAGCCTTCTTCACCACCTAAGGAACCTATCATGAAAAGACGACGAACCATCATCCTGCTCTTCACCCTCCTACCCCTGTTGTTTCTGGGTTGTCAGACCTACACGGCAGCAAAAGGAATGGCAGCAATTGAACCCATACCCTCAGTTGTTGAAGAGAAGACCATCACCAAGTACTCCCCGGCACTGATAGAGAGTGAGAGAAGAATAGCCGCCCTTACCCTGGAAAAGGAAAAGTTAAACCTTGAAGCCCAGGCAAAAGCAGACCAGATTCTTGAAATGGAGCAGCAGAACGTTCTGCTTGAAACAGAAATTTTTGAGTTGCAGAGCCTCATAGAGGAGAACAGGACACTCCAGCAGGAGCAGAAAGAGCAGCGCCTGCGCATAGAGGAAGAATTGGCTGAGCAAGAGAAGCTAAGACTCTCCCTATTGCAGGAGCTCAGCGACGAACGTGATGCCCTCGAAATGGAAACCCGTATGCTCAAGGCTCAGCTTGAAGAGAAGACACTTACCATCGAGGAGAAGAATCGCCTCGAACAGGAACGAAGCGAAGAGGCTAAACGACTGGAGCAGGAACGATCGGCAAAACGCCTTGCACTGGAAGCTGAGGAGAAACGTATCGCCGCTGAGAATGAGGAGAGGCGCATCGCCATGGAAAAGGAGTGGAGACAAATCCCACCACTGGACCAGATCACCTATCCCAGGCTCTATAAGACGGACAAACCCACCACCCTCGCAAACGAGGGGGAGAAGCTGCGCGCACTCATGCTCCCATTGGATGATGTCCCATGGAAAGACAGCAAGGTGGTCCTTGAGGTAAGCAAGAGCATCAGCGACCTGGATGTTCCCGTTGTCTTTGTGACCGGCCATATGGAAAATGTGATAGCCCTAGTCAAGGAGATGCGCTCGAATGCCGCCCTTTTCAGCACAGGAGCGATAATAACCAGTTTCCCGATTCTAGAGATGAGCAATTTTGGCGCTGAAATCCAGTATCAGCAGGACAAGACCCTGCAACTCGTGGTGGCTAACCTTCCGGAATACCAGGTCGTGAGAGATCTCGTCGGAGGAAGGGAGTGGCAAACGACACAGAAGAGCGTCACTGCCGCCAGGCTGGGCCATCTCCAACAGATGCTTGGGGAGGGATCCCTCACAGTAGCCACCCTCCTGGGAGCTTCCCTGTACGAACCATCGTATCGTGACTGGAACACCTTCAGCCCTGTAGGGTATCGCCAGACTGACTACCTCTGGCCACTTTCAGAATTTCTGGAGAGCGAAGGATTCTATGATACCTACAGGCTCACGCACTTCAGTGAGGCGACCAATGCCGGCAATACCATCATCACTCCAGAATGGGGTGAACGGGTTGATTTCATCTACAGCAGAAAGCTCCTCCCCCTCACATCAACGATGCTGACCATTGGAGGGGAGTCGGTTCCTGACGAGAGCGGCATCTCACGCTTTGGCGTGCTGGGGACCTTCCTGGTCCCCTGATCAGGACTTGTCCTCTTTGGAACTCGGCTCTCCGACAACCTCAGCCACACCCTCGATAGTGGTGGCTGAGCTGACCCCATATTGTCTGGTGAGCTTCCTCACCCTCATGGACCATACGAACATCCCGATTCCAGAAGCGAGAAGTACAACCCCGACCAACTTGAGGAGCAAACTTCCTATCTGGGTCGGGAAGGCGAAGAACAGGATTGCAAGTACAATGGAAAAAAGCGCTTCTGAGAGCAAGGGGGCAACACTTACATTGCCCTTGCGCAAGAGAAATGCCTGGATGACCGATATGAGGGCAGAGACCAACAGCTGTGCGCCAAGTATGTAGAGAAGGATATGCGTACCGAAATTCTCTGTGAACAAGGAAAGAATTACAACCAGGACACCGATGGCGATATTGACGAGCCCCTTGATCGCCAAGGCACTCTTGTTACGGGGTCCCAATGCATACAGGCGCATTGATATGAGGGAGTTGATCCCTGTAACCACCATCCCCCCTCCCAGCAGTGCGACAAAAGCCTTTGCAAACGACTCACCCTGAAACATCATGTAGATGCCAAGTATTGAGAGTATGGTAGCAAGCACTGCAGTTGTGTTAAGGTGCCTTTTCATAAATGAATCTGACATGACAATCTCCCTTTTCTGGTATTATTTACAGACCAACCATTTTTCTTTATGGTACAGGGAGCGACAAAGCAAGTAAAGGAGTATAGGCACCGATGTACAGATATCTTTTTTTTGATGCAGATGGGACACTCTTTGACTTCGATGAAGCTGAAAACCGCGCTTTCTACCTGATGGCGGAAAAGCTTGGTCTCGATGCGACACACGAGCAGTTGGTAAAGTACAAAGCCTGCAATGAAGCGTGCTGGAAGGCCTTTGAACGGTCAGAACTTACGCAAGCAACCCTGAAGATCAAACGGTTCGAGGATTTTTTCGCTTCCGAAGGGCTTGTGCTGGACCCGGCACTTGCAAGCAGGACATACCAGAGCTACCTCTCGGAACAAGGCATCCTCTATGAGGAGAGCCGACCTCTGCTGGATGCGCTCGTTGAGCGCGGCTACACACTCTTCCTTGCCTCGAACGGCATTGCCCATGTGCAGCGAGGCCGCCTTGCCCAATCAGAAACGGAGAGATATTTCAAGGATATCTTCATCAGCGAGGAAATCGGGGCGCAAAAGCCGGACAAGCAGTTTTTCTCTGTCATGCTGGAAAGAACCGGCTTGGAATCGAAAAAGAAAGAGTGCCTTATGATCGGTGACAGCCTGAGCAGCGACATCCAGGGAGGGATATCCTTCGGTATGGACACGCTGTGGCTTAACAAGGATGGGGCGCACAAGAACTGTACGGGCCTGAAGCCTACGTACGAGATACACGCCCTGGCTGAAATGTTACATTTGTTCGGGATCCCTACTGAACGTTCTCCACGGCCTTGAGCTCGACCTGCACAATGAGCAGGCTATTAGGATATATGCTCGGGGTCCCTTCCTTGCCATATCCGAGATCGGGATGGATCCAAAACTGATATTTCGAACCTTCGCTCATCAGCTTCACACCCTCGACAAACCCGGGGACTCCTATTGCCTTCAGCTGGAATCGGGAGGGGTGGCCTCGCTCGTAGGAGGAGTCCACAACCTGACCGTTGAGCAGGATCATCTGGTAATCGAGTTCAACCATCTGTTCCCCTGTGGGCTTGGCTCCCTCGCCCTCTGTAAGGACCTTATACTGCAAACCGGAGTCGGTAACCTTTACTCCCTTCTGGCCCTTGTTGAGCTGAAGGAAGGATTCTGCCCGTTCAAGGTTTTCACGGGCGATGGCATCCTGCTCCATCTGTGCAATCTCCAACATCTTGTTCTGCACTTCATAGAGAACTTTGCTCATCTCTTCCTGTGAGAAGTACCCCGAACCAGTCTGGGCGTCGAGGGCGCCCTTGGCAAAGAATTCACTGTCAAGTTTATCGAAGCCCTGCTCTCTCATGGTGGAGAAGAGCATATACCCATAGGTATAGCTAAAGCGCTCATCCAGAGATACGGGTTTCGGCTTGTCCTTGATGGAGTCTGTGACAACCACCTCTGTTTTTGTCTGGACGACCGGGGTATTGGGTGTTGTCGCCTGAATTGCAGCAGAGGCGTTCACCACTGGCGTTTCTTCTGATCGGCCACAACTGACTAGAGAGAGCATTGCGATACAAGAAAAGATGCAAATAAGGAAAAAATTCTTCACGGCACAACCTTCCGTTGCAGGGGTTTTGCCTCCTGGCACTACGCTGAAAGACAGGGAGTGCGCTAGCTTGGTTCGGTATTGTCATTCACCCCGAGATGACAACAACTACCAAGCGGAGGCTTGCATACAGGAAACTTTACCGCACATACCGCTTAACGTCCAGTAAAACATTACAAATCTGCTCTGTGCAGGTGCAAATATCGCCCTAGCGTGAGAAAACGCTTGTCCCGTTGCTGTCGATAGCTACGACCACAGGAAAATCCTCTACCTCCAGGAGCAGAAGCGCTTCAGGGCCCAACTCAGGAAAAGCCAGGGTTTCCACCTTCCTGACGGTCGAGGCATAGAGTGCGCCACAGCCGCCGAACGCCTGCAAGTAGAGAGCCCGGTTACGTATGATGGAGGAGATTACAGCTTCACTTCTCGGACCCTTGCCAACCATGACCCTAAGGCCCTCATCCAGAAGACGAGGTGCAAACGGGTCCATACGGGCACTTGTAGTTGGGCCGCATGCTCCCAGAGGAAACCCTTCGGGAGCGGGAGAAGGCCCCATGTAGTAGATCGCCTGCCCCTCCAGCACGATAGGGAGCTTCTGGTTATTTTCCAAGAGATCGAAAAGCCTGCTATGCACCTGGTCCCTTCCCACATAGATCGTCCCACTGAGCAACACCTGGTCGAATGCCCTCAAGGAGAGCAAGTCGCTCTCTGCAATCGGTAGTTGAATCTTACGCATCTTCCCCCTCCCAGACAATCTCTGCCTTACGATCTGCCCAACAGTTGATGGAAACGGAGAGAGGCATCCCGGCTATATGGGTAGGCTCCTCCTCGATGGCCACATGCAAGGCGGTCACCCTGCCTCCGAAACCCCCGCCGCCTATCCTAAGGGTCTGGACAGCCGCGAGAATATCCTCTTCAAGCTTGGCATAGGATGGATCGGCGTGTGCTATGCGCGCATCCCTGAGCAGGGCACGCTTGCTCAGATATGCTGAGCGCTCCATAGTGCCGCCGATGCCCACACCAAGGAATATGGGAGGGCAAGGCTTCCCTCCGCCCAGGCGCACTATATCACAGACTGCGTCGATGACAGCCTTAGGCCCTCCTGTCGGGTTGAGCATCCTCACAGAGCTGCAGTTCTCACTGCCAAACCCCTTGAGAAGCACCCTTATGGTAAGGCCTTCTCCATCGACAAGGTTCCAGTGGATTATAGGAGGGAGATTGTTTTGGGTATTTTTTCGGGTAAAGACAGGGTCGGTGACCACCGAGCGCCTATAGTATGCCTTCTCTACAGCATCAAGGGCCCCTTCGTTGATGGCTTTCTCAATCTTGGAGGGAACTAGCGGGCATGATCTGCCCAAATCCACAAAAAACACGAACATACCGGTGTCCTGGCACATGGGCAGGAGATTCTTATCAGCTATCTTTAGATTTTCCAGGATGGCATCAAAGACCGCCAAGCTTGTCTTGCCTGCGACATCGGAGGCGTTTTTTGCCTCCTCTTCCCTCCCCTGTCTTATACAGGAAAGGACATCCGAGGGTAGCCTGACTACCGCTTCTTGCAACGCTTCACTAATTTTCCTTGAGAGTTTCATCGGGGCCCACCTTCCAATTAGGATCATATAACCATGGGCGGGTCGAGAAGTAGTTGCCTACCAGATTGAGCAGGACCAGTGCCAAGGCCAAACCTACCACCAATCCCATACAATCAGCGGCCAAGTCCATCCACTCGCGGGAACGCCCGAAAAATGGTTGGAGCATCTCGACCATAAAGCCCAAAAGCAATCCGAGTACCAGTGTCTTGATGATGGAAGGGCCAGCCCAAGAGGAGAGGTGGAGGGTTGAACGAGTTTTTCTACCATCCTTTCTGGTCTTTCCTGAACCTGGGATCTGCAGCGTAGCGTAGAACAAGGAGAATCCAAGGCAAGCATAGGCAAGCATGTGGTCCCCCTTATCTGCAAAAGGAATCCATGTGAAGCTTGGATAATTCTCCGCAGGTATGAATGAGAAATAAAGGATGGCAAACACTACAAAAACAGAGAGGGTAATCCCCACTGTCCTGAGTATTGTCTGTAACGGAAGCCGGTTTTTCATGTCAAATCCCCTTGCCACACATCCCGCTCTTCCATTGTCTTTTCGAGAAGAGAAAGAAATGCGCTCTTGTCCGGAAACGTCCTTGGAGCCACCAACCTATGATTAGGAGTCTCGCATATAAGCCGTTCCACCACAATGTCTTTTTTCAAATGTCTAAGAATCCAAATGCTGTTTTCCACATGCCTTCTCAGGGAGGGCACACTGACCTCCCCCTGTGCATACCAGTCATACAGCCTCGTACCCCCACAAACATGGAGGTTGTGAATCTTGACAGCTTCGCTTTCAGCCTTATTGATCCACAGGCAGGTCTGTTTGAAATCACCTTGGGTTTCTCCCGGCAGACCTACCACTATATGAGTACAAACACCAATACCGCGGGAATGTAACGCTTTTGCACTAAGAATATAACAATCTGCATCATGTCCGCGGCCGATCCGCTTCAACGTCTGGGGATTGGAACTCTGAAGGCCGAGTTCGACCCACACTTTGCTGACACGGCTCTTGTACCCCTCAAGCAGGTTTAGCACCTCATCGGTGATACAGTCCGGCCTGGTGGAGATGATAAGTTCTGTAAACGGACCCTCATCCAGGGCGGCATCATAGAGCGCCTTCAAGGTAGCGACATCTGCATACGTGTTGGTCCATGCCTGGAAGTAGGCACTGAACAGCTCAGCCTTGTAGCGGCGTTTCAAAAAGGAACGGCCGCGCTCTATCTGGTCTTTGAGGGAGGAACATCGCTCCTCAAGGGAGACCACGGCGATCGGGGCTGTTTTGCTGAGCTCCTCATCAAAGGGACTTGCATGAGTAAAAGAACTCTCACCCGATCGTTGGTACATTGCGCTTGCGCCGGTCCCATCACAAAAGGCACAGCCTCCTTCCCTCCCCTCATCACGGTTGGGACAGGAGAAGCCCGCATCAAGGCCTATACGGTAGACCCGCTTGGAGTAAACTGATTCAAGATACTGGGCATACCCTCTCCAATGCTTTCTCATCAGAGGATTTCTATAGCCAATGAGACCTGACCGAGGACACTTGCTCCGAACCGTATGATCACATCCCCCAAAGGGGTCTGCAATCCCATGCCCATGCTCAAGCCGAAGTCAAAATCAACAGGGGAAGAGAGCCAGGGGTCAAAGGGGTAGGAAGAGGGTGGGACAAGATAGGGATCGTAACGGTCTGTCACAATAAGCTTTGCTGTTGTCTGCAAGAAGGAGTCAAATCCTAAAAATTCCCCAATGGCATACTGGTAGAGCGCACCTATCTGGGCGACATCCCGTTTCAAAGA
>Ga0265295_1004676_pt1 | contig 18195 bp, 15 predicted proteins | sample Munlansysbiofilm_FD_192503 | JGI IMG/M metagenome (GOLD analysis project Ga0265295, IMG submission 192503) | Leachate microbial communities from a municipal landfill in Southern Ontario, Canada - Methane capture system biofilm | ecosystem: Engineered > Solid waste > Landfill > Unclassified ...
CTCGCAGGCCACGGCATAGGAAACGAGATCACCGCCCGACCCGCCATATTCCTCGGGGATCGACAGGCCCATCAGGCCCAGTTCCTTCATCTGCTCCACCGTTTCGGTGGGGAAGCGCTGATCGCGGTCGATTTCCGCGGCGATCGGCTTGATCTCGTTCTCGGCGAATTTCCGCACCATATCGCGGATCATCGCCTGCTCTTCGGTCAAGTTGAAATCCATGTCTCGATTGCTCCCTTTAGATAACGTCTTCGACTTTGCGCGCGGCGATGGCGATGGCCTCGCCTTCGATCACGATGTCGCCATGCTGATTGATGCAAACCGTGCGCATACGGATGCGGTACTTCTCCATCTTCTCGATGACGGTGCATTCCGCCTTGATGGTGTCGCCGATCCGCACAGGCTTTTTGAAATTGCAGGTCTGCGAGACATAGAGCGCCCCCTTGCCCGGGATATACATCCCAACCAAGGTGGAGAAGAGCGCCGCCGACATCATGCCCTGGGCGATACGCCCGCCCATCTTCTGGCCCAACGAGCTGGTCGTCGCATAAACTTCGTCGACATGGATCGGGTTGAAGTCCGCCGTGATCGCCGAAAAGCTGTGGATGTCGGCTTCGGTCATCGTCTTCGAGAACGAGGCCGTATCTCCGACCTTTATCTCGTCATAAGTATGTCCGCGCATGTTCTGACTCCTTGAATTCGTCCGTCGCGGGAAAAGTGCTTTAGAAACGCAGTCCCATCGGCCGGTCGAAGAAAATCCGGGAATCCATTTCCTTCAGATCGTCGGCAATAGCGGGCTTGAAGCCCATCTTGGCCAGGATGTGCTTCTCCAGATCGACACCGGGCGCGATCTCGATCAGGGTCAGGCCCTTTTCGGTGACCTTGAACACCGCGCGCTCGGTCAGATAGAGAACTTCCTGGCCGGTCTCGAAGGCGTATTCGCCGCTGAAGGTGACCTGCTCGATCTTCTCGATGAATTTGAGCCCGTCGCCGTCCTTGATGATGTTCAAACGGCCATCGCCGATTTCGAACTGCTGCTTGCCGGCGACGAAAGTGCCGCAGAAGCAGACCTTCTTCGCGTTCTGCGAGATGTTGATGAAGCCGCCCGGACCGACGACGCGGCCGCCGAATTTCGAGACGTTGACATTACCCTTGCCGTCGATCTCGGCCGCGCCCAGGCAGGACAGATCGATGCCGCCGCCGTCATAGATGTCGAAAATGTCCGGCTGCTTGTAATAGGCCACCGAATTGACGCCAGCGCCGATGCCGATGCCGGCCAGCGGCACGCCGCCCAGCACACCCGATTCGATCGACAGCGTGATCTTGTCGACGAAACCTTCCTCGGCCGCGATCGCGGCGACGCCGTCGGGGACGCCGATGCCGAGATTGATCAGCATGCCGGGCTTCAGCTCCAGCGCGCCGCGCCGGGCGATGACCTTGCGTTCGTTCAGCGGCATGGCCGTAACGCTGGACATCGGCACCCGGTATTCGCCCGACCATTCAGGATGATATTCGTCAGACAGATAGGTCTGGAAGGTGAACTCCTTCGCGCCGACAACGACGTAATCGACCATGAAGCTATGGATCTTGACGTCATGCGGCTTGAAGCTGTTGCGAGCGACAACCTGCTCGACCTGAGCGATGACGATGCCGCCCGAATTGCGGACCGCGGCGGCCATTTCCAACTGGTCGGCCAGCAGGGCTTCGCGCTCCAGGGTGATGTTGCCGTCTTCGTCGGCCAGCGATCCCCGGATGAAGCAGACATTGATCGGGAAGGAGGGGAAAAAGAGCTGATCCTTGCCGTCGATGGACAGGAGCTTGACCACCTCTTCGCCGGACTCCCGCGCGCGGTCATTGACCTTGCAGCCTTCCAGGCGAGGATCGACAAAGGTCTTCAGACCGACATGGGTAAAGACGCCCATCTTCTTGCCGGCGATGGCGCGCAAGAGATGAGAGGTCACGCCCTGGGGCAGCATGTAGGTGGACAGCTTGTTTTCGACCGTCAGCTTGTTCAACGCCGGTTCCAGGCCGATATGGCCGCAGACCAGCTTACGCACTAGCCCTTCCAGACCCAAACGGTTGGCGCCGCGCTCCTTGCCGTCGCCGACAGCCGCGCAATGGAATAGGGTCAGATCGCGGGGGGCCTTGGTTTCCAGATAGCGCTGGCGCAGGGCTTCGAGCAGGTGTTCGGCCACGCCGCAGCCGACGAAACCGCCGACCGCGAGAGTGTCGCCATCCTTGACCAGCGCAGCGGCCTGTTCAGGGGTAATGATTTTAGCGGACATTCTTATTTTCCCCAGAGATTAGCTGTTGAACTTCGCCGGACGCTTTTCCAGGAAAGCCTTCATGCCTTCCTTCTGGTCCTCGGTGGCGAAGCACAAAGAGATGAGATTGACTTCGAGTTCGAGCGCCTTCTTGAGGTCGGCATCCCGGCCCTGATTGACCGCGACCTTGGCGTAACCCAGCGCGTCGGCAGGCTTGGACACGATCAGCGTCATGATGTCGCGCGCTTCGGTCAGAAGCATTTCAGGGGTGCAGAGCCGGCTGATGAGCCCCACCCGGAACGCTTCGTCCGCCTTGACGGTGCGGCCCGAGAACAGAAGTTCCTTGGCAAAGCCGGCATTGGTCAGGCGCGGCAGACGCTGGCTGCCGCCGAAGCCCGGAATCACGCCCAGATTGATTTCCGGCTGGCCGAACACGGCCTTTTCGCTGCCGAAGCGGAAATCGCACGCCATCGCCAGTTCGCAACCGCCACCCAGCGCAAAGCCGTTGACCGCCGCCATGATCGGCTTTTCGATGTCCTCGATGCGGTTGAACACCCGCTGCGCTCGGCTCATATAAGCGCGCGCCTGCTGGGGATTGTAGTCCGCCATCTGACGGATATCCGCGCCGGCCACAAAGGCCTTGCCGCTGCCGGTGATGATCGCGCCCTTGATCGCCGGGTTGGTCTCGATCTCGGTCAGGGCCAGGCCCAGTTCCAGCAGGGTTTCGTCATTCAGCGCATTCAGCGCCGAGGGGCGGTTCATGGTGATGGTGGCGATCTTGTCGCTCACCTCGAACTGCAAATTGTTGAAGGTCATCTTTGTAACGTGCCTCCCTTGATGGTCCACATCTTTCGTTGGGGGCAATTGCAAGCCTCATGCCATTCTTTAGATAGCCGGACTATTACCATAGTATGTTGAGCTAGCTACATATTCTTTTTATCATATGAAAAATTTCTGTGTCGTCCCCTGCCACTGTCGCGCGTTGATGTCGCGAAACGACGACAACACTTTCAGCTAAAATGAAAAAATGGCACCAGACATGAAGACGCCTTCCGCGCACGGCGGAAGACGCCGGACAGGAGGCTCAACGCCTCCCAATCCGCTGTCTATGCCTAAAGCAATGAAGAAATCTTGGCGTCCAGGCCGCCGGGCAGAATTCTAGGCCGTTCCGTCGGGCTGGGGATGCACCAGGAAAGCCCTGATCTCGGCGATCGCCTCGGCCAAACCGACACGGGCCGGAACCACCCCTTCGGGAAAAGCGCCGAACAATCGGGACGGCATCATCGGGTCCAGCAACACGAAGACACCACTGTCGCCCGAACGGCGCACCAGCCGGCCAAAAGCCTGTTTCAAACGCAGCCGGGCGATCCGGTCGTCATAAGCGCGGCCGCCGAACCGGGCGCGCCGCGCCCGGTGCAGAATATCCGGACGCGGCCAGGGCACCCGGTCGAACACGATCAGCCGCAGGGAACGGCCCGGCACATCGACACCGTCGCGCAGCGCGTCGGTTCCCAGCAGACAGGCGTTTTCCACCGCACGGAAGATATCGACCACGGTGGGCGTGTCCATGCCGCCGACATGCTGGGCCAGCAAGGGAATACCCGCCTCGTCGAGCGGCCCGGCGATGCGCGCCTGAACCGCTTTCAGCCGGGCGATGGCGGTGAACAAGCCAAGCCCGCCGCCGCCCGCCACCTTGAACAATTCCCGGTAGGCCGCCGCCACCTGCGCCAGATCGTCCTTGCGCACATCCGTCACGATCAGGACGCGGGTCTGGGCCGGATAATCGAACGGCGAAGACAGGGCCGCGCGCACCGCCGGACGGGGCAGATAGGCCGCCCCGGTCCGCTGTTCGGCGGATCGCCAATCGGCTTCGATGTCGCCCGAACCGTCGCGCAATGTCGCCGATGTGACCACCAGCCCATGGGCCGGCGCGGCCACCGCCTGGGCATAGGGGAGCATCGGATCGACCCAATGACGGGCGAACCCCGCATCGACGTCATGTCCTTCGCTGCGTTCGATGAAAAACCAATCGACGAAATCGGCGTTGGGTTCGGCGTCCAACTCGCCCAGCATCGCGGTCCAGGCCGACAAGGACGCCAGCGCCCGGCGTTCGATCCCGCGCGCCAGCGCCTCGATACGGATGCGCTGCGCACTGTCCAGCGTTTCCGCCTCGGCATCCAGCCGCCCTTCCAGCCGCCGCACCAGCAGCGCCAGCGGAGCGGATAGCCGCTCGAAAGCCGTCTTCAGCCGCTGGGCCGCCTCGGTCAAGCCGGGATTGAGCGGACGGGGATCGCATTCCAGGCTATAGGGGCCGTCCAGCCCCGACGCCCGCGCCCGGACCTGTTCGCGCACCAGCACCAGAAAACTTTCAGCCGCGCCGCCCGGCTGACCGTCGGTCAGGCGCTGACGCCATCCCGGCCCCGGCAAGGCGCGCGCCGCCGCCAGAATGTCGTCCAGCGCCCGCGCACCATCTTCATCGGCGATCAGATCCTCGGCCCGACGCCTCAGCCCCCGGGCGCGGCTGGGTCGCCCGCCGCTTTCCGCACCCAGAAGCCAGCGGCGCAACTCGGTCGCCTCCATCCCCGACAGGACAGCGGAAAAAGCGCCGTCGGCCGCGTCGAACAGATGATGTCCCTCGTCGAACACATAACGGGTCGGCAGATAACCGTCATCCAGCCCGCCGAACGCCGCCTGCATCATCACCAGCGCATGATTGGCGACGACGATATCGGCGCGGCGCGCGCGGCGAACGGTCTTTTCGACGAAACAGGTGCGGAAATGGGGGCAGGCGGAATAGACGCATTCCCCGCGCCGGTCGGCCAGCGCCAGCAGCGGCCCCTTGCCCAGCAGATCGGCCAGCCAACCCGGCAGATCGCCGCCGGTCATGTCGCCGTCGCGGGTGGCCAAGGTCCAGGCCGCCACCAGCCCCAGCAACACAGCCCCCCCGGAGACCGCGCCGGGCGCGCCCGAGGCGATCCGGGACGCCGCCTCGTCGAGATTGAGCAGGCACAGATAGTTTTCGCGCCCCTTGCGCACCACTACCTTGGCCGCGCGCAAGGCCGCATCGGGGTAAAGCCGCTCCAACTCGCCGTCGAGCTGGCGCTGAAGGGTGCGGGTATAGGTGCTGATCCAGACCGGCGCGCCATTGGCTTCCGCCCACAGGCTGGCCGGCGCAATGTAACCCAGGGTCTTGCCGATGCCCGTTCCCGCCTCGGCCAGCACCAGATTGGGCGCGCCCCGCATCTCGCGCGGGATGAAGGCCAGGCTGGCCGCCGAAGCATAGTCCGACTGGCCGGGCCGCTCCTCGGCATCGGGTCCCAGCAATTGGGCCAAACGGGCGCGGGCGGCGGACGGTTCGACCGGACGGTCGCCGGGCGGCGGCGGCGGTGCGCCATCCTCCCATTCTTCCAACCGTTCCCAGACCCGGAAAGCGGCCCGTCCCCGTCCGTCCACGCCGCCATAAGCCGCGCGGACCGCCGGACCCCAGGCCCAGCCGCCTTGCGCCATGACGGCGGCGATCCCTTGCCGGTCGGCCAACAGCTTTCTCGGCAGCCGGGTTTCCTCTCCGGCCAGTCCTTCAAGCAGGACACGGACGATGTCCAGCATCGCTTCCGGCTCGTCTTCGTCCGAAGCCGGCGCGTCAAGGCCCAAAACCCCGGCAACGCCCGCGACCGTCGGCACCGCGAAACAGGCCGGACGCGCAAAGGCGAACAGTTCCAGGATATCAAGACAGGGAAAGGCGGAAAGCCGCAGCCGCGCCGCCACTGCGGGGGCATGACAGAGCAAGGGCGGCGTCGCGCGGACGCGCCGCGCCGCTTCGGCCAGCGTCAGATTTTCCCACTCGCCATCCGCGCTGAGCCAGAAGGCCCCCTTGGGGTGGACGGTCAGCGAAGGAGCGGTCGGCGTCAGGATGCGGCCGGGCGGGATGGGCGTCATGGCCGGCAGTATAGGGCGGGGGCGGGCGTCCGCGCCAGCGCCCCCAAAGACCGGCACCCGCCTTTATCGGCCGGACCGTCTTTTCAGAAGGCTTCCTCGTACAGACGCAAGGCGTCGGCCTCGGTCACCTCCACCGGGTTGTTCTGCAACAGCCTGGTCTGCTTCATCGCGTCCGCCGCCAGGACTGGCAGCATCCCGGCGGTCACGCCGGCGTCCCGCAGCCGCCGGGGCGCGCCGCTCTGGCTCATCAGCGCATCGAGTCCCAGGATGAAGCCCTCGGCCCCGCCGCCCATACCCAGCACCGCGCCCAGCTCGGCATAGGCGCGCTCAGCCGCCGGCCGGTTGAAGCGCATCACCGGCCCCAGCATCAGGGCGTTGGACAGACCGTGCGAAATATGGAAATGCCCGCCCAAGGGATAGGCCAGCGCATGAACGGCGGCGCAGGGCGCGTTGGCGAAGGCCTGTCCGGCCAGGGTGGAACCGATCAGCATCGCCTCGCGCGCCGCCCGGTTGGAACCGTCGCGGCAGGCCGCAACCAAATTCGCGGCCAGAATCCGCAGGGCGTCGCGCGCCAGCGCATCCGACACCGGATTCTTCTTCAGCCGGGTGGTGTAAGCCTCGATAGCGTGAACCATGGCGTCGATGCCCGATGCCGCCGTGTGCAGCGGCGGCAAATCGACGGTCAGCTCGGCGTCCAGCAAGGCCAGATCGGCGTAAAGCTGGGGTGCGACCACGCCCATCTTGGTGGTCGCACCGGTGGTGACGATGGAAATCGGCGTCACCTCTGACCCGGTTCCCGCCGTGGTCGGCACCTGCACCAAAGGCAGACGGTCGCCCGCGACCTGATCGACGCCATAGATCGTGCTCAAGGGCTGGTCGTTCCGGGCCAAAACCGCCACCAGCTTGGCGACATCCAGCGAAGAACCTCCGCCCAGGCCGATCACGATATCGGTTCCCGATTCGCGGGCCAGACGAACGCAATCCTGCACCAGCTGTTCGGGCGGATCGGCGACGACCTTGTCATAGACGGCGACCGAGAAACCTTCCTTCTCCAACCCGGCCAGGACCGGAGCCAGCCGTCCCCGGCGCACGAACGAGGCGAAGGTGACAATCAGCGCGCGCCGCGCGGCGAAGCGGGCCGCCAGCAGACGGCCCAGCGACGGCGCGCCGCCCCATTCGCACATCAGGGAAGGCACCGTGTTGAAGGAAAAGGTGTTCATGTCGTTCCTCTTATCCGTGAATAGTCCGGAGAACGAGCCCGGGGCCCGCGCGGAGCTAAGAATAGCGCCAAACCGGCGTCAATGTCCCTTGGTCAGACGCTCCGAACGGCGGCGCAGCAGCTCCAGGCACACCAGCAGGACAACCGATGTCGCCACCAGAACCGTCGCCACCGCCGTGATGGTGGGGCTGATGCTTTCGCGGATGCCGCTGAACATTTCGCGCGGCAGCGTGCGCTGGCTGGGCCCCGCGATCATCAGCGCCACCACCACTTCATCGAACGAGGTGGCAAAGGCGAACAGCCCGCCCGAAGCGACGCCGGGCGCGATCAAGGGCAGGGTGACGCGGAAGAACGCCACCAAAGGCGGCGCACCCGAAATCGCGGCGGCGCGCGGCATCGCCATATCGAAGCTGGCCAGCGTCGCCGACACGGTGATGACCACGAACGGCGCGCCCAGCGCCGTATGGGCCAGAACCAGTCCGGCATAGGAACCGGTCAGCCCCAGCGGCGCATAAAAGAAATAGACGCCGACCGCGGTGATGACCACCGGCACGATCATCGGCGAAAGCAACAGCCCCATCACCGCCGGCTTCAGGGGAAAATTGGCCCGGTTAAGACCGATCGCCGCCAAGGTGCCGAGCACGGTCGCCAACAGGGTCGAGACCGACCCCACGATCAGGCTGTTGCGCAAAGCCGGCACCCATTTACCTGAATCCAGAATTTCCTCGTACCAGCGCAGCGAGAAACCCGGCAACGGATAGGTCAGAAAGCTGCCGGAACTGAAGGATAAGGGGATGATCGCCAGGATCGGCGCGATCAGGAAGACCAGCACCAGAATGCTGGCGATCCAGGTCAGGATCAGGCCGGTCTTCTGCGAGGTGGTCCGCGGCGGACTGGGCAGGGCCATGGCGTCTCATCCCATCTTTATCGCGCCGCCGCCGACAAGCCGGCTATAGACGCCGTAAAGGATCAGCGTCGCCGTCAGCAGCACGACGCCCAGCGCCGAGGCCATGCCCCAATTGACGCTGTCGGTGGTGTAGAAGGCGATGAAGTAGCTGAGCATCTGATCGGCAGCGCCGCCGACCAGGGCGGGCGTGATGTAATAGCCGATCGCCAGAATGAAGACGAGCAGACAGCCGGCGGCGATGCCGGGCAGGCATTGCGGCAGATAGACGCGCATGAAAGCGAGCCAGGGCGGCGCGCCCAGGCTGGTGGCCGCGCGCATGTAATGCGGCTTGATCGTCTTCATGGTCGAATAGAGCGGCAGAATCATGAAGGGCAGCAGCACATGGGTCATGGCGACATGGACGCCGAAGCTGTTGTAAATCAGCCGCGCCGGCTCATCGATGATCCCCAGCCCTTGAAGCAAATTATTGACCAGCCCTTCATTCTGCAACACCACCACCCAGGCGGTGGTGCGCACCAGAAGCGAGGTCCAAAAGGGCAGCAGCACCATAATCGTCAAAAGATTGGCGATATGGGCGGGCTGTGTCGCCATCAGGAAGGCAAGCGGAAAGGCCATCATCAGACACAGAACCGTGACCGACAAGCTAATGCGGAAGGTGCGGCCCAGCACGTCGAGATAGATGGCGTGATCGGGCGATGTCCGAGCGATGGACCCATCGACACCGCGTTTCAGATCCAAAGCGCCCAGCAGATAGAAATCGGTCAACGGCCCGCCGGCAGAAGCGATCGCGGCCCAGCTTTCGATTCCGCCCCAACGCCCGTCCAGGGCGATGAACGCTTCCCTTATGTCGGCAGCGGCGGCGTCGGGTGGACGCCGGGCGGAATTCATGATCAGGCTGCGCATGCCGTTGACGTCGTAATTGAGACGCCGGGCGGCGGCGCTGAGCGTGCCTTCGGCGCGGGCCTCGGCCAGATCGAGGGACAAGGCGCGGAACGCCTCGTCCCCCGGCAGGGCCTTTCGGTCCCATTCCTTCAACGCCGCCAGGGTGCGGGGCAGCGCGGCGGAAACTTCCCCGTCCTCCACGCTGCGCCACAACATGGTGATGATCGGCAAAGCGAACGTGACCAGCACGAAGATCAGTAAGGGGGCGACCAGACCGAACGCCTTGACCCGGCGCATCCGCTCGGCCCGCCTGAGACGGACCTTGAGCGGCACCACGCCCTCCGGCGCGACGCCTGGCTCCAAGGATGAGGCGTCGCCCCCGCCGCTCATCAACGCGCCGCCCATTTGTTGAAGCGTTCGTTCAGCCGGTCCAGATTTTCGAGCCAGAATTCATCGTCGATGACCTGGGTGTTGACCATATTTTCAGGCGCGGTGGGCAAAACGGCCAGCCGCGCGGGCGGCACCCCTTCCATCGCCTTCTTGTTGGTGAAGCCGTAGGAGACATATTTGGTCATGTCTTTCTGCACCGAGGCCTGCCCCGCGAAATTCAGGAATTCATAGGCTTGGGCAAGGTTGGGGCTGCCCTTCAGAATCACCCAACTGTCGATGGTGTTGAGCGAGCCGTTCCAGACGATCTGGAAATTCTTCTTGTCCTTTTCATTGGCGGCGGTGATCCGCGCGTTATAGGCCGACGTCATCACCACCTCGCCCGACGCCAACAGCTGCGGCGGCTGCGCGCCGGCTTTCCAGAAGATCAGATCGTTCTTGATGCCGTCCAATTTCTTGAAGGCCCGCTCCACGCCCTCGTCGGTAGCCAGCACCTTATAGACGTCGGCGGGGGCCACGCCGTCGGCGATCAGCGCGAATTCCAGATTGCCCTTGGGCCCCTGGCGCAGCGCACGCTTGCCGGGGAATTTCTTGGTGTCGAAGAAATCGGCCCAGCCCTTCGGACCAGCCTTGAGCTTGTCGCCGTCATAGCTCAGCACGAAGCTCCAGACGATGGCGCCGACGCCGCAGGGATTGACGGCGGCGGGCATATAGGCGTCTTTGCCGCCGATCTTTGCGTAATCGAGCTTCTCGAACAGACCTTCCTCGCAGCCGATCGCCAATTCCTCGGATTCGACCTGCACCACGTCCCAATCGGCATTGCCGCCCTGAACCTTGGCACGCAGCACGCCGACGCCGCCATCCCAGGGCTCGTCGATCATCTTGATGCCGAATTTGGCTTTGAAGGGGTCAAAGATGGCGATCTTCTGGCCGTCCTGATAGCTGCCGCCCCAGGAAACCACGGTCAGGTCACGCGCGCTGGCCGGTCCGGCCAGGGTAAAAAGAGCCGCCCCCGAAAGGACGGCGATGACGGCTAGATGTCTATTCATCGGAAAAGTCCCCTGTGGTGGATAGGATGGAGTCCAATTGCCGGAGCTTGACCGGGGCCGACCGGCCGGGCGCGCCAAAGGCCCGGCAGTCCTGGGCGCGGAAGAACAAATCGACGGTTTCGCCCGGCGCAGGTACGCGCTGGTCCGATCCGGACGGCAGTTTGACCATGACGTCCGAACGGCCGCCGGCCTCGACGACGACGCGCACATGGTCGCCCAGATAGATCGTCTCGCGCACGATGCCGCTCAGACGGTTTTCTGCATCATCCGGGGCCGGGCCCAGCCCCATCCGTTCGGGCCGCACCGACAAGCTGGTCGCCATCCCCAGGCCATAGACATTGACCCGGGTGGCGGTGATCGCCGTGCCATCGGCCAGGCGGGCGACGCAGCGATCGCCCTCGATCTGCGCGATCTCGCCGTCGAAATTGTTGTTTTCGCCGATGAAATTGGCGACGAAGAAATTGCGGGGCCGCTCGTAAAGCTCGTCCGGCGGCGCGATCTGCTGGATGATGCCGTCATTGAAGACCGCGACGCGATCCGACATGGTCAGGGCCTCGGACTGGTCGTGGGTGACATAAACCACGGTGATGCCGAGCTGCTCGTGCAGATGCTTGATCTCGATCTGCATATGTTCGCGCAACTGCTTGTCCAACGCGCCCAAGGGCTCGTCCATCAGCACCAGTTCGGGATCAAACACCAGGGCGCGGGCCAGGGCGACCCGCTGCTGCTGGCCACCCGACAATTGAGCCGGACGGCGTTTGCCGAACGCACCCAATTGAACCATCTCCAGGGCGCGGGCGACCTTGCCGCCGATCTCGCTCTTAGGGGTTTTGCGCACCTCTAGCGGAAAGGCGACATTCTGTTCGACCGTCATGTGCGGGAACAGGGCGTAGTTCTGGAACACCATGCCGATATTGCGCTTATGCGGCGGCAATGTGTTGATGGCGCGCCCCGAAAGGGTGATCGATCCATGCGTCGGAATCTCGAACCCGGCCAGCATCATCAAGGTGGTGGTCTTGCCCGATCCCGACGGTCCCAGCAGGGTCAGGAACTCGCCGCGATGGATGTCCAAATCCAGGTTCTTGATAACCAGGATCTCGCCGTCATAGGTCTTCTGGACCATCGAAAACTGTACGAGGACATCGCCGCCCAGCATCCAGACCTCCACCGCCGGCTGATTTTCGGATCAGCCCTTCCCCATTTCCAGCGGTTGAACGATAGACGAAGATCAAAGACCCTCACAAGAAAAATGCACTTTTTATGTGCGAAATTGTTCGCCCCTCTCGTATTTGCATAAATAATAATCATACTGGTGCGCTTTTGACCAACCGCCGTTCCGGACCGCCCGGCAAGCCAGGATTCCGGCGGCGTTGACGGCTATGCGCGCAAACGGCTAGTCTTCGCCGCTTCACGTAAAGTCCGGAAAGACCGCCATGTCCGATGATCTTCGCGCCCTCGCCCGCACCGCCAACGCCTGGCCGTTCCAGGAAGCCCGCGCCCTGCTCGACGACCGGCTGAAAGGCGCGAAACCGGCCAAGGGCTACGCCCTGTTCGAGACCGGCTACGGCCCGTCGGGCCTGCCCCATATCGGCACCTTCGGCGAAGTGGCGCGCACCACCATGGTGCGCCGCGCCTTCCATCTTTTGGCGCCGGAAATTCCGACCAGATTGTTCGCTTTCTCCGACGACCGCGACGGGTTGCGCAAGGTCCCCGACAACATCCCCAACAAGGAGATGGTGCAAGAACATCTGGGCAAGCCCTTGACCGATATCCCCGATCCGTTCGGCACGCATGAAAGCTTCGGCCACCACAACAACGCCATGCTGCGTGGCTTTCTCGATTCCTTCGGTTTTGAATACGAGTTCCAATCCGCCACCGACTGGTATCTGTCGGGACGTTTCGATCAGGGCGTCATGAAGGTGCTGGAGCATTACGACGCCATCATGGATCTGATGCTGCCGACCCTGGGCGAGGAACGTCAGAAGAGCTACAGCCCGCTTTTGCCCGTTTGCCCAAAAACCGGTCAGGTTTTGCAGGTGCCGGTGGTCGAACGCGACCCCGCATCGGGCAGCATCGTTTATCGGAACGAGGATGGCAGCCTGACCGAAACCAAGGTCACCGGCGGGCGCGTCAAGCTGCAATGGAAGGCCGACTGGGCGATGCGCTGGTATGTGCTGGGCGTCGATTACGAGATGTCGGGCAAGGATCTGATCCCCACCTATCAGCTTTCCAGCAAGATCTGCCGCATCCTGGGCGGCACGCCGCCGGTCAATCTGTCCTATGAATTGTTCCTGGACGATAAGGGCCAGAAGATCTCGAAATCAAAGGGCAACGGTTTGGCGGTCGAGGAATGGCTGCGCTACGCCCCGCCCGAAAGCCTGTCCTTGTTCATGTATCAAAAGCCCAAGGCGGCGAAGCGGCTTTATTTCGACGTCATCCCGCGCACGGTCGATGACTACCTGACCTTCCTGCAGAAATACGACACGGAAGAAGACGCCCAGCGGCTCAACAATCCGGTCTGGCACATCCATAACGGCCACCCGCCGAAGCCGGAATCGGGCTTGAGCTTCTCGATCCTTCTGAACCTCGCTTCGGTGATCAATGCCGAGGACCGCACCGTCTTGTGGCAATTCATCAGCCGCTACCTGCCGGAAGCCTCGCCCGAGACGATGCCGATCCTGAACCGGCTGGTCGATCACGCCATCGTTTACTACAAGGATTTCGTCAAACCGGCGAAGCGCTACCGCAAGGCCTCGCCGGAGGAAGTGGCGGCGCTGGCCGATCTGGCGGCCGAGTTGAAGCGCCTACCCAAAGGTGCGACACCCGAGGACATCCAGACGGTGGTCTATGAGATCGGCAAGCGCCACCCGGTGTTCCCCGACCTCAAATCCTGGTTCCATGCCTGCTATACGATCCTGCTGGGACAGGAACAGGGACCGAGACTGGGGTCTTTCATCGCCCTTTACGGCGTGGCCGAGACCATCGCCCTGGTCGAGCGCGCCATCGCCGGCGAAGATTTGGCGGACTGATCCCTACGAAGTGCGGTCACCCGAACCGCATGCCCGAAATCGGCACCTCCATCACCCGGTCGGAAAAGACAATCCGGCCGGGATCATTGCCCGCCGCCCCGGCCGCGACCATCAGCGGCAAAAGATGTTCCTCGCGCGGGTGGGACAGGCGGGCGGCGGGGGCTTCGCTCCAAGCCGCGAGACGCTGCGCGCGGCTGACAGGATCGGCAGCCACGGTTTCGCCCAGCCAGCGATCGAACCGTTCGGCGATGGGGGTAAAGGCCGGATCGCCATAACCGCGCATATTGTGAAAACTCATGCCGCTGCCCAGGATCAGCACGCCCTCATTGCGCAAGGGGGCCAACGCGCGGCCCAGCGCCAGATGCAGGGACGGGTCCAGCCCCGCCTTCAGGGAAAGCTGCACCACCGGCAGATCGGCTTCCGCCCGGACCAGCATCAGCGGGATGAAAACGCCGTGATCGAAACCGCGCGCTTCGTCCTTTTTCGCCGCCAGCCCCTGACCTTCCAGCAGCGAGACGATTCGTTCCGCCAATAAGGGCGATCCCGCCGCCGGATAGGACAGATGGTAGGTGTGATCGGGAAAGCCGTAATAATCATAAATCAGGGTCGGGTTGGGCGCGGATGTGACGGTGAAATCCGGCGCCTCCCAATGACCGGAAATCACCAAGATCGCCTTCACGCCCGGCTCGCGCCCGATCGAGGACAGCCAATCGGCGGTCGCCGCCCAGGCGTCTTTTGGCTGCCAATCCATGAAAAAGCAGGGCCCGGCCCCATGGGGGATGAAATAGACCGGCAGGGAATGATTCATGGCGTGGCCCTCACCGCTTGACCGGGCAGGGCGTACGCGCCAGGGCATAAGCACCGTCGCCGATCAGAGCCTGAACGATCAAAGCCACCGCCCACAAAGCCGGGTATTCCCAGCCGCCGCCGGTATTGGTGAAAAAGAATCCCGCCGCGCCATGCACGGTGACGATGGTGCCCAGGATCAGCGGCGTCAACGCCACCGCCACCGCCCGAGTCCACACCCCCAGGATAAGAGCGACACCGCCTAAGATTTCGACGGCCAGCACGACATAGGCCAACCAGGGCGGCAAGCCCAGGGAACCGAAGAAAGAAGCCACTCCGGCCGGGGTGAAAACGAAATATTTAAGCCCGGCATGAGCCAGGAACAGAATGCCCAGGCTGACCCGGAGAATCAGAGCGCCCCAGGGAGCGGTGCGGGAATCGGTCATGGCGGAAGCCTCATTTCAAGATAAAACCATACCCGCTCATATAGATTTTTTCCCATAGAACGATAATATCGGATTTAGTCCGTTCACTTCCTACTACTGGTAAGGAATAGCGATGCTGGACCGTATTACCGGCTGGGATGTCTTCCTTAAGGTGGCGTCCCTGGGCAGCTTTTCGGCGGCGGCGCGAACCCTGGGCATGTCGCCGGCAATGGCTGCCAAACATGTCGATGCGCTGGAACGGCGTTTGGGCGTCAGGCTGCTGTTTCGCACCACGCGCCGCCTGAGTCTGACCGAGGCGGGACGTTCCTTTCTCGAGTCCTGCGCCCGCATCCTGCCCGAGATCGAGGAGGCCGAGTCCGCCCTGACCGCCGGTCAGACGGCAATCGAGGGATTGTTGCGCATCAATCTGCCGGTTTCGTTCGGCACACGCCAAATCGTTCCCCTCCTCGACGGTTTTCTGGCCCGCCATCCGGGCGTGACGATCGAGCTGGGCCTGAATGACCGCGTCGTCGATCCGCTCGACGAGGGCTGGAATCTGGTGCTGCGCATCGCACCTCTGGCCGACAACCGCCTGACCGTGCGCCGTCTTGCTCCCTGCCGCATCCTGTTCGCCGCGTCGCCCGCCTATCTTGAGCGCCGCGGCGTGCCCCGAAAGGCGGCCGATCTCGCCCAGCATGATTGCCTGGGCTATACCCTGTCCCGTTCGGGCCGCGCCGATCAGTGGCGATTCGGCCCGGGGCGCGAGGATGTGGTCACGATCCGCGGCCCGTTGAGCGCCAATAATGGCGACGCGCTGCTCGCCGCCGCCATAGCCGGATTAGGCATCATCCATCAGCCCAGTTTTCTTTTGGCCGACGCCATCCGCGCCGGACAGTTGACCGCCCTGCCTTTGTCCCTGCCCGGAGCCGATCTGCCCGGCATTTTCGCCCTGCATCCGCATGGCCGGCACCCGCCGGCCAAGGTCCGCGCCATGATCGATTATCTGGCCGAATGCCTGTCCCCCATCCCCCCCTGGGACCGCGATCTGGAAGAGCCGCACGAACGAGCCGGGACGCTCATACAACAAAATATTGACAGAAACCGGTCTGCTCCCTAGCAATCCGGAACGGCGACGCCTTGGCGGACCCACTGCGGACGGAACAAGATGACGGTTCAAGACAGCAGCGGCGGCATAGCGGACCTTTCTTCCGATCTGCGTTTCGAGATCGGAACCGACGATCCTTTGCGCCTGGATTGCGGCATCGATCTTGCCCCCGTCACCATCGCCTATCGGACCTATGGCCGGCTCAACGCCGACAAATCCAACGCCATCCTGATCTGTCACGCGCTGACCGGCGACCATCATGTCGCCAATACCCATCCGATCACCGGCAAATCCGGCTGGTGGCAGCCGATGGTGGGGCCCGGGCGCATCCTGGATACCGACCGCTACTTCCTGATTTGCTCGAACGTGCTGGGCGGTTGCATGGGATCGACCGGACCGCTGTCGATTGACCCCGCCAGCGGACGTCCCTGGTGCCTGAAATTTCCCGGCATCACCATCGCCGACATGGTCCGCGCCCAGACGCGGCTAATCGATCATCTCGGCATCGACCAGCTTTTCTGCGTCATCGGCGGATCCATGGGCGGCATGCAGGTGCTGGAATGGGCCGCGCACCATCCCCAACGGGTCTTTTCGGCTATCCCCATCGCTACCGCCGCACGCCATTCCGCACAGAACATCGCTTTCAACGAGGTCAGCCGCCAGGCGATCCTGGCCGATCCCAATTTCCTGGGCGGCGATTATCCCCTGCATGGCGTCAAACCCAGCCGGGGGCTGGCGGTGGCGCGCATGGCCGCGCACATCACCTATCTGTCGGAAACAGCGCTCCACCGCAAATTCGGCCGCAATCTGGCCGGACGCGACCATTTCACCTATGGCTTCGACGCCGATTTCCAGGTGGAAAGCTATCTGCGCCACCAAGGCAGCACCTTTGTCGAACGCTTCGACGCCAATTCCTATCTGTTCATCACCCGGGCGATGGATTATTTCGACCTGGCGGCTGAATCGGACGGCGTGCTCGCCAACGCTTTCGCCCGGACGCCGGTCCGTTTCTGCGTCGTCTCCTTTACCAGCGACTGGCTGTTTCCAACCCGGGAAAGCCGGGCTTTGGTCCATGCCCTGAACGCGGTCGCAGCGAATGTCAGCTTCGTCGAGATCGAATCCGACAAGGGCCACGACGCCTTTTTGCTCGACGAGCCCGATTTCCACGCCACCCTGTCGGGATTCATCGACAGCGCGGCGGAACATCGCGGATTGGGACGGAGATTTTTCCGATGAATGACCCCACGCCGGTCAACGCCGCCGCCATCCGCGTCGATCTGCAATTGGTCGCCGACATGGTCGAACCGGGGTCGCGCGTGCTCGATATCGGCTGCGGCGAAGGGCTGCTGCTCGATTATCTGGGCCGGTTCAAGCAGGTGGACGGGCGCGGCATCGAATTGTCCATGGCCGGTGTGCGCGCCGCCGTCGCCTGCGGCCTGTCGGTGATCCAGGGCGACGCCGACACCGACCTTCAGACCTATCCTCCGGGCGCGTTCGACTATGTGATCCTAAGCCACACGCTTCAGGCCACTCGCGACCCCAGGACCTTGCTCTGCCACATGCTGCGCATCGGACGGCGCGCCATCGTCTCTTTCCCCAATTTCGGCTATTGGCGCGTGCGGCTGGCGTTGCTGCTGACCGGACGTATGCCGGTCACCAAAACCCTGACCTATCAATGGTACGACACCCCCAACATTCATCTATGCACCATCCGCGACTTCACCTTGCTGTGCCGTGAGGAAGGCATCGCCATCGAAAAAGCGATCTCGCTCGATTCCCGGGGAACCGCACGCTTCGACGGCGGACGGCGTCTGTCCAACCTGCTGGGTGAACAAGCGGTCTTTCTGCTGCGCCGAACCTAGAGAGGCGCGAAAAATCAACCCATCAGCCGTGCCGGAATCCCTGGGGCAGCGGCACATAAGCGCGCGAGGCACGGCGTCTTTCGCCAGCCGGCGGTGCGGCGTAGATCTGCTTGACCGCCTCCAGAATCACCACGCCGCCAAAGGTGGGAAACCAGCGCCTGCCGGCATTTTCCAACAAGGGCGCGGAACGCCGCAGCGTCCGGCTTTGCAGCGGCGGCAGATAAAGGGCCGAGGATTCCCGGACCGGAAGAAACAGGGATTCCCGCAGCAGCCGCACCAATTGTCCCGAACTGTAAGGCCGCCCCATCCCCATCGGCGTACGGTCCAGCCTAGCCCAGATGCCG
>Ga0265295_1004677_pt1 | contig 18195 bp, 21 predicted proteins | sample Munlansysbiofilm_FD_192503 | JGI IMG/M metagenome (GOLD analysis project Ga0265295, IMG submission 192503) | Leachate microbial communities from a municipal landfill in Southern Ontario, Canada - Methane capture system biofilm | ecosystem: Engineered > Solid waste > Landfill > Unclassified ...
GCAAAACACTGTTTCGCTGCAAAACCTCCCGCAGGGAATTTATCTTTTTGTGCTGCAGGCGGGGAGTTCTTTTGTTCAAAATAAGGTGGTGGTTTATTAAATTTATAACCCTGACAGGCTTTAAGCCTGTCAGGGTTGAAAATTTATTATTAATCGAAAAAAATAATTAAGGATATTCAAGCGGATTGAAAGCAAAAGAAGTTTGTTCAAAATTAAGCAACTATCATTCTGCAGCTAACTAGTGTCTGTCTTTAAAGTAAGGTTTATTGAGGAAATCCATAGCCCGGGCATTTATGCCTGGGTTTGAAATGAAGGGTTGTCAACGCTCCGCCCCTCGCTGGGATTGCCTTCGGCAATCCCAGCGAGGGGCGGAGACAAATGACAAATCGATTATTCCCAGGCATAAATGCCTGGGCTACAAAAAGGGTGACTTTATGGACAGACACTAACTAAAACTAACACAAGAGCTATTTGGTGGTTTGTTGTGTTAATAGGCTTTAGCTTTGCAAGCGATATGTATGCAACGACATGTCGAGATTTGAATCATATCAGCTTAAATTTATTATTAACAACATAAAAAGAAAGTTATGCAAAAGAGTATGTTTTTCGTTCCAACGGCTAAGAATGAGCCTGTATTGAGTTATAAGCCAGGCTCCGAGGAGCGTGCAAGACTGGTGGAAGCCATTAAAATTGCCAAATCAGAAGTGGTGGATGTTCCTATGATCATTGATGGGAAGGAAGTGCGCACCGGTAATCTTCAGGAGCTTCGTCCGCCGCACGAACGCGGTCATTTGTTGGGTCGTTTTCATCGTGGTGATGAAAAGCATGTGCAGATGGCAATTGATGCTGCACTGCGTGCAGGCGAGAAGTGGTCGGAAATGCCATGGGAGCAGCGTGCCTCCATATTTCTAAAAGCTGCCGGATTGATTTCAGGGCCTTACAGGGCGCGTCTTAATGCTGCTACCATGCTGGGGCAGAGTAAGTCGGCGCACCAGGCCGAGATTGACGCAGCTTGTGAGTTTGCCGACTTCCTTCGGTTCAACGTACAATATATGACCGAGATTTACAGCGAACAACCCGATAGCGGAGAGCTGGTATGGAACAGACTGGAACAGCGGCCACTCGAAGGATTTGTCTTTGCACTTACACCCTTCAACTTTACAGCTATTGCCGGTAACCTGCCATCAGCTCCGGCATTGATGGGCAACACGGTGGTGTGGAAAGCAGCCGACACCCAAATTTACGCTGCACGTATCATCATGGAAATTTTTATGGAAGCTGGCTTGCCTGATGGTGTTATCAACCTGATTTTTGTTCGTGGTCCGGTGGCAGGAAAAGTTATTTTTTCGCATCCTGACTTTGCCGGAATTCATTTTACCGGTAGCACGGCCGTTTTCCAAAATATCTGGAAAGAGATCGGTACCAACATCTCAAAATATAAATCCTATCCGCGCATTGTTGGCGAAACGGGTGGAAAGAACTTTGTGCTGGCACATCAATCGGCCAATCCGGTGCAGGTAGCCACTGCCCTTACACGGGGTGCTTTCGAGTATCAGGGGCAAAAATGCTCGGCAGCTTCCCGCGCATACATTCCTAATACTATGTGGGATGAAGTGCTGAAAGAGATGAAGCTGGATCTGGAAACCATAAAAATGGGAACAGTAGAGAAATTTACCAACTTTGTGAATGCCGTTATCGACGAGGCATCCTTTGATAAGTTGGCTGGAGTACTCGATCGTGCACGCAAGGATGACAATGTGAAAATTCTTCATGGCGGCAATTACGACAAGAGCGAAGGCTTTTTCATTGAGCCTACCATCTTGCTCACTACCGACCCACATTATGCTACCATGGAGGAGGAGCTTTTTGGGCCTATCCTCACCGTTTACGTTTATGATCCCGACAAATTTGAAGAGGTTTTGACAGAAATCGACAAGACCTCCATTTACGCCCTCACCGGAAGCATCTTCTCCAAAGACCGCTATGTGGTGGAACACGTAATGAAACGACTGAAACATGCTGCCGGCAACTTTTATATCAACGACAAGCCTACGGGTGCAGTGGTTAATCAGCAGCCTTTTGGCGGCGCACGTGGTTCCGGCACCAACGACAAAGCCGGCTCCAAGATTAACCTTTTACGTTGGCTCAGTCCACGTACCATCAAGGAGTGCTTTTTGCCGCCGGTAAGTTACAAATACCCGTTTATGGCAGAGTAACAGAAAATTCAGTTTCAAAGATCACATCACTAACTCAAAAATCGCCGGCCATCGTGCCGGCGATTTTTTTTTGCCTCAGCGCTAAATGGTGAGGCTCATCTGCCACATTTTGTGGAGTTGTCTTACCAGAAAAAATACCGAAAGAAATAGCTCTATCCTGCTTGTTTTAAAGCGTTAGCCGGAATAATGCCAATTTGATTTGGCGGATGGCATGATGTTAGAACCATCGCATTCTTTTAATTTTTAACTAATAAAAATAAATCATGAAAGTAGCAGGAATTATTTTGATAGTATTAGGCGTAATTGGTTTGTTGGTTTTTGGAATACAGGCTGCCAACGATTCAGAGAGTTTTTCTTTTCTGGGAATGGATGTAGCCGTTAGTTCGGCCAACTGGACACCGGTAATTATTAGCGGGGCTGTGTTGGTAGTGGGGATTATTATGGCTGCGGTGCGCCGAAAATAATTTTTGATAAAGTTATTAAGAACAAAGAAAAATGTCACTATGGATAAAATTGATGTAGAAAGTCCGATAGCAATGGTCGTGGACAAAATACAAGGATGGGTAGAAACCTTTATAAGCATGCTCCCCAACATGGCTGTGGCCATCGTGCTGCTTATCATCTTTATTGTTGTGGCCAACTTAGCATCCAGACTTTTTAAAAAGGTGTTCTCCAAAACTTCGGATCACAAAGCTTTGGAGGGCTTGTTTGCTACCATTATCAAGTGGTCGATTCTCTTTGTTGGTATTTTTATCATCCTCAGCATTCTTCAACTCAGCAAAGCTGTAACGTCTATTCTGGCTGGTGTGGGTATTCTCGGCTTGGCGTTGGGTTTTGCTTTTCAAGACATCACCGCCAATTTTATCTCAGGCATCATCCTGGCGTTTCGCCGCCCTTTTGCCATCGGACAGGTAATAAAAGTTAGCGATATTATGGGCACCGCCAAACGCACCAACCTGCGCGTAACGGTTATTCAGACTTTCCAGGGTCAGGAGGTTTTTGTGCCCAACAAAGATGTTTTACAAAATCCCATCATCAACTACTCGGCTATCGGCAAACGAAGAATCGATTTGGGCGTAGGAATTTCCTATGGCGACGACTTGGCCAAAGTGCAACGCGTGGTGCTCGAAACCATTAAAAACCTGGAAGGAGTAATTGATAAAGAAAACATCGTTTTCGACTATGGCGAATTTGGCGACAGCAGCATCAACTTCACCATCCGCTTCTGGATAAAATATCCGGGCGATCCCGGCTTTTTGGTAGTGCGCAACAACGCCATTATGAAAATTAAAGAAGCCTTCGATCAAAACGACATCATGATTCCGTTCCCCATCCGTACGCTCGATTTTGGTATAAAAGGCGGCGAGAAACTTTCGGAGATGAAGCTCGACATCGCCGCTTCAAAAGAACAAGCCCAATCCGAACGCGGGCAGGACAAAGACATGAATTAAAAAGAATCAATTTTATTTATTAATAAAAAAACAAAATACCATGAAAGATTTAAAAGGAAAAAAAATAGCGATTTTGGTTACCAACGGATTTGAAGAGGTAGAATTTACAGAGCCAAAAAAAGCGCTCGAAGCCGCCGGCGCCAGTGTAGAGGTAGTGACCCCCGATGGCGGGAAAGTAAAAGCCTGGAACCACGATAAGTGGGGCGGCGAATATGATGTAGATCGCAAAGTTGCCGATGCCAGTCCCGACGATTACGATGGACTGATGCTTCCGGGCGGTGTAATGAACCCCGACAAACTGCGACAAAACAAAGATGCTGTGCAATTTGCCAAAGGTTTTTTTGAACGCAAAAAACCGGTAGCAGCCATCTGCCACTCACCGCAGTTGCTCATCGAAGCTGGTGTAGTTGAAGGCCGCCGGCTTACCTCCTACAACTCGCTGAAAACCGACCTGAAAAATGCCGGCGCCCGCTGGGCAGATGAAGAAGTGGTGGTGGACAGAGGATTGGTAACCAGCCGCAACCCCGGCGACCTGAAAGCCTTCAACCGCAAAATGATTGAAGAATTTGCCGAAGGGATTCATAAAGAACAATAACACCTATGACACCCCAAAACCCCCGCCATTACGATACGCTGAGCGAGGCCATCGAAGGGCTGAAGAAGCGCGGATACATCTATAATTTTAAACTTACCCGCCATGGGCTGGAATGTGCTGAACCCAAGCTGCAACTACGCCCTGAAGATTTTGATGTGGACGAGTTTCACCGCTTCGAAGGCGAGAGCAATCCGGCCGACAGCAGCGTGGTGTATGCCGTCTCTTCGCGCGATGGCATCAAAGGCGTGATTACGGATGCTTATGGCGCTTATGCCGAAGGGCTTTCTTTTGAGATGCTCGACAAACTTCGCATCCATTGACGCAAGGCGCCTGGCGCTGGACACCACAAGTGGGGCATGATGTGGGGCAAACTCTTCACACCCATCTGCCACACTTCACACTATTGTTAGTGTCATAATTTTTTTAATGAATTGCAAATCAATCGATTGAATTAATGGGCGGCGCCTGGCACAAGATTTTCAAATGATATGATTTTATTCACAATTAAAACTTACAACTATGAACAAATTGCAAGTAAAAGGAAAATGGAATGTAGTAAAAGGCAAGCTGAAAGAAAAGTACGGCGACCTTACCGATGATGATCTTACTTACCTGGAAGGACAGGAAGATCAATTGCTGGGTAAGCTTCAGCAACGTACCGGCCGCGCCAAACAAGAGCTAATCGACGAAATCAACAAAATGTAAGACCCACACAGCATGAGGGCACTGCTTTTTATCATTGCTGCAATATTGTTGGTTGGCTGGATCATTGGCCTGATATTTAAAATCATCGGAGTTTTTATCCATGTGTTGTTGGTGCTGGCTGTTGTAGCTATTGTTGCAGCCTTCATCAAAAACTGGCGAAAAGATTAGTCGATCCGGAGCTGGTAATGAAGCAGCGCCAAAAAAAAGCGGAGTCATGAGAATGGCTCCGTTTTTTGTTGGCATTATTTCACATTTTGTAACAAGTACCAAAAACCCAATGCAACCGCATCGCAGCATCGATTCTTATCACTCCGCCTTCTTCCTTTTAGCTTCATTAGAAACGGCATGCTCTTTCGACTCTTCTACCTTTTCACCGTCTTCGTTCACCTGCACAATTTTAAAAGGAACAGCAAAATTCAGCGGCTCGTTGTCGTGGTTGTAGAACAGCGAAAATTGCCTGGCAAGCTCTACGCCAAAATAGAAGATAAAGGCGGCATAGTAGATCCAGATAAGAATGACGATAAACGAGCCAATGGCGCCATAAACCACGCCCATGTTGCTGCTTCCGATGATCATCCCGATGGCTATTTTGCCAACCGAAAATAATATTGCCGTAAAAATCCCCGAAAACCACGACGCGCTCCAATGTACTTTTACATCGGGCAAATACCGGTAGATGATGGTGAAAATGGTGGCCACGATTGCCAGGGATATCACCAGGTTGACAATCTGCGCCAAAACCGTCAGGTCGGGGCCGAAATGGCTCGACAGAAAATCGCGCAAAAAAGCAATGGATGCATCAATGATCAGCGACACCAAAAGCAGAAATCCCAGACTCAATATTACGCCAAAAGAGAACAACCGATCGCGCAGGAGTTTCAGGATATTCATCTTGATATTGCTCTTCACCTGTACGCGCCAGATGTAGTTGATGGAGCTTTGCATAATGCCAAAAAGGGTGGTGGCTGATACCAGAAAAAAGATGATTCCGACAATGGCGCCGATGCCGCTGTCTTTGGTGATTTCGTAGTTATCGATGGCGTTTTGCAGCACCTGGCTGCTCTCTCGTCCGATGAGTGTGTTTAGCTCCTCGAAAAGTTTGCCGCGCATGGTGTCGTCGCCTACAATAAAGCCAAACAGGGAGATGATAATGATGAGGATGGGCGCCAACGAAAAAGAGGCAAAATAAGCTGTAGTGCCCGCCAGATTGAGCGGGTTGTTGCTGCCAAAGTTGAGCGCAGCATGTTTGGTTATTCCGTAATAATCCTTCAGCTTGCGTTTGATTCGTTTCTTTTTCATACCGGCGTTTATCAAAATGCAACTTTAATACCCAGCCCCGGATCGGGCGAAAAATGAACCCCGCCTTCGGTGTTGATTTCTATAAAAGGCTTTAGGTCGAGGCTGAAAGCAATTGGCACGTTAGGGATTTTATATTCTAATCCTACAATTCCATCGATGCCCAATCCCAGGTCGCCGCCGTCTTCGTCGTAATAATGGTCGTACCAAGAGGGGCCTCTGCCATCGAAGTCGTCGCCATAAAAACTCACATGGCCGCCCCCGCCATAATACCAGTTAAAACCAGGCTCGTTGAAGGCAGGAACATGTTTTTCCCAAAGTACGGTTACACTTAGCCCATGATACCAGAAGCCAACAATACCCTCGATGGCCGAGGAGGGGTTCATTTTTTTAAGGGTCAGTCCTGATGTGCCGCCCGTGCGCAGGCCAATGGCAAAATCGTATTGCGCCATTGCGGTAACGCTGCTCAATAAAATTGCAAAAGTTAAGATGCTTATTTTCTTCATTGATATAATTTTTAAAAGGTTCGGCCAGTAATGGCTAAAAATATGCCGCCAGCAAGTTTTTCCATAGTAATACATTGAAAGCGCGCAGCCACAGGCTTTCTGAGTTACTTCCCCAAAATGGTCTCTTTTGTGGATTAATAGCCTCAAGTGTGGAACATTGTTATCAGCAAAAAGGCTGGTGTGGCATCGCACAACGGCATGGATTCTTAAAATAAAACTCTTACTGCCAGCAGGATAGGTGTTTTATTGTGTTGATTGTAAATGTTGATGGCATAATAATTAAGCATACCACCACGATTTCGAATGCCAAAATTTAAATCAAAAATGAAGACACGAAATTTTGCGATACTCTTTTTTACCATTAGTTTTTTATTTGCGGGTACTTTGGTAGCACAGGATTTGTCGGGTGTAAAGGCAGGTATCAATCTGTCGTCCATTACCGGCGACAGCGACGCGAATAAAGATCTCAAGGCCGGCCTCAGCGTGGGCGTTTTCACCAGATTGCCTCTTGCTGATATGTTTGCCATTCAGCCGGAGTTGCTATACAATTCCAAAGGGGTAAAGTATAATTACGACAACGCTTTTGTAAATGGTGAAACCAAATTCAATCTGCACTACATCGAGCTGCCTGTAAAGCTGGTTTTTGAAGTCACCGATAATTTTGACATCCAGTTTGGTCCTTATCTGAGTTATTTGGTTCAAGCCAAAGTAGAGAGTGACGCCGAGGTGCTTGGTTTCTTCGATATCAGCAACGATGAAGAGCTTGACCGCGACTACTTCAATCCGTTCGACTATGGCCTGACGGGTGGCATCAACTTCAACTTTAGGCCGTTGCTCATTGGCGTCAGCTACAGCCTCGGCCTTCATGCCATCGCCAAAGACGACAAAGCTGCCGAAGCCATGATTGGTGATGGGAAAAACAGCATTTTACAACTTCATCTTGGAATTTTATTTTAAACCTATAATAATAAATTATTATGCTAAGACTTGCAATTATCTTTTTTATCGTAGCCCTGGTGGCAGCGTTATTCGGATTTGGAGGCATTGCCGCCGGAGCCGTCGAAATAGCCAAAATCATCTTCTTCATTTTTGTTGTCCTGTTGTTGCTTTCGCTAATAGTTGGCGGAGTAAGAGGCTTCAAATAGAAATGATTTAATTCATTAATTTTTAAACCTTTAAAAAATAAATAACATGAGTAAAATAAATATAGTAGCCGGTTTTCTTGCTGGTGCAATTGCCGGTGCAGTAATGGGATTGTTGATAGCTCCCGACAAAGGATCTAAAACCGCCCAAAAACTCAAAGAGACCATGAAAGACGTTTCTCGCTCGGTAGCCGATACTTTTGAGAGCCAGAAAGAATATCTCGAAAGTCAACTGAACAAGTTCAAAAAAGATGTTCAGGCCGAAAAAGACGACGTGCGGCGCACCGCTGCCGAAGCCGCCAATGTAGCCGGCAAAAAGGCTGGTGGTACCAATGTGAATATGTAAAAACCCTTCACGAATCAATTATTAAAAAACAACTTCATTTTTTAGTCTCTGATAACAAAACCTCTTAAAACCAATTATTAAAAACCAGCACTGTTGAGTTTGATTTTATTCCGACCCCTTATTATCAACTCACTATATCGTCCCCCCCTAATGCCTGCGCCAATCTACTCCCCCATAGATTGGCGCTTTTTTTTATCTAAATGTATTGTGGCAAGTCATCAATCGTCAGTGGGCAGTTGGCTTCGCAAGAGATGCCAGCCTTATAAAGGATGGAAGCCCGTTCCGCTCCCTGCGCCCCGCGTCCCGCGCCCTGCCTCATTTTTTACCAATGGAACGCATCATCTGCTCCCACATATTTTTTATCTCTCCCTTTCGGGGAATAAAATCGCTGCGGCCGATGATCATTTCGCGGGCAAAAAACATGACCACGATAAGGCTTGTAAAAGAATAGGAAATGCTCGTAGCCCAGCCGGCGCCGGTAATCCCCAACGCCGGAATCATCATACTATAAAAGATTAGAGCTACCACCAGCCCGGCAAAGGAGGCGATGGTGTTGACGTGGTATTTCCCGGTGCCTGAAAAATAATGACCTACGATGAGTGCCACGTTAAACAGCAATACGCCCGGCGCCAACGAAAAGATCACGGCACCCACCTGCCCGAACCCCGGCCCAAACAGCCATACAAAAAATGCCGGTGGCAGAAAAATTAACACCAGCAACAACACGGCGCTGAGCACCAATGCCGCCAGCGTGAGTTGCACGGTGAGCTTTTGCGAGTGACCCTTGTCGGTGCTGTTGGCAATATGCGCGTATTGCACCATGCTGATGCTGCGACTTACCAGCCATATCGATTCCACCAGCGAGGTGCCGTTGGAATAAATGCCTACTTCGGCTTCGCCATACAAGCTGTTGAGCCAGTAGTAGCTCATCCTGAAACTAAGCAACTGTGCGATGTGTGCCAACTGATTGAGCAACCCGTAGTGCAGCATCTGATACGAAGCAGCGCGGTATTCTTTCCAAGCCACACGTCGCAAACCCTCAGCATGGCGGCGCAGCAGGTGCAGGCTCAACACAAATGCGCTTCCGAAAGCAATGTACAAAGTGATGATGTAACTTTGGATCGTGGCAAGCCCGGCGATATAAAAAAACACCACCAGACTTAACGCACTTATCACCACCTGCAACAGCATGATAGCGTTGGACTGTTTTATCTTTTCTTTTCCGATAAGGATGGAAGCATTGATAGAGGTAAACCCATTGATGGCGGCCAGGGCAACCACGTGCAGGATCATTGGCTGCGGCACCAGATCGAATCGCTTTATTATAAAATAAAAAACCACGCTGTTGGCTGCAGCCCAAAGATAGGCGGGTGCTGCCAGCATCTGAAAATGAAAACGCGGCGTGAGATATACCAGCGCGCCACCGCCCATCAGATTAGCAAAAACCAGGATGTAGGTGATGCTGACGAGCACAAGACTCTGCACCCCTTTTCCATCGGTGCCCAAAGCCCGCGAAACCATCACCGCTATCAGCAGATTGATAACCGCTATGGCCACACGCGTGCCGAAGGTATTTATGATCTTGTTGAGCACAGCATCTGATGTTTTATCACAAAAAAAAACTGTGAAGGAAATCTTTTGTGACTATTTAGTTTTTCGTGCTACCTGCTGATAAACTTCAAAAAGGGAGCGTCCGATCACGTCGTTGCTGAAATGTTCTACGGCGTAGCGTCGGATGGTTTGGCTCTGGTAGCGGTTCGGATTATCCAATGTATCGTTGAGTGCAGTGGCAAATTCCTTTTCGTCGCCGGCAGTGGTGAGTTGTCCCAGGCGTTCGTCGAGGTGCTCGTGGATGCCGCCCACGCGTGTAGAAATTACCGGCACGCCGCAGGCATAACTTTCGAGGATTACCACCGGCAGGTTCTCGAAGTAGCTGAACATGATCATCAGGTCGGCCTGCTGCAAAAGCTCTACCAGCTCCTGGCCTTCTTTGAGACCTGCAAATTTTACAACCTTATCGGTAAGATGCATTTCGTCGGCGAGCTGGTGCATTTTATCAAAATCTTCCCCATCGCCTATCAGCGTTAGCTCAAAGTCGTTGCGCTGCTGGTTTAGCGTTTTCATCACGCGCAGGATGCCTGAAATATTTTTTTGTTTGTCGGTAAAACACGAGAGATGCACCATCTTTTTTCGCTGCCGCGGGCTTTTGCTTTCTGCCGGTGCAAATTTTTGAATATCCACCACATTAGGAATCACCACATAATTACTGTTGCGCAACTTGTTGTCGATCATGGCATCGCGCAGGTTGGCTGTAACGGGGAGCACTGCCGCAGCGTGTCGCACCACGCGCTGGGTGGCAAGTTTCCGAAACGTGCCGCTATAGGTGTCCATGTTGGGCAGGTAGCGCGTCCAGTGTTCGGTAATTACGTAAGGAACTCCATGTATCATTTTGTTGAGGCGCGCTATCACACCCAGGCGCGTGAGCACATGCACGTGCACCAGATTTTCACGTCCGCGCTCGCGCCGTATCAATCTGATGCCTTTAAAATGGCTGATTGCAAAACGCCAGGTATTTACCAGATTGGCCAGAAACGCCGGCTTCATGGTAGATTTTTTAAAATAAATGCGCTTCGTAAACAGACCATTTTCGGAGTGTACGATTTCGTAAGTTTTGCCTTGTAGTTTATCGTCGGCGTGTACGTAAAGTACCGAAATATCTACATGCGGCGACACAGCCAGTCCGTGGCGTTCGATGAAAAGTCCCATCATCGGGTCGTAGCGGTGCGGGTACCAGCGGGGCAGATACAAAATGTGGAGGCGCGATGCCTGTGCTTGTTTCATAAGCGAACTAACGGTTTTAGAATCAGTTATTTAGTTTTTCTGTTGTGTCGTGTTCAATATTTCAAATTTCATAATAATAATCAATGTCGTCCTCTCATCTCTCATCTCTCATCTCTATTTTCATCACCTTCTCCACAGCCTCCAAAGCATTGCGTAAGCGCTGTTCTCCAATTCCGCTGACGATCGTGTAAGGAAAACGGTATTTTTCGAGCGCTTCACGATACAGCTCAAAAAGCATTTCACGCTGGTGCGGATGTTCGCGCAGCGCATCATATTCCCACGGCAGGTCGATGTCGGTGAGCAGATACAAGTCGAAATCCTGCTGTTGCAGATTTTCGTTAATCCATTCGTGACAACGGCCATATTTTACTTCGCACCAGATTTTGGTGACAAGCAGCTCGGTATCGCTGAAAAGCAAACCGGAAGATAATTCTTCGAAAGCCTGCTGAGATTTTTGTTGCTGTTGGGCAATGTACAGGATGTCGTCGAAAATATAGTTGCGGCCAAGCTGCTGCAAATAATGACGCGCATATTCCGGCACCCAGAGCGTATGATAATGTGCCGCAAGCTGCCTGGCCAACATCGACTTGCCCGTCGATTCGGGACCGGTGACCGCTATTTTTATCAGATTGCGCATTGCTGTTGTTCTTTTACTTTTTTACGCCACTCGATGTAGCCCCACACTGCCAGCACCAGAAATACCGTAAACTGAAAGCTGGTGAGGGCAAGCCCTTTATAAAAATAGAGTGGTATCGACACCAGATCGCCGATGATCCAGAAAATCCAGTTTTCGACTTTCTTGAGCGCCATCAGCCACATGCCCACGATAAATATTGCCGTGGTTGCCGAATCCCAGGCAGGCACAGTGCTGTCGGTGTATTGCGAAAGCACAAAATACAAAACCACAAAAAACACGATGGTGCCGACAATGCTCAGCAGGTGTTGTTTTGCAGTGTTGTAACTAATGGCGATGGTTTGCTGCTCGCTGTCCTGGTGCGTCCAGTTGTACCAGCCATACACGCTCATCAGAAAGTAAAAACCGTTGATGCCCATGTCGGCGTAAAGGCCGGCAAAGTAACAGATGTAAACGTAGATGAGCACTGAGATAATGCCGGTGGGAAATACCAGAATATTTTCCTTGCGGGCATACCATACGCTCAGCAACCCGAACAGCACAGCCACTGCTTCGAGCCAGGTGGTGTGGGTAAGGTTTTGGTATAAAAGATCAAAAAAATCGCTCACGGAGATGCAGTTTATCGAAGATCAGCGTTGATGATTTTCATCACAAAGATGGAGTGGGGAAGCTCAAACGATTTGTAAATCTCGTCGGTGAGCACCTGCATCACCTGGCGGTACTCTCCGAAAATCTGCGTGCTCATGTGGTTGGTTTCTACCCTGAGTGCTTCGTGCTTGTTGATGCGGGCAATGAAATCTTTGATAGGTGCAATGTATTCCGCTTTGAGCGGATAATAACTTACTTCGACAGAAATATTCATTGTTTTATTTTTTTAATAAAAAAGACAAAAAACGATACCGGCAAAAGTAGGAAAAAGCCGGGTAGCATCGCAGGCATGTAGGGATTTGGAAGTTTTGATTTTGTGACATGAATATTCTGTTTATCTTTGCGCCCGTAAAAAAAAGGAAAAACGGTCCAGTAGCTCAGTTGGATAGAGCAGCAGCCTTCTAAGCTGCGGGTCGTGGGTTCGAATCCCGCCTGGATCACGAGGAAATGCGCGTTGTAATAGATTTTATTACAACGTATTTAAGTTTTTAAAGTGATGACATTTAAGAATATACTTATCACCGGAACAGGAAGTTATGTTCCTGAGCGCGTGGTTAAAAACGAGGATTTTGCTGTTAATCAGTTTTTCGATGTAGAAGGGGTAGCTTTTGCCGAACCGCATGCCGAAATCAGCGAAAAGTTTCGCGCCATCACTGGGATAGCGGAACGTCGCTATGCCGCCGACGATCAGGTGTGCAGCGACCTTGCCACCCTTGCAGCACAAGAGGCAATAAAAGATGCAAACATCGACGCCGAAACGCTCGACCACATCATTGTGGCGCACAACTTTGGCGACGTGCCTGTGGGCACAGTTCAAACCGACATGCTGCCCAGCATTGCTTCAAAAGTGAAAAACAAGCTCGAAATCAGCAATCCTAAATGTATTGCCTACGACGTGGTATTTGGCTGCCCGGGCTGGATTCAGGGCACCATCCAGGCTCGCTCGTACATGCAGTCGGGGCTGGCAAAGCGCTGCCTGGTTATTGGCGCCGAAACACTCTCGCGCGTAATCGACAAAAACGACCGCGACTCGATGATCTATTCCGATGGCGCCGGCGCCACTGTGATGGAAATCAGCGAAAGCGACCAGCCCTATGGCATGCTTTCCACCAGCATGGCCACCTACTCCAACAAAGAAGCTTATTACCTGTACCGTGGCCCCGGCTACCAAAAAGGCTCAAGCCCGGAGATTAGTTACATGAAGATGCTTGGACGCAAAATCTATGAGTTTTCGCTCACCCACGTGCCCGATGCCATGCAGGAGTGCCTCGACAAATCAGGACACACCATCGACGAGGTGAAGAAAATATTCATCCATCAGGCCAACGAGAAGATGGACTTCGAGATCGTAAAACGCTTCTATCGTCTTTACAAAATCCGTCAGGCTCCCCAAGGCATCATGCCCATGAGCATCAGCAAGCTGGGAAACAGCTCGGTAGCAACCATCCCCACGCTCTACGATCGTATCCTCAAAGGTACCTGCCTCGAAAAACACGACCTGCACCAAGGCGACCTGCTCCTCTTTGCCTCCGTGGGCGCCGGCATGAACATCAACTGCCTCGCCTATCGGTACCAGGGGGGAAAGCAGTAGGCAGAAAGCTGAGGTGAGAAAGTAGGTAGTAGGTAGTAAAAAAAGGAAATGGTTGGCAGGCGTTGGGTTTTTGTTTTACGAATTATGATGTGATTGAATCCTGAACGCTGAATTTCATCCGAAGCCGGGCAATATCAATTGCAGAATAAGCTGACAAAAATTTAGAAGTTGGAAGAGGTGAGGAGTTGTTAAAATTAACGCGCTTAATTTTTATACCAAAATAGCATGTCAAAAATTGACGATGAAAAGTACCTTCGCCTAAATGGACGAAAGCTGTCCATCGACCGATGCCTGGTGGCTGATGGAGACCAAAATGAACTTTTGCCGCTCAGAGTTTTTCAAAAACTAACTGGCTCATCTTTAATCATCTGAATTTTTTGCCTGCCACCCTTCTGCTTTTTCATTTTTCCTATTTTTGCTTTTTGTCGAACTTTTAAAAAACAACAACATATGGCAAAACAAGGTAAAGGAAAAAAGGTGCGGATGGACAATCAGGAGGGTTTCGTCAGGCTTAAGGCACGTTCGTTGCCTATCGACACGTGTTGGATAAGTGAGGATTGGGACGATACAGGATCGGCCTACACCATTGTTTCGCGTAGACATCCCAACGGCAACATCACCCTCGGAGTTTATTATGTGGATTTACTTTGTCTTGGAGTAAAACAAACGCAAATTCTCTACAATTTAACTGCGGACGAATATGAAAAAGCCCTAAAGATAGTGCGTGGTTCTATTGAAATAGAGAAAGCTGATTATCAGCTCGTGCATGATCTTATTTATGCCAGTGTGGCGTATGCGAAAAAATTTGGTTTTGAGCCGGACGAGGAGTTTGCGCTTTCTCACTATCTGCTTGAGGAGGATACTGCCGCACAGCGGGAATACGACATAGATTGCGGCGTGGGGGGGAAACCGATGTTTGTACCTGGTAAACTCGATAACGATGCACACGCTGCCGAAATTCTGGCGCAGCTCGAAAAAACAGCAGGACCAGGTAATTATTACCATCCCGGTCACATGCCGACGATGGACACCCTTGAAATGCTAATCGATGGCCTTAGTGAGATGACGAAAAGTTTCGGGGTAAATGAAGAGGTAATTAAAAATTCCACGACTTTTCAGTTTAAAATCCAGATAAAAAACATCAAGAAACCGCCGGTGTGGCGTCGGGTAACGGTGCCATCGTATTTCACTTTTTTGGAATTTCACCATGTAATCCAGGGCGCTTTTGGATGGGACTCTTGCCACCTGTATAATTTTTCGCCCGATGGCTGGGGGTCTGATCTGATGATTGAAGAAATTGATGAGGCGAACGACAATCTTTTTGGTAGCAAACACGATTACCATCTGGAGGCTATGTTCACCAGACTGATGGATATTTTTATAAAAGAAGGACAGCGCTTCGTCTACATCTACGATTTTGGCGACGACTGGCAGCATGCCATTACATTGGAAAAGATTATTCCGGAGGTTACAATGGTGCCAACATGCATGGCTGGCAAAGGAGCTTGTCCGCCCGAAGATTGCGGAGGGCCATTCAGATACCAGGCGATAAAAGAAATTCTGACCGATAACAAGCATCCTGAATACGCCACGATTGTCGAATGGCTCGACCTGGATGACGATGAACAGTGGGATGCCAACACTTTTTACCTGAAAGCAGCACAGGAATTTATGGTCGACATGTTTGCTCAAGATAGGGAAATAGATCAGTGAATTGCGGGATAATCCTATCTTTAAGGAATTGTTGTAGAATAAGAATGAATTTACCTATGAGAAACTACATCTTAAAACTTATGTTCGCCTTCAGAGCAAACCAACTTGAAGAAACCGTTTGGAGAATGATGGAGGCGGCAATCCCGGATGTGTAAGCCACACTGCCAGGCATCTCTTTTGAATGTTGACAAATTTTAAAAACCCATGAATCCGCATTTACATTTATAAAATTACAAAAATGGAAACCTATCACAAAATACAAACCGTCTGGCTGCGCGATCCTGCCACCAACAACAAGACGTTGCTGGAAGGCCGGTGGGCGAAGCCTGAATTTGAATTCCTGAAAGACCTGGACTGGGTGTGGACGGAGAAAATCGACGGCACCAACATCCGCGTGATGTGGGATGGCGCAAGGGTGAGCTTTGCCGGTAAAACCGATTCGGCACAAATGCCACCCGGGTTGCCCGAAGTTTTGGCGGCGACATTTACCGCCGATAAAATGAAAGCTGCCTTTGCTGATGCCGACAATGTATGTTTGTACGGCGAGGGCTATGGCTACAAGATTCAAAGTGGCGGCAGCTATCTGCGCGATCGCAATGATTTCATCCTGTTCGACTGCCGCATTGATGATTGGTGGCTCACACGCGAAAGTCTGGAGGATATCAGCCACAAGCTGCAAATTGCCATTGTGCCCGTCATCGGTGTTGGTTCGCTCCAAGAGGCAATAGCTATGGTAAAAAAAGGTTTCAAATCGACCATAGCTCAAAATAAAGATCTGCAGGCTGAAGGCCTGGTGATGAAGCCTGCCGTGGAGCTTTTTAACCGCCGCGGTGAGCGGGTGATATCCAAAATAAAACACAAAGATTTTCCACGGTCTTGACAAAGATTTTTATTGTGATAAAATTTTAATATTAATAGCGAAAAATAAAATACGTATGACGAAACAGGAAATTAGCAGCAAAAACACTAAAAACCAGATACTGGAAGCCTATGAGGAGTTGCTGGAGAAGGTGAAGGAGCAAAAGAGCGAGGAGCCTAAAAAGCTGCAGGAAGAGGCACGCAAAAAGGAGTTGGTGGGCAAAGCGTCACAAAATTCAACCGAAGGCATCATCACCAATATTGGTGCGCTAAAAGTAGGTATTGCCAAAGAACTCGATAAACTCAGCGAGCAGCTCACAAGCGAATACAGAAAGCTGGAAGACATCCAAAAAGCTATATCGTTGGAGCAGCAAAATCTGGAGGATCTTTATCAGGTTACCGCCAATGCCGATTCGCTGGCTGCAATGCTGATGGCTCAGAAAGAGAAAAAAGCGCAGTTTGAAACCGAGATGGCCGAAAGAAAAGCTGCCACCGAAGAAGAGCTGAAAATAAAAAAAGAGTCGTTAGACGGGAAAATTGCTGCCGAAAAGGAGGCTTTTGAAAACGCCATGCGACTTCAAAAAGAGCAATGGAAGGCCGAGCAGCAGAAATGGAATGAGCAGCAAAAAGAACAAAAAGAGACAGCCGAAAAGCAGCGCAAACGTGAAGAGGAAGAATATCTTTACAATCTGAAGCTGACGCGCAAAAAAGAAACCGATTTCTACGAAGAGAAAAAAGCCAGGATGGAAAAAGAGCTGGCTGATAAGAAAATAGCTTTCGACAAAGAGATGGCCGAGCGCGAAGCGGATGTGCTGGCCAGCGAAAATGAACTGAAAGAGCTGCGCAGCAAAGCGGCTAACTTCCCCAAGGAACTCGATGCTGCTGTGGCAAACACCGAAAAGCTGGTGAGCGAGCGGCTGTCGAGAGAGTATAAATTTGAAAAAGAACTCAATAACAAGCAAAACGAAGGCGAGCTGAAACTGAAAGATCAGACCATCGGCACTTTGCAGTCGAAAATAAAAGACCTCGAAGCGTCGCTCAAGGAGCTTTCTGCCAAAACAAGCATTGCCGAGGCCACTTCAAAAGACATTGCCATCAAAGCCATAGAGAGTGCGCGCAACGTCCATGTAATCGAAAAGATGCGGGAAAAACAAGAGAAAGATTAAAAAGACAGAAACATCCTGGACGATTTTAAAAAAACAGGGAGCTAAATTTTATTTTAACTCCCTGTTTTTTCATTGTCGGGGTAGTCACGCTTTAGGCGTGACGATCTTCACGCCTTAAAGCGTGACGCGCTAAGCATTGTGCATAAAAAAAGGAGATAGATTTTCATCTAACTCCTTTCAAAATGTCGGGGTAGTAAGATTCGAACTTCGATCTTCACGCCTTAAAGCGTGACGCGCTAAGCATTGTGCATAAAAAAAGGAGATAGATTTTCAACTAACTCCTTTCAAAATGTCGGGGTAGTAAGATTCGAACTTCGATCTTCACGCCTTAAAGCGTGACGCGCTAAGCATTGTGCATAAAAAAAGGAGATAGATTTTCATCTAACTCCTTTCAAAATGTCGGGGTAGTAAGATTCGAACTTCGATCTTCACGCCTTAAAGCGTGACGCGCTAAGCATTGTGCATAAAAAAAGGAGATAGATTTTCA
>Ga0265295_1004678_pt1 | contig 18193 bp, 17 predicted proteins | sample Munlansysbiofilm_FD_192503 | JGI IMG/M metagenome (GOLD analysis project Ga0265295, IMG submission 192503) | Leachate microbial communities from a municipal landfill in Southern Ontario, Canada - Methane capture system biofilm | ecosystem: Engineered > Solid waste > Landfill > Unclassified ...
TTGAATTAAACGAACCATTAGTATCCGTAGAAGAATATCTTGCCGCCGGTGTCCACATTGGAACCCAGCAGAAAGACAACGACATGAAAGACTTCATCTACCGTGTCAGAGCTGACGGTCTCTATATTATTGATATCAGAAAGACCGATGAGCGCATCAAACAGGTAGCAAAGTTCCTTGCACGCTACGAGCCTGCAAAAATCTTCGTCGTTACTTCCCGTCAGTACGGACAGTATCCGGCACAGAAGTTCGCAGATACGATTGGAGCACTCTCCCACGTTGGCAGATTCATCCCCGGAACCTTAACCAACCCGAAACTCCCGAAATATGTTGAACCCTCAGTCGTCATCGTTACCGATCCGATTGGAGATGCTCAGGTTATCACCGAGGCAGTCCAGTCAGGTATGCCGGTCATTGCACTGTGTGATATCAACAACCGCACCAACAACGTTGATCTCGTTATCCCGACCAACAACAAGGGACGCAAAGCACTCTCTATGGTTTACTTCCTGTTAACCAAAGAGTTCCTCAGACAGAAAGGCATTGTCTCAGCCATGACGGTTGAAGACTTCGAGTCTGAGTTCTAAAGCTGACAAACGCCGAAGGCGACACTCAGCAAACAATAGAAAATCCCCCTTTTTTAGAGATCACGTATTCGGATATGACATGATCTGTCACTGAGTTATAAGAAGACATTTAAAGAAATATCCCCTTACATAATGTAATCTCGATAATAATGTTTGACCAAGATAACATATCCCATTTATTGGACATCCTTGGAAACCGGAATCGCCGGCGGATCCTTGATCTTCTCCGGCAGAAACCCTGTTTCGTCACGGAAATATCCGATCGCCTGGTCATCAATCCCAAAGCCGTCATCGAACACCTTGCGATAATGCAGAAGGAAGCGGTCATCTCCAGTTATCAGGATGACAAACGGCGAAAATACTACTATCTTGTGAATGATTTCACTCTCTCGGTCCAGGTCACAAAATCCGAGCAGCCGCCGCAGACGGTCTCTCACGAAAAAGGCGATGTCCTTCCCCTCTCCGATAAGATATGTATGATCCGCCGACTTCTTGACTCCAGGGAAAAACTCATCGAACACCTTGAAGCTGTCGAAAAGGATATTGATGAGATGATGAGCGATGTGATCGTGAACGGGAGAACAGTATTTCAGAACAACATCGAGGCTGAGCTTCTTCTCGCTTTGGTGTATGCCCCTCTAACCCCGATCGAACTCTCCGATACAAGCGGTCGAAGCATTCCTGAAGTGACTGCGGCCCTGCGCTCTCTTGCAGCCAAAGGATATGTTCACGCGGACGCGGGGAGATATACGCTGTGCGGGGTCACGCATCATGCGCTTGAGACCACCGAACTCACCTCCTAATAAGAAATCTCTATAACCCTGCAAACAAAATACTACTGAGATGCGGTAATGGTCTAATGGCATGACAGGGGCTTCCCAAGCCTCTAATCCGGGTTCGATCCCCGGTTATCGCATTCGATTTTTATGATGCCTCATCACGCAATCAGCCTCATCGCCGAAAATCAAAAAGGTATTCTCAGAGATATCGGTTCGGTCTGTGCTGAACATAATGCGAACATCACCTCCATCCAGCAGGAAATACTTGCCCGGGGACCTGACAAAGGATGTGCCTGGGCCGATATCGAGATCGAAGGGGGCGATGAGATCACTGCTGTTCTTTCAGAGCTTCGATGCGTTACCGGTATTCGCGAAGTCGTTCTTCACGACACGTTCGGGGAAATATTCGGAAAACGCGTCATCATTATCGGCGGAGGCGCCCAGGTCGCCCAGGTTGCAATGGGTGCCGTGAACGAGGCTGATCGGCATAATATTCGCGGTGAACGCATTTCTGTCGATACAATACCGCTTGTCGGGGAGGAGAATCTGGCGAGCGCCGTTGAAGCAGTCGGCCGCCTCCCTCGCGCTTCGATCCTTGTTCTTGCCGGCTCATTGATGGGCGGTGAGATAACCACTGCGATTAAATCCATCCAGGCAGACGGTATCCCGGTTATCTCCCTGAAAATGGCTGGGAGTGCCTCGGATGCTGCTGATCTCGTCGTCACCGATCCGATCCAGGCAGGGGTCATGGCCGTAATGCACATAAGTACGATTGGAGTATTTGATATAGAAAAAGTGAGGGGGAAAAAGTTCTGATGACAACACCAACAGAAGAAACCAGAATCGAAAAAGCCGTCCGTGTTTTATCCCGCGACGGACTTGTGGTATATCCTACGGAAACGGTCTACGGACTCGGTGCGGACGCTTTATCGGAGACAGCTGTCCTTAAAGTGTATGAAGCAAAACAACGGCTTCTGGGAAAACCGATCTCGGTCGCCGTTTCTGATATCGAGATGATTTACGGGATCGCTCATGTCAGTCCGTTTGCGGAACGGTTCATCAACAAATTTCTCCCGGGTCCGATCACGATCGTTCTGCCGGTGAAAAACTGTCTGCCGGGCGACCTGTCAGGCGGGACAGGTACGATCGGTATCCGGTATCCTGACAACACTCTTGCTCTTGAACTCATATCTGCGTTCGATTGTCCGATCACCGCGACCTCTGCAAACATCTCCGGTGAAGTCTCGCCGGTCAGCGTCGACCAGGTCAACGTTCCCCATGATTATCTGCTTGACGGCGGTCTCCTCCACGGTATTCCAAGTACGGTCGTTAACCTTGATACAAGGAAAATCGAACGTCCCGGCGCAATGCTGGATGAGATCGCTCATTTCTTTATAGAAAACGCGAAATGAAAAAAACATACTCGGTATCCGGCATGACGTGTTCGGCCTGTTCTCTTCATGTTGAGAAGGCCGCGAAAAGTGTGGAAGGCGTGAGATCCGCCTCAGTGAACCTTCTGGAAAATCGTCTGGTTGTCGAGTCGGACGATATTTCTGATGATCAGATCAGACAGGCGGTCCGTTCTGCCGGATATGATCTGGTTATGGGAGAGCCTCCCCGGGAAGGATCTCTTCTTCGCCCGATGAAGATCCGGCTCATCATCTCTTTTGCTTTTCTTATTCCGCTTATGTATCTCTCCATGGGGCATATGTGGGGTTTTCCTCTTCTTCAATGGACCCATGATCCGGCAAACGCCGGGATATTTGCCCTTCTCCAGCTTGTACTGACCGTTCCGATCGTCATCGCGAACAACAAATACTACACATCCGGGATCCCGGCACTCTTCCGCCGTGCGCCGAACATGGACTCCCTGGTTGCCATCGGCTCGCTCGCGGCGCTTACGTATGGGGTCTATGCTATCTATGCTATTTTTTCCGCTCTTTCGATAGGTGATCTCTCCTCCGCCAGTATGTGGTCTATGGATCTCTACTTTGAATCGGCTGCGATGATTCTTTCGCTCGTTACGATCGGTAAGTTTCTTGAGGCGAGATCAAAAGGAAAAACCACTGAGGCGGTCAGAAAACTCATCGACCTTGCACCAAAAACGGCAACGGTTCTCCGTGACGGGGTTGAGCTCATTATCCCTGCTGAACAGGTGGCGGTCGGCGACGTAATCGTGGTCAGACCGGGAGCAGGTATCCCGGTCGACGGTACGATAACAGAAGGTTCGGCGCCGATCGATATGTCGGCCTTGACCGGCGAAAGTATCCCTGTCATAAAAAATCCGGGCGATACCGTCTCTGCAGGAACGATCTCACTTGGGAGTTTTACGTTCCGGGCAGAAAAGGTCGGTGAGGACACGACACTCGCCGCAATCGTTGAACTCGTCCAGAATGCCAATTCATCAAAAGCTCCCATCGGAAAACTTGCCGACAAAGTGAGCGGGATATTTGTACCGCTGGTCATGTCCATCGCCGTTCTTTCGGGAGCGGTATGGCTGCTTCTCGGCGAGCCATTTACGTTTGCGCTTTCAATCGCGATATCGGTTCTCGTCATCTCCTGTCCGTGTGCTCTTGGTCTTGCCACGCCGGTAGCGATAATGGTTGCGACCGGGAAAGCGGCATCACTCGGTATTCTGATAAAATCTGCGGAGTCTCTCGAGACCGCAGGCCGTGCTGATACCATCCTTCTGGACAAAACGGGAACGGTCACTATCGGAAAACCCGAGGTCACCGAGGTCATCACGCTTTCCGGGACCAGAGATGATCTTCTCTCGGTCGCCGCTTCGGTCGAATCCGCATCAGAACATCCTCTCTCGAAAGCGGTCATCACCTACGCCGAGGAGAACCATATCACATTTGTGAAAGCTCAGGAGTTCACCGCGGTCCCGGGTAGAGGTGTCTCTGCTTCGATAAACGGAAAGATCTGTTATGCCGGAAATGCTGCTTTCATGGAAGAGAACGGGATCCCGCTCACTCCTGTCAGTGTCAACGGGACCCCGCTCTACTTCGCGAGCGGAAACGAACTGCTCGGGATCATATCAGTTGCGGATCGGATCAGACCCACATCAAAAGCTGCAGTTGCCGGACTGCAGGCTCTTGGTCTGGATATCGTCTTACTGACCGGAGATACCCATACGGTTGCCGATTCTATTGCTCGGCAGCTGTCGATTGGGGACGTCATCGCAGAAGTGATGCCTGCGGAAAAAGAAGGTCAGGTCAGAACTCTGCAGGAGGCAGGGCATCATGTCATCATGGTCGGGGACGGGATCAATGACTCTCCCTCTCTTGCGAGGGCCGATGTCGGTATCGCGATCGGAGCGGGTTCTGATATCGCTCTTGAATCTGCTGACTTCGTTTTAATGAAAAGTGATCCCTGGGACATCGTCTCGGCGATCCGTCTGAGCCGCTCCACGCTTCGAAACATTAAGGAAAATCTCTTCTGGGCATTCATCTACAACACGATTGGCATCCCTCTCGCTGCCGGTGTTTTCTTTGTGCCGTTCGGCTGGAAACTTTCTCCCGGGTTTGCCGCTCTTGCGATGAGTCTGTCTTCCGTATGTGTCGTACTCAATGCTCTCAGGCTCAGATTTTTTACATCTGAGATCCCACCTACTTCTAAAGAGGAAACCATGAAAAAAGTACTTACTATTGACGGTATGATGTGTAACCACTGCAAAATGAATGTTGAAAAAGCTCTCTCCGGGATCCCGGGCGTTGTTTCCGCAGTCGTGGATCTCGGTGCAAAAACCGCCACGGTAGAACTTTCAGGAAATGTTTCCGATGAAGAGTTTAATCGGGTGATTTCCGAGTCAGGTTATACGATTCTGTCTATTAACTGATAAAATCTCCAAAAATATTTCCGTTTCTATTATATGTTCTAGAGTAAATAATACTACTAGATTTTTTTACCGTTGATCGGAGGATAATTTTTTGACATTAGACTACTCTGAAGAAAATAAACGTTCGCTGTATGAAGGACTTCTTTACGGCTTCAACCGGGCAGGTGAGAGTTCACCTGCTGCTGCATATTATGGTAGACACATTTCATTCAAACAGTTCATGGATGAAGTCCATGCGATTGCAGCGGCCCTGGTAAAACACGGTGTGAAAAAAGGAGATTATGTCACCATTTTCCTCCCGAACATTCCCCAGGGTGTTCTCGCTATCTATGCGGTCAACCGGATCGGCGCAATATGCAATATGGTTCATCCCTTATCTCCGCAGGAAGATATCGACTACGCAATAAAACTCACTGAAAGTAAAGTAGTTCTCGCCTCTGAGATCAACGAGGGTTTCCTTTCCGGGAAAAATATCGAGGTCATCCGGTGCAGGACCTCAGGATACTTCCCCTCGACCCCCAAAGGATTCGTTCTGGACAAAGGATTCCGGTTTGTGATGCGCAAATATCCAAAGGCACAGAACGTCGCAAAAATCACTCTTTGGGACGATCTCGTTGCTGAAGGAAAAAAGCTGATCAAATCAGGCTTTCAGCTTCCGGTTGACGACGTGAAGCCGGACGATACTGCGGTCATCATGTACACCGGCGGAACGACGGGTGATTCAAAGGGTGTCATGCTCTCGAATTATGCGGTAAACTCCATGTCTATCCAGCTTCTGATCGATATTGGTGACGGCAAAACCGATGTGGGTGACGGTTTCCTTGCGATCCTGCCTATATTCCACGCCTTTGGGCTTGCCGTATCGGTCCATGCACCGCTTATCTCAGGTATGAAAGTGGTTCTTGTCCCCAGATTCGATCCAAAAGGATGTGCCCAGCAAATATTTTCCGAGGATATTCTTTTCCTTCCGGGTGTGCCGGCTCTGTTCGAACGCATGTATCCCTACTTTGAGCAAAGGGATCTCTCCAGGATGAAACTCATGGTCAGCGGCGGTGACCGCGTTTCCGAGGAACTTGCAAATAAATATAATGTTCTTTTGAAGAAGTCCCACGCCGATATCCTTTTTAGGACCGGATACGGACTGACAGAGGCATGCGGTGCCTGTTCTCTTGTCGCAAACGAGTATGAAAAACTTCCGACGGGCTGCGTTGGTTCCCCGGTCACCGGAACAAGAGTCTGTGTGGTAAAACCCGGTACGACCGAAGTTGTACCTGACGGCGAGGAAGGCGAACTTTGTTTCATTGGTCCCTCGGTGATGAAGGGATACTACAAGAACGAAGAGGCCACAAAGGATGTTCTTCGTCTCCATGACGATGGGAATGTCTGGCTCCACACCGGTGATCTCGTTTTGATCAGAAAGGACGGGAACATCTGTTTCCGTTCTAGACAAAAGAGGCTCGTGAAGGTCAACGGGTATAATGTCTATCCGACACTCATTGAGGAAGCGATGCAGAACCATCCGGATATCAAACAGATCTGCGCCGTCGCGACCCCCTGGAAGCTGGACCGGAAGATCAAACTGTTTGTTGTTCCGGAAAAACCGGTCGGCTCCTTTGATGCGGCAGAAGAGGAGAAGGTCTTGATCGAATACGCGAAAGAACAGATGAACCGCTGGAGTGTCCCGGTCAAAGTGGAATTCGTTTCAGATCTTCCGATGACCAAATTCAACAAGATAGATTATCGTCTTTTGGAAAAGCAGGAACTTTCACAGGCAAACGAACATAAGAAGGCTGAGTAACATCATGTCACGTCCTGTATATAGAAACGATGCAAAGACGGAATTGGAATACTCGGACGAGACAAAACAGTCTCTCTATTCCATGTTCAACTATGGTGTGGAACATGCAGGCCGCGAGGCTGTGGCCATCCAATATTTCGATAATAGGATCTCATATGGAGAACTGTATGACCTTGTCCAAACCTGTGCCGCAGGTTTTCTTGAACACGGCGTAAAAAAAGGAGACTTTGTCACCCTTTTTCTGCCGAATATTCCGCAGTGCGTCATTGCAGTGTACGCTCTTAACAGAATTGGTGCGATATGCAATATGGTTCACCCTCTCTCGCCCTTATCTGAGCTCGAGAATGCGATCAACCTCACGGACAGTAAACTCATCCTCACCTTTGAGTTGAATGAAGGTCTTGCAGCTGGTATGGATGTCGATATCATTCGTTGCAGGACACCCGGATACTTCCCCGCAGGTCCCAAAGGATTTGTGATGAAGGCCGTGTATTCCCACTCAGTCAGGAAATCAGCGAAGGCATCGGCACGTGTCACCGAGTGGACTGATCTTCTGGCGTCCGGCGAAAAGCGGCTCTGGACAGAGCCTCTTCCTCCCTTTGATGTGAAAGCAGACGACACGGCAGTCATCATGTACACCGGCGGGACGACCGGTCCCGCGAAAGGTGTCATGATCTCGAACTGGTCGGTGAATTATGTTACGACGCGTCTTCTTCTGGAGAACGTCACGCACACCGCCCATATCGGGGACGGATTTCTGGCGATCCTTCCGCTGTTCCATGCATTCGGTCTTGCGGTCTGTATCCAGGCCCCGCTTTCATCAGGTATGCGGGTCATGCTCTCTCCCCGTTTCAGTGATAAAGAGTGCAGTAATCTTCTCCTGAAGGAAAAGGTGGCTTATGTGATTGGCGTGCCCGCCATGTATGAGCGGATGTATCCACATCTGAAAGGGCACGACCTTTCCTTCATGAAACACGTGGTCTGCGGAGGCGACTGGGTGAGTCATGATCTTGCATACCGGTATAATGATATTTTAGGGAAGGACAAGGGCGGTGCTGAGTTCCGTCCAGGCTACGGTCTTACCGAAGCCTGCGGAACGTGTTCTCTTACCCGAAATCAGTATCATGCTTTCCCCGAAGGGTGTGTGGGAATCCCAGTCGAAGGAACGGACATATGCCTTGTGAAACCCGGGACCTGCGAGCCTGTTCCTGAGGGCGAAGAAGGAGAACTGTGTATCCTGAGTCCTTCACTGATGAAAGGCTATTATAAAAATCCCGAGGCGACAAGTGACGTGCTCAAACTCCATCAGGACGGAAACCTTTGGCTCCATACCGGCGATATCTTTGTCATCGGTGAAGAAGGCAATCTCTGTTTCAGATCACGTATCAAACGTCTAGTCAAAGTGAACGGATATAATGTCTATCCTCCCCTGATCGAAGCGTCGATGGAGGGCTGTCCGATCGTCGCAAAAGCTTGTGCAGTCGGGTTTAAATGGCGGGATGACCGGCGGATCAAACTCTTTGTGACGCTTAAACGGAAGATGGATCATGCTGACGCAGAAAAGCAGATACTTGCCTTTGCAAATGAACACCTGAACCACTGGAGTGTTCCAAAGGCGGTCGTCATTCTTGATGAGATACCGATGACAAAAATGAATAAACTTGACTATATGGCTCTGGAACATAAAGAATAATTTCCTCATCTTTTTTTACGTACCTGGTCTGTCCGTATTTCACAGGGAAATCCATTTCCCTCTCTATGGAGGTACTTCTGCTGATAAAAAACTTACTCTGGTTTGTGAGCGTATTTTTATATGACCGCCAGCTATAATATGCCGCCCTCCATATATTAATGGTTCATGTCAACCCGCATATATAGAAATGATTCCATCACCAAACTGGAGTATACGGATGAGACCAAGAGGTCTCTCTATACCATGCTCACCTACGGTGGAACCCATGCAGGATCCGAAGCGACCGCTATTCAATATTACAATAATCATATAAATTATGCGAGTCTGATGGATCAGGTACATGCCTGTGCTGCCGGATTCATCCTTCACGGCGTAAAAAAAGGTGATTTTGTCACCATTTTCCTCCCTAATATCCCCCAGAGTGTGATCGCAGCTTATGCAATAAACCGCATCGGTGCAGTATGTAATCTCGTTCACCCGTTGTCGACCAAAGATGAACTGCGTTATGCGGTGGAACTTACCGAATCCAGGATCGTTTTGACCTTCGAACTCAACGAAGAGCACTGTTCCGATCTCGGCGTTGAGGTCATCCGCTGTAAAACGCCGGCATACTTTCCTTCAGGTATCAGAGGGCGGGTCATGAAAACGGTCTACAACCACACGGTTCGTCATGCCAAAAAAACCACCGGAAGATCAAGTGAATGGGAGGAGCTTCTTACTGAAGGCCGCGAGTCCCTGAAAACCACGTATCTCCCGCCGCACGATGTACGATCTGAGGACACTGCGGTCATTATGTACACCGGCGGGACGACCGGTCCCTCGAAAGGTGTTATGCTTTCCAACACCTCGGTAAATTATCTGGCGACCGAGCTTATCTATGACTATGTTCAAGGCCTTCCTCACATTGGCGACGGGTTCCTTGCGGTCCTTCCGATCTTTCATGCCTTTGGTTTGACCGTCTGTATCCATACGCCGCTTGCGTCAGGCATGCGGGTCGTTCTCTGTCCGAGATTCGATGCAGAAGAGTGCGCGCGTATCGTTGTCGAAGAGAAAATAGCATTTCTCTGCGGTGTTCCTGCGATGTATGAACGGATGTATCCGTATCTCAAAGGTAAGGATCTCTCCTGCGTGAAGCATCTGGTCAGCGGAGGAGATCGGGTCACCATCGATCTCGCCTATCGGTATAACGAGATTCTTGGCAAAGAACACGGCGGTGCAGAGTTCCGTCCCGGATATGGTCTGACCGAAGCCGGCGGAGCTTGCGTCATTACCCATGTTCATTATCGCTCCTTAAAGGAAGGCGGCGTCGGTGTTCCGTTCAAAGGAACGGATATCTGCGTTGTTACTCCCGGTACGACAGATGTTCTTCCAAATACTGAGGAAGGAGAGCTGTGTATGATCGGACCTGCCGTCATGACCGGATACTACAAAAATCCGGACGAGACCGCGAATGTTCTCCGTAAGCATGCAGACGGCCGCATCTGGCTCCACACCGGGGATATCGTCTCTATCGATGAAGGAGACAACATCAATTTCCGGTGCCGGTATAAGCGGCTGGTCAAGGTCAATGGATATAATGTCTATCCGCTCATGATCGAGACTGTCATGGAAAAATGCCCCGTCATCTCCCAGTCTTGCGCTATGGGAATCCCGTGGAATACCGATACAAGAATCAAACTCTATGTTACTCTTTCGAAAAAGATGGATCCTGAGACTGCGATAAAAGACATCATTGCCTTTGCCAAATCGAATCTGAATCACTGGAGTGTTCCGGTTTCGATTTCGATCCTGGATAAAATGCCCCTTACCAAAATGAATAAAACAGATTATATAGCACTCGAAAAACACGAGTAACTTTTTTTTTTCAAAATTTTATAAAAAAATTATTTTATAATTGAAGCTTTAATTGCAGTTAGTCCTGCCGCTGTCAGATATGCAACAAAAATCAGGAACGCCGCAACATAGCCGTATGCCGCCGGAAGGACATGCGGAAGAGCAAGAAGCAGTATGGCAAATAAAATAATTGCCGAGATGCCGATAATCACATCGAGTATCCAATCTTTCATATAAGTACATTGTGCGTCGTGAGTCTTATCCCTTTTCATAGCCAATATATAGGCATGGAAAAAACCGAGGCACTCATACTCCTCAAACAACACATCACCTCCCCCTCACTTTTGGGTCACTGTCTCTCGACTGCGGCCGTAATGAAAGGTTTGGCAACTGAGTTGGGAGAAGATGCTGTCCTTTGGGAAACAATAGGCATCCTTCACGATATCGACTTTGAAGAAATACACGAAGATATGGAAAAGCACGGAATCATTGGATATGAGATGCTCTGGGTCGCCGGCGTCGGGGACGAGATCGCTCTCCCGATAAAGCGTCATAATCATATGATATTCGGTTCCGACTACACAACGCCTGTCGAGATCTGCCTTCAGGTCGCTGACAGCGTTTCCGGGTTGATCGTTGCCTGCGCACGTGTTAAGGGTGGAAATATCACAGACGTTTCGGTGAAAACGGTCACGAAGAAATACAAGACCCCTTCGTTCGCTGCAGGATGCGACAGAAGCAGGATCGCGCTTGGCGATGCCCTTATACCGAGGGAACGGATGTATGAGATCGCCATCACTGAGATCACTGCAATAAAAGATGAACTGGGGCTGAATTAATGTCTGCTCAAGCTCAGTCGTCTGTTCTTCGCGAGCTCCAGAAAGCCCACGGAAAGATCCTCGATGTCTCGCGTTATATCATTCCGCGAGATGACCTTGCGATCGCCTATGCGACGGTCAATTCTACCGACCAGAAAGGTGTGGCGATCGCGAGAGGAACGAGCGTTGGTTTCGGTGTTGATGAACCGCTCGTGCGAACCCTCCTTACGGTCCGGCGCTTTGATCAAAGCGTTCGTTCCGCTGCATGTATCCGGTATGAAGATGATATCCTTCAAACCACGAAAGAAACACTCCAGGATGTTGAAGAATATGACCCGGAAAAGTATCCGGTAGGCATCTCGACTATGGACTGGGGTATTGCCTCTATCTGCAGAAAAGGTGTCCCGCTTGCTATCGCCTGTGCCGAATCCTCCCGCGGACCCGGCAGGATCTACCTTCTTGGGACCACTCCGGATGAAGTGGCAAACAGAATACTTATCATATCTCAACGTCTTACATATATAGACATCTGAGGAATACTCATGGGAATCAAGCCAAGTTATATCAAATCAATGGGCATCGCCCTTCTCGAACAGCACGGAAAAAGCTTCAATGGCAACTTTGATGACAACAAGAGAGTTGTTTCTGAAATTACCACTATTGAGAGCAAAATGATTCGTAACCGGGTCGCAGGTTACGTTACCCGCAAGGTCAACACCACTCCCGTACGCCGGTAACTTTCCCGGCTCAATATCTTTTTCCAACGTCTTTTCGTTTTTTTACGTACTTGTGAGTCTGGATATCTGCAGGATTCCTGCACTGAAAAAAAGATATGCTTTCTTCTAAAAAAGTTGAGATATATGGATCGTTCAGGGTCCGGGCATTTATATTCTGATTTCGACTTTTCAGAGCTGGAAAACATCTCCGTGCCCCGGGCAGACTGTCCACCGTCTTCCCTGCATCATTTCATATGCCGCATAACGCTCTGCCGCCGCTTTTTTTGAATCCTCGTTGACGCTTCCGCCGGCAAGGACCGCCGGATATCTGTTTGCAATCAGCTGTTCGGGGGTGAAACCGTCCGGATTTATCAGAATATCGCCGGTGAAGATGAGACCAAGATCATTTTCGAGAAAGATCATCGAACCTTCTACGTGACCGCCATATCCTTCGTACACCGAAAAGGTGAGACCCGCCGCTTTCAGTTCGCCTATAAAGGAAAGCGGGAGCGAGTGATCGGGCTTCACGGAGTCGAGGAGTTTGATGTTTGATAAAGACGGTGTCGTATACTTCGTCAGCATGACCACTATTTCATAAAACGGCGCACGATCCTGCTTCTTTACTCGATAGTTCGGCACTCCGGTCTTTTCCCGTACGAAGTTCTCCATGCTTGTCGCATTCAGATGCACGCAGTCAAAAAGATCCATCGCCCCTATATGGTCCATATCGATATGGGTGATGAGAAGTTCGGTCTTATTCTTGGGAAATTCGGGGTAGAGTGAGAGGACCGTCTGCTTCAGCTCTTCGGCATAACTGGGAAACCCGCTGTCGATCACCAGAAATCCTGCAGGTGTTTCCAGGATGTAGGTGTTGCTTCCGCAGGGCGGTTCGATCCTTGTGATCTGAACATCCCCGATTGCCTGTTTTGAGATTTTGGGAGTGTAGCCTGTTCCTTTGCTTTTTGCTATGAGATCTGCATACCCGCTGATAGCAGAGATTATTTTTTCCGGCTCCTCTTTACTGTGAGACTGGAGAATACCATCGGCACAATTGAGAAAATGGTCTCTCTCTTCGTCTGTAAAGGAAAACATTTCGGCTATTTTATCAGCTTTTTCGGGGGGGAACAGATTATTCATTGTTTACAGTAAAGGGACGGGAAATAATATGAATATTCTTGTCGGAAAAAAGGATTGTTCGAAGGTCAAATACAGGTGTATCCACCATCAACAAGAGTGATCGTCCCGGTAGTATAACTTGCCTCATCGCTTGCGAGATACACGATCGCCGGATTGAGTTCACCGTCACGCCCGTTCCTATTCATAGGAACCATAGCTTTAAGAAAATCCTTCCAGGGGGGTGATGCAAGAACGTCTTTTGTCAGAGGTGTCGGGAAGAATCCCGGGCAGATCGCGTTCACGGTGATGTTGTAGGGGGCAAGTTCGACTGCCATCTGCCGGGTCAGATTGACTACCCCTCCTTTGGCTGCCTGATACCCGACATTTGAAACGGATGCTCCGACAGTACCGTACATCGAGGCAGTATTGATGATGCGTCCGTACTTGTTTGGGACCATCGCCTTTGCGAACTCGCGTCCGACTTTAAAGACCGCGGTGAGATCAACGCTGATAGTTTTCTCCCAGCCTTCATCAGTATACTCCAGAAACGGCTGAAGGTGTGCAGAGCCGGCATTGTTCAAGAGAATATCCACTTTGCCATACTCTTTCAGGATCTGCTGCACGGCGCTTTTGATCGCCTCAGTACTGGTGACATCGCAGACGATGGGTATGCAGCGGACGCCAAGTTCCCGGATCTCCCCGGCAACTTTTTCCAGCAGTTCTTTTCTTCTTGCCATGATCGCAAGATCAGCACCCTGGCCTGCGAGAGCTTTTGCCATCTGCACGCCGATACCTGATGACGCACCGGTCACGGCCGCCACTCTTCCATGTAAATCAAACATAGCCATAGGTCATATCTCCAAATCCGGCGGGATTTTGTGATGATAACGACCCTGCCGGTCAACTCCCAAGTCAAAGCAATGCTTTGCTGTGATTGTAACTAGGGCGGTTCAAGTATATTAAAATGAACAGCAAAACCGGAAAACCCATATGCCAGATACCAACTTGCTCGCCAAAGGCGATCCTGTCAGATAAGAAAAAAACAGTCAAAAAAAGAATAAAGAGATTCGGGTTAGAGAATTCCGGATATCTCCGGTGATCCCTGAGGTTCTCCCGTTTCTCCAGACATAAGCCGGATTATGTTTCAGCTGCCTTTAAGGCGGCTGCAATCGCGGCTCTTGCTGCAGACTTTCCCTTTGATCTTTTCATACGGAACAGTTCTTCACGTTCCATTTCGTCGAGCCGCATCTTGATAAAGTTGCGGGCATCGATCAACTCCGGAATCACCTTGTATTCCAGGGCATTCACACGGCGCTTTGTACTTTCGATCTCGTCTAAGAGGCGCTTCATAGTCGTCTCAAGTTCGGCGGAGAGAATGATACACTCCACTAACTCCTCGAATGCGTCAGCAGCCTCATCGATCGCGGCGGACGTTCCAAGAACGCCGTAACCGCGGTTCGTGAGGGACTTCTTAACACTCTGAGACTCGATCTTGGGTACAACAACTCCCATAATGTTCTTGCTTTTGAGGTTGATCACCGGGTTTTCAGATGCTGAAAACGCCGCTGATTTCACTCCAATACTTCCATCCACAGTTTCTGCGATTGCAATCATTTTCTGTGCACGTTCGTATTTTTCGGCAAGTTGATTTTTGAGATCTTTAGCTTCCGCTAATACCTTGAAGAATTCAAGGATAAGTCCGTCGCGCTTCATTTTCAGAAGCTTATGTCCCCGCTCCGAGAGTTTGATACGCTTTTTAAGGGCGATCAGCTCGGATCTGGTAGGCTTCACGTTCAGCGCCATGACTTAATCACTTCCTGTAGTTCGGGTGATACTTCTTGATCAGATCACGGTCGATACGTTTCTCAAGTTCGCTCTCCGGGAGTTCGGTGAACATACCCCATCCGACATCGAGTGTCTGAGCGATGGTTCTGTCCTCGTCAGATCCCTGACGAACGAACTTGTTTTCAAACGCATCGGCGAACTCTAAGAATTTCTGGTCACGCTCTGAAAGTGCGTCTTTTCCGACAATAGCCACTAAGCCGCGGAGATCGACACCTTCTGCGTAACCGGAATACATCATATCAGAGACCTTCTTGTGATCGTCACGGGTCATGCCTTTACCGATACCGAGGTTCATCAGACGTGACAGAGACGGCAGAACGTTAATTGGCGGGTAGATACCTTTACGGTGTAACTCCGGAGAAATAACGATCTGTCCTTCTGTAATATATCCGGTAAGATCGGGGATCGGGTGGGTGATATCATCACCGGGCATCGTCAGGATCGGAATCTGGGTAACAGATCCTTTCAGACCTTTGATGATACCTGCACGCTCGTAGAGTGATGCAAGATCAGTATACATGTAACCTGGATATCCACGGCGACCCGGAACTTCTTCGCGGGCTGCTCCGATCTGACGAAGTGCTTCACAGTAGTTCGTCATATCGGTCAGGATAACCAGCACGTGGTAACCAAGCTCGTATGCAAGGTACTCTGCGGTGGTGAGTGCAAGACGCGGAGTGACCGTACGCTCGACAGCGGGGTCATCAGCGAGGTTCAGGAAAACGACTGCACGTTCAAGTGCACCGGTTCTCTCGAAGTCTGCCATGAAGTAGTTTGCTTCTTCACGGGTGATACCCATTGCAGCAAATACTACGGCGAACTCGTCGGTGGATCCGGGAACTTTTGCCTGACGGGCGATCTGCAGAGCGATCTCGTTGTGCGGTAAACCGGCAGACGAGAAGATCGGCAGTTTCTGACCACGAACAAGGGTGTTCGTTCCGTCGATGGTGGAGATACCGGTCTGAATGAAATCTCTCGGTGTTCCACGTGCATATGGATTGATCGCAGCTCCGTTGATGTCAAGACGTTTGTCGGGGATGATAGCTGGTCCGCCGTCGATGGGTTTTCCACCGCCGGACAGGATACGTCCGAGCATGGTCTTTGAGACCGGCATCTTGAACGTTTCACCAAGGAAACGGACACCGGTATCACGACCAAGACCGGTCGTGCTCTCATAACACTGAACAACGACTAAATCGTCGGAGGTATCAAGAACCTGACCACGTTTCATCGTGCCGTCGGCAAGAACAAGGCTGACCTGCTCTTCGTAGCTGACTGGTTCTGTCTTCTGAACAAAGAGCAGAGGTCCGGCAACTTTAGAGACTGTCTTATATTCTTTCATGTTTATGCCCTCAGTGCCTTGAATTCAGCTTCCATGCCTGCGTAGATCTTGTCGAGGACCGGTTTATAGTCCTTGGTGAACTTGATCTGCGGCATTTCGTTCTTTGCTTTGACTGCAAGGATCTGTGACGGCGGGACGCCGGCAGCCTGTGCGGCATATGCCAGGTCCGCATAGGTTCTGATCATCTTGAACATATCAAGCTGTTTTGGCAGATCGCAGTAGGTGTCGACAGGGTCGAAACCGTTCTGCTGAAGGAACAGTTCACGAATCATTCTGGCGACTTCGATGGTGATCTGCTCGGTTTCCGGTAATGCATCGGATCCGACCAGCTGCACGATCTCGAGCAGTTCGGCTTCCTTCTGGAGAACTTCCATGAACCAGGCACGGAGTTTGTTCCACTCAGGTGAGACCTTCTCGTCGTAGTAATCATTCAGCTGAGCCATGTACAAAGAGTACGACTGCAGCCAGTTGATTGCCGGGAAGTGCCGGCGGCGGGAGAGGTTTGCATCAAGAGCCCAGAAGACTTTGACGATACGAAGGGTGTTCTGCGTAACCGGTTCGGAGAAATCTCCACCGGCAGGGGACACTGCACCGATAACGGAAACTGAGCCTGATCCTCCTGCGAGGGGCTGGACAAGTCCTGCACGCTCGTAGAACTCGGAGAGTCTGGACGACAGGTATGCCGGGTATCCTTCTTCTCCGGGCATCTCTTCAAGACGGGAACAGATTTCACGCATTGCTTCTGCCCACCGGGAGGTGGAATCTGCCATTAATGCAACGTCGTAGCCCATATCACGGAAGTACTCTGCAAGAGTAATACCAGTGTATACGGATGCTTCACGGGCTGCCACAGGCATGTTGGAAGTGTTTGCGATGAGAATCGTTCTCTCCATAAGGGAGTTTCCGGTTTTCGGGTCCTGGAGTTCAGGGAACTCAGTCAGAACTTCGGTCATTTCATTACCGCGTTCACCGCAGCCGATGTAGACCACGATTTCTGCGTCGGACCATTTTGCCAGCTGCTGCTGGGTAACGGTTTTTCCGGATCCGAATGGTCCGGGAATTGCTGCAGTTCCGCCTTTTGCGATCGGGAAGAGTCCGTCAAGGATTCTCTGTCCGGTCAGGAGAGGGATGCTCGGGCTGTGTTTTTCCACGTAAGGACGCGGGACACGTACCGGCCATTTCTGCATCATGGGGAAGGATTCGCCGGAGTCGATTTCGATAACGATCTCGTCAATGGTGAATTCTCCTGTATTGATCTTGGTGACCTTGCCGCCCTTTGCGAGTGGCGGGACCATGACCTTGTGCACGATACTGCGGGTTTCCTGAACTTCACCGATGATCTGACCGGGAGTTACTTTGTCCCCGACATGGACGACCGGTTTGAAGTCCCATTTCTTCTCGTGATCCAGTCCCGGTGCGGTAACACCGCGTGCAATGAAGTTACCCATCTTCTGGATGAGCACTTCAAGAGGACGCTGGATACCGTCGTAGATACTGGTCAAAAGACCCGGACCAAGCTCGACTGCGAGCGAAAGACCGGTGTTTGTGACGGGTTCACCCGGGCGAATGCCCGTGGTAGATTCATAGACCTGAATGACGGTGTCTGCACCGTCGATCTTGATGACCTCTCCCATCAGTTCCTCGTTTCCGACCTTGACGACATCATACATGTGTGCATCAAGGTTAACTGCAGTGACGACTGGTCCTGCAATTCTTTTGAGTATTCCTGGTTTGCTATTTACTTCCACAAATCAACACCCACCGAACGTTTTATACGCTCCCTCAGGGAGAGACCTGCCTCCTGCCCACCGATCGTCACGATGGT
>Ga0265295_1004679_pt1 | contig 18187 bp, 16 predicted proteins | sample Munlansysbiofilm_FD_192503 | JGI IMG/M metagenome (GOLD analysis project Ga0265295, IMG submission 192503) | Leachate microbial communities from a municipal landfill in Southern Ontario, Canada - Methane capture system biofilm | ecosystem: Engineered > Solid waste > Landfill > Unclassified ...
TATTAGTCTTACTAGTAAGTATGTTAAAATATGCTTTATTAGAGGGCTTAATATGGATACAGTAAATTACACACCAATGATTATGCAATATTTAGAAATTAAGAAGGAAAATCCCGGCGTTTTAATAATGTTTAGACTCGGCGATTTTTATGAATTCTTTTTTGAAGATGCGATTTTAGCGAGTAAAACACTACAACTAGTACTCACCAAAAAAGCCGCGGGAAATGGTCAAAAGATTCCGATGTGTGGTATTCCTTATCATGCTTCTACAAGTTACTTGCAAAAGCTTGTAAGTGCCGGACATAAAGTCGGGATCGTTGAGCAACTTGAAGACCCCGCTTTAGCTAAAGGTTTAGTCGAACGTGGCATTGTTCAAATTGTCACGCCGGGTGCGGTCATCGATTTTGATGAAACTCATAATAACTTTATTGTCGCCATTGATGAAACCCTCGTTGATTACGCAATCTGTTTTGCCGATGTCTCAACTGGTGACATTTCCGTAATTAGACTTGATAAATCTAGTAGCAGTCTGGCTAACTTTATTAGTAATTTAGGATCTAAAGAAATTGTCGTTGGGACGATGTTTGATCCAAAGTTACTAAAAAAACTCCAACAAGTTTATAACGTCGTTGTCAGTTTTGAAGATGACAACAACCTCCGTAATCAATATCAAGAGCTATTTGTCCATGTTAAAGATACGGGCTTGATGCGCGTGGCTGCTCGCTTGATTAACTATCTTGTTAAAATCGAAAGACGTGAATTAGGATATTTTAAATTAATCAATGTTTCTAAACCTAGCGATTACCTACAAATTGATGCCTTTAGTCGTGTGAATTTAGAACTAACTAGAACAATCAGAAGTGAAGATAAATTTGGCTCACTCTTTTGGTTGTTAGATAATACGAAAACGGCGATGGGCCGGCGACTCCTTAAAAATTACATTAATCAACCCCTTTGTGAGCTTGCTAAAATTTATCGACGCCAACTAATTATTGATGCGTTGACCGTTAATTTCATCACCCGCGAAGAAGTTAAAGCGAGTCTTGAAGATATTTACGACTTTGAACGAATTATCGCGCGCATTAGTTTTGGCAATGCAAATCCAAAAGAACTCTTAAGATTAAAGGCGTCGCTACGAGCGTTTGAAGATATTAGAGCCAAGATTATAAAACTAGATAACCCAGAGTTAACCCAGTTGGTTGAACGTGCTTTTGATAGTTTTGCCCTTATTGAACTTTTGGAAAAAGCCATTAGTGAGGATGCCCCGCTTGTGATTGCAAACGGCGACGTTTTTAATTTTGGTTATGATAAAGATTTAGATCTACTTATTAAAATCAGTAAAAATAGCCGCCAGTTTATTCTTGACTTAGAAGAACAAGAAAAGGCAAAAACCGGAATTAAAAATCTAAAAATTGGCTATAACCGTGTCTTTGGTTATTACATCGAAGTCACTAACTCCCAACTTGAATTAGTCAAAGATGAATATGGATACATTCGTAAACAAACAACTAAAAATGGCGAACGCTATATTAATGAAACATTAAAGGATAAAGAAGCACAAATTCTGAGTGCGGAAGAACGCCGTGGTGAGTTAGAGAAACATCTCTACCAAGAACTTTTAAGCGAAATTAAAAAATATACTCGTAAAATTCAAGCGATTGCCGATATTGTCGCCGAACTTGATGTGATGGTTAGTTTAACAGGGGTCTCAATTGATCATAATTTTAAGAAACCAACCTTTAACCAAAGTCGGACAATACTTGTTAAAGCTGGCCGCCATCCAGTTGTGGATACGGTCTTAAAGAAAAATAAATACGTCGCCAACGACATAATTATGGATCATAAGGTTGATATTTTGTTAATTACCGGCCCGAACATGGGTGGCAAATCAACCTATATGCGGCAATTAGCCCTTATTATTGTCCTTGCCCAGATGGGATGTTTTGTCCCGGCAGAATCCGCTAATTTGATGGTATTTGATCAAATTTTCACACGGATTGGTGCAAGTGATGATCTTGTGAGTGGACAATCAACTTTCATGGTGGAAATGAGTGAAGCTAACGTTGCCCTTCGTAACTCAACGGAGAATTCACTTTTAATCTTTGATGAAATTGGACGTGGTACGGCAACTTATGACGGGATGGCTTTAGCGCAAGCGATGATTGAATATGTCGCTAGTAATATTAAAGCGAAGACCGTGTTTTCAACGCACTATCATGAACTCACCTTCCTTGATACACAAATAGAAAATCTCAAAAATATTCATGTTGAAGTTAAAGAAAATAAGGATGATATCACTTTCCTTTATAAAGTAAAAGAAGGACCAATGAATAAATCATATGGGATTAATGTGGCAACCCTCGCGGATTTACCTTATCCAATCATTAAACGCGCGAAAGAGGTCCTTGCACAGTTAGAAACTAGTGAACACCTGAATGTTCGCGCCCATATAGATAAACCTGTCCAAGCGCTTGATAAGGTGTTAATTGATGAATTAAAAGCGATTGATCCTAATCGTCTAACTCCACTTCAAGCACTAGACGCTCTAGTTAAAATTAAGCAAAGGATGGAACAAGATGAATAAAATTCATGTTTTAGATATTAATCTTGCCAACCAAATTGCTGCCGGTGAAGTAATTGAGCGTCCCGCCAGTGTTGTTAAAGAACTAGTTGAGAATTCAATTGATGCGCATGCAAAGTCAATTTTAATTAAAGCCGATAATGCGGGCCGTACTTTTATTAGTGTTGAAGATGATGGAGATGGAATGGGTCGACTTGACGCCAAAACTTCTTTTTTGCGCCACGCGACCAGTAAAATTTATGATCAATTTGATTTATTTAGAATTAAGACACTTGGCTTTCGCGGAGAAGCCCTAGCTTCGATAGCGGCAATTAGCCAAGTGAAAATGATTACAAGTGATGGGGAAGTTGTTGGCAGTGAAATCAATATTTCGGGTGAGGATATGCTCATTAGTGATGCTCCCTTACGTAAGGGCACCTTAATTGAAGTAAGAGAATTATTTTATAATACCCCAGCTCGTCTTAAGTACTTAAAAAGTGACTACACTGAAACTAGCGCAATTATTGATGCAGTCTCGCGCCTAGCGCTTGCTCATAGTGATGTCGCTATCACGTTATTTATTGATGATAAATTACGGCTGAAAACCTCCGGACGTGCTAATTTACATGAAACAATCATGAATATTTATGGCGTCTTTACTGCCAAACATTTGGTCGCGTATAAGATAGAAACTCCAGACTTTAAAGTTACCGGTTATTTAGGTAAAGGTGAACTTGCTAGGTCTAATCGGTATGGAATTATTACGAACCTCAATGGTCGTAATGTTTATATGCCGAAGGTGCAAACCGCAATCATTAATGCATATCATGATTTTCTTGCCGATACTCGTTATCCCTTTGTGGTCCTTGACTTAGAAATTGAACCTGGTTTAGTGGATGTTAATGTTCACCCCAGTAAACGAGAGGTAAGGTTTTCCAAAGAAAACGAATTAAATGAGATGTTAATTCGCACCATCCCAACGTTTTTGCTAGACCAAGACTTAATTTTTGATCCACATCCGGAAAAATATCAACCACAAGAAGTGGTCGCACGTCCGTATGTAGAGCAAACCCAATTTGATTTTTCTCATAAAAATTCCGCAATCGAAAACGTTCCGCAAGAACAGTTTTTAAAAATGAGCGATATAGTTGAAATAGCCCCTGAAGCGGAAGTCCGCCAAAAACCCCGGCAACGAATTACTTCAATCGCCCAGTTAAATCTTACTTACTTAGTATGTGAAGATGGCGAAGGCGGTTTTTACCTAATTGATCAACACGCCGCTGCAGAACGGATTAATTATGAAAAGTTCCAAACCGAACTCAATCTTAACTTAAAAGTTAAACGGCCGTTAATTCCGCTAGTACTAGATTATTCCTTGTCGGAAATTTCAGCATTTGATGAAGAAAAGCTTCAAGCACTCGCAAGTGTTGGAATTGTGCTTGAACCATTTGGCAATTCGAGTTTTAGAGTCGTGGAAGTGCCATTATGGACTGAAGAATACGATGAGAAGATTTATGTAACATCGATGATTGAACAAGTTTTACAAAACGGCGTAACCAATCAATCGCAAGTAAGAACCGATGCGATTGCAACAATGGCATGTAAAGCTTCAATCAAAGCCAACATGAGATTAAGTATTGCTGAACAACAAATCTTAGTGGATATGCTCTTTAAAACTAAAAACCCATACACTTGTCCCCATGGTCGCCCAACGATTATTCAATTCAATAAGTATCAAATAGAAAAAATGTTCAAGAGGACAGGCGTATGATCTATATCATCGGTGGTCAAACCGCAAGTGGTAAGACAGAACTTGCGCTAGAATTCGCGCAAAAAATTGGTGCTCATATTATTAATGGTGACGCTTTTCAAGTGTATCGGCGTTTAGATATTGGCACAGCTAAGGCTAGCAAAGAAGAACAAAGTTTAGTTCCTCATCACCTTATTGATATTGTTGATATTAATGAAGCCTTTAGTATTTTTGAATATCAAGAATTAGCCCGCAAAATTATTGACCGTTTAGTGGCCAAAAACATCCCAGTAGTGATTGTTGGTGGAAGCGGCCTTTACATTCGCAGTGTCCTATTTGATTATCGTTTTAGCCCAAACAGTGAAGCAGATATGGCGAGATTTGAGAAAATGGATAATTATCGCTTACATCAATATCTAGCCTCAATTGACGAAATAAGTGCGGAAAAAATCCACTTTAATAATCGCCGTCGCGTCTTAAGAGCAATCGAGATTTATCTTCAAACTGGTCTCAGCAAAAGTGCGCTCGAACTAGAGCAGAGTAAACAACCATATTATCCTTATACGATGGTGATGGTTGATTGGGATAAAGAACAATTGGATGCTCGCATTCTTGAAAGAATCCGCTTAATGTTTGCACAAGGCTTAAGAAGTGAACTTGCGGAGTTACTCGAAACATTTCCAAGTAGTTCACCAGGCTTTAGAGCAATTGGTTATAAAGAAATGATTGAAAACGCTAATTATAGTGATGAAAAATTAATTGACCTTATTAATAAAAACACAATCCATTACGCTAAACGCCAAAAGACTTTCTTCAAAAATCAATTTAACATCAGCTCCTTTACAAAACGTGAAGAGGCCCTTGAATTTTTATTAGACACGTTTAAAGGAGCATTATAAGATGGACAAAACCTTATCAATCATCGAAGTCGCTAAGAAACTCAATATTCCTGAAGAAGCACTTGAGTGTTTTGGTCGTGATAAAGCCAAAATTGACCCAACCTCTCCTTTACTAGATAAGAAGTTTAATGGTGATATTGTTTTAGTTACGGCAATTACGCCCACCAAGGCTGGAGAGGGAAAAACGACAATGTCGATTGCTCTTTGTGACGGATTAAGTGCGATTAACGAGCCAGCTTTATTGTGCTTAAGAGAACCTTCCATTGGTCCTGTCTTTGGTAATAAAGGTGGCGCGACTGGTGGTGGTCTTGCTCGAGTTATTCCTAGTGAAGAAATTGATCTTCATTTCACTGGTGATATGCACGCGCTTACCACATCAATTAACCTCATTAGTGCAATTATTGATAATCACATTTTTCGTGGTAACGAGTTAGGAATTGATCCTAAAAAAGTTGTCTGGACCCGCGCAATTGATATGAACGACCGAGCTTTACGAGAAGTAATTATTGCAAGCAAGAAAAAGCATGGTACTGCTCGTAAAGAAAACTTTAAAATAACTGTAGCAAGTGAGATGATGGCCATCATGTGTTTAAGTCGTGATGAAGAGGATTTTCTCAATCGAATTAGGAAAATTTTAGTCGCCTATACCTTTGATAACAAACCTATTTTTCTAAGTGATTTAAAAATCTCACATGCGATTATGAAATTAATGAAAAAAGCCTTAAAACCAAATTTAGTTCAAACTTTAGAAGGGAATCCAGCGTTAATTCATGGGGGACCTTTTGCCAACATTGCGCATGGGTGCAATTCTTTAATTGCAACTAAATTAGCCACTAAACTAGCACCAATTGTCGTGACTGAGGCCGGTTTTGCCGCGGATTTAGGGGCCGAAAAGTTCTTTGATATCAAATCAAGGGTTGGTGAACTTAAGCCTAAACTTGCAGTTTTAGTCGCTACCATCAAAGCGTTAAAACTTCATGGTGGAGCCAATAGTGCCACCCTTGAGCAAGAAAACATTGATGCAATGATAGAGGGGACTAAGAATCTTGAACAACACTATCAAAATTTATTGAAATATAATCTACCTGTTTTAATTGCAATCAACCATTTTGCAACGGATTCACAAGGTGAAGTTGATGCCTTGGTACTTTGGTGTAAAAAGCGTAACTATCAAGTGACTTTCGTTGATAGTTTCTTAAATGGCTCGGCCGGTGCAATCGATTTTGCTCACAAAGTGAAAGCAATGTTGCTAAACAACAAGAGCGACTTTAAACCACTATATAGTCTTAATCTTTCAATAAAAGAAAAAATCGAGAAAGTCTGTAAAGAGATATATAGAGCGGATGGTGTTAATTTCAGTGCAAAAGCCAAACGAAATTTGAAAATGATTGAAGCGTTGGGTTTTACAAATGTTCCTGTTTGTATTGCAAAGACCCCGCATTCATTTAGCGATGATCCAACGTTGCTTAATGTCGCTAAAAACTTTAAAATTAATGTTAGAGATTTATATATTAGTGCGGGCGCAGGCTTTGTTGTTTGTTTAACCGGTGAATTATTAACGATGCCGGGTTTACCGAAAATACCTGCCGCTGTAAAAATGGAGGAGTTTGATTATTAATGGAATTAGAAAAAGTAGAATTATTCGATCTTGTTCAAATGAAAAAGGCTCACCCTTGTCACAATAAATCAACGATGTTTCAAGTGGTGAAGCTTGGTGCAGATTTGAAGATTCAGTGCCAGGGTTGCGGCAATGTCATCATTATTCCGCGCATCATCTTTGATAAACGTCTTAAAAAAATCATCTCTCGCGAAGAACAAGTGCTATTTAAATAATAAAGTCCCTATTTATAAGTAGGGATTTTTTAATGGAAATAAGACTAAATAATCTAAGTAAAAGTTTTCAAGACCAAGTGGTTTTAAATAATATTTCGACGACCTTTATTGGCCCTGGTCTCTATATTTTGTTTGGGCATAGTGGTAGCGGAAAGACAACGCTTTTAAACATCATCGCCGGTTTAGAAAAATCAAGTAGTGGAGAAGTGATCAAAGACAAAAAGATCAAAAGTGGAATTATCTTCCAACATCATTATTTGCTGGGTGATTTAACTGGTTATGAAAACGTTACTTTGCCGTTAAAGATAAATAGAACTCCCTTTGCAAAAGTGGAAATATATAAGCTTTTTGACCAATTTAGGATTGGAGACACAAGAAAGCGTAAAATTAAATTTTGTTCAGGGGGGGAAGCACAAAGAATAAATTTTATCCGCACTTTGGCTAGTAAGCCTGACTTTATTCTTGCCGATGAACCAACCGGGTCTATTGACCTCGATAATGCCTCTTTTATTAAAAATAAGCTCTTAGAATTATCGAAAGACATTCTAGTGATTATCGTTACACATGACCGAAAATTATTTGCTAACATCACGGCCAATTATCTGTATTTAGAAAAAGGGAAGATAGCAGCTTATGTCATGGAAGACTGATATTATTCTGACTAACTTTAAGGCTAATAAGTTGAGCAATATAATTAACGCGCTGGCATTATCGCTCGCGGTAATACTTTTTGCCCTTTTCAGTGGTTTTTATTTATCGCAGCATGAAACAATCAACGAACAAGCCCTTAGATTTCCCGAATATCTTTGTGCAAATATTGAAAAAAGTGAAGAGATTGAAAGCGAATCAAGCTTTCTTAAACTCAAGCAGGTTAGCAGACCAAGTTTAAGGGAAGTTGAGTCTTTTCTCTCAACTGGTATCAGCGCTAAAATCCACTTAAATTACACTAATCTATTTCTTCAGGACGGCATATTTGCTTATGGAAAGAAGTTGATGCCGGCACTGCCAGTCTTTCTTGAAAATTTTGATTTTGACCACCAACAAATCGCATTACTAAAAACCGAGTGGGTGCCAAGCGAAAGTGTTCAAACGATTTATGTTAATGACACTTTTATTTCTCGACTTGCGGAAGTTGTCGCCTTTAATGATTACCAAGATGTTCTTTTAAGTTACACCCTCGTTATTAATAATCAAACCATCAGCAAAGAAATTATTTTTAACTTAAAAATCGTTGGTATATTTGAGGAGTTAGAGTACCTATCTAGTCCTAAAATCTATTTTTCTCAACAGGCAGTCGATGAGTTCTTTATAGCTTATGATATTGATGAAGAAATAAACATTTATGAATATATCAGTGATCTAGCGGCAACTGATGAATCCACCAGTTATAGTTATCGGATGTACTTTGCTTCATTAGAAGACCTTGACAAAGCGAAGAATATTTCAGCGAGTTTATCAAGCGAAGATGCCTATTTAAATATCGTTGGTGAACATTTATCAAGATTAGATTCACTAAAAGAGATGTTTAATTTCATAAATATTACCTTACTTGTTAGCCTTATATTAATAGTTGTTAGTCTCCTTTTTATCAATGTGACAATTACGCATCGTGAGATAAGCAAAGCCAATGCGAAGAACGCACTTCTTTACTATTTTGGTGCGAAAACTTCGGACATTATTGATATATATTTAGGCCAGAACCTAGTTTTGGTTTCTTTTAGTATGGGCACACTAATTTTTGTACCATATCTTAGTAACGTCTTGAATTCGTTAATGATAAGCATCTTGAACATTAAGACCTCCATCGAAGTGCCTTTACTAATATATCGGGAGATTCCCTTTCTGATTCCGGTCAGTATTTTTATCATTATGTATGTGAGTGCCAGCGTAATTACAATCATCAATATATATCTAAAAAACCAAAAGACGCTAATTAAAAGGCTGGCCCACAATGATTAAAATCAAAAAACTCAAAGTTAAATTTGGCCCCACACCAATCCTAAATATTGATGAGCTTATTTTTAACAGTCATGGATTTTATGCGATAGTTGGCCCCAGTGGATGCGGTAAAACGACCTTAATTAACGTTATATCCGGCGCAATTAAAGACTATAACGGTCAAGTTTTAGTAAACGCTAAATCGCTACGGGACTTGAAGGAGAAGGATAGACTTTTGTATCGCCAAAATGTTATTTCGGTGGCCTTTCAAGACCAAGTCTTATTTGACGATTTAACCGTGAGTGAAAACATCGAATTAAAACTCGATTTTTATCAAAAGTTAACACCTAAGCGGAAACGCGCCAAAGTTAATGCCTTGTTGAAAGAATTAAAAATTTACAATTTAAGAGACAAAAAAGCAAAATACTTATCCGGGGGAGAAAAACAAAGAGTCGCGATTGTTCGCACTGTCATCAGTGAGGCAAAAGTCTTGATTTTTGATGAGCCGACAGCCGCACTCGATGATTTCCATAGCCGACTTACATTCTCACTCCTTGCAAAGTTAAGTCACAAGTATTTAGTGATTGTCGTCACGCACAACCGCGAATTGATTGAACAGTATGCAGACCAAGTAATTGATCTTACTTATGGAAAGGTTTGTAAAATTACACAGATTGAGAGCTCAAACGTTTCTAGTGATTTTGTCGGAATGTTAAACCAAGACTCGCCTACGCAACCGAAGACGCTAAGACTTTTCAAACTTGCCTGGAGCTTATTTAAAAGTAGACAGAAACGTAATCTCTTCGCTAGCTTTACTTTCACACTTAGTTTAACGGCGATTTGCACGCTTTTAGTTTTAACTTCGGCAATTAGCAGCGGGATTCGCGGGAGTTTTGCCCTTAATTACCAAGAAGATACTGCCCTTATACATTATAAGAAGAACCAACCTTATCCTAGTCGTAGTGGACTAGAGGCCTCACAAGGCGACATATTAGCTAATCGATATAGTGCAAAAGTTGGTGCTTTGTATTTAGGAGATATGAGTGCTTTGTTTCCAACCACGAATGTGGTGTATTTTCAAAATGAATTTATAAAGTTACCATTAACGACCCTCACTGCGGATAGTTTTAATAGTATTGAGCTTATTGAAGAGTTTGACATGCTTGATATATACGGATTTAGAAGATATAGATTAAGTGATGATGAAGTTATTTTGTCACTGACAACTTTGGGGCAAAAATTTCTTTATGACCATCTCAATATCCGTAAGGGAGAAACACTTGAGCGATTAGGAGAATATTTAAAAACGTATCCGACATTTATTACGCTCCATGTTGCTAATGAAAATTGGGGTTATGAAGACGAACAAATTTTTCGTCTGATCGCGGTATTAAGCGGAGAAAGTTCGAGAATCATTCATAGCAATCCGCTATTTAGTGAAATATTATTTGAAAACAAGATGATGTTGCGGTCTAGTCTAAATTATACCAAGCCTGATGAGTATCCTTGGACCCTTAAAAAACTATATTTTCTCTTCAAAAAAGAAAACGAATTTATCCTTATAGATAAGATAAGTGATCCATACATTTTAGTGGGAAGAATGTCGCAAGCCTATTTCAGTGAAAACCGCCGGGAAACTTTTCTTGAAAGTAGAATATGTTTATTTGTTAAGCCACCGACATATATGCCGTTAGGTGAGTTTGATAATAAAGAAAGTTACATACTGACCAATGGCGGAATAACAACCTATGAAGACGCATTAATGATTGGCTTCAGTGATAACTTCCTAGTATGTCGTAGTTACGAGCAAATATTAGAAGTGGTTAGTTATGATGAACACCGCAGCAAAGATGATACGAAGACACTGCTTGGTGGTCCCAAAATGAGTAATGGTCATATAAGCCTTTCATTAGGAGAAGGCCTAACGTTTGCGGTCGTTGATGGTGTTGATAATGGCGAGGAGGCGAAGACGCTAGAACAAATCGTTATGAGCACTAACCTCTTTCTAAGCTTGTTTGATGAACCATTTTCCGCCACAAAAAGTTACGAGATTTATGTAGCCGCACCTTTTGAAGTTGAAGTGGAGGAGCATTATGTTAAAAAGCACTATTCGATTAAAACACTGACAGTCACAGGAACGATTAACGAGAAAAGAAATGTTATCTATCATCATTATTACTGGCCGCTCCTATTTTATAAAGATGTCATAAAAGTTGATCCCTTTACGCTAGTCCCAACTGGTCTAATTACAACAAATAAAGGAAGCATTTTGTGGGCGAAGGAAAACTCTAATTTTATTGTGAGCTATCCCTTCCTCGAATTCTCAAAAACAATAGATACAACTATTTCGCAAATGCTGAGCATTATATATATAGTTGCAGTCGCGGCACTTCTGATGGCGATGATTGTAATATTTCTTGTGCTTCAAACTTTGATTGATGACTTTCATCACCACTTTTCATTACTGTATTTATTTGGTTTCAGCAAAAACAGCATCACTAAACTAGGGCTATTGAGCGTCTTTTTTGTGGTTTTTCTTGCAACATTGAGTAGTATTGTCTCAACTATCATCGCTGAAATTGTGGTCGCCCGTGTTATATTTGTCGGTGGAATAATCCTTGAAAACTTGATTCCTTATGGATTAGGGATAATTATTTCCATTTTTTGTCTACTTCTTGCTTATGTATTTTTATTTTTTAAGGTAAAAACACTGAAACTAAGCGCACTTAGTAAAAGAAATCTATAAAATGTCAATTTTTGTTAGGATTTCTATTGTTTTAGTGCTAATATAAAAACGTGGATTTTCCACAAGTAATGCATATAGCATTGAAAGAGAGATAAAGATGCAAGGTACTATCAAAATGTTCAACAAGGAAAAAGGATTCGGCTTTATTCGCGCAGAAGACGGCAACGATGTATTTTTCCACTACTCATCACTTGTCATGGATGGTTTCAAAACTATCGAACAAGGCGATGCAGTCTCATTTGAATTAGAGCAATCAGACCGCGGCTTACGTGCTGCGAATATTAAAAAGCTATAAATTTAGATTAGATTAGTAGACAAGAAAGTTGGCAAAAGCCAACTTTTTTCATTTATTATGAGTGATTTTATATTATAATGTTATATTGTTTCAGGAGGATTCATTATGGCTTTAAAAGTAGGTATCGTCGGTCTCCCAAATGTTGGTAAATCAACACTATTTAACGCAATCACCCTTTCGCAGGTTGAGGCTGCCAACTATCCTTTTGCAACAATTAATCCTAATACCGGAGTAGTTGGTGTTCCTGATCCAAGATTGAACTTTTTAAGCAAAGCCTTTAGTCCTCAAAAAACCATTCCGGCGACCGTCGAGTTTGTTGATATTGCGGGTTTAGTTAAAGGTGCCTCTAAAGGAGAAGGACTTGGTAATAAGTTTTTAGCCCACATTAGAGAGTGTGATGCCATTATTGAAGTTGTTAGGGCATTTGAAAGCAGCGAAATTATTCATGTTGAAAATAGCGTTGACCCCAAAAGAGACATTGAAATTATTAATTTTGAATTAATTATGGCGGATATCGAAACCTTAAATAAGCGGCGGACTAAAGTTGAAACTAAAGCGAGAGTGAATAAAGACAAAGATGCAATGTATGAACTTGAAATTGTTGATATTTTACTGGAAGCGCTGAACCAAGAGATTCCAGCTCGTTTAGTTAAAAAGCTCAACAATACGCAGTTAGAATTTGTCCTAAAAAACTATTTCTTACTAACAATTAAACCACTTATCTATATCGCTAATATTGCCGATGATGATTACCAAACTTATCAAGAAAATCCCCTTTATCTCGCAGTTGAAAACGTTGCGAAAAAAGAGAATACGATTGTCGTGCCTGTAAGCTGTGCGATTGAACAAGAACTCTCTCTGCTTGAGCAATCCGAAAGACATGAGTACCTAGAATCACTGGGAGTAAGTGAATCCGGATTAGATAAAGTGATTAAGGTTGCTTATAACCTTTTGGGATTACAAACATTTTTTACAGTTGGTAAAGATGAAGTGAAAGCTTGGACCTTTATTAAAGGAATGACCGCCCCACAATGTGCGGGTGTGATCCATACTGACTTCTTACGAGGCTTTATCAAAGCTGAAGTTTATCACTATAATGACTATGTTGCACTTAAAAGCGAACAAGCCATTAAAGATGCGGGGAAACTTAAAATTGAAGGTAAAGATTACATCGTCAAGGATGGCGATATCATGTTCTTCCGTTTTAACGTCTAAAAGTCGCTCTTTACTAGTAAATTGATTGTTTTATACTGAATTATTAGTATAATCATAACGAAACGAGGAATTATGAACGTATCTTTATATTTACAAACGAAAATCAAAAACGCCTTAGATAAACTTCAAATCGAATTTGATTTAAGCAGTATTGTCATCGAACGAAGCAAAGATGCAGTTCATGGTGATTATGCCTCAAATATCGCGATGCAGTTAACAAAATTGTTAAAGAAAAACCCTCGTGAAATTGCCAAAATGGTGATTGATAATCTCGAACTCCAAGACATTGAAAAAATTGAGATTGCAGGCCCGGGTTTTATTAACTTTTTCATGGAAACAACTTATTTAGCCTCGGCGATTAATGATATTTTTCTCGCCGGCAAAGATTATGGCCGTCTCCTCGAAGCGAGTAGAGAAAAGATTAACGTTGAATTTGTCAGTGCTAATCCAACTGGGGAATTACATTTAGGCCACGCCCGGATTGCGGCGATTGGTGATGTGATTTGCCGTTTATATGAAGCGCGGGGATATGAAATTACCCGAGAATATTATGTTAATGATGCTGGCGTCCAAATAAATAATTTGGCGCGCTCAATTTATAATCGCTACCTTGGCCTATTTGGCATTGAACGTCCTTTCCCAGAAGATGGTTATCACAGTCCCAAAATTATCGATGTTGCGAAAGTAATTAAAGATGAAGTTGGTGATAAATATCTTGAAGATGAGACTAACGGTCTCATTTATATGGAAAAGCGCGGTGTGGAAATTGAACTCCAAGGCATTATCGATGATCTCGCTTTATTCAAAGTGAAATTTGATGTTTTTTCTAGTGAAGTTGCAATTAGAGCCGATCAAAAAGTCGAAAAATTTGTCGCTAAATTAGGTGACAAAGTTTATGTTGATGGTGAGGCTACTTTTCTTAAAACAAGTGAGTTTGGCGACGATAAAGACCGCGTGATTGTAAAATCAAATGGAGACTTTACTTACTTTACCCCGGATATTGTCTATCACCTTGATAAGATGAGTCGGGGCTACGACAAGTTAATTGACGTTTTAGGGGCGGATCATCACGGTTATATTGCGAGAATGAAAGCTGCCTTAATGATGTTTGGCTATCCTAGTGATACGCTTCATGTCGAACTTATTCAAATGGTCCGCCTTATTCAAAACGGCCAAGAGGTTAAAATGAGCAAACGCACAGGTAATGCAATTACCTTACGTGAACTCGTCGAAGAAGTTGGTGTTGACGCCGTCAGATATTTCTTTGTCGCACGGGCGGCTAGTGGTCATCTTGACTTTGATATCGATTTAGCCAAGGAGGCTTCGACCGCTAACCCACTATATTATGCGCAATACGCTCACGCGCGGCTTGCGACGGTTTTAGAAAACACTCACAAGTATGGACTAGACGAATTGGGCACTAATCTTCATCGACCTGAAGAAAAAGAGCTCTTAAAACAATTAATTGATTTTGCGCTTACTGTTGAAGAAGCGGCAATCACAAGAGCTCCTTATAAGGTCACAACGTATATTCAAAGGCTCGCAAGTTTAATCCATACGTTCTACACAGAATGTCGGATTCTTGACCCTGAAGATCTGGCCACAACCAAATCAAGACTTGCGCTTGCAAAGGCTAGTTTGATTACGATGAGCAATGCCCTTGAGTTACTTGGGGTTAGCGCCCCAAACAAAATGTAAAAAAACGATATTTTGCTTGTATTACAAGCACTAAATCGTTTTAATATAATCAAGCAATGAAAGTGATACTTATTAATAAATAAGTGAGGATAAATTATGAGTCCAAGAGCCACATTAGAAGTCGCCTACGATATTCTATCAAACGATCAACACCCCCTACCATTTTATGAACTATGGGAAAAGGTTTGTGGAAGCCAAGATTTCAGTAAAGATCAATGCTTTAATCTTCTCTCGCGTTTCTATACGAACTTAACTCTTGATGGTCGCTTCGTTAATTTAGGCGATAACATTTGGGAGTTAAGAGTTCATCTTAAATCAAGCGAACTTAAACTTGAATTAAACGAAGTTTATAGTGATGTTGATGAAGCCGACGAAGACATTGAAGAAAAAACATTACTTCTACAAGCTGGTGAAGTCACCGTCGATGAAACCGGATTAAAGCTTGATGAAGACAACGAAGAAGAAACTGAACAAGAATAATGTTCAGTTTTTTCCTAATTACACACAAAAAGGGGTAATGCCCTTTGATTGGAGTTTTTTATGTTTGAACTAGAACTAAAAAGGGCGCTCGAAGTCGCCCAAATCGTCCGTCCACAAATTATGGAAATTTACGAAGGTGATTTTGAAGTTGAAATAAAAGAAGATAATTCTCCAGTCACTCAGGCTGACTTACTCGCTGATAAAATTATCACTGAATTTCTTTCATTTCACTTTCCAACCTATGCTTTTTTAACCGAAGAAAGTGAAGATAATCCTTCACGTTTCACGAACGACTATGTGTGGATCATTGATCCGATTGATGGGACTAAAGACTTTGTCGGAAAAGACGGCGAATTTAGTGTTAATATTGCGCTTAGTTATAAACATGAAATTGTGTTAGGAGTGATCTTAGCACCAGTTACTAATGTCGTTTATTACGCGACTAAAGGCCAAGGGGCTTTTAAAATTGAAAACGGTCTAACAAGTCCAATTCACGTCAATAATAAATTAAATAATTTAACCGTTGTGACTAGTCGCTACCACCTCCATCAAACCGAAAAAAACATGATTGCTAAACACGCGGATAAAATTTCACATCAAGTTACGATTGGCGCGAGCCTTAAGGCTTGCATTATTGCTGAAGGTAAAGCTGAGTTATCATATAGATTTAGTGATGGAACTAAAGAATGGGATATTGCCCCCGGACAAATAATTGTCGAAGAAGCGGGCGGAATATTTGTTAAACCAGATCTAACAAGGTATTCTTATAACAGAAAAGATGTTCGTAATCGCGAGGGTTATATAATTACCAATCGCAAAGAGAATATTCTCTTATAGGAGACTAATAATGAACTTTAAAAAACATCTAACATTATTTTTGCTGACCGGTTTAGTTGTGGGCTGTGGACCAACTTCACAAGAGGTTACACTCGATTTGTTCGCGCTCAATGATTTTCATGGCGCGATTCACCCACAAACAGGAAACCCCCAAGAATATGGTATTCATAAAATCGCTAGTTATTTAAAGGCTAAGGCAAGTCAAAATCCTGGTGGGACCATCAATATGGACTCTGGCGACATTTGGCAAGGGACTGCCGATAGTAACATCACTAAAGGCCGGATCCTTGTTGAAATGTTCAATAGTCTTGATTGGGCCGCCTCTTCGCTTGGCAATCATGAATTTGATTGGTATGACACGGGGATTGCCGCGAATAAAGAAGTCGCCGAGTATCCTTTTTTAGGCGCGAATATTATTAACCGTGAAACAGGAAAGTTAGCTGATTATATTGTTGATGATGCTTCAGTGATGATTACTAGAAACGGCGTCAAAGTTGGCATAATTGGCACGATTGGCAGTGCGCTTGAAAGTTCAATCATTGCTAGCGCGGTTGGTGATTATTCATTTGAACCCGTCACTAATTATGTAATTGCCGAATCTAATGCTTTAAGAAATGCTGGGGCGCAACTAATCGTGCTCTTAACACATGACTCATTAACGGGCTATACGAAGTCTAGTGAATATGGACCAATCCTTGAGCCTGATAACGCTAAACCTTATGTTGATGTTGTTTTTACCGGACACTTTCATCTTCAACAAAACGAATTAATTAATGGTGTGCCCATTTTACAAACAAATGGCAATGGCAAACAAGTAATGCACGTGAACCTCAGTGTCAAAGGTAAAAAGGTAGTCATCAATAATCACGAGCTAGTCGATAGTGAATTATCAACCTATCAAGAAGAACCAACAATCGCCGAGATTTATGCGCGCTATGAAGGTGAAATCAATTTGATTAAAAGCGAAGTGTTAGGAAACTTAACGACCACAATGGAAGATGCTAAAATTGCCAAACTTGCTTCTAAAGTTATGCTTATGGAAGCCAACAAACAATTTAGTGCTGATATTGCTGTACATAATACAGGTGGAATCCGCGAAACACTCAAAGCCGGCACGATTTCTTATGGCGATATCTATAAGACACTTCCGTTTGATAACACTGTCGTCGTTATTGAAGATGTGCTCGGAAGCGTAATTAACGCCGTTAAACAAGGTAATGAATATTATTACCGTGATGGGCTTGATTGGATTGATAGCGATGAAACTTACACACTCGTCACCATCAACTTTATTAGTGAAAATAATAGCAATCTTGCTTACTTCCCACAGTCCACCTTAGAAAATGTTTTTGTGCGTGATTTACTCGCGGACTACTTTAGAAGCAATGGCACGGTCGATCCAAGTTTAATCTAAAAGTTATGAGCAAATTAAAAGGGACCGATTAAATTAATCAGTCCCTTTTTAAATGTCGATATATTTAGTCGCTATTCAACGAGGATTACGCCGACAACGCCGGGAACTTCTTCCATGAGCAATTCTTCAACCCCGTATTCAAGCGTGGTATCAACGAAAGCACATCCGTTACAGGCTCCGCCCATTTTAACAAAGACATAACCATCTTCAAAATGGTCAAATTCGATATCACCACCATGGCGATTAATATAGGGCCGTATAACGTCAATTTTTTCTTTAATAAGTGCTTCAATATCCATAACTATCCTCTATTCCTCACGATTATAGCACCATCATAACTAAATTTAAAATCATATGATAAACAAAAAAAGCACCATAGATGCTTTTTTTAGAAGTGGTGCCCGGAGCCGGACTTGAACCGGCACGGTATCGCTACCGCAGGATTTTAAGTCCTGTGCGTCTACCTATTCCGCCATCTGGGCGATGGTCTCCCGTACAAGATTTGAACTTGTGACACCTTGA
>Ga0265295_1004680_pt1 | contig 18186 bp, 11 predicted proteins | sample Munlansysbiofilm_FD_192503 | JGI IMG/M metagenome (GOLD analysis project Ga0265295, IMG submission 192503) | Leachate microbial communities from a municipal landfill in Southern Ontario, Canada - Methane capture system biofilm | ecosystem: Engineered > Solid waste > Landfill > Unclassified ...
AATATGTTGGGTTAATAACAAATACTGCTTTTGCTTCTGGGTTATCTAAGATTGCTTTTTCGACATCTGCAAAATCCATGTGATTTGCAATCCCTAAATTTTCATCAATATAAGGCTGTACAAACACTGGTACAGCACCACTTAAAATAAGCGCATTAATCGCTGATTTGTGAACATTTCTAGGTAAAATGATTTTTTCTTTAGCACGGCATACACTCATGATCATAGCTAATATGCCCATGGTTGTACCGCCTGTTAAAAAGTAGGCTTTTTCTGCGCCAAACGCATCAGCCATTAACTCTGCTGCTTCCTTGATCACACCTGTTGGACGATTTAAATTATCAAGACCTCGAGGTGCGTTTGAATCAAGTTTGAACATTTTCGGTCCTGCATAATCTAATAGTTCATTTGGAATTTGACCGAGTTTATGACCTGGGACATCATGTGAGATGGTGCCACTATCTGCATACTCGGCAAGTTTGGTAAAAAAGGGTGTGAGCTGGTGATCTTTTTCCATGTATGACCCACCTTTCCAAAATGCAAATACATTTTAACACTTTTCACGCTATTTTTAAATGGTATTACATATTTTCATGTAAAAGACATCCTTGCATCAGTAGAACCCAATAATTGGTATCAATTATGGTATAATATATGAAGTAGAAAGGAGCATATCACTATGATTTTTGATCTTTTATTTGCTTCAACAGGACTTAACATTGGATTAACCGTTGGAACGCTCATCCTGTTATTTGGATTCATCACATTGGAAAATCGTTTCATTAAAAAACGCGAAGATTCACTCAAGAAAGGCATCATCATCTTGAGTTATGTCATTTCGTTTATCTTATTTATTGCTGCAACAGGGTTTATTCTCTACATATGGGAATATGATTTATTGACATATCTTTCTGGTGTAGGGACTGATTTAGTTGACATATTGAATGCATCCATAGGAAGATTAATCTCTTCTGCAGTTGTCTTCTTCATCGCCATGCTTGTTCTTCGAATCAGCAAGATAACCTTAAAACGTATCGAGAAAAAAGAAGGTCCGAATCAACGCAGAAAACGCACGGTATCAAGAGTCATTCGCAGTATCATCAAATATACGGTTAGCATTGCATCTATTATCATCGTTTTAGCGATATGGGGTGTCAATGTAGGACCCGCACTTGCAGGTCTTGGTATTCTTGGTTTAGTTGTTGGTCTTGGTGCACAAAAACTAATCAATGATATCATAGCAGGTTTCTTCATTGTTTTTGAACACCATTTTGATGTGGGTGATAAAGTCGAAGTTAAAGGTTTCAAAGGTGAAGTTATTGATATCGGTTTAAAGACAACAAAGATTAAAAACTGGAAAAACGAAATCATGATTTTGGCCAATGGTGAAATTGCATCTCTCATCAATTTTTCAAAAGATCTATCAGTAGCAACCATCGACTTTGGTATCAGTTACCAAGAAGATATGCAAAAGACCATGGACATTCTTAATCTAGAACTTCCTAAATTGAGACAAACCTACACAGAAATTGTTGAAGATCCCATCTGTCTTGGTGTAACCAATCTCAATTCAAGCAGTGTCGACATGCGTGTGATCTGCAAGACCCTTAATGAACAACACTATGGTGTCGAAAGAGCAATTAGAAAACGTATTAAAGAACTTCTTGATGAAAATGGCATTGAGATTCCATTCCCACAAGTTGTTGTTCATCAATCGAAAGACTAAAAAAATAAGAGCGATTCAGTCGCTCTTTTTTGTTGGAAAACATTCTTCTTTTGAACATGTTTTAGCATAGGAACATCTCGCACAAATACCTTCATCTTTTTTCTTAAATTGATGGTATAAAATGAATGCTATAATACCTGCAACAACACCTAAAATAATGCCATCTGTTAGTGTCATAAGATCACCTCAATCAGTCGACCTACCTGGAAGACAAGCACTGCTAAAACCCATGCAATACCCGTTTGAAATAAGACAGCTTTCCACATGCGTTTAGTTGTTCCTAATTCTTGACGCATTGCGCCTATCGCTCCAAAACAAGGTGCAGAAAATAAATTAAATACCATGAAAGCATACGCTGAAGATGCGGTAAAGAAGCCAAATATACCACTTGTGAAAATAAATCTTGCTTCTGAAACATCCGATGTGTATCCAGCGATAATCGCCATCGATCCAACAACTTGTTCCTTGGCTACTAGACCTTGAATAGCCGATATGCTTGCAGCCCATGACATCTCACCTAACATCGGATAAAAGATCCATGAAATCAATTTACCCAACCATGCGAGCATAGAGTCATCCACAGCAATTCCATAAGTCATTCTAAAGTCGAATGAGAGTAAAAACCAAATAATGATTGAAGCTACTAAAATCACGGATCCTGCACGCACTATGAACGACCAAGCTTTTGAAAAAACATCATATATAACATAACGTAAACTAGGGAGTTTATACTCAGGTAACTCTAAAATAAAACTAGATGTTTTACCTTTGAATAAAACATTTTTCATCACATAAGCTGATAGCAAAATAATGAAGATAGCTAAAAAGTAAAGTGATGCAGAGATAAAGCCAGATCGATCACCAAAGAAATATCCAGCGAAAAGGGTTATGATAGGAAGCTTAGCACTACACGGTATAAAAGGTGTTAACATGATCGTCATTTTCTTTTCTGTTTCATCATTAATCGTTCGGGCTGACATGATTGCTGGAACACTACAACCAGACCCTATAATAAACGGAATTAACGATTTCCCTGATAAACCAACCTTTTGAAAAACACGATCTAAGAAAAATGAAATTCTAGCCATATAGCCTGTCGTTTCAAGAACTGAAATGAGTAAAAATAGAATAATCAACTGAGGTAAAAAGTTAAGGATTGCTCCAACACCTGCAATCATACCATCAACAACAAGTGAGATTGACCAAGGTGATGCATTAACGTTTGTTAAAAAATTGGTCATCCATTCAGAAACAAATTCAACACCTGTTCCTACCATGTCAACTGTCCAACTACCAATAGGTCCTGCCGCTAAATAGTAAATGCCAAACATAATCACCATAAAAATCGGTATCGCTAAATAACGGTTTAAAAAGATTTGATCAAGATGATCTGTTGTTGTCATCATATCTCTTTTTGCTTCAACAGCTTCATCTCTAATCATTTCAATGTAACGATATCTTTCATCAGCAACTATCTGTTCTAAATCTCTATAATACTTTTTTTCAAGATCATCGATGATAAAATCTGTTTCTTCTGTTGCATGTGAGATAAACAGAGGATCACGTTCAATCATCTTGACAGCTAAGAAACGTGAATGTTTTGTATCCACGCTTTCTTCTAACTCTGAAATGACATTTTCTAAATCATGATCATAAATATGTTGATAAAGATTTCTGCGATAATCACCTTGCTTAATCGTTTGAATTAAATTAAATACATTGGTTTTCTTTAATGCGGAAATCGGTAAAATGGTTGTATCCAAACGTTTTTCTAATGTACCTAAATCGAATTTAATACCTCGTTTATCTGCGATATCCATCATATTTAAAGCGATGATGACTGGAATCTTTAATTCTAAAAGTTGTGTGGTTAAATATAGGCTTCTTTCAATGCTTGTAGCATCAATAATATTTAATATAAGATCAACTTGTTCTTCAAATAAAAAGTTACGTGAAATGTTTTCTTCTAATGTATAAGGTGAAAGAGAATAAATACCAGGGAGATCAATAATTTCAAAATCTGTGTTTCTAATAAAACCAACCTTACGTTCAACGGTAACCCCTGGCCAGTTACCAACTTTTTGATTCGTCCCAGTTAATAAGTTGAAAAGGGTTGTTTTACCAGAGTTTTGATTTCCTACGAGTGCGATTCTCATGAGATCACCTCGACTTCAATCAAATCGAGATCTGCTTTTCTTAGGCATAGTTCATATCCTCTAAGTTCAATATCGATAGGATCACCAAGGGGTGCAATCTTTTTTAATTTAACTTGAACACCTTCTGTGATACCCATGTCTAAAAGACGTCTTCGTAACGCTTTATCGATGGTATGAATGCTAATCACCTTAGCACGACATCCTTTTTTTAACTTAGATAGTGCGAGATGATCGCCTTTTTTTAGTTTGGAACGCATTTTCATCTACAAAACTCCTTAAATCGCGTTTTTCACCTTCATTATAGGGATTTTTACCACATAGTCAAATAAAGTTATAAGACTTTATAAATAAGTCTTTAAATAAGAAAAAAGTAGGTTGCGAAACCTACTTTGTGTTTTATTATTCCTTTGAAAGATTTTTATCATCATACATCAAACGATCAATTTTTTCAAAAAACTGCTTGAAGTTTTTATGATAGACAGCATCGTAGATGCCATAACCCATGGATAGCCTAATCTTTTTTCCTTCCCACGCAGTATTAAAGAGTTGCATCTGCTCATTGATGCGATTGACAATCTGATGGAGTATATCCATCTGGTCACTTTCAATCATGATACAAAACTCATCGCCACCAATACGTGCAATAAAGTCGTTCTTTCTAATACTTTTTTGCAAAATTTGACTGACTTCAATTAATGCTTTATCACCCATTTGGTGACTTTCTTCATCATTAATCTTTTTAAAATTGTCGATATCAATCATGATGGCACATATCTTTTTGTGCATCCCTTTTTGACTTGATAGATATTCAACTTGTTTCTCGTATTCTCTTCTATTAAAAACGCCTGTTAAAGGATCGGTATTGGTCATGTGTGATTGGATATTGGTATAAACCATGACAAGTGATATCATCATCGATGGCCAGATTAAATCGACACCTGATAATGTTTCATTAAGAAAAATACCTACAGCAGGTGGTAATAAGTATGCAATCAGTGTTAAATATTCGATACGAGAGATCTTATTTCGATTCCAAATGACATAGAAAACTGAACCTATCATAATCAAATACTCTGTAAATATAATCACACCATACATGACATGTCGTTCGATACCACCACTGGGTTTAATCGTATACATGGCAGGAATTCCAAAAGCAGATAATAAAACAGAAACCAAAGCAAGTAATACAAAGGGTAAATAGATATAAATAATTAGACGCTCATACACTTTTTTACCCTTTAAAAGATGATGTAAATATAACAACCAATGGAGAACAATAACAACCGTCGTGAAATAATAAAGTGCTGTTGACGTCTTTAATAATATTTCTTCAATCCCCGAGGTATAACCATCAGTATAATTGATTGTGATCTTGAAGATCATGGCTAAAATGGTTAAAATAACAAGTGCTAAATAGTACCTGTTTTGTTGTTGTACTGATCTTGATTGCTGTTTAATCGAACCAAACAATAAAATCAAAATGATGATGGAAATGATATGAACTTGTGTAGATGATGTCATATATTCTTACCTCATTACCAATCATTATATTATCATAAATCAAAGTAAATATGGAAAAACTAATAAAGATGTAAGAAAAAACCCCACATGTCGTGGGGTTCACTAACTAATCCTTTAGGTTTACCATTTGAAAATATCGATATAGAATCCTTCCATCATATGATATTCGCTTGGCATACCAGCAATCATCACCTCATTAGCCACATACACATTAAACGAATAATGGCCTCCAAAATCAATTTCAACATGATAGACATAAGGTGTTGATGTCGATGTAATCGCAACTGGCATTAACTCATTATCACGTGTATCATAGATTCTCATCATATCTGTTACTTGCTGTAATGTCATCGCATATTCAAATCCAATATCAAATCCTGTGTTTGTCACATTGTTTATAAAACCTTCATTAAATAACTTAACGGTTTCATCAACCAAGATTTGCATCAAGCCACCGGCTTTCACTTCATCCGCTTTCACTTCAACCATTAAGTAATAACCAACATCTTCAGGTTGTGTAATGTAGGTATGTTCTGTTTCTCCTACGATTAAAATCTTTTCAAAGGTGTATGGGTTAACACGATACCATTGAACTGTGTAACAATCAAAGACTTGTTCGTTCGTGTACAGGCTAAAGACACCAACTTCATCTAAGATGAGTCCATAACCTACAAACGGCATCATTACGCCTGTAATCCACATGCCCATATCCATACCATAGCCTGTGAAATACGTGTCGATATCTGTATAAACAACATCAACTGAATTAGATACTAATCCTGTATTCGTTATCGCACGAAGTGTCATTGATCCATTTAATACGATACTGAAATTATCATAATAACTGACAATTGGATCATAACCATCCTCTAAATTTAACCAATTTGAAGATATCATATCATAATACTGCAACGTGTAATACTCAGCACCAAGCTGCCATGGCTCTGGTAAAAATAGATCGACAACCATATCGTCTCCACCACCATAGTTGGTATTTCGATCTTGACGATAGATATATAGACCTGCAAATTCACCAACAGGTGGTTGACCAGTTATTTCTGGCAATGCACCAAGTGATCCAGGTACATAAGATGGTTCATAAGCATCATACGGATAGACAGTCATTTCATAAGATTGTTGAAGTGTTACGGTGCCATAGTTCACGGTGATATCGATAACAACACCATATTCATTCGCATTTTCAGTAAATGTGATTTCGTTACTTGTGATAGTTGCTACAGTATCATAACCCGATCCAATTTGATAACCAATACTTCCTCCAAAATAAGGACTTTCTGTTGGAAGTGTATATGATAAACCATCCTTATACGATTGATCTAACATAACAATAGCATATGTCATCATGAAATTAGCAATCTGTTCATCAGTGAATGTGATACCTTCAATAAAGTTTGGTGTGTTGATCACATAGCCAGTCCACATATCACCCGCATTTGTCCACCAATATTGATAATTAAAGAATCTTAATCTAACTGGTGTATTTGCTAATAATTCCATGGCTGCATAGACATCCATATTTTCATAGAACAAGCTAATGGTGTGAACACCATCTGTAAAATAAAAGTCATTTGAATAACTATCAAAATGAAGGAATCCTTCAACTTCATAATAATACAACAGATTCAACGTTTCTTGACTATGTGTTGCAATTTCTGAAAGTGATCCTGTTGATACAATAAAGTCTTCTGGTGCACCTGATGATAGTACTTGAACATAAGCTCGATCATCCCAGCCATCAATACTGATAAATCCTAAATCATCGACCTTTTGACCAAAGATGATAATCTGATCACCAACAACCAAATCATAAAATGATCGTGTGTGTAAGTAAAGTAGGCTCATAGGTTCTTGTAAGATATATTCGCCATAAGACAGTTCTTTTGCTACAACAACTTGAAGTTTACCGAAATCACCATCTTGTAAACCATAGAAATCTTCAATCATCAGCATGGGGTATGGAGCAACCGTTAGATTAAATACTTCAACTTGTGTGATAGAACCAATCGTAACTGTTGCTTGTAATTGAATGACAACTTGTTCTGTCACATCTAAGAAGACATCATTGGCCTCATCATAGACCAAACTGATATCGCCTAAGAACTCCCAAACAAAACTTGCACCAATGACTGGCATTTCATCAGGCAATTGAAGTTCATCAAATGGATGGAAAAGACGGTTTTCAAGTTGTTCTTCACCCATTGCAATCAGTGCATCCATCTTTTCTTGATCAGTATCATAATCTAAATAAATATCGTCTGCTGTTGGAATCATGATCATGCGGTCAGGTGCATATGGATCTTCGTCATCAAATGTTGGGAACAAGAAACCTCTAACAACGACTCTAAATCCACTATACATGTATATTTCAGATTGATCTAGGATATGCTTGTTGTATAAATATGAAGGCATGTAAGGAATAGATTCACCATAGTTGGTTTCCATATAAAGCATTGGATAATATGAATACTCTTCATAAGCTGAAATACCAACGGTTTCAATATAACGTCCCCAATTGCTTGTATCTGTCATATCGATTAGGTTAAGTTCTTCAACTGTTAATACTTCAGCAACAAGTGGAGATGGTAGGTTATGAGATAAGATTTCATCCAAAACGGTTGTTTCATAATCCCACATGAGTTTAATACCTTGTTCCAAGGTCACAAGACCTGTCACAATAATTTCATCGCCAACTTCAACTAAGAAATTTTTAACAATAAACATGTAACCTGTATCATCAGCAATCATCATCGGACCATCACCGGTTTGTGCTAATACAACAATACCACGAACTGTAAACTCATCATTTTCATTACCAGCTAAGAATTCAGCTATTGTTGATGTTACAATCGGTTCAATCACAAATGTGAATTCGGCAATCACAGTTGAAGCACCTGCAGTAATCGTTGCACGAATACCAATTTCAGTATGTTCTGTAATGGTATCAGAGATCACACCTGTTGTTAGGTCATAGAGTGATGCATTAACACCTAAAACTTCATAAGAAAGTGTAACACTATAAGGAGGATAGGTAGTTGGAAGTAATTGTGTAGAACCTGGTCTTAAAATACGATCAGTGTAGTAACTTTCTAATTTGTCTGCTAAGTATTGAGTAAGTTCTTCATCTGTAAACATCGGTCCTACATCACCCAGACGATCTAAGAAGATTAAGACACGCATACCTTCGGTTTCATTGGTGTTCATCCAAATACCGGTAACTCTAACTTCTTCATCCACATGTGAGCTGAGTTGAGTAGAATCTGTATCGGTAATCATGAAAATTGGAACTTGGTTATGATCGATATCTTCAAGTGAATATTGTGGACCTTCAGGTGTGCCATACATTCTTAATGTGCCAAGGACTTGTGTATAAACTAACCATGGATACATGGTTTCATCTAAGGCATATAATTCACCTGTTGTAACAACAAGTGGTGCTAATGGAACATCTTGTTCATGTGCAACAATCTGATAAACGATTTCTTCAGGACTGTTCATGATTAATGTCATTCCTTCCATTTCACCATAAACACCATATAGTATAACTTCATCACCAACAGCAATTTCTATATCTTTAGCAACACTCATGATCATACCTGTTGCATCTGCAACAATCATCATATCTGTTTCAAAATCAATGTAAAGAATAACTGCTTGAATATAATAGAAATCTTCACTAGTTAATCCAATAAAATCTGCAATCGTAACGATTTCAATCGGTATAACATTTAAATCAATTGAAACGGTTGCTAAACCGGTTCCTGATACAACTGTAGCAACTATCGTAATTGTTGTTGCTTCTGTGATGGTTGGATCAATGGTCCAGTCAGTAAGTTTACCCGTATCTAAAGGATCAATTTCATATGTGACTGTGACAGGTAGAACAGGATGTTCTGTTGGAAGTTCCAACGTTTGACCTGGTAAATAAGATTCACTTTCTAGGTAATCCCTTAACATGATACTGATAAAATCAGCAAGTTCTTGATCGGTGTAATCTAAAATAATATCTTCTTCAACACCGCTAAAGATAAACATTAAGAATGGTTCTGATTCATCAAAGTTTGGCATAGCAAAGCCACGCAATGTCACATCAAAACCTTCAAACTGATTAAGCATTTGATATGTCATTTCATCAAATGCGAGAACTGGCATACGATATGTACCATCAATTAATGCAAACATGTGGAACATATCATCCCATTCTAATAATCCTGAAACTTCAAAGTAACGACCCCAATAAATTGAATTCATTGGATCTAACATCATGAACTGGCTAACAGATGCGACAATTGGTATTAATGGATTTGGATTTTCAGTTGATAAAACTTCTACAACTGGATGATCATAAGATCCCATAATCGTTAATCCCATCATCGTCATCTTGTGACCTTGAACAATCACTTCATCCCCTACAACTGCATGATGTTCTGTTTCAATAGGAAGAATAGCACCTGTATCATCAGCAATGATCATGACACCCATGTCTTGCATACTGAAGATTACGATACCTTGAACAAGACCAAAGTTGCCATCTTCGAGACTGATGAAATCAGCAATCGTTAAAATCTCAACAGGTAACAATGTAATCATCATATCAACTTGACCTGAAGCAGCATTTAACGTAACTGTTAAACGAATCGTGATCGTTAATTCAACAGTTGTATTTTCAAATATACCTGTTACTGGATTAAAGTAAGATGCATTATCACCAAGTGTTGTAAAGGCTAATGTTGCACCATAAACTGGATCAGTTGTTGGTAATTCGAAAACTTGATAAGGATTAAATACTTCACCATCTAGCATTGTTTGTGCAAATAATAATAATCCATCAACCTTTTCTTGATCAGTTAATGTAACAACTTCAGCTGGTGTTGTGCCATCATAAACCACATGCCATTGTTCCATCATCATGTCGAAACCGTGAACAATTGCGTTAATACGCATTGTTTCACCTACATGACCTGTAAATGGATTTGACATCATATCTATTGATTTAGGATTGATAATAACTTGTTCACCTGTTCCAGCTTCAGTTAATGAGAATCTCATGCCATCAAATGCTAAAACACCTTCGATGGTAACTGGTAAACCCATGACTGAATAATCACTTGGATCTTGATGTACAATCATTGAAATAGATATTTCATTAAATTCAAGTACTTCTGGTGTTCCTTCAGTTATGACATTACGGTTTGTCTGATTTGTGAATTGTGGTGTATACTCAAAGAATCCAAAATCAGCTTCAAACTCAATCATCGTACCAACTGGTAAATCAGCTGGTGCTAAGACAAAGATGATACCTGTACCATCAGTAACGTAGTAACCAGGTTGACCTGTGACAAACTTGTAAACGATTGTTCCACTGACTTTTGCATGACCTGGTTGATAGGTTAAGACTTCTGCAATCGATAATGTTTTATTTTCTTCCAAGTACTTCGCATAAAGTGTGACTTCGTCTGCTGGCATCATTTGATTGTCATAACCAATGGTTAATGCTGCATCTAAATACCATCCAACAAACATGAAATTTTCTTTATATGGTGTTTCAGCAGGAACTGGAATTTCAAATGTGTAAATACCCCATGCGTCATCAATTATCGTACCACCATCTGTATTGTAGTGTACAAGGTATTTAGCAGGTAACCATTTTGCATAAAGAATGAGATCAGTTTCTGGCATTGTTAATGTATCAAATGGTGTAATGAAATATTGATCGATATACCAGCCATGGAATTCATAACCTTCTTTAGTTGGATCTGCAATCACAATAGCTGCACCTGCAGCAAGTGACATAGGAGATAAATTTTCAACATTCATGAAGGTAATGGTGTATGTGATAACATCCCATTTTGCATAAAGTGTGATGTTTTCTGCAGGCATAGTTGAGAATGTGTACGCTGTTGTTAAGGCAATATCACTATACCAGCCAACGAATGTATAACCCATCTTCGTTGGTGCTGTTGGAGCAGCCACAGCTGTTAAATAACCCTGTGTGATATCAGCAACTGCACTACCACCATTTTCTTCAAAGGTAATCATATAGTTATTCAATGTCCACTTCGCATAGAGTGTGATATTTTCGGCTGGCATCGTACCAAATGTATATGCAGTAGTTAAGGCAATATCACTATACCAACCACCAAATGTGTAACCTGTCTTAGTTGGCTCTGTAGGTGCGGTCACTGCTATATTATATCCCTGTGTAATATCTGGGACTGCGCTACCATTGTTTTCTTCAAAGGTAATCGTATAATTGTTCAATGTCCACTTCGCATAAAGTGTGATATTTTGTGCTGGCATTGTTGTAAATGTGTATGCAGTAGTTAATGCTTGATCACTGTACCAGCCAGTAAATGTGTAACCTGTCTTAGTTGGTGCTGTAGGTGCGGTCACTGCTGTATTATATCCTTGTGTCTTATCAGCTACAACACTACCACCGTTTTCTTCAAAACTAATGGTATAGTTGTTCAATGTCCACTTCGCATAAAGTGTGAGTGGATTAGCTGGCATTGTCGTAAACGTGTATGCAGTAGTTAATGTTTGATCACTAAACCATCCAGCGAACGTATAACCCATCTTCGTTGGTGCTGTTGGTGCGGCAATCGTGCTTCCTATAGCAGCTACTAAATTAGCTACAGCACTACCACCATTGGATTCAAACGTGATGGTTTGATTGGTAACTTCTGCCACCCATTTTGCATAGAGTGTGATGTTTTCTGCAGGCATTGTTCCAAATGTGTATGCTGTCGTTAAAGCAGAATCGCTAAACCAACCACCAAATGTAAATCCAGATTTTGTTGGATCTGCTGGAGCTGAAACCGTGGTTCCTGCACCTTGTGTAATCGCTGTGACACTACTACCACCATTTGATTCAAATGTGATGGTGTATTGCGTGACATCTTCTGTCCATTTAGCATAAAGCGTCACAGATCCTGTTTGTGTCAACAGTGCTGCAATCGTGAATGGTTGTGTAAAATCTGTCGTTAAGTACCAACCATCAAATGTATAGCCATCGCGAACTGGTGTTGGTAAGTTAATGCTGGTTGAATTGATACTGATAACCATATCTTCAACAGCTTCACCTCCGTTCTCTTCAAACGTGACCGTGATGTTTTGTGCACCGGTACATGAGGCAATACCTATAGCGATAAACAAAAAGGCCAAAATCATTAAAAATTTTCGCATACCTACTCCTCCTAATTTATTGTGTTAAGAAACAAAAACGCAACAAGAGTATTTCTCTCGTTGCGTAACTCATTATGCTACTGCTCTTTAGCCTTATATTACAACTAAATCAAAGATTTAACAAGGTTTTATAGGCTTTTATAGAAAGAGTTATGAAATATTTTTATCATAAATAGGCATTCATTTGCGATACATAGCTTTTAATATCAAACTTTTTTTCTAATCCCTTATCATTCATGTATCGCAATTTACCAAAAATGTTTCTTTCTGTCCATGCACGATCATGTTTACCAAAACACCACGCAATACCTGTATACGAGTTTGGATCTCTACCATCAATAAAATAGGTATCATTTAAGTATTTGATTGTCTCATAGGCTACTTTAAATGAAGGACTCCATTCGATGATCTTCTTCGCCCAATACATCCGCATGTAATTATGCATGTAACCCGTTTTAACCATTTCAGTCATAGCTGCATTAAAATAAGGATCATGCGTTCTAAAGTTTATATAATCATTTTGATCATAAAGAAAAGATCTCATATCGTTTTCATGTGTTTTCATGGTTTGGTATGCCCATGGTTCTGTCATCGTCTCAAATTGATCATATCCTTTTTGATACGTGACATAATTAAATGCGAGTTCTCTTCTTACTAAAAGTTGTTCGACATATTGATCAAACGATATGCCTTGAATATGTCCTTGTGACTGAGCAAGAAACAAACGATCTAATAATTCTAAACTAGATATCTGTCCAAAATGTAAGTACATTGACATTTTGGATGTCAATGATTTGGATGGGTCATTACTTTCATCATAATGATTAGCCTTTTCCATCACAAATTCAGTAAACATGTGACTTGCTTGTGTATAACCACCACGATAGATAGGTGATGCTTCTACCGATTTATCGATATCGAGTTGACTTAATAAGTTGTGAATATCTGATAGATCATTATCTGATGACAGATCCACCTTTTGTTCGCATAAACAAACGGGAAGACGTTTAAAATCTCTAAAGTCTCGATATGCTTTCATCAATTTGGGTCTAAGTGTATAAGCACCATATTCTGCTTTATTTGAAATATATCTTACAGGTACAATCACATCGGTATCAACCATATCGATACCTAATGGCAATTGATGATGAGCTGCATGATCTAAAACATCTTTACGCCAATCTTTTTGATGTCTTAAGTATCCATAATCCAAAACAAGACAAGCTGCATCACTTAAATAGTCCTTAACACCTTGTTCAGGTGAGATCAATCTAAAAACAAATGTCATGTGAAGCTTTTCAATGATGGCTTTCACTTCTTTTAAACCTTCAAGCATAAACTGATAATGTCTTAAGTTTGCTGATGGATATGATTTCGTTAATCCAAAAAAAACAACAACTGGCAAATCGTGTTCATTTGCCAGTTCAATTGCATGCATCAATGCGTGATTATAATGGACGCGTTGAGACTGTTGCATCCAATATAATACATATGACCCCTTTTCGTTCCATCCGGGTTTTAATTTTAATATGCGATGTTCATTCATATGAAGAAAATCAATGTGATCAGTGAAGCTGCTAAACCAGAAAGTAAGTTAACAGCATCATTCGTAATCAATGCTAAACCAGATGCCAAAATGACTTTTTCATTAGGAAGCCATCTCTTCTCTGTGTATGTACCTGTATCAACACCACGATACTTCGCTTGTAAAAAGCCTCCTAAATAAGAGTCTATGAGATTTCCTAAGAAACCACAGATCGTGATGATACCTCCAAATATTAAGAAATCTTCCAAACCAATACCATAGATAATGGCATAAAGCGCTAAAAAGATACCAGCAATAAAGAATGAACCAAAGAATGATGCGACAGTACCCAATCCTGAAATAGCACCTGATACACCTTTAGGAGCAATCTTAAAATTTAAAATATAAAATGTTTTACCCTTAGAGAGTGAACCTATTTCAGAAGCCCATGTATCTGAATTAGATGTTGCTACTGAAACTACTGCTGCAAGTAAAAAGATCTCCATTTGCATAAAATAATAAATGACAGAAAAGACAGCAGCAACCAATCCATTTGCTAGTACCTGAACATAGTTACGTCCTTTACTCACCTTTTTTTCACTTTTTTCTGATACTTTAGTAATCAGTGATGAAGAGATAAAAAATGCAATCAGTGATCCCCAAACAACAAGGCCACCAAAGGCATAAATCACGGCACCTAAAAGAGTAGCTGTAAATAAACCACTTTGATCAAGTGATTTTTTTAAATAAGCTAATCCTGCTATGATAAGACTTATACCAATGCCAATTAAAATCTGAGTAAGCATAAACCACCTCTAGATGATAAGTAATAATAAATAGTAGATGAAAGATGTGCTTAAAGGTACTGAAAGATTATCTAAACCTTTAGGTGTGATCAGTTCAACGATGGTTGCTAATGCACCAACACCTAATGCTAATATCAACGAAATAGCAACAGACTGCGTAAATAATGAAATGAGGAAAACAACGATAAATGATGCCACAAACATCATTATAGATCCTTCAATAGACTTACCAAAGGCAAGTTTGTGTTTACCATATGCCTTACCAATCACAGCTGCTAAACCATCACCATAACCCATGACCAAAATACCAACAGCCCCGATAAATGGATTTTCTAAAACACCAAAGGTGAGAGCAACCAAAATTAATAATGAAATAGGGAAATAAACCGTACCTAAATTACCTTTACCACCACGTTCCATCGCTTTCAATAAGTTGGTGCGGTATGAAATGTAGTTCAAGATGATAAATGTAAATGGCGCAATCATCGCAAACCATACTGCATTGTCATCATTGAAGAAATACATAGCTAAAATCCACCAGTTCGATACACCGATGTGAATGAACTTGCGCGCTCCTTCATCACCAATTAACTTTGCTTTTTGCAAAATTGTAGAAATGCCGATAATGAGAAAGATCAGTACATATGATCCAACTAAACCCCAGACATTTGACATCGTTTTAACCTCGCTTAAATGATTTTATGTATGTTTGAATAAGTTCATCTTTACGTGTGTTACTCACATAATTTTTTCGACTAAATACATCATAATGTGCGTTGCGACATGCTTGAATGATGTCGCGATATAAGATGATGGATAATCCTAAAGGAATTTTAACATCATCTGGAAACATGTAGAGATCTGAAAGTGCTCGTTTATAAAAGTTTTCTGCTTTTTGAGCAAGATACTCAAACATATTTATAAATTCACTATTTATGATACCACGAGATAATTGGTCCTTAGAATAATTTGCTTGTTGCATTAATGATGTCGGTAGATAGATACGACCTCTTTGGAAATCTTCTCCTATATCTCTTAATATGTTCGTGATTTGCATCGCATAGCCCAATGTAACTGCAAACTCGTTTAAAAGTTGGTGTTTCGATGATAAAACTGGTGTTAACATTAAACCTACCGTACCCGCTACGTAGTAACAATAGTTAAGTAAATCTTCTTCTGTTTTAATCTCATTAAATGCGTAATCCATTTCTTGACCTTTGATCATGTCATAGAAAGGTTGATAGGCATAATTTTTAGGATAAAACGCTGTTGTCGTTTGACGTAAAGCACGAAATCTAAAGTTATCAGGTGTTTGTCCTTTAACGTATTGATCTAAATCTTTTTTTAATTGGTTTAAACCTTCGATATCTTGTTCTTCATCAATGAGATCATCAGCATATCTACAAAACGCATAGACCGCATATACAGCTTCTCTTCTTTTCTTATCGTTAATCTTTGAGAAAGCATTATAAAATGTTAATGAGTTTTTTTTGATGATCTCTTCGCATTGTGCGATATCTTTTTTTCTTGAACCTAGCATTGATGATCCCTCACAATCTCATTAACTGCTATTTTTGCACCCATTAAGACAATTGGGACTCCTGCACCTGGATGATTACTTGATCCAGCAAAATAAAGGTTTTTAACTTTTCTAGACGTTGCTTGTGGTCGAAAGTATAGACTTTGGAAAAACGATGGACGAAGACCGAAAGTTGCACCAAATTCTAAATTAAACTGTTCCTTGAATGTGTCAGGATTATATGTCTTGTCATAGATGATATGCTCTTCAATTTCTTCAAATCCATCAATTTTCTTAATGAGATCAAGGATTCTTCTTTTGAGTAGATGTTCCTGTTCTTTATGCCAAACAAGATTATTCTTATGTAGCGAAGGGACAGGAACTAAGACATATAAAGCTTCACAATCCTTAGGAGCTAAATCATCATCAATCTGTGAAGGTGAATACATATAAAAAGATGGATCAACAGGAATGACGCCTTCAAATAAATCTTCAATATTCTTTTTGAAATCTTTTGCAAAATGTATTTGATGTACCGTTGTTGGATATTTCTTATCAAGCCCTAAATACATGATGAATGCAGATGATGAATACTGCATGTTATCAATTTTCTTAGGTTGATATTTACCTCGATATTGTTTTTCTTTAACAAGGTTTTTCATGGTCCATGGAAAATCTGAATTGGATAAAACAATATCAGAAGGAATCATCTTACCATTTACCATAACACCTTTAGCAACACCTTTTTCAATAACAATTTGTTCAACAGGTTGTTCCAAGTGAATCTTCCCACCTAACTCTTCAAATCTTCTTGCCATCCCTTTAGCCATTTCATACATACCACCTTTGATATGCCAAATGCCATAAAGTAATTCAATCATGGGGATGATGGTATAAATGGAAGGTCCCGTAAAGGGTGAAATGCCAACATAAAGTGTTTGAAAACTTAAAGCTTTTCTGAGTTTATCCTCTTTAACAAAGGATGAGATGGATTGATATGCACTGTTTAATGTTCTTAATTTTGCAAGTGCATGAAACGTTTTAAAATTATAGAAATCTCTTGGTTTACGATAACTCTTCTCAAAGAAATGTTGTTTTGCATGGATGTAGCGTCCATAGACGTCTCCTAAATACTTGAGGTACCCTGCAGCTTCTTTTTCAGAAATGTTCTCAAGTTGATTTATCAGATTTGTTAACCTATTTGAGATAACAAGAGGTTCCTGGTCTGGATAATGAATCGTATTCATTGGTTCTAATAATGTCATGTTGATATAATCATTTGGATTAGCTCCACTTGAACTAAAAACATCCTTATAAATGTCAGGCATCATCACAATCGTTGGACCCACATCAAAGGTGAATCCCTTCTCCTTGATTTGATACATGCGTCCCCCAACCTGATGATTTTTTTCATAAATCTCACACTCAAATCCACAAGATTGTAATCTGATTCCGGCTGCAAGTCCTGCTGTACCTGCGCCAATAATGGTAACTTTCTTCATAATGTATACCTCTTTTTACAGGATGTAATAAATATATTATATCATTTTAATGATATTTCATAATGCCTACCATCGTATTCGTTCATTTTAACTTGATGCTCTAATATTATTTTATTCAAATTATTTCCAATTCAAAGTATTTTACTTTAATTTATTGAAAATGTGTACTATAATGTAGCTACATTAGAATTAAAAAGGAGAAAAATGATGGAAACTATTAAATTT
>Ga0265295_1004681_pt1 | contig 18182 bp, 22 predicted proteins | sample Munlansysbiofilm_FD_192503 | JGI IMG/M metagenome (GOLD analysis project Ga0265295, IMG submission 192503) | Leachate microbial communities from a municipal landfill in Southern Ontario, Canada - Methane capture system biofilm | ecosystem: Engineered > Solid waste > Landfill > Unclassified ...
CCAGGCAATGCTGACCTATCCGGAATTTTTCAAAGTCGGTGTTGCAGCATCAGGTGACCAGGACTGCAGGCTCTATGGTTCTTTTTGGGGCGAGAAATATGAGGGGTACCCGGTGACCGGAAATTACTCTGAACAGGTAACCGCATTAAAAGCAGAAAATCTCAAAGGGAGACTCCTGCTTCTGACTGGAGATATGGATGATAATGTCCACCCGGCGATGACCATGCAGCTTGCCGATGCATTACAGCAAGCGGGAAAAAACTTTGATATGTTCATCTTTACGAATAAGAACCATAATCTCAATTATGATCCGTATTACCTCAGAAAAATGATGGGTTATTTTGTCGATAACCTATAATCCCCTATAATCTCATGGTCCACCATTGCCTGCTCTGATACTGATCTGGTGAAGATCAGACTACCGGGAATTGCCCGACAGTCCAGGTCTTTGGTTCAATTGCCGAAGGCATACCATACATCCGTGCATCAGGATAGCCGGGTGAAATGGTCTTCCAGACCCCAAAAGCAGCGTCATACCAGAGCTCAAGGTCTTCATAGGAAGTAAGGCCCATATCCACCGGAGAAAATTTCTCTTTCTCTTTTTCATAGTCACTATACTGTTCTGCCAGGGTCAGAGTGTACGAAAGGAAAGATATAATTTTTTCAGCCTTTGGATAGTTTTCTTCACTCACATTCATCCGGATGAGAGAATAATAGGTCGCTGCCAGAGAATCGTAAAAAGCAGTATTCATGCGTCCAACGGGAAGGGTTTCCTTGTTACAAATATGGGTAATGGTAAAATTTGACAGGTTGAAAAACGCTTCATCATCAAAAGGAGGGTTTTCTGCAGGAGGGGCAAGGGGAAGTTGTACCTGGGGGAGAATTGCCATTGATGCACCTGCATGTGCTCCGGAGAGTATAATGAGTACAAGAATAATGGGGATGGTGATTTGCCTCATGAAGATGACATAAGACTGGATGAAACAAAAGGTTGTTGGTAGAACGGTTTGCATTATTACACCATTTAATACGTCTTGATTGGTTGGATGGAAAAAAAGAAAGGGTGGCATAGCAATATATGTCTTATACAGATGGAGAAGAACATGCCAGATAATACAGACAACCCTGCTATTGCATCTCACCTCTTCAAAGCCACAATGATTGTAACGTTTTTCGGGATTTTTATCTCTGTGTACTTTCTCTTTACTGATGATGTATTAGCATACAGAATTGCAGCAGCAGTGTTAGTCGGAATTGTTGGAATTATCAGTTTCGTGAGGCATTCAATTTTTTACCGGTCAGATCAGGCAAGAATGGGGTGGAGACAGGAACATCCGGAGTTTCAGCTTGAGGTGGGGTATGCAAATCTTGCCATAGGAATTACCGCATTACTCGCAGCCCTGCTGAACTTGGGATCACGTGCATGCGGAATAACACTTCTGGTTTATGGAATATACCTTTTCTGCACACTCATGCTCCACGTCCACGAAATGCTCTCTGCCAAAGAACACCGGGAAAGACGCATGAAAAGTGTAATCAATACGGGGGTTTTTGTCTTTGTACTCCTCATATTCGCATTCCTTGCCTTATCCAGTAGCCTGCCTGCTGCCAGATAAACGGAAAATTAAAACTCATACAAGACCGATTATCCCGGAAAGAGTTAAAGTGAAGAGTGATCAAAACATTTTCGCTTTCGCCCCGTTTATCAAAGATTGTATACCAGTTCACAGAACCAGTACTATAGCATTCATTCCAGTTAGACATTCTAAAGACCGCCGGAATGATGCAAGAGATGCACCATAATGATTGAATATCGATCAGTTGTCCTGTTATGTTCAGACATCAATGTGTCAAAACAATTTTATCTTGACCTGTTTCACCTTACAATCGAACTAGATATCGGTGGGCTTGTAACCTTTATAGGCGGGATCTCACTCTGGGAGAAAAAGGTTGCATTAGATCTTCTTTATCCAGGTGCGGATACAATAGCGAACCCAAAAAATCCAGCCCAGGAACTTTATTTTGAAACCGATGAGATCATGGAATTCGCTTCTCTGATAACCGCAAAAAAAATCCTCCTCCTCCATGAAATTCAGGTTACACCCTGGAATCAGCGTACAATACGGTTCTTTGATCCTGACGGGAACCTCGTCGAAGTTGGTGAATCAATGGAACATATAGTAAAACAAATGGGGAAAGATGGACTGTCAGCAGATGAAATTGCAGAAAAAACCTGGATGCCTATAGAATATATCAATACGATATTGCAATAATCCATTATTCTTCCAATTTTCTGGGGAAAAAGCAGCCTTTGGATACCAGGGCCATTATTAACTTTCAAGTATTCGGGAGGCACATAATAGATGGATGAATACAGTAAATCGCGGGCACCTGCTTTTTTGTAGCATCCTGATACTTATCTTCACCTTCTCTGTTTGTGCAGATACGCCTGATCAAAACATAACAATGTACCAGGCATCATCGTACGACATGGTTGAATCAGGGAACTATTATGAGGTTTTCACCGTCGATGACATGCAAAGACTGGGAGATTTTGGTCTTGGGGGATATGAAGATCTGGACGGGGAACTCACCCAGATTGATGGAAATATCTATCAAATCCGGTCTGATGGAACGGTATCAGAGCCGCCTGGAGACACAGGAATATGTTTTGCAAACACCGTCCTCTTCAGGCCCGAATATTCATTGCAGTTTAATAACACCCTTGACAAAGAGGCCCTTTTTTCAGAAATTAACAAGTCATTTTCAAATCACGATGCCATCTATGCCTACCGGATAGATGGCACATATTCAAACATTTCGGTCAGAAGTGTACCTCCACAGGAAGAACCCTATCCATCCCTTGCCGAAGTTGTCGGAGAACAATCAATATTTAATTTAGAGAATGTCTCAGGGACAGTGAGTGGATTCTGGTTTCCGGAATGGATGCAGGGTGTCAACTACGCCGGGTTTCATACCCATTTTATCACTGATTCCCGCGATGCAGGAGGGCACGTATTAGATGTAACGTCTGAAAATGTAACGGTGTCAGTTCAACCAATACACCGTTTCACTATGATTTTTGCCGAAGACAATAAAGAAAATAGAGAAACTTAGAGAATAGGGATATCTCCACCACATGCAATACGGAGCAATGACAGGGGAATTATTGAGAGATATCTCTCTAAATAAACGATTCTGACAGGATAAATCAGTAACAGGATCTCCTTTGTGATGAAATACTCTCTAAATATGTTTCAGGTTCCGCGATCTGTAGTCTCGGAAGAAGAGCAATCGGGAAACAAGCCGGCAGAATAAAAGATAAACAGGCAATATATCAAATTTCAAGAAACAATAACAGGATCTTTATTACGTGTTTTGTCGAACGGGAGTTCGTTAATTATATAACTCTCCTGCATCCTAGTGTACTAGCATGGAATCGGGACTTCGTCATCGACTTGCAGAGAAGATGGCGGGGGAGATAACACTATCTGATTCTCCGGGAAAAACCCTGAAGAAATGGCGACTCAGTTTTGACATTTCTCAGGGTCAGCTCTCCGAGTACCTTGGTGTATCGCCTTCAGTCATTAGTGACTATGAAAGCGGAAGGAGAAAAAGCCCGGGCACTGCAATTATCGGGCGAATTGTTGACAGTATTCTGGCTATTGATGAGGGAAAGGGGGGGAAGTATATCCACAAATATGCATCCCTGCTCTTTGCCGAGATAGGTGACGGGGTAATCTATGACCTTCATGATTACAAAAACCCTATCAATCTTGAAACATTCGCCAGGGTAATCAGTGCTGATGTCATTACTGGCCCTGTTCATCTGAGTATTTACGGGTACACGGTAATTGACAGTCTAAAAGCTATCATGAACCTTACTGCAAGCGAATTTAACCGGATTTACGGTTGGAGCACTGAACGGGCGCTTATTTTTACCGGAGTTTCAAATGGAAAGTCGCCTATGGTGGCAATCCGTGTTACTCCCTTCAAGCCCCGGTGCGTAGTACTTCATGGTATCGCCCTGGGCGATGTTCATCCGATTGTGCCAAAAATGGCCGAGAAGGATAACATCACCCTGATGTGCACATCAGAAAGCATTGAAGATATTGTGGAAAGATTGAGGGAAGAAAAATGGTAGGAATCATCTCGTACGGTGCATACATTCCAAGGTACCGTATCAAAATCGAAGAGATTGCCCGGGTTTGGGGCGCGAACGGCACAGAAATATCCCGTGGCCTTGGAGTTTATGAAAAGTCATTGCCCGATATGGATGAAGACACGATCACCATCTCTGTCGAAGCTGCACGGGCAGCAATGGCAAGAAGGAAGATAGATCCTGCAGATATCGGTGCAGTATATGTTGGATCAGAGTCACATCCTTACGCGGTGAAACCTTCCGCAGTAACAGTCGGAGAGGCAATCGGGGCGACCCCGGTAATGACTGCAGCAGATTATGAATTCGCCTGTAAAGCAGGAACAGCTGCAATACAGACTTCGATGGGTCTGGTGAAATCAGGCATGGTAACTTACTCGGTTGCTATTGGTGCTGATATAGCACAGGGTGAACCTGGTGATGCACTGGAATATACCGCCGCAGCCGGTGGAGCAGCCATGATCATCGGAAACGATGACCCGATAGCTGAAATATCTCATACCTGTTCATACACGACCGACACCCCTGATTTCTGGAGACGAGAAAACAAACCATATCCACGCCATGGCGGGAGATTTACCGGTGAGCCGGCATATTTCAAGCATGTCATTGGTGCCTCAAAGATGATGCTTGAAAAGATGGGAACAAAACCATCAGATTATACCTATGCAGTCTTTCACCAGCCAAACGGGAAATTCCCAGTCCAGGCAGCATCTATGCTCGGATTCTCAATGGAGCAGATAAAGCCAGGGCTCGCCGTGACGTACCTGGGGAACACGTATTCAGGTGCATCAATGGTCGGTCTCTCGGCAGTGCTCGATGTTGCAAAACCAGGAGAACGCATCTTCATGACATCATATGGTTCCGGAGCGGGAAGTGATTCCTTTGATATAACCGTAACAGATGTCATCGATTCAGATCTCTTCTCACGGGATGCTGCACCAAAGGTTTCAGAGCTTCTTGCAGACAAGAAGCTTGTTGATTATGCAGTCTATGCAAAACACAAAGGCAAAGTGGTGATGATGGAATGAGAGAAGTTGCAGTAATCGGCGTAGGCTGTACGAAATTTGGGGAGAAATGGGAGACATCATTTCGTAACCTCTTTGTTCAGGCAGGTGCCCTGGCCCTTGAAGATGCAAATATATCAGGGGAACAAATAGACGAGATATTTGTCGGCAATATGAGTGCAGGCAGATTTGTAGAGCAGGAGCATATCGGTGCCCTGATTGCAGATTATGCAGGTCTCGCAACTGACAACATCCCTGCAACCCGTGTGGAGGCTGCCTGTGCATCAGGAGGTCTTTCATTCAAACAGGCATATACAGCAGTTGCATCAGGTATGTCTGATATTGTAGTAGCTGCCGGTGTTGAGAAGATGACCGACGTCGGCACTGAAGTAACTACAGATGTTCTTGCAGCAGCAGCTGACCGTGAATGGGAAGGTATTGCAGGAGTTACCTTCCCCGGCCTGTATGCAATGATCGCAACCGATTATATGAACAGGTTTGGCCTGACACGGGAACAACTGGCGCAGGTTGCAGTAAAAAACCATGAAAATGGCGTGATGAATCCAAATGCCCAGTTTAGAAAAGCGATAACGCTTGATACCGTAATAAACTCAACCCTTGTTGCAGATCCTCTCCGCCTCTTTGACTGTTCACCGGTGACTGATGGTGCAGCAGCAGTGATATTAGCTCCCCTTGACCGGGCCAGGGAATTTACCGACACCCCGATTAAAGTTCTGGGGGTGGGTCAGGCATCAAGCACGCTTGCCCTTCATGACAGAAAGGACATCTGCACCCTCGATGCAACCGTTGCCGCCGGAAATCGTGCATTTCAGATGGCAAAAGTTGAAAGGAAGGATATCGGGTTTGTTGAGGTCCATGACTGCTTCACTATCGCCGAAATCTGTGCGATTGAAGACCTCGGATTCTGTAAGAAAGGCGAGGCTGGAAGACTGACCGAAGAAGGACAGACTGCAATTGGCGGGAAGATACCTATCAATCCCAGTGGCGGGCTAAAAGCATGTGGTCATCCGGTCGGAGCCACAGGTATCAAGCAGGTCTATGAAACAGTAAAACAACTTCGTGGAGATGCAAAAGGGCGGCAGATAGATACTGAAATCGGAATGACTCACAACGTGGGCGGAACTGGTGCCACCGTTGTCTGTCACATCTTCGGGAGGGCATAATATGTCAGTTGCACGATTCTGGAGAAAGCAGCAGAACCGGTATAATCTGATCGGGACTCATTGCACCACCTGCGGACGATATTTCTATCCGCCCCGTGCATTTTGTCCGGATTGCCGAAGAGAAGGAAAGATTGTGGAATTCCAGGCCAAAGGCACCGGAAAAGTAGTTACGTACACAATCATCCGAAGTTCATCAGGTAATTTTAAACTCCTGACCCCCTATGTCCTGGCTATCATCGAGCTGGATGAAGGATCACGACTCACCACCCACCTGATCTGTGAAATTGATCAGGTATACATTGGCATGCCAGTCAAAAGGGTCTTTAGAAAACTCGGAGAAGAAGGATCCAGCGGCGCAATTTTCTATGGGACGAAATTTGTTCCCGCTTAATGAATTTAAGACCACTCATCATTTTTTAGCTTTTTTCGTGTGTTGTCTAAACTCTGGATTTATAGGCACAGTCGGTAAGTGTCGATGTTTCATACGTTAATTATATAACCTGTAAGGAGGAGTATTAGTTATCACACCGTCATCCCCCGGATGACAGGAGAACATCCGGTTTGGTGTCCGGATGCACTGAGTCCGAACTTAAAAGTGTTCATTATCGCGTTCCTCCTTCGTGACCGGGGAGAATACCCCGGTATTATTATTAAACGACTGTTTTTGAATTTTTTGTTCCTGAGTAGTGATGTACAATATTTCTTTTTGATAGTGATAACTAATCAAAAGTAATAACAACATTCCATGAGAATAGATCAATATGTCAACCAGAACCCTCCATGTTGATCCATTTGAGATAATACAATCGATTGATGAACCACTTTTTGTTTTGAATGAGAAATATTCTGTTGTTTTTGGAAACCGGGCATTTGATCAAACATTTGGAGTGAGCAGATCTGAAATCGAAGGCAGATCAATATTTGAAATTGGAAATGGAATTTTCAACATTCCTTTACTCAGACAGACATTAGAAAGTTTGAAGGGTGCCGGGACTGAAGTAAAGCAGTTTGAAACAGAAATTGCAATTCCACAAGGAAAAAAGGTATTTGTTGTAAGAGCAGGAGTAATGCGACGATATGGGTCATCTACTGAAGACCAGATCCTTGTCAGGTTTGAGGATATTAGTGAGCAGCTCGCTTCAGAATTAGCAATTCGTGAAAAAAGTGCAGCAATTCTTGAACTTTCAACTCCGATAACCAAAATCTGGGATGAGATTCTTGTTCTCCCAATGATAGGGACCCTTGATTCTGAAAGGGCCAATAAAATGATAGAACATCTACTCGATGCTATCAGCCGTGAACGTGCCAGGTCAATTATCATGGATGGAACAGGAATCACCAAAATCGATGAGATGGTTGCAACACATATTATTAAGGCAACTACTGCAGTCAAACTCCTGGGATCTCAGGTGGTTATGACCGGTGTAAAACCTGAAGTTGCCATGATGATGGTAAAATTAGGGATTGATCTAAAGGATATTGTAACCCGCGCAACACTTCAGGAAGGAGTGCAGTATGCCCTTGACTCACGGGGATACATCGTTGTGAGCAAATCAAACATCATGAACGAAGAGCATACGTTTCAGACTTCTCAGCCCAGGCAGAATGGTCAGGGATCAAAACCGACTATCAGAATCGTGAATCCCTACCGTGAACCTTAAAATAATACCTCTTATACATCTTTTTTTCTGACATTTCCAAACATTCTTATTCAAACGGCGAGATTATCAGTTCATGGATATTGATCGTGAGGAGATCGCAACAAAATCACTTGCCCTTCACCTGGAAAACCGGGGGAAACTGGCAGTACATTCAAAGGTCCCTGTTAAGAACAGGGAAGATCTATCTCTCGCCTATACTCCGGGTGTTGCCCATGTCTGCAGATACATTGCTGGAGATGAAAACCGGGTATTTGCCTGCACGTTAAAACACAACACTATAGCGATTATTACTGATGGGACGGCAGTCCTGGGCCTTGGTAATATCGGCCCATATGCAGCAATTCCGGTAATGGAAGGAAAAGCAATTCTTTTCAAAGAGTTTGCTGATATTGATGCATTTCCCATCTGTATTACGGGAGATCATGATGACCTGATCAGCCATATACGAAGCGTCGCTCCGGTGTTCGGAGGAATAAACCTTGAAGATATCGCTGCTCCCCATTGTTTTGAGATTGAAGACGAACTTCAGGACTTAGGCATTCCAGTTATGCATGATGATCAGCATGGAGCGGCGATTGCTGTTATGGCAGCCCTTCTGAATGCCTGTACAGTGACCGGTAAAAGATTTAAAGATCTTACCGTTGTTGTTTCCGGAGCAGGTGCAGCAGGGTATGGTATCTGCAGGTTGCTCAAGTGTATCGGGTACGAAGGGGAGGAATGCCATGCAGTCAAAGAGCTAATCGTTTGTGACCGGACAGGGATTATTTATCGGGGGAGGCCGGGCCTCTACCACAATATATACAAATATGTCCTTGGGGATGAGACGAATAAGAAGCTGAGGACCGGAACTCTTGCAGATGCACTTAAAGGTGCAGATGTGTTTATTGGGGTTTCCAGCGGTAACCTCGTGACTGCTGAAATGATTCGGACGATGAATCAGGATCCGATAGTCTTTGCCCTGGCAAATCCGACTCCTGAGATTATGCCAGATGAAGCACGGGCCGGGGGAGCTGCAATTATCGGAACAGGTCGGTCAGATTTTCCAAATCAGGTAAACAATGTACTGGTTTTCCCGGGAGTTTTCAGAGGTGCCCTTGATTCCGGGGCTACCAAAATTACTGAGGAGATGAAGATAGCAGCAGCTCATGCCATCGCAGAATATGTCAAAGATCCAGGGCCAGAAAACATTCTGCCCGATCCCCTTGACCGGGGTGTTGCACAGGCTGTTGCTGCGGCGGTTGGAGATATGGCACGGAAGTGTGGGTGCGTGAGGGAGGGATAAAATTCTGTTTCTTCCAGGATGTAACTGAGGAAAAAGAGAACATTCATAAACCCATATAACCTCACGTTCTACATACGGTCGTATATAAGGGGACAGTCCTTTTACTGTAACAAGGTCTACTGAACGGCCAGGCAACTGTTCCAATTCTTCTGCCAGATTAATAAATTTGCGATATTTCCCTTTTTCAGGACTGAAATCCACGAGGATGTCGATGTCGCTGTCAGAAGTATCCTCTCTCCGACTAACAGAGCCAAAGATCCGGGGTCAGGCCGCCCCATAGTTCCTCCTCATCTCATCGATGTGATTATATTACATTGCCAAACATCTTTGAATAATCGGAGTCAAGCGAAGGTTATTCAAAGGTGTGCATTCTAATCGCACTTCATAGTAGTAAGCAAAATTTCTGGATAATTCCAGAAATTTTGCATTATACTATATTCAATTCTAAAAGAACAAATGGGAGAGATGAGTGAGATTTAAGATTCATTATGATAATTCATTATTTTATAACGCTATCATTGTTTCGAAAAACAAATTATCGCAAATCATTGCCCTTTTCATTCAACAACGCGAAAGGTTCAAACACCATTCTGATTGACTCATTCCCTTCTATCCCGGCCGGACCTACAAAAGCAGTCGGTGCAAGCAGGTTTTCCTGGTGATATGTTTTCATGTACTCTTCAAATATCAGTTTATTAGTCGTATTGCCATGAAGGTCATAATATACAATATCAATCTCCGGGTAGATCTCTTCAAACTCGCTGAAATAATCCATCGCATCCTGGCAGGATGTGCATATAAGATCATGAAATACAATAATCGGTCCGATCCCGGTGTATTGTTCAAACCGTTCCAGGATATCGTCTTTTGAAAGTGATGCATTGTAGAGGGTGCCGTCAGAGAAGAATACCCGCTCTGCACCAGCAGGAATTGTAACGAGAAAGATTACTACAAGAATCAAACTGATCCTGGAGAGAAGCATACTCAGTACATCTCTTGCCATGTATGTAAGATTGCTGAGAGAGTAACCATGAAATTTCGGAGTGAGATTCCTTATCATGAAAAACCTGCGTAATAATCGAGAAAGAAGAGGGCAATGTTGAAATTTGACGAGGTGGCGAGGATAGAGGAGCGAAGATAAGAATTATGGATAGAACAAATAATAGATATGTATACGACTGAGGCTGTATCTGATACCAATGAGGTAATCTTTCTTCTTAAAAAAATTGAGAGTATTATTGATCCCCGACTGATTGAGGAGGTTGAACCACGGGATGATGAAACTCAGTTAGTTGAAGAATACTTGAAAAGAAAAAGCGAAGGCAACCTTGAGCTTCATTAGCCTTAAATAATCGTTTATAACAGCTTCATATCCTTTTCCGAAAAAATCTCTGTAATACAATATATGTGGAAGATGTGATTTTGTCCAGTAAAAAATATCAGATGATGGGTACTTTCCAGGGAGATGAATCCAATACGATAATTATTATTAGTGTGTATTTAAACTCATTTTTTCAAAATAATAAAATATGACATAAGTAAGTGCATAAATAAATTCTTGTAGATTTGAAGATATATAAAACACTAGATAATCTGTATGAGGATTGAAGGATGAATATATACCTTGATGTGTGCTGCCTTTGCAGACCTTTTGATGAATCTCCTTCAAACAAGATAATTATTGAATCTGACGCAGTACTGGCAATATTAAAAGAATGCGAATCTCAATGGCAATTAATAAATAGTGAGGTTATAACTCATGAGATATCAAAGATTCCAGACAACGAAAAGAAACTTCAAGTTCAAAGATTTCTTGAAAGATCCAGTCAGTATATTGAGTTAAATACTGGTACTATCAACCGGGCAAAAAGATTATGGGAGCAGGGAATTGATACCTATGATGCATTACATCTTTCCTGTGCGTATGAATCACAGGCAATATTCCTGACTGTTGATAAGGTACTTATAAGAAAAATGCAGCAAATCCATGAGGACATAAATTATAACATTACAAATCCCGTAAAATGGTTAATGGAGGTTAACAATGACCCAAGTCAGGACAATAAGTGAAATAAGAAAAAGAGGGTTTGACGCTCTGGTTGATGCACTAGGACCTGTTGATGCAGCTCGCTATATCCGCAGTTACGAGGAGGGGCATGGAGACTACACAAGAGACCGGAAGAAATGGTTAAGTAATGATTTTGATTCCGTTGTTTCCGAAATAATTGCAGATAGGAAATAACGTATCATACCTGATTTTGAGGATTATTTTAAATGTAAGTGACTGAAAAAATATGATTACACAAGATTCCTTATCATGAAAAAACCTGCACTCCTCATCATCGATATGCAAAATGATTTTGCTTCAGGCAAAGCGGTCCTCCCTGTTGCCGGAGCACAGACAGCCATCGGCCCGCTCGTGCAGATCCTTACACTATTTAGAGAGAAACATCTCCCCGTGTTTCACGTGGTCCGGATTCATGAACCTGACGGATCAGACGTTGAGTGGTTCAGAGCAGAGGTATTCAGGAAAACACCATTTGCAGTCCGGGGAACACCAGGAGCTGCGGTCATCGACGAACTCAAACCAGCATCTGGTGAATACATTCTTCCAAAGATCCGGATGAGTGCATTCATCGGTACCGGACTTGACTTAACACTCCGTACCCTTGGAGTGGATGCCGTGGTTATTGGTGGTGTCCAGACCCCGAATTGTATCAGGACCACCGCGTTTGACGCCATGGCATATAACTATGAAACAATCCTCGTGAATGATGCCACCGGGGCACAGACAAAGGAAATACATGAAGCCAACGTACTTGACATGAAAAATATCGGAGTTCAGGTTTTAAGCAGCGTGGAACTTGCTCCTTTACTGGATATGTAATCCGATTATTCTGTCCGGTATCCCCGCTCCTCGAAGTACCGGGCAAGCCATGCATCCCGCTTCGGGTCACTTTCGGGCAGATGGGATGAACATGACTCATACAAAGCACGAAGAGCCGGATCATCGGAGTGGAGAGCACCCATACCGGTAATATACCCCACCTGATTTTTACCGTCAAAAATTTTAACCGCAACACACCGGTATATCTTGCACTGGGCCGGACTGGTTTCATGGATGGTGCAGACAATCCGGCTATCACCAGCCGGACGCAGGAAAGGACAGGCGTGGGGATGAGCACGGGGGAACTCATGGCTATCAAAAATTTTCCGCTTATCCTCATCAACGACTGCCAGAAACGGGGTATTGGTTGAAACACAGGAGCAGGCAAAAGAATATGGTCCGGTCTGATTATCAATGGCAATATAATCGCCTAAGTACATGCAGCACTGACCGCATTGTGTACACGTAAAAACCATGCATAGTATTAGCGTTCTCATGATATGCACCATGCGGTCAGAAGTTCTGGCAATGTGGTGCATAGGAGAATAGAATGTGCACCACCACCCCTTCATTTTATACCTGTTCACACCAATTTGATCATGAGAATTATGCGGAGTGATGAAGTTAAGGCAGGATATGCCCGGGCCCCGAACCGTTCACTCATACGTGCTCTTGGAATTGATGAGAGCGAGATGAACCAGCCATTTATCGGGATTGCCAACTCCTGGAATACCATCGTGCCAGGTCATACCCATCTTCGGACACTAAGTGAACGGGCACGGGAAGGCATCACTGCCGGAGGCGGAACACCATTTGAATTTAACACCATAGGTATCTGTGACGGAATCGCAATGGGCCATGAAGGGATGAGATATTCCCTCCCGTCACGGGAAAATATTGCAGATTCTGTTGAACTCATGATTCAGGCACATAAATTTGACGGCATTGTCTGCATCTGTACCTGTGATAAAATTGTTCCGGGAATGCTCATGGCAGCGAGCCGGTGCAACATCCCGGCAATTGTCCTGACCGGAGGAAATATGCTCCCCGGATACCACCAGGGTTGTGAACTCTCACTCACTGATGTCTTTGAAGGAGTTGGAAAAGTTGCCGGGGGGAAGATGACCGAAGATGAACTTCGTGAACTCGAAACCGCTGCAATGCCAGGCTGTGGATCATGCCAGGGACTCTATACTGCAAATACCATGGCCTGTATGACTGAAGCTCTTGGAATGTCTCTTCCCGGCTGTGCAGCAACTCCCGCAGTATATGCAGAAAAACTCAGGCTTGCCTACCGATCAGGAAAACGAATCGTTGAGCTCGTGCACCAGCAGGTTCTTCCCCGTGATATTATCACCCCTGCAAGTCTTCGAAATGCCATCAGAGTAGATATGGCCCTGGGTGGGTCAACAAATACCGTATTGCACCTGATGGCTATCGCAACCGAAGCAGGCGTACCCTTTGAATTGCAGGAATTTAACCGGATATCAGAGCAGGTTCCCCATATTGCATCCATGATGCCAGGCGGCCCTCATTCAATGCAGGCACTGTATCATGCCGGGGGAATTCCAGGAGTTTTCAAACAGATAAGGAGTCATCTCGAAAATTGCCAGACTGCTTGTGGAGACGACATATATGCAATCGCAGATACGGTCACGTATGTGGATGAACAGGTGATACGGCCAGAACACTCACCCGTGCACAAAAGCGGCGGTCTGATGATCCTGACCGGAAACCTTGCACCAGATGGAGCAGTCATTAAAAGCGGGGCAGTTCAGGATGAAATGTGGCAGCATACCGGCCCGGCACGTGTCTTTGATGGGGAGGCAGCGGCCATGAAAGCAATACTTGCACGAGAGATCCAGGAAGGAGACGTGGTCGTTATCAGGTACGAAGGCCCACGGGGAGGACCAGGAATGCCTGAGATGCTTGCGCCCACCTCTGCTCTCGTAGGTCTTGGCTACAGCCGTGTTGCCCTCATTACCGACGGACGATTCTCAGGTGGAACCAGGGGGCCCTGCATCGGTCACGTCGCACCTGAAGCAGCAGCCGGGGGGCCTATTGCATTTGTCAGGGATGGCGATAGCATTTCCATAGATCTCTTTACAAAAACAATAGATGTGGATGTAAAGTCCGGAGAAATGGAACAGAGAAAAAAAGGCTGGAACCCACTTAAAAGGCCACTAAGCGGCGTCCTTTCCCGGTATGCTGCAGCAGTTGGATCTGCTGACCGGGGAGCAGTACTGGAATAATCAAACCCCCCTTTTCTATTTAAAATCTGTACCCTGCTTTTTTTCTCTGATTTTTGTACCGGGAATAAAACTAAATCTATAATTCCTCTCACCTCCAATCAGGATATCATTATGGAAAAATCCATCGATGAGATCAACCGGCGTATACGTGATGGGTCAGCCCGGGTGGTCACTGCCGATGAGATGCCTGACATTGTCTGCGAACTCGGAGAAGAAGGAGCACTCCGCGAAGTGGATGTGGTAACCACCGGAACCTTCGGAGCGATGTGCTCATCAGGTGCATTTTTAAATTTTGGCCATGCAGAGCCGCCAATTAAAATGGAACGGATCTGGCTGAATGATGTGGAGGCCTATGGCGGTATTGCAGCAGTTGATACCTATATCGGTGCGACAAATAAGTCAGTAACGAGGATGGAGAGTTATGGCGGAGCCCATGTCATTGAGGACTTCATATCAGGCCAGGCCATTGAGCTCAGGGCACAGTCATCAGGATCAGACTGCTATCCACGGCGGAGCATCACAACCGAAGTGCGACTGGAAGACCTGAACCAGGCAATCATGGTCAACCCGAGAAATGCCTACCAACGGTATGATGCTGCTATCAATACCTCGGATGACACGCTTTATACCTATATGGGAACCCTTCTTCCTCATTGTGCCAATGTTTCATTTTCAGGAGCAGGAACATTAAACCCCATCAGCAATGATCCAAATCTCCGCCTTATAGGAAGCGGAGTTCCAATCTTTCTTGGGGGAGCACAGGGAATGGTTGTCGGGGAAGGGACACAGCATTCGTCAGCAGGAAACTTTGCTACCCTCATGACAACGGGCGATATGACCGAGATGAACACTGACTTTCTGAGGGCAGCCTACATGCACCGGTATGGTCCTACCCTCTACCTTGGTGTTGGAATCCCCCTTCCAATACTGGATATCGAGGCGGTACGGCGAACAGCAGTCAGGGATGAAGATATCATGGTCAGTATCAGGGATTATGGCGTTCCTTCCCGGAGCAGGCCTGTTCTGGGGCAGTACAGCTATGCCGACCTCAAAACGGGCGCTATAGAACTCAATGGCGAGGAAGTGAAAACATCATCCTTATCTTCATACCGCCATGCAAAAAAGGTCGCAAATATCGTAAAATCCTGGATTGAAGATGGACAGATGACACTGTGCCTCCCTACCCGATATCTCGATCCTTCAAAGCAGGCAAAACCAATGAGGGAGACCAGGAAAGTCATACTGGTCCAGGAGATCATGCAGAGAAAAGTAGTCACCATTAAAGAAGACCAGGATATTACAGATGCGGCAAAAAAACTGCTTCGGGGAGAAACAAACCACCTTCCAGTGCTGAATGAAATGGGAAAACTGACCGGAGTTGTTACCACCTTTGATATTGCAAAAGCGGTTGCACGACCTGAACGAAAAGTTAAAGTTCAGGATATTATGACCCGGAATGTTATTACCACGCAGGCAGATGAGCCTATTGATATTGCTGCCCAAAAGCTGGATCATCACCGCATTAGTGCCCTTCCGGTAGTAGATGCACAAAATCAGTGTATTGCAATTCTTCATGCCAGTGACTTAGGAAAACTCTTCAAACCTGGAGGAAAACTCCCATGAAACTACTGGTAAGACTCATACATGAGAGCAGACCGATAATCGCCCAGGTCGTCAAAGATACGGGTGTTTTGATCAACGTAGAACGGGCACGATCTGATGCCCATGAAGGGGAAGAAGCCCTCGTTGATGTTCCGGATGAAAGCTGTATTCAGGTCAGCGAACGGATGAGAAGTCTGGGAGCTGAGGTCAGGATACTTGAAGAAGGAATCAGCCATGATGAGGACGAATGCGTTGACTGCGGAGCCTGCATTTCAATATGTCCAAAAGGGGTCTTTTCTTTCGATGAAGACTGGAAACTTCAGGTGGCAACGAAGAAATGCATTCTATGTGGCAGATGCATCGTCAGTTGCCCCCATGCAGCCCTCTCCATGAGTTACTAACGAGTGATGACCCTCCGTCACCATTTTGAACTTCGGGAAACTATTGCAACCATTCTTGCGGATAAGCAGGCTGTAATTGATGCTGCCTGCGACGGGATAAGACAGGCACGGTTTGAGATAGAAAAATATATTCTCCGTGACCCTTTTTTTGGCTCAAGTTATGAACCGGTTGCAATCAAAAATGCTCCTGCAATCATTATCAGAATGGGAGAAGCGGCGAGGTGTGCATCTGTGGGTCCGATGGCCTCTGTTGCAGGAGCGGTTGCCCTGGCCGGAGTGAAGACTGCAAAGGAACGGGGAGCATCATTTTGTGTTATTGATAACGGGGGAGATATCGCCCTGATTTCAGACCGCTCTGTCCGGATAGGACTCTATGCCGGAGACTCACCCCTCTCAGGGAGATATGCGTTTCTCCTGCAGCCTCAGGATGAGATCTATGGAATATGTACATCATCTGCAACCGTTGGTCACTCTTTTTCATTTGGCACGGCAGATAGTGTGACCGTCTTCTCTCCTGATCCAATTCTTTCTGATGCAGTCGCAACATCAGTCTGCAATTCACTTACTATCTCTGATCAGTCCTGTCTTGATAAGGTCGATCTGGATATTGATGGAATATATGCAGTGTTTGGGGAGAAGAGTATAATCTGGGGAAAAATACCTTCTCTGGTCAAAGCAGAAAAACGGGAGGATCTTATTACTGCCGGAGGTTTAGGTTTTTTTACCAGGGAGTCTATATGATGTATCATGGAACCCATCACCCGGATTATAGTAACCCTTGACTTTTTGGAATTTCCACCAACCTATACCTGCAGAGGAGGAGACCGGACACCTGCACTCAATATAAAAAACCTGACCGCACAGTCCCTGGCAATTATGGTTTTTAACCCCTTTATCAAATCCTGTTGCTCATTTACTCCCTGGATTATCTGGAATATTCCGCCTCTCCCAAGAATTCCGGAAGGGTTTCCAAAAGAACCAGAGGTGACATTTCCCGTTCAGGCAGTTCAGGGAATAAATGATTATTACACCATCGGGTATCATGGTCCCTGTCCACCTGAGGGAGAGATGCACCGGTATCAGTTCAGAGTCTACGGACTTGATACCATGCTGGACCTTCCCCCAGGTTCAACAAAAGATGAACTCATAAACGCAATGCGGGGCCATGTTGTGCAATATGGAGAAACGGTAGCGTTAGCCTGGTAATTAGGTCTTCGCACTAAATGACCGGCTATCGAATAATTACCTACGTTTTCAGGGGTATTCTGACGATATCAGAAACACCTGATGCAGAGATTTCAGCACTCAGGGGTTGTACCATTCTGGCGGGTTGTTCTTTTACCGGACAACTCCAGAATGAGTACGGGCATTCCCGATTACTTTTCTGTTCAGAACATACCGGCACTCCATGCAAAAACCAAAGGTAAAGGCAATGGGGACGATTATTATGTTTTTTAGTCTTTGTAGTCACTCTGTACCGACTTCCCACAAGTATCTGTACTACCGTTTTCTGTACTAACATTTATTGATTACGCAAAAAATGAACTAGAAAATTTTTGTTTGACCAATAATTTTGGATTAATCCTTTCTTTTCAGTATAAGAACTCCACCAATAACAACAGCAATACAGACAATACCACTGAAAAGCCCGGATTTAGTAGGCATGGGAACGGGTGTCTGCTCCGGAGTTCGCGTCTGTATGTTATCAGTCAGTGCACTCATTCTGGTGAGCACTGCAGACAATCGT
>Ga0265295_1004682_pt1 | contig 18175 bp, 17 predicted proteins | sample Munlansysbiofilm_FD_192503 | JGI IMG/M metagenome (GOLD analysis project Ga0265295, IMG submission 192503) | Leachate microbial communities from a municipal landfill in Southern Ontario, Canada - Methane capture system biofilm | ecosystem: Engineered > Solid waste > Landfill > Unclassified ...
CCGCATGATCGAGGGGGAGGCATTCATCCGTCTCGGGCCGTGGTACCTCAAACAGTCACAGCTTGAGGCGTGCGCACAGAAGCTGGCCAGCGACCTTGATGTACGCCACTCACTCCCGCTCCAGACCTTCAAGCAGGAGAGCGGACTGCCGCTCGAGTTGGCAGAGCTGGTTGCCTACCACCTCGTAGAGGGGAAGCAGGCTCGCCTCGTTGGGGCGAACCTCGAGGCAGCGGTCCAGCAATCGGCGCTGAGCGCCGATGAGGAGGCGCTGCTCAAGAAGATCGAGGGGCAGGGCTTTGAGGGGTATCCGGTGAAGTGGATCGCAAAGGAGGAGCGGACCACTATCACCTCACTGCGACAAAAGCAGGAGATCCTCATCGTGGAGGCAAGCTTCGTCTACAGTGAGCGGACCTTTGCCGAGATCGTCTCCCGGATCCTCAAAGGCAAGGCGGTGGGCACTACCTTCACCATCGCCGATGCGAGGCAGCACCTCGACCTCAGCCGCAAATACATGATCCCGCTACTCAATACCCTCGAAGATCGAGGCTACGTGCAGAGAATGGGCGATGTACGCCGGGTTTTGGCCCTGCCGGGGGAGAAAGGGCGCACATTATAGTTGTTATATTCTTATCGATACGGTTATAATGAGTCGAACGTGTATATTTTGGAGTCAGGGAGGAGATGATGGGAAAAAAACGACTGAGACTGTCCCGCCTAGGCTTGCTCGCACTCAGTGCGCTCTTGCTTGTCGTTGGGGTTGGATGCAAGAAGAAGGAAGTTGAAGAGGCGCCACAAATCACGGCGCGGTTCACCAACCCGGTTGCCATCGAATCACAGCCAAGCAGCAAGTGTATCGCCTGTCACACCCAGGTCGGTCCGATCAACAACCTCGCTACCCCTGTCACTGCAGCAGCAGAGACAGGAGGGTGAGCCCCTGCTGCGCCGGAGTTTTCGGCGCTTGAAAAATTCCTGGTTTCCACTGAGTTCTTGTCCACCGCCCACGGTCAGCTGGGCTGTGTAACCTGTCATGGCGGCAATGGTAATGAGGGTCGTTTCACACACGCCCACATCGGGGTCAATCCCGCACCGTCCGCCGATCCTGCTGGAATCTGTGCCCAATGTCACCTGGAGGCCACTGAGACCTATGCCAAGTCGCTGCACTACTCGGTGCGGGGCTTTGCCAACTCCCTCATTGACTTTGCCGGTGATCCCAATGCCCTTGACGACATACACAAGGGACTCGGGGAGGTCTTCAACCTCAACTGCATGAACTGTCACGCCACCTGTGGAGAGTGTCACGTCAGCCGTCCGGACAGCTATGCCGGTGGCCTGATCGACCAGCACCGCTTCTTCAGCACCCCGCCGATGGACCAGACCTGCTACGCATGTCACGGTGCACGCAATGCCGGAGAGTTCATGGGAACGGTCGGGTTTACCAAGGACGTCCACTACGAGATGGGCTTCACCTGTGTTGACTGTCACGACGTGAGCAACTTCCACGGCACCGGGGCCGAGTTCGACTCGATGTGGGACAAGAGCACCCTCCCCTCCTGCACGGACTGTCACGAGGATGTGCTCAGCGGCAACTCAGAGATCGAGATGCACAACATCCACGGCGATCTCCTCTCCTGCCAGGTCTGTCACTCACAGGCGAACCAGAACTGCTTCGAGTGCCACGTCACCATTGCAGATGACCGCCAGTCACTGGTCAGTCACTCCGAGACGAGGGTCCTCTTCCGCATTGGGCTGAACACCAACCCGACACCGGAGCGTCCCTACAAGTATGTGGCACTGCGCCACATGCCCACGACCGCCGACTCCTTCATCGAGGCAGGGGATGACCTGATTCCCAACTTCGATGAGAAGGCGAACTGGAAGTACTCGCCGACGCACAACATCCAGCGTTCGACCTTCCAGAGCGAGAGTTGTAATTCGTGTCACGGGAACCAGAGGATCTTCCTCAGTGAGAAGGATCTCAGGGAGACGGACAGCAAGGCAAACTGGCAGGTAATCCCGACAGTACCGCCTGCGATCGAAGATTGATGTATTGAATCAACAATCCAGAAGAGCTAGAGGTGAAAACTTTTGGCTCTTCTGATATATTCAAGGCTAGCCATGAACAGACGTACACCCAAGATCATCCGCTTCGCATCCTCGCTGAAGGTCGCCATCGTCCTGCTGATCCTTATCGCGGCCTACATCGTCATCGGGACGCTGCTGCCGCAGCATGGTGACCCCTCCCTCTATCTTGAGCGCTATCCGAGAGCTGGCTCCCTGATCATCGCCCTCTCGCTGGATAAGGCGTACAGCTCCCTCATCTTCCGAGTCCTGATGGCCCTCTTCTCCCTCAACCTCACCCTCTGCACCGTCATCTCGATGAAGGGGCAGGTCAAGCAGCTGGACAAGGGCTTCTTCCCCTCATTCCAGAGTGAGGAGTTCGTCATCGAGGACGTGGAGCGGGAGAAGCTGCTCGCCTACTGCAACCGGCGCCGCTACACCATCGCTGATGATGGGACGGTGATCAAGGCAGGCACATACCGCTTCGGGGTGCTCGGGGCGACGATCACCCACATCGGCATCCTCGTCCTCTTCATTGGTGCGGTGATCGGCTCCAGAAGCGCAAGCGACGAGACGGTCAACCTCCTGCCGGGCAACCAGCATCGCTTCGAGAAGCAGGGCTTCACCATCACCCTCGATGATTTTCACATGACATTCCAGGAGAGCGGGGCTGTCCAGCAGTACATCAGCACCCTCACCATCACCGATGATGACGGGACGACCACCAGCGAGGCGCTGTGGGTGAACAAGCCGCTCCACCACAAGGGGCTGGGCTTCTACCAGGCCAACTTTGGCTGGGCCAGCAACCTCCAGATCGCCGACGATAGCGGAGCGGTGGTGGCAGGCGGCCTTATGCGCAGTGGCTACAGCTACTTTTACCAGCCGAGCCACCTCACCATCTACCTCTACAACTACTACCCCGAGATGGGGATCGGCCACCAGGACCAACCGGTGAAGATGAGCGAACGGGAGATCGACCCCTACTACGCCGTGATCCTCTATGAGTTCGGCGAGCCGGTGGGTTCCTACATCGTCGCCCCCGGCGACCATATCCACTACAAGGACCTGCACATCTACTTCACCCACTCAGTCGCCTATACCGGGCTCCTGGTGCGCAAGGACCTCTCCTACCCCATCGTCCTGACCTCGTTCATCATCATGCTCATCGGTCTCTTTATCAGCTTCTACCTCTACCCGCGCTTCATCAGCTATGAAGGGGGGAAGGTTGTCACCTCCAGCCGCAGAAACGGCTGGGTCTTCCATCAGAATGTGAAATCGGCCCTTGCCAATAAGGATTGAACCCATGTACCAACGCATAGAAAACGTCACTTTCATCATTGCCTTCGCCTTCTACGTCGTATCAGCACTCCTCTTCCTCATCCAGATCTCCAAACTCTCAAAACGGGTGGAGAAGGTTGGAGTCTTGACCACCCTGGCAGGTCTGGTGCTCCACACCGTAGCCATGGCAGCGAGGACCATCGGGGCGGGGCGGTTGCCCTTCAGCAACCAGTATGAGTTCGCCCTCTCCTTTGCCTGGGGAATCGTCCTGAGCTTCCTCATCCTCTTCGCCCTCTACCGCTTCGGGGCCATCGGGGCGTTCGTCCTGCCACTGGCGATTCTGGTGATGGGGTATGCATCGATGCAGAACAAGACGGTGCGCCCCCTCATGCCCGCCCTCCAATCGATCTGGCTCACCTTCCATGTCGGGACGGCGATCCTCTCCTACGGCTCCTTCGCCCTCGCCTGTGCCATCAGCGTGATCTACCTCATCGACTCCAAGCGGACGAGCGAGCACAAGATCCTCGCCGAGCCGGAGGTGAGCGACATCCTCAGCTACCGCGTGGTGGTCTTCGGCTTCATGATGCTGACGATCGTCATCATCAGCGGCGCCATCTGGGCGCAGAAGGCGTGGTCACGCTACTGGGCGTGGGACCCCAAGGAGACGTGGTCGCTGATCACCTGGATCATCTACGCCATCTACCTGCACATGCGCCTGCGCAAGAATTGGCGGGGCAAACACGCCGCCTGGTTCTCCATCATCGGCTTTGTCTCGGTGATCTTCACCTTCGTGGGAGTCAATATCCTCCTCCCATCCATCCACAGCTACGTCAACTGACAGACAAGGGGAAGGGTCAAAACCCGTTTGACCGGGGAACCGTCACCCCATGGCACACGGTATCAACACTATCGTGCCTCCCTCACTTTCCAGCGACCGTGGGCTCCAGTATGATGGGGCCATCAGGGGGAGGCGGACATGCGTGTAGATGAAATCGAACTGAAAGCAAAGGACGGACGTACCGTCTCCCTTCGCTCTCTCGAAGGAAGAGATGGCGAGGCGGTCATCGCCCATATGGAGAGGATCTACGCAACGTGTCCCTACATGAGCCGCTACACAGATGAGTGGAGCGCGGGGGTCGAGGATGAGCGTCTCTATCTCCAGCGGGTCCATCAAAGCGAATCCCGGCTCTTTGTCGGCGCTTTTTGGAAGGGCCGGCTCATCGCCATCGCTGATTTCTGCCCTCCCTCTGCACTCTCAAAGATGGCCCATCGCTGCAGTTGCTCCATCGCAATCGACCCCGCCTTTCAGGGCATCGGCATCGGGTGGGCCATGATGCGTCTCCTCATCACAGAGGCGCGGCGTGTCGGCTACGAGCAGATGGAGCTTGAGGTGGTCGGTGAGAACGAGGCGGCCGTCGCCCTCTACACGAAGCTCGGCTTCGTCGAGTGGGGCCGCTTGAGGCACGGCTTCAAGAACCGCGACGGCTCCTACCACGACCTCCTGTCAATGGTGCTCACCCTCTGAGGCAGGCCTCCCATTCAGCCTCCTTGAAGCCGACGAGCACCCGCTCTCCGGTGACGAGGAGCGGCCGCTTGACCAGCATGCCATCGGTTGCGAGCAGGGCGATGATCTCTTCCCTGCTCATCTCCTTGACCCGATCCTTGAGGCCGAGGTCGCGGTAGAGCTGTCCGCTGGTATTGAAGAACCGTCTCGGTTCAAGGCCGCTTCGGTCGATGTAGGAGGCCAATTCCTCTTGTGTGGGGCGCTGAGCCTTGATATCGCGGTAGGTGTAGGCGATGCCCCTCTCTTCGAGATAGGCCTGTGCCTTTCGGCAGGTTGAGCAACGGGGATAGCAAATGATGGTCATGGATGCCTCCTGATGGTCCCATGGTAGCAGAGCTTCGGGAGGAGGACAATCGGAGAATTCTTACAGGTGGCCTAGACCAAAGGCAGAAAAATTGATATATACAATATGTTTCCACCATAAGGACTTTCCCTGACGGGATACACAATACTGGCTTGCCTCCGAGTCATGGAGGGGCCGAAAGGATGAATATAGGATGATTGCTGATACGAGTATCAAAGAGTTGGAGAACTCCAGTGTCGCGCTGACCGTCACCGTCGGCTCAGAAACGGTTGAGAAGGACTATCAGGAGACGCTGAAGAAGTACGCCTCCACGATCCAGATCAAGGGCTTTCGCAAGGGCAAGGCACCCGTCTCCGTCCTGGAGGGCAAGTTTGGCAAGGCGATTCGCGAGGAGAGCACCTTCAATACCATCGAGGAGGCCCTTAAGGTCGCCATCGATGGAGTCGATGAGAAGCACAAGCCCCTCTCGTTCAGCGTCCCCGTCCTCCAGGATGAGGAGAGCCTCCTCCCCTTCGAGGCCAACAAGGATGTGACCTTCACTGTCCACTACGACATCATGCCGACCTTCGAGTTGCCCCAGTACAAGGGCCTCGAGCTCGAGATTCCCGCCGTCGTCGTCGACGACGAGGCTGTCGACAACGAGATCAAGCAGCTCCTCGACCAGAACGCCATGGTCATCGACAAGGATGGCGAGGCCGCCATGGGCGATATCGTCACCGTCGACTACGTCGAGCTCGATGAGGAGGGGGACGAGGTTGCCGGCACCGAGCGCAAGGAGTTCACCTTCACCCTCGGCTCCACCTCCAACTTCTACCAGTTCGATGAGGATGTGGTAGGCATGAACGTTGATGAGGAGAAGACCTTCTCCAAGAGTTATGCCGAAGACTCCACAGTCGAGGGGTATGCCGGCAAGACCATACAGCTTCGTGTGAAGCTGCTCGCCCTCAAGTTCCGTGATATCCCCGTCCTCGACGATGAGTTTGCCCAGGACGTCAAGGATGAGTACAAGACCGTTGCCGACTTGCTGGCTGCAACCCGTGAGAAGCTTGAGAAGGCACTCGAAGAGCAGCTTGAGGGGGCGAAGTTCACCGCCCTGAGCGAGAAGCTGATCGAGAGCACCACCATCGCCCTGCCTGAGTCGATGATCGACTTTGAGGCGGAGCAGAGCTGGAAGCGCTACCTGCGGCAGATTGGCCTGACTGAGGAGCAGGTCCTCAAATTCATGGACTTCCAGGGCCAGAGCCGCGAGGAGATGCTTGCCCCGATGCGCGACCAGGCCGCCAAGAGCCTTCGCCTCCAGTTGATCATGGACAAGGTCAAGGAGGAGGAGAAGTTCGAGGTCGATGAGGCAGAGGTCACCAAGGTCCTCGATGAGCAGACTCAGGGAGTCACTGATGAGGAGCAGCGGGCCTACTATCGCACGATGATCGAGGACGAGATGCGCTTTGCAAAGGTCGGCCCCTTCCTCTTGGAGAACAACACCTTCAAGGAGGGGGAGAAGGTCTCCTATGCCACCTTCATGGATGGGTCCTACGACGCCTAGCCTAAGGGGTGAAAAATCGGTACTCTACTTCTATACAAGGCGGAACCTCACCGGCTCCGCCTTCTTATTCCAAGCACAGGGGGTGTGCAATGAACAACCATCCGGTCAGGATGTATAATGCAATACCAATGGTCGTCGAACAGTCCGGTATCGGCGAACGTGCCTATGATATCTTCAGCCGGCTGCTCAAGGACCGGATCGTCTTCCTTGACGGGGAGATCCACGACGCCAACGCCGACCTGGTGGTGGCCCAGTTGCTCTTCCTCGACAGCGAGGACCCCGGCAAGGACATCAGCCTCTATATCAACAGCCCCGGTGGTTCGGTCACCGCCGGCCTTGCCATCTACGATACGATCCAGTACCTGCACTGCGATGTGCAGACGATCTGCATGGGCCAGGCGTGCTCGATGGCCGCTCTCCTCCTGGCCAGCGGCAGCGACGGCAAGCGCTGGGCCCTTCCCTCCTCCCGGGTGATGATCCACCAACCGTGGGGTGGCGTCGAGGGCCAGGCCACCGACATCTCCATCCAGGCGCGTGAGATCGGCCGGCTCAAGCAGCTGACCATCGATATCCTCGCCCGCCACACCAAGCGCAGCATCGAAGAGATACGCCGCGACGTGGAGCGGGACTTCTTTCTCGCCGCCGAAGACGCAGTCTCCTACGGCTTGGTCGACAACGTCATGAAAAGGAGCTCCTGATGGCTAAACATGCAAAGATCTGCTCCTTCTGCGGCAAAGGGCAGGAGGAGGTCAAGCGCCTTATCAGCGGGCCGGGAGTGGCCATCTGCAATGAGTGCGTGAAAGTCTGCAACGATATGCTCAGCGGCGATCCATCCTTCCAGCAGGAGGCCGTCGGGTTGCCTGAGGTGATCCCGACCCCTCGGGAGCTGAAGGAGTACATGGACGAGTTCGTCATCGGCCAGGACGACGCAAAGCGCGTGTTGGCGGTGGCGGTGCACAACCACTACAAGCGCGTCAAATACCAGGCGCAGATCGCCGAGCAGGGCGTTGAGCTCGACAAGTCCAACATCCTCATGGTCGGCCCGACCGGGACAGGGAAGACCCTGCTCGCCAGTACGCTGGCCAAGAAGCTGCAGGTCCCCTTCGCCATCGCCGACGCCACCACCCTCACCGAGGCGGGCTATGTCGGAGAGGATGTCGAGAACATCCTGCTCAAGCTGATCCAGAACGCCAATGACAACATCCATGCCGCCGAGTTCGGCATCATCTTCATCGATGAGATCGACAAGATCGCCAAGAAGGGGGAGAACCCCTCCATCACCCGCGATGTCAGTGGTGAGGGCGTACAGCAGGCGCTCTTGAAGATCATCGAGGGGACTGAGGCGAACGTCCCCCCCCAGGGCGGGCGCAAGCACCCCAACCAGGAGATGCTGAAGATCGATACCAGCAACATCCTCTTCATCTGTGGCGGCGCGTTCGTCGGCCTGGACAAGGTCATCGAGAAGCGGGTATCCAACCATGCCATGGGCTTTGGCGCCCCGATCGTGAAGAGCCAGGAGAAGGACCTCAAGGCCATCTATAGCCAGCTGATGCCCGATGACCTGATCAAGTTCGGTCTGATCCCCGAGTTCATCGGACGCCTTCCGATCCACGTCTCGCTGGACAACCTCTCCAAGGAGGATCTGGCACGGATCATCGTCGAGCCGAAGAACTCGATCGTCCGCCAGTACGAGGCATCCTTCCGCCTCGAAGGCATCGAGCTCATCTTCAAGAGGGAGGCGGTCGAGGCTGTTGCAGCAAAGGCGTACGAGCAGAAGACCGGGGCCCGTGGGCTCCGTTCGATCGTGGAGAACATCATGATGGGCATCATGTATGACATCCCCTCCCTCGACGCGGTACAGCAGGTCATCGTGACCAAGGAGTGTGTCCTTGATGGAAAACAACCCCAGATCATCCGCGGTGCCTGAGCCGTTCAGCTACCCGGCGGTCGATGGAGAGATCATTGTCCTCCTCAAGGACAGGCCTGAGTTCATCGTGGCAGGGCATGTCGGCCCCGACGGCGACTGTCTCTCCAGCCAGTTTGCCATGGCTGCCTTGCTGCAGAAGCTTGGCAAGGTGGTCCACCTAGCCAACGCCGGTCCCTTCGACCGCTCCGAGATCGCCCACCTGCGCTCCGACTTCCTCACACACATCGATGATGGGCTGAGGGGACGCAATCCGGTGGTGGTGGTCGTCGACTGCTCCAGTCCCGACCGCCTCGGCCACCTCGCCGATGAGATCGAGGGCTTGACCACACTCGTCTTCGACCACCACTCAAGCGGGGAGAAGTTTGGCGATTATCGCTACATCGTCCCCCGTTCGGTCTCCACCACCATGATCATCATGCACCTCTACAAGACGATGGGGGTTCCCATCGACACGGAGATCGCCGAACACCTCTTCTTCGGCCTCGCCACCGACAGTGGCTTCTTCCGCTTCCTCTCCTCCTACCGTGGTGAGACGCTGCGCATGGCAGCCGAGCTCGTCGACCTGGGGGTAAGCCCCAATGCGATGGCCGACCGGATGAGCGGGGGCAAGAGCGAGGGGTACGTCCGGTACCTCGGCAAGCTCATCGATCGCAGCGAGAGCCTCTTTGGTGGCAAGCTGATGATCTCATCCTCCTATCTGAAGGATGCACGCTCCTTCACCACCAGCGACAAGCCCAGTGATTCCCTCTACCAGATCCTCCTCTCCATCGAGGGGGTTGAGATGGTACTCTACTTCAAGGAGATCGACCACAATGTCACCGAGGTAGGCATGCGGTCTGCCTATGCCAGCCCGATCAACGTCGGCGAGCTCGCCGAGTCGCTGGGGGGCGGTGGCCACCGCAAGGCCAGCGGTGTGACGCTGGAGTGCTCCATCGACGAGGCCAAGCGCCGGCTCATCGAGGCGGCGGGAGCACTGCTCCTCTCGTAGATGGCACGCACATTGCATGCTCTTGTGAACATCACACAAGGAGCATGCAATGAGAATCCTTCCCCTCTGTGAAACAGCATCCCTGGCCCTGGACAGGCTGGTGATGAGCTGCCAGAACCAACCTTCCAACGCTGAGCTCTACCAAACCGTGCACGAGAAGACCCAACAGTTGCTCTACGAGCTGCCCTCCCACCTCCACGTGCTCGACGAGGAGGAGTGCGCGTCCTTCCTCTTCTTCTGCTGGGATGCCATAGACCACTACATCACGACCTTCCGCACCGGCAGGCTCTCCTACCTCGGCTATCTCAGCCAGGTGGTCCGCCAGCGGAGCCGCTACTACATCGCCCAACAGCGCGAGCGGGCCCACAAGGAGCGGCTCCTCATCAAGAGCCAGCCTTACGCCTATGATGATGACTCCTCCAGCATGACGGGAGAGAGCGAATACCCCTATGGCCCGTCGTGTGATCCGGCAACCCTCGATATCGAAAACCTCCCCTCCCTCTTCAACCAACTGCTCACCGCCAAGGCCGGGCCCCCAAAACGGAGCTCCCCGGCTATCAGCGAGCAGCTGCAGGCGCTCTTTCTCAAGGAGACCAATCGGAGGCGCCTCCTCATCGTCCTCACCCTCTGCCCCGACATGGCCAACACCCACCTCCTCGATGAGCTCTCCCTCCTGTTGGGCGTCGACCGTACCTGCCTCTCCACCTACCTTGCCACCGCCGAGATCCTTCTTGAGAAGAAGCGACACTGCCGGGAGGAGTTTGAGGCGGTGAGCAACCGTCACTTTCGCCGGCTCCTGGAGATCGAGGCGCAGATCGATGGAGAGACCGAAGAGGAGGAGCTCGAGCGGCTCAGGGCCCTGCGAGAGTGGACGGCAGGGGTCTACAAGGCCAAGGTGACCAAGATCCGCGAGCAGGAGATGGCCCTGACCCACAACGAAGCGAGCCGGATCTTGGGAATCCCCAAGGGGACGGTGGACAGTTCGGTCTACTATATCCGCCGACTTCTCCAATCCTATATGGACGAGACCGGTGGCAATGAGTATCCTTGAGTACATGAAGATCCTGCTGGCATCCAACAATGACCATAAACGGGAGGAGTTCTCCCGTATCTTTGATACCCATACCATCGCCCTCCCCCGTGACCTCTCCCTGGCCTTTGACTTCGAGGAGACGAAGGAGACGTTCACCGAGAATGCACTGGACAAGGCGATGGCCCTCCGGCCCCTCGCCCCCGCAGGGTGGGTCGTCCTGGCAGACGACAGCGGTCTCTGTGTCGATGCACTTGGTGGGGGGCCTGGGGTCCGTACCGCCCGCTATGGGCAGAAACCTGACGGAACATTGCTCGAGAGCGGGGAGCGCAACCAATACCTCTTGAAGAACCTCTCCCACCTCACCACCCTCGAAGAGCGGAGTGCTCACTTCGTCTGCGCCCTGGCCCTGGTGGTCAATGAACACCGCATCTATACCGTATGCGAACACGTCGATGGATTCATCGCCTTCGAGGCGAGCGGCAGCACCGGCTTCGGCTACGACCCGGTCTTCATCGTCGAGGCGGTCGGAGCCCCCATGGCCACCCTCGCCGAAGGCGAGAAGGATCGATACAGCCACCGTGGCGTGGCATCACGACGCATGAAAACCTTCTTGGAGGAGATAGAACTATGAAGATAATGGAACGAAACGAACAGAGAGTAGAGGATACCTGGGACCTGGGGAGCCTCTATGAGAGCGTAGACGCCTGGGAACGGGCAAAAGACGAGATCGAGGGGCGCATCGTCGAGGCGGCCTCCCTGAAGGGCAGCCTTCTCAAGGGCAAAGAGTCCTTTGTCAACGCAATTGCGTGGTACAGCGAGACGATGCAACTGATGGAGCGCCTCCACACCTACGCCTTCCTCACCTGGGCCACCGATGCCGCCAACAGTGACTCCACACGGATGTACTCCCTCTCCGGCGACGCCCTTGCCCGCCTCTCCACCGCCCTCGCCTTCTTCGGCGTCGAGCTGATGGAGATCGACGACGAGACGATCGCCTCCTACCTGGATGACCCCGCCCTCTCTGACTATGCTGTCTTTATCAGGAAGGCACGCCACCTGAAGCCCTATACCCTCAGTGAGCGTGAGGAGCGGCTGCTGGCGATGCAGTCCGACGCAGCGTCCACAGCCCGCACGGTCTTCAGTGACCTGACCAACGTCGACTTCGACTTCGGATCGGTCGATGGCAAGCCATTGAGCCAGTCGACCCTCTCCTCCTTCCTGATGAGTGATGATGGAGATCTGAGAAAGAGGGCCTATACACAGTTCTACGGCGTCTATGACGCACACAAGCATACCCTGGGCCGCCTCTATGAGGGGCAGGTCAAACAGGACCTCTTCCGCAGCCGTGCACGCGGCTACGAGAGTGCCCGGGCGATGCCTCTCTACGGCGACGATGTGCCGCTTGCCGTCTATGACAACCTCATCGAGAGCGTCCACGAAGCCTTCCCCACCCTCCATCGCTACTACGCCCTGCGTGCCAAGGCGTTGGGCCTGGAGACACTCGGGCACTGGGATGTCTATGTCCCGCTGGTGGACGGTATCAAGGCACATACACCGTATGAGGAGGCCGTCGCCATCATCGCAGAGGCCCTCAAGCCGCTGGGAAACGACTATGTGAAGACGCTCACCGACGGGCTGACCACCGAGCGGTGGGTAGACCGCTATGAGAACAAGGGCAAGCGCAGCGGCGCCTTCAGCAGCGGCTCCTTCACCGGCAAGCCCTACATCCTGCTCAACTACAAGGAGGACGTGCTGCGCGACCTCTTCACCGTCGCCCACGAAGGGGGCCACTCGATGCACAGCTACTACAGCAGCAAGAACAACCCCTTCCTCCACTACGACTACACCATCTTCGAGGCGGAGGTCGCCTCGACCTTCAACGAGCAGCTGGTGGCCCGTTATCTGATCGATACGGCCAAGGATGACCGGATGAAGGCGTTCATCATCGCCAAGCAGATTGACGATGTGGTCGCCACCCTCTTCAGACAGACGATGTTCGCCGAATTCGAGATGAACGTCCATGCCAAGGCGGAGGCGGGCGAGCCAGTGACACTGAAGATGATCAGGGAGGAGTATGGGGCCCTGCAGCGTGCCTACTTCGGGCCGCAGGTGACCTTCCTTGAGACGAGTGACCTCGAGGGGCTGCGCATCCCCCACTTCTACTCCCCCTTCTACGTCTACAAGTACGCCACCGGCCTCTCGGCTGCCATCGCCCTCTCGAAGAAAGTCATGGAGGGCGGCGTGAAGGAGCGCGACCAATACCTCGCCTTCCTTGCAAGCGGAGGGAGCAAATACCCGATTGAATCGCTGAAGGAGGCTGGGGTTGATATGTCCACCCCAGAGCCGGTCAGGGAGGCGATCAGGAGCTTTGAATCGCTGATCGACCAGTTCGAAGCCCTTCTATAGGGAGTCCCCCATCCATTCTGATACTATTCGTTGACAAAAATGATCAGGATAGTATCAGAATGTGATCAGAACAAAGGGTACTCGATCTGTTTTCTGAAAGCGCGACGGGTGCATTGAAGCGAGCGTATACTCCTGCAATCATCAAACAGTCATTGCCTTTGCCAACACCGGTGGCGGTACAATATCGTTGATGGGACAGGGGATGTCGTTGGCGTAGAGAGTGCAGATCGCGTAACGCTTCAGCAACGCGGTTCGTGGAGTACCATCAGCAAACAATTGAAGGCGAAACACGTATTCTAGCCTCTTGTGTGAAGTGGAGTAGACATTCGAGCAATCGCTAGAAGATGAGAGAGTGGCCCATGGCACCCTGAGTCGAGCCCTTTTCAAAAAAGGGCTTGACTCAAACAACAGCGTTGTTGTATGGTTGTCCCGTTCACCTTTCTGCGGTAGTGGTGGAATTGGTAGACACGCTAGCTTGAGGTGCTAGTGGGAGAAATCTTGTGCTGGTTCAAGTCCAGTCTACCGCAGCTGAGCGGCTTCATCCAAGGATGGGGCCGCTCTTCTTGTTATGGGCTTCCTAGAGAGTCCATCCCCCTCTATTGGAGAAGGTTGACTCCCTATACTCCCTCAACTCTTATTGATGAACTTACGATTCTCTTCCCACTCAAAAACAAACCACTTGCTGATTTTACCGATATCAAGGGCTTCTCTCTTCGCATCAAACAAGTAATTTACTATCCAGCTTGTCTCTGTGTATATCCCCCAGAATCCTGACTCATCCTTAAGAATTTCATAACCCTCACCTCGCCAATCATCAAACAAATCAAACGAAGTATCTCTCTTTTTCCCATGAAGCATTACACCAAAATACATTTTGGGTTTTGTTAAAAGACTCTCTAGCTCAAAGCCAATACCCGCTGATTCATCGAGCTCCAACTCAATACCGATATCATTGAAATCTTCCATACATGTGCGTTTCCACTCTTCGATATCCGATGGCTTATAGCGGTTTTGCTTGTGGGTGTAGTATATAGCAGGAGAGGGATTGGTCTCCCCCCCCTTGTCTTCCACTCCCTTTACCAGTTCTTGCAGGAAATTGGTAAATATATAAAATTTGCACCCTTGTTCAATTAGTCTGGTGTTTTGAAGAACCTCTTGAAGTGCATACGAGTCAAGATTTCCACAGATATCACTCATACTGTCTATTACTGATTTTCTATCCATACAATCCTCCTCTCTGAACTCACACAACCCCTCGATCACATCGATGTATTGCACCAAGGCAGCTTTCAAGACGTGCTCTTCGTCCTTTACTTCTAGCGATCCGAGCCAACTCAAAATATCCGACGAGTAGGCAAGAGACACATAATTGCTGTTCTTCTTCAGAGTGTTCAATGTACTCATTGGAATTGATTCTTTTGAAGGATCTGATCCATCCAATGTCAAATAACAGAGAATTATTCGCTTTGTACGATGGTTTGCTTTGGCCCATTGGTAATAATCGAACAATTGTCCTGCCTGATCAGCGGCGTGGATTTTATTTTCCAACACCACAGCAAATGAATCAGCCTCCAAGAAGAGGTCGATCCGCCTGCTTGCATCAATTGTCCTCTCTCTCTTCACCACTCTTATGTGCTCACTGGGAAGTGGCTTTTCGGGAAGTTTCTCATTGATCATCTCGAGAAAAAGAGCGGAGAATTCTTCATGCTTGTGGCCTGCCTGCTCATCGAGAAGATAGGCAAGAATATTGCTATGTTGGTTCTCATAGTGAGCTCTTCCACACACGTCAAAGAGATTCATGGTGCCGACAGCATTCTCACGGTTGATTGATAGTATGTCCTTTACTTCCTTCAACAGCGTAAGGAGTTCATCAATATTGGTTGATACTACACGCTTTCCTGACATTGGTACCCTCCTTTGATGGGAGCATCTCAACGGATTCGATACCTCTAGCCTTTTGTCCCGTTCAAGCAGAGGATGATGCGATTCGGGCGATATCATACGCGGTGACCAAACCCACCGGTTTTTCTTCTTCCCGACCAGTCTGGGTCAGGACCAATGCCTGGATTCGTTTCTCGGGATTTGAAAATTTCTGCAGTCCCTCGAATATATTGGCATTTCGTGGGAGGAAACAGCACGCCTCCTTATCTTCACATCGCAAGACCTGTTCAATGGTCGTCTCTCTGATACTCACCACATCATCCTCAATGCTCTCTTCGAGCCATTTGGCAATTCCTTCCCGAGTTATCAGGCGGTGGGTACCCTTCTGATCCTGGACGACGAGCTGGGAAAAGTCGTGCTCCTTCATTTCACTGAGTGTCACAGAGAGGGGATCGGTATACTTGTGAATTTTCAGATTCTTTGCAGCCTCTTTATATAGTGCGGGAGGATCCATGATCATATCCACAAGACGACTGAAATCATCGACAACATCCTGAGTGGGGACTACCAAACCGACTCCATCGTCCATGCGGGTATGTTCTACGAGGTTCCTCACATCTGCCATGTCCTGTAGGTATTTGAAGTGTTTGTCGATGACTGGGTATTTTTTTGCCATCTCCCTGAGGACAGATGCAAACGAAGGCCCATTATCAACTTTGAGGATATTTCGCATCCATCCGTCAAGCGTATTATAGAGAGTGACAAACTGTGTAGATACTTCGCGATTGCGTTTGACTTGATCCATCGGGCATCTCCCTACTCACTATTAGTCAGACCGCCAACAAACTGAAGATGCCTCACATATGACCGGATGGTAGTATACCACAGTTACCGTGCCCGATACTGAAAACTTGAACAATGCCGAGCTGGTGCTGATGTGCAATGCTGCTTCACGTCCGTATCAACGGCCATACCAACGTGATAGCCGTATAGACCAAGGCGAGGGACAAAACGATGTTGATGGCCGACCCCACCCTCTTCGAGGTAAGGAATTTGAGCAGTGCCGCCCCAAAGAGGGTATAGAGGGTTACCGACCCATACATGAGGACGGCAAGGAAGAGCGCGCTCAGCCCCCGCCAGAAGATCGTGGTGGGCAGGACGACCAGGAAGGTCGAATAGATCGTCAAACCCATCAGGAGCGCCTTGGGATTGAAGAGCTGGAGGAGCATCCCCCGGCCAAAGCCCAGGGGCTCGGGCATCGTCGATGCCAGGGAGATGGAGGAGCGCACCATATGGACAGCGAGGTAGAGGATGTAGAGGGAGCCGAGGACGGTGAGAACGGGGATGAGGCCGGGCAGCAACGTCTTGATCGCCGATGCCACCAGAGCGCTGGCGATCATCAGGAGGAAGAAGCCGGACCCAATGCCCAGGTGGTAGGGAATCGTCCGCCGGTACCCGTAGGTGAGCCCCATCGACGCGCTGGAGATGGTATTGGGACCCGGGGTATAGCCGCTGATAATCGCAAAGGCCAAAAACGCCGAGAGGTCGATCGTCGATAGTACGTCCATAGAGATATTTGACCCCATGCAGCGCATGGGGTCAAGCCTTTCATACCGGCAGATGCACTTGGTGGCAGCCTACTTCTTCGGCCCCGCGGCAAGGGCCTTCTGGGCCAAGGTGAAGAAGTCCGAGACCGTCATCGAGGCACCGGCGATATCATCGGTGTGGCCATCGCTCTTGATGGTGATCCTCTTGGGGTCCTGGGTCTTGATCAGGTATGCCTCGACAGCCTGTGCCTGCTCGTGCCACTCCTTGCCGATCCCGCTCGCCTTGATCATCCCGTAGCCACCCTCCGCGGCAACGGTCTGCTTGTCCCTCCCATCCTTGTCCACACCGCTGTAGTAGACGTTTATGATATTGCCATTGTGCACATAGAGGGAGACGCTGCCCTTCCAGCCACCGTTGTCGTATGCATCGGCACCTGAAGCGTAGGTACCGTCAGCATAGGGGCCGAGGGCAACCGGACCATTGGCAAGGGCCTTGGCCACCAGGGCATCGAAGGGGTCGACATGGATGGAGACGCTGCCGATCTCATCAACAGTCCCGCCCCTCTGGTGCTTGACCAGGTATGACTCCACATCCCCGGCTTGCTGGTACCATTCGGCGCGGGCGTTGCCGTACTTGACCATATTGTACCGCCCTGCCCTGTCGTACGCCTTCTTCTCCTCGTTCTTGTTGTTCAGGCCACTCCAGTACGCCCCGGCGATACGACCATTGATGACGGTCAGCGAGACAAACTCCTTCCAGTCACTCTCATAGGTATCGGCGATGGCAACATAGGCGCCATCGGTGTAGGGACCACGCCCGACCGGGCCTGCGTTGAGGGCCTTCTCCACCAGGGTATTGAAGGAATCAGTGCTGATCGAGACACTGGCGATCTCATCGACGGTGCCGAGTTTCTGGTGTGTGACCAGGTAGGCCTCAACATCAGACGCCTGCACAGACCACTCAGCACGTGCCTGGGCATACCGTACCATGTTGTATCGCCTACCATTATCATAAGCTTTCTTGTCCACCCCACCGTTGGCATTCACCCCACTCCAGTCAGCAGCAGTGATCCTTCCTCCCGAAACGGTGACAGTGACTGTCCCCTTCCATCCCGAGTCATCGAAGTCATCCTCCATGGCAAAGTAGATTCCATCCTCATATGTACCCAAAATGGGTGTTATAGTAGGAGAAACAGCTGTTTTTACTGCTGTGGGGGGAGTACTCACCTTGGATTCTGTTTTTGAACAACCGGTGGCTACCACGATCAAGACTAGTAACATAACTGCCAAAAAGACAGTCGAACATTGCTTTTTCATATGAACACGCTCCTCTCTGAAGATCAGAATATATTCGATACTATACCTACTTTAGACATTTATGCAATATTGTCATATAATGTATTTATTTTATTGTTATATATGCATTAAGCTCTCATAACCCTAGAATGTAAATCAATATATCTAATTATTCCCATAATTTTTATAAGATATTGAAAAGCACAGTACCACAATCCTGTTTAAATCACCATGATTTTTCCCCAATTTTTGTGTTGGCCCAGTGTTTGAACGATTATAGGGGCCCAGGCTAGCGTAATTGGCAAAAGTATGGAAGAATGGTTTCGATAAAAAGAAAACAATTGCACTAT
>Ga0265295_1004683_pt1 | contig 18173 bp, 16 predicted proteins | sample Munlansysbiofilm_FD_192503 | JGI IMG/M metagenome (GOLD analysis project Ga0265295, IMG submission 192503) | Leachate microbial communities from a municipal landfill in Southern Ontario, Canada - Methane capture system biofilm | ecosystem: Engineered > Solid waste > Landfill > Unclassified ...
CATCTGGCGCCAATTTCCTGAAGAAAACCGGTCAATACGGCAACGGAAGTTACGCCGTCGGCATCGTAGTCTCCATAGACACAGATGGCTTCATCAGCAAGCACGGCATCCCGCAAGCGATCCACCGCCTTGTCCATATCCTTCATGAGAAACGGATCATGGAGTGAGCCCAGCGCGGGGACTATGAATCTCCCTGCATTTTCCGGCTCTTCAATTCCTCTGTTCAAAAGCAGCAGGGCGACCAGTGGCGACACCCGGCACTCCCGCGCCAAATTCGACACCCTCTCATTTTCCTGGATCGCCATGTTCCAGCGTCGCTCTCGTACCGGCTTCATCGCTATTGCCCCTCCAACTTCATTTCGAAAGAACCTCTGTTGCGCGACAATTCAGAGCCTAAAAAAAAGCCCCCATTACGAGTGGGGGCATAATTCCTTTTCCGGTGCGCTCCTTCAGGCGGCGCGCTGTTTCGCCCTGTTTTCCCATACCAGCACCAGCGGGCTGGCCACGAAGATGGACGAATAGGTCCCCACCAGAATGCCGACTACCAGGGCAAAAGCGAAATCGTGGATCACCTCGCCTCCGAACAGGAACAGGGAAAGCGCCGCCAGGAGAGTGGTGAGCGAGGTAATGAGGGTCCGGGACATGACCTCGTTGATGCTGAAATTGAAGATGGTGACCAGGGAATCCTTCATGTTTTTATGCAGGTTTTCCCGGATCCGGTCGAAAACCACTACCGTGTCGGTAAGGGAATAGCCGGCGATTGTGAGGGCGGCCGTTATCAGAAGGAGGTTCACTTCTTTGTTAAGTAGAAAAAAGATGGCGAATATGGCAAGCACATCGTGGAAAGTCGCTATGGCGGCCGCCACCCCGAACTTGAAATCAAACCGCCAGGCAATGTAAATAATGATGCCGACGATGGAGATGAGGACGGCTATAAGGGTGTCCTTGCGCAGCTTGTCCCCGACGGAAGGCCCGATCTCGGAAGAACTCTCCACGGTAAACTTGTTGGCGGTGAATTCCTTGCGAAAGACCTCCTCCACCGCACCGGCAACTTTTCCCAGGGCAAGGTTGGTCTTGCCGACCTTGATGAGAAGCTTGTTGCCGTCGCTGATCTCCTGCAGGTCCGCCGGTATGCCGTTCTTCGACAAGGCTTGGCGGGCCGCATGTATATCGATCCTGTTCTCGAATTTCATCTGAAGTACGGTTCCGCCGGTGAAGTCCGAGCCCAGGTTTGCCGATCCCGAGACAATCTGGGCAATGGCGACGAATCCCAGAAGGGCGATGATCGCCGAAATAGTGAAGCATATCTTCCTCTTGCCGATAAAATCAATCTTCGTTTTTCCGATAATTTCCATGAAATCCCCCGTCAGCCTATATGCTTATTTTTTTCGCCCGGCCTCTGCCGAGGAAGTAATCGAACACCACCTTGGTGCCGATGAGGGCGGTGAACAGGTTGATGATGACACCGAGGCTCAGGGAAACAGCGAACCCCTTCACCGGACCGGTGCCGAACTGGAAGAGTACAGCCGCGGTAATCAGTGTGGTGACGTGCGAGTCCATGATGGTCAGGAAGGCCTTGTCGTAGCCCGCGTCCAGGGCCGCCTTCGGCGTTTTCCCCAGGCGCAGCTCCTCGCGAATTCTCTCGAAGATGAGGACGTTGGCGTCCACGGACATGCCGATGAGAAGGACAATGGCGGCGATTCCCGGCAGCGTCAGGGTGGCCCCGAGTGCCGCCAGGGCGCCCATGAGATAGACGAGGTTGAGTACCATCCCCGTGTTGGCCACCATTCCCGAGAGCTTGTAATAGATGGCCATGAAGATGATCACCAGCAAGACGCCCACCAGACCCGCTATCAATCCCTTGTGGATGGAGTCCTGTCCCAGGGAGGGACCGACCGTCAGGTTCTGGATGATCTTCACCGGCGCGGGAAGGGCGCCTGCCCGCAACACGATGGCCAGGTCGCTGGCCTCCTTCTCGGTGAAGGAACCGGATATCTGGGCGCTCCCCCCTGAGATCCTCTCCCGAATAACCGGCGCGGAATAGACATTATTGTCCAGCACGATGGCGAACCGCTTGCCCACGTTGGCAGCCGTAACCTGGTCAAAGAGCTTTGCGCCGACCGAGTTGAACTCGATGGCCACGTATGGCTGGTTGAACTGGGAGTCGATGCGCACCTGGGCGTCCGTGAGAAGGTCGCCGGTGATCATGGTCTTCTTTTTCAGGACATAGGGTATCTCGCTCACGGCGCCGGTGTCCGGGTCAGTCCTCTTCTCCATCTGGAGTTCATCCCCCTCGGGAAGACTTCCGGGGGTTGCCGTTGTCGGATCAACGCCTTCGTCCACCAGCTTGAACTCCAGGCGCGCGGTCTTGCCGATGAGCTCTATGGCCCTCTTGGGGTCCTTAACGCCGGGAAGCTGTACGACGATATTACTGATCCCTTCCCGCTGGATTACCGGCTCCGAGACACCGAACTGGTCAATCCTGTTGCGGATGGTCTCCAGGGCCTGCTGAACCGACTTGTCCTTGACGCTCTTGATCTCCGCCTCGGCCATGCGCAGCTGGAGATTCTGGTAACCTCCCTCTTCAAAGGGGGCCTGGAGCTCAAACCGCGAATACTTGTCCTTGAGGAGTTTCTGGACCGTCTCCGCCGTCCCCTTGTCGAAAAGCGTCACGGCAATGCGGTCGCCGCCCAACCGTGATACGTTTTTGAAACGGATGTTTTTCCCGTTGAGGGTATCCTCCAGGTCAGTGGCTATGATATCCAGTTGACCCTCCACCGCCTTCTGTGTCTCTACCTCCAGGACCAGGTGAATGCCACCCTGCAGGTCAAGGCCGAGATGAATCTTGTCCTTGGGAAAGATGGCGCCTTCCCACCAGGAAGGGAGCTTCGGCATCAGTGTGGGTGTGAGATACACCACCGAGAGAATGAGAAAAATCAGGATCAGGCTTATGCGCCAGGTAAGTCCTTTGGGCATATGGAAAACTCCTTTCAGGAATAATCACTTACGGTAATGCACGCCGCTTCAGTCGTAACTATTCAGCATATAGAATTTTCTGTCATTCCCGAGGCTGTAATCGGGAATGACAGAAGGGTTTTCATTTGAAAGCCATGGATGCCCGACAAATGCGCCCGGGCATGACAGACCCTTAGTTGACAGTTTTTTGTGCTGAATAGTTACCTTCAGTCTTTCTTTTTCGCTACCGTGGAGATAAAACCCTTGTTGATGCGGATATTCACTCCGGTCGCCACTTCAATGACTACAACACCGTCATCTATCGCGGTAACCTTGCCGTGGATTCCCCCTGCCGTGACGATCTGATCACCTTTCTGGAGAGATTCCAGAAGCGCTTTGTGTTCCTTCGCCTTTTTCTGCTGGGGCCGGATGAGCAGAAAATAGAAGATGGCAAACATGAAAATAAGGGGTATGAAACTGGAAAAAGCTCCGACGCCGGAGGCGCCGCCACCCGGGGGAGTGCCCATTGCGTATGCTACGTCGATCATGAAAAACCTCCTGAAAAATTTGATCTCGATTGCGGGTTTCTTTCACCGCCGGACGCCTGCCGGCGATAACTGAAAGCGAGTGTCGCGAATCAGACTGATACTGCTCTTTTTGCATAAAACTCTTCACGGAACCGGGCGAAACGCCCCTCCGATATGGCGTCGCGGGCCTTTTCCATCAGGTTCAGATAATAGTAAAGATTGTGGTACGTATTGAACCTGGAAGAGAGTATCTCACCGGCCCGGTAAAGGTGCCGCAGGTACGCCCTGGAATAGTTGCGGCACACATAGCAGCCGCACTCCGGGTCAATGGGCCCCCGATCCTCCGCGTACCGGGCGTTCTTGATATTGAGACTCCCGCTGGAGGTGAAGAGCATCCCGTTACGGGCGTTTCTCGTGGGCATTACGCAATCGAACATGTCGTACCCACGGTAAATCCCCTCTATCAGGTCCTCGGGGGTTCCGATCCCCATGATGTAGCGGGGGCGGTCCTCGGGAAGATGGGGTTCGCAGGTCTCCATGACCCCGTACATTACCTCCTTCTCCTCGCCCACGGAAAGCCCGCCCAGCGCATACCCGTCAAAACCGATCTCCCGCAGATCCCGGGCGCTTTGCGCCCGAAGGTCCGGAAACCGCCCACCCTGCACAATACCGAAAAGCGCCTGATCCTTCCGGCGTCTGGCCTCCCTGCAGCGCACCGCCCAGCGTGAGGTCATCTCCATGGATTTCCGCACATAGTCGTAGTCAGCCGTTGCTGGAGGACATTCATCAAAACACATGATAATGTCTGCGCCCAGAGCCTCCTGGATATCCATAGAGACCTCGGGGGAGATAAAGTGGGGGGAACCGTCAAGGTGGGAGCGGAAAGTAACCCCTTCTTCCTTGATCCTGCACAACTCTCCGAGGCTGAATACCTGAAATCCGCCGCTGTCCGTGAGGATCGGGCCTGACCAGCCCATGAATCCGTGCAGGCCTCCCATGCGGCCGATTAGCTGATGACCCGGCCTGAGGTAGAGGTGATAGGTGTTGGCGAGGATAATCCTGGCCTTGACTTCCCAGAGTTCATCCGGGGTCATCGCCTTTACCGTGGCCTGGGTGCCTACCGGCATGAATATGGGAGTTGGTATCACGCCATGGCATGTGGCCAGAGACCCGAGACGCGCCGCGCACGAGGAATCTTTCTTTTCCAGACGATATTCAAATAACCGCAACGAGTCCGTCAAAATCCGCCAACCATCCCCTGATGAGAGTAAACTTCCCACGCGCCGGCCTGAGTCGCCAAGGCTTCATGAAATAAACATGGCGTCGCCATAACTGAAAAAACGAAATTTCCCGCGCACGGCCTCGTTGTAGGCCTCGAAAAGAAACTCCTTGCCCGCGAACGCCGATACGAGAAGCAAAAGAGTCGAGCAGGGGAGATGAAAATTTGTGATGAGGGCGTCCACTATCCGGAAACGGTAGCCCGGGTAGATAAAGATGTCAGCCTCGCCCTCTCCCGGGCCCACGATCCCGTCTGAAAGGGCGGAGTGCTCAAGGGCCCTGGTCGTGGTTGTTCCCAGGGCGACGACGCGCCCCTTGCCCCTCTTTCTTTCCGCTACGGCCGCGGCCGTCTCCTCCGGGATGAAGTAGCGCTCGCGATGCATCCGATGCTGGCCGACATCTTCAACCCGCACCGGAAGAAAGGTCCCGAGACCAACATGCAGGGTAAGGGGAGCCACCTCTACTCCCCGCTCCTCAAGTCCCGCAAGGAGCTCATGGGTAAAATGAAGACCGGCCGTAGGCGCCGCGACTGCCCCCGGCTCCCTGGCGAATACCGTCTGATAGCGCGCGCGATCGGAAGGCTCAACCGCCCTGCGGATATAGGGTGGAAGGGGAAGATTGCCCTGCTCCTCCAGCCACTCGTCAAAGCCTTCATCCGGAAAGAATGAAAGCGTCCAGGTATCCTCGCCGTCTTTCCCCATAACCCGCGCGGTCATCCCGGCGGGCAGGCGGATCAGGGAGCCGGGGGCCGGCTTCTTCGATACCCTGAGGAGGCATGTCCACACCTGCCCGGCAACCGGCAGCCTCCTGACCAGAAACACCTCGATGCGCCCGCCGGTCTCTTTGGTCCCGAACAGCCTGGCCGGAATGACCCTGGTGTTATTCAGGACAAGCAGATCTCCGGGTTGAAACAGCTCCCCGATACGGGAAAACACGGTTTCATCCAAGGACCTTTTCCGCCTGTCGAGAACCATCAGGCGCGATGTTTCTCTTCTGTCGGCAGGTGTCTGTGCTATCAGCTCCGGCGGCAGGAAATAATTGAATTCGCTGAAACGCATCGGCTAGTCGGTGTGATATCTTTCAAGGCGGGTTCCCGGATAATAATAGGACAGGATATCCCGATAGCTTAAACCCTCTTCGGCCCTTTGTTTAGCGCCCCATTGGCACATGCCGACACCATGTCCGTAGCCGACCCCGATAAATACGAAATTATCGTCAACCGAGGTTACCTCGAAATCGGTGCTTCGAATTACGCCGTATCCGACAATTGCGCGAAACTTCACGGCAGGAATGGTCAGGGCGCCAAAATCGGATACCAGCTCCAGGGAAACAATCCTTCCGCTCCGGTTGCGGGAAACAGGGCGTATCACCCGGAGGCCTGATACGGCATACCCCCTTCGCTTCAAAAGAGACTCCAGCTTTCTCCGGCCGATGGTCTGTTCCCAGAGCACTGACGGGGTCGCGGAACAGTTGGCGCATACGACACCACGCAGGTAAGGATAGCTTACGGACCAGACGTATTCCGAATCCTCCGTATGCCCCCCACAGCTGGAGTGAAAAAAGGACTGTATTATGGCACCCGCGAAGGTAAGCACCTCTCCCCGCGTCTCTTCAACCGCCTGCGCTGCGCGGCTGTCCTCAATATCACTCCCGTCATACACCTGGTCGATCACACTGGACTCCAGATGGTAGAGGGAGTTGTTTCTCGTTTCCTTCTGGTAGAGGGCAAAGGTCCTGGAGACGACAACCTGGGCCTTTACCGCTTCCATTGGCCATTGAGAGGAGATTTCACAGTTTATGAGGCCGATGAGATAATCTTCAACGGGCAATTCGTCGATGACCAGGAGCCCCCTGGAAGATGAGGCAACCTCGATTATTCCCCTATATCCCTTGCCGTTTATGCGAATTACACCCGGCGATGAAAGCGTAAGCCTGTGGGTCAGGTGCCTGCCAACAGACAACCCGCCCCTGTCTCGTCTGATAACAGCCGGAAAAGACACAGCCAGCCGGACACCCCTTCCATCGGTGACGGCCAGGCCGTAACCCTCAACCCTGATCTTTTCAGCGCCCTTTATGATGGCCACCCGTATGGATCCTGTTCCAGCAGGCGCGGCTTCGGCCAAAGGCGCGAAAAGCAGGGCAAAAAGAAGCAATGCCGGAAATAATCTCACCGTAGACATCCAGGCTTCCAAAACTTTTTGATAAAAACAAAAAAAATATTCTAAGTCAATGATTTTGTCGGGTGCGGTTAAACGCTCCCCGCCATACTTAGCGGCTTCGCGGAGGAAGCGGGTATCATAGGGAGAGGCGCTCCCCTTGTCAAGCACTTAGAGCAGGCAAATAATTTGCCGCGACAGGGAAATCGTGCTATAGACTAGCACTGCCGCCACACCTGGCAGTACCGTTAGTGTATTTCCATGGGGAACATTACTTTGTCGACGTTGCTCAAGATAACCGGACTCTCTACCCGATTTCCATCACCGGATGGAACGGTTCGGGCCGTTGATTCCCTGGATCTGTACATCAACGAAAAGGAGACCCTCTCCCTTGTAGGTGAATCGGGATGCGGCAAAAGCATGACGGCCTTCTCCATAATGAGGCTGGTCCCCCCTCCCGGAATGATAACAACAGGCGAAATTCTCTTTGAGGGACAGGATCTGCTTGACCTGCCGGATGAACAGATGCGCCGCATCCGCGGCAACCGGATTTCCATGATCTTCCAGGAACCCATGACATCCCTCAATCCGGTCTTCAGAATCGGAGACCAGATAGCGGAGGGGTTACGGCTTCACCGAGGCCTGAGCGCCCGTGAGGCGCGGGATGAAACCGTCGAGATCCTGCGCTGCGTCGGCATCCCCTCCCCGGCGTCACGATATGACGATTACCCTCATCAGTTGAGCGGCGGAATGCGCCAGCGCATAATGATCGCCATGGCCCTCTCCTGCAAACCGAAGCTTCTTATAGCGGACGAACCCACCACCGCCCTTGATGTGACGATTCAGGCTCAAATCCTGGAACTGATCGATGATCTTCAGGCGGAATTCGGCATGGGGCTCCTGCTTATCACCCACGATCTCGGGATCGTAGCCGAGCGTTCCAACCGGACCGCCATCATGTACGCGGGAAGGATCGTCGAGACCTGCGCCACTCGCGATATCCTGAAAAACCCTTGCCATCCTTACACAAAGGGCCTGCTCGCCTCTCTCCCCCAGAATGCCCGGCCTGGAAGACCATTGCCGGTTATCCCCGGCAACGTCCCCAAACCGGGTTCGACAATTTCGGGATGCGATTTCCGCGATCGCTGTCCATATGCGGAATCGAGATGCGCGACAGATCCTCCACCTTCGCGCGAAGTGGAAGAAGGCCATAGCGTAAGCTGCTGGAAATTCCAATGAATACACCCCTTATTGAAACAAGGAATCTCAGGAAGGATTTTTTCGTAAAAACCGGCCCTTTTGTCAGGCCGGCCGCCCTGAGAGCGGTGAATGGCGTATCACTCAACCTGCGCGATGGCGAAACCCTTGGCCTGGCCGGTGAATCGGGCAGCGGCAAATCAACCCTGGGGAAACTCCTTATGGGATTGCTGCTTCCTGACAAAGGTGAAATACTGTTCCGAGGAAAGGAATTTTCCGGTTTTTCCGCAAAAGAGCTTCCGGACTTCCGCAGATCGGTTCAGATGATCTTCCAGGATCCCTATTCCTCCCTGAACCCAAGGATGCGAATCGGTGACATTATCGAAGAACCGATGCGCATCCACGGGCTCTCAACCCCTCAAGGACGTCGTGAACGGGTTGTCGCCCTTATGGAAAGGGTCGGACTGTCCGCGGAAATGTTCCCCCGATATCCCCATGAATTTTCCGGAGGCCAGAGACAACGCATCGGGATTGCCAGGGCGCTGGCGGTGTCGCCAAGCCTTGTTATCGCCGATGAGCCGGTTTCCGCCCTCGATCTGTCCATCCAGGCGCAGATCATCAATCTGCTCCAGGAACTGAAGAACGAATTTTCCCTATCCTTCCTCGTAATCGCCCACGATCTTTCAGTGCTCCGACATGTATGCGAACGAATCGCCATCATGTATCTGGGCTCGATAGTGGAAATGGGAAAGACCGGGGAAGTTTTCGACGGCTTCATGCATCCCTACACGGAAGCCCTTCTCTCCGCGGTCCCCAATGTCGAAAAAGTCCCGGGCAAAAGACGGATTGTCCTGAAGGGAGACATCCCCAGCCCTCTCTCCCCCCCTCCCGGCTGCCCCTTTCACCCGCGATGTCCCCATGCCAGGCCAGGTGAATGCGACCGGCGCGTCCCCCATCTGGAGGAAAAATCTCCAGGTCACTTCGCAGCCTGCCACTTCAGCGAGGATTTGTTCCTTTGAAACCGGAATGGATAGTCGAGAAATATTTTCGCTACACTCGTATTTAGATAAGTTCCAGGTTGACAAAACGCCTTGCCTAAAATATAGATATATATGAATTAATAATGATTGTGGTACCTGGAGTCCTCCGAGAAGAGCGATCTCGCCTGATTCGTTGCCTATCCTGGCGAAAGCAGTTGAGAGCAGAGGAAGAAGGGCATCCGGAGGGAACGAAGGATACCTCCAACTGCCGAATTCAGGTTAAAACCTGAAAATGGCTGTCTCACGCAAAGCCGCAAAGAACGCGAAGGAAAATCAAGAACTTGTCAATTGAGGCCGTTCACCTGACCGGTGATACCAGCTTGTTCCCCATCTATTTGAATTTCTTTGCGTCTTCGCGTGATCAAATGCAGTTTCTAGGTAATAGGTTAGGGAGGATTGAAAATATGAAATTTGACAAGAGCAGGGATTATGACAACGAGGCCGAGATATGCAAGGTTCTGGGCCATCCGATAAGATTGAAGATCGTAGCCGGGCTTTGCTCCAGGGAGTGCAACGTTAAACACATATGGGAATGTCTCGGACTTCCCCAGGCCACGGTCTCCCAGCACCTTGCCCTGCTGAAGAACAAAGGAATCATTGAAGGAAAGCGTGACGGCGTCAAGGTCCACTACAGCGTAGTCAACCCGCTGGCCATCCGCATTATTGAGATGATGGAATCTTCTCCCGATTCCTGAGGCGCCATCCAGGTTTCACCACAAACGGTTTATCAGGAAACCCTGCGTAGAACGGGTATCTTATCCAGTACCTTGCGCCTTTGCGCATCACTCTTTCCTAAATCGACCGTGTCCATCATAAAACCGACAATCTCCACGAACTCCATGCCATCCCTGAGAATCTTCTGATAAGAATCCGTTGAACCCGGCGCCACATCAGGGGTGAATACCATGGCCCGTCCCCCATCCACGAGGAAGAATGCAATATATACAGAATGCTTCCCCTCCTTGAGCACTACGCACATATACGCATCGCAGGTTGCGGTTGTGTGGTCTTCCATGGCAACACGCGTCCTGTTGAGTGATTTATACATCTCCAGGATGTCTTGTGGCGCATGGTATTCTATGGTCTCAAGGGCTTTATTTATGGTGAATTTGACCGGTGGCCCCGAACCCTTAACCGTTCCTTCAGTCGGGCCGAATCCCGATTCAGCGCCTGTATCCTCAAGGCCAAGAAAAGCAAAGGGGTCAGAGGATTCCTGTTCATGTTCCGCATTCAGTCCAGCCGGCGAGACGCAGACTCCGGCATCGGTAGCGGATACGTCAAGAATGGAAGTATCGGCATCAAGGGATTCAATGGCGTCCATCGGTATCCCATCGGTTTCTCCGCCCTTTCCTGACTCTTGACCTTTGTCTTCCCGGGTGTACCGCTCATCCCCGGCGGACACATCCATATCCATTTTCCCAGTATCATTGTCTTCTGACCGGGCCCGCGATGTAAGAGAAGAGAAGCCGGCTTGCGTTTCTTGGGTCGCGGGCCTTTCCGGCGGCTCATTGCCCACATCTTCCAACAGGTCCATTATCTTCAGATCGGCAAAATCCTCTTCCCCCACATCCAGTTCATCCATTTTCACCAGGGGCACGAAAATGTCCGGTTTCTCTTCATGCGTCTGTCCGGAAGAAAACGCCGACAACCCGCTTTCAGACGAAAGTCCCCATCTCCCCAGAATCGCGGTATGGGTCGAAGAAATTGTCTCCATGATTGCATTACCGCTGTAGAGAAGCTCTGAGGCAAGTTGCTCGATTTTTTCCCTGGCTGAGGAAACGGCTTGCGCCGCCTTTCGCTCAAGGGACTCTTTTTCTTCAATCATCCGCTCTGAATCCGCCCTCAGTCTCGAGAGCGTTTCCGCGTGAGCCGCTTCCAGTTCCGCTATCTCGTCCGATAGTTTCACCACAACGGTCCGCGCTGCCTCCAGTTGATTTGCGGCCAGGGACTCGGACTCACCCTTCTCCCTTGACAAACGGCGTTTCTCCTCTTCCAGCGCAGCCAGTTCCAGCGCATTCTTCTCCATTGCCGCCTTCTGCTCCGCTGACATCCGCTGGATTTGAGATTTGAGGGAGGACACCTCCTCTTCAGCGTGTTCAGCGGAGGTCAAAGCCTCCTGGCGGAGACTGTCAACCTCTTTGGCGAGCTTGGACAAGAGGGATTCCGCCGCTTCTCTATCCGCGACGAGTTGAGCGGACAGGCGTTCCTTTTCCGAACTCAGCTGGGTGATTTGCCGCTCCGAGGATTCGCTGTAACCTGCAAGCTCTTCCCTAAGGCAGCGAACATCGTCCTCCAGCACGGAACGCTCCTTCTCCCCTTCCCTCCTGGCCAGATCAAGTTCGGAGGTAAGGCGTTCCACGTCACGGCGCAATTCTGAAAGAACGCTTGAGAGGGAGTCCTCGGCCACCCCCCTTTCAGCGGAGAGACGCGCTATTTCGTCTCTGAGTTGCTGGATATCGTTTGAGGATGAATCTTCCATCCGGGACATGTCCCGAAGCAAACGTTCCTTTTCCGCCCGGAGAGAGGAAAGCTCGGAAGATGAAACATGACCGGCGACCTTTACTTCTTCGCGCAGTTTTTCCACCTCGGCTTTCGCGGACTCCAGCTCTTTGGCCGTCTCCGTGGAAAGGGCCTCCCGCTCACCCTGGAGAAGCTTTATCTCTCCCCTGAGAAGCGTCAATTCCCTGTCGCCATCTTCTTTTTCCCGCTTTTTCTCTTCCTGAAGCGAGGCGATCCTCATGCGCAGATCGGACAATTCCGCCGCCTGTTTCTTCTGGGCATCCGACTTCTCGGATGCAATCCTCTCAACCTCCGTCTTCAGCCCTAGCAGTTCCTCCGGGGTAGGTTCGGGAGATGAAAGGGTTTCCAGCTCGGCTTTCAGCAGGGCTATTTCACTTTCATTCCCCTCCCGGATCGCCCTTTTCTCTTCAGAAAGTCGATTCCGCTCCAACTTCAAAACGGCCAGTTCCGCGGCGGCGCTCTTTTCACTTTCAACCTTCTCTGAGGAGAGTCTTTCAATCTCGCCTTTCAAAGACACCTTCTCCCGCGAGAAGGCTTCCCGCGCCGCCTTAATTTCCTTCTTCAATCCTTCGATCTCCGAGGAAAGAGAAGATGATTCATCGGACACGGCCACCGTCAGATCATTTCTGGCCTGGACAAGACGTTCCAGCTCATCCCGGGCGGCGGCTGTCCCGGCTGACTTCGCAGCATTGATGGAATCAATTTCTTTTGTAATCCCTTCTATCTCCGCCCGAAGAACCGCCAGTTCTGCTGATGCATCCTTTTCCGTCTTTACCTTTTCGGCATGCAATTTTTCCTTTGCCGCCCTCATGTCCGCGATTTCCTGCTTGGCTGGCAAGCCTTTTACGGGCCTGTCTTCCCGAGCGGCCCCCTTTTCCTGCAAGGCGCCCTTGCCGGTGTTCTTTCCGGCTTCAGACGCTTTTGCCTCCAAAGGATCGAAACTTGCCGCCTTTTCACTGACGGGAGTATCCGAGCCGGAATCCTTTTTCGCGGTCACACCTGATTGTTTCGAGCCTTTTTCCAGCCCTGATTTCTTGTGTACGGCCTTTTTCGCGGCGCCGGCCGAACGGACAACCCGGAGGTCATTCAGCACCACCTCCCTGAGCGCCTTGCTGTAGTTAAGGTTTACGCTCTGCATATCAAATCCGAGTTCCTTGGCAAAATCCAGGGCTCCACGAACGACGTTATCGGATTCACCCTTGTCTCCCGGGCTTTTCCGAGGGGTAAAGATCATAAAATTCTTGGTTTTCTGGAAGGATAGCGCCACGTATGCAGTAGCCATTGCGCCTTCCTGAACTACACAGACAAAGGCTTCACAAGACTGGTTCTGCTTGCCGCCCATGCTTATAGCTACATCGGAAGCAGATCGGTATATGGCGATCACATCCTGCGCGTCGGCTTCAACGAACTGCAGAGAAGCGTCCTCTATAAACATCTCTCTCCCCCTGATATCCTGGAAAATAAAAAACCGGGGCAAAATATCGGCTGATATTTCGGCAACCCGGCTGTCTTCTTGAGACCCTTGAGGCTTTCCGCCCCATCCTCGCGGATGGTTTAGTAGTATCGTATATCAAATTCATATTCAATTGTCATCCCGATGTGCCCATTATCCGGAACGATCGGGTAAAGTCAACAGGTTTTGTCACGCTTGCCAAGATATTCCTGGACAATGAAAACCAAAGGTTACGGGTTCAGTTTCAGGCAATATTGTGCTATTATTGCGCAACAATTCCGAATACTGACGAAAGAGGGGTTGAAAAATGCAAAACGTTATAAAAGCGCAAAAAACCGTATCAGAAGAAGAGCTTAAAAAAATCAGGGAAATGGACTGGAATGCATATTACAACGAATCTGCTCCACCGGACATGCAACGAATGGAAAACTGTCCGGACTGTAGCGCCATAATTATGGTGCGACAGGATCAATCGGAGATCACGTGCTACAGTTGCAAGAAACAGATCAAGCCCAATGCCGCGTAAGAATGAAGATTCAGACATGAGAACTTTAACGCGATTGTAACTCTTGAGTAACTTCAAGATAAGTGCCTAAAATCCCGCTCTTTGCATTTGTTGAAGTTACTCTATGACAAGACGCCGCCGCGCGGCGCGAGTTGCTATTCAGTATATAGATTTTTCTGTCATTCCCGAGGCTGTAATCGGGAATCCAGAAGGGTTTTCATTTGAAAGCCATGGATGCCCGACAAATGCACTCGGGCATGACAGACGCTTAGTTGACAGTTTTTTGTGCTGAATAGTTACACGTGATTCCAGTTTGATGGAAAGCTATGACTCAAACGGATTCAACCATCAATCACATCCAGTTTTCGCTAATATCAAAAGCGTCTTGCAATTTTTTTTTCTGGTGCTATTATTCTCAACATTTGATACCAAAGTGTTTCCCGACCTGGTAGGTACTTGCGGCAAGGTTTTAATTTTATTAAGAGGAGGACACCATGAAGAAGACAGTATCCACCGCCGTCGTTGCTCTCGCCGTCGTTGCATTCGCCGGCGCCGTCGTGGCCGAGGAGAAGTTTCCCACCCAGGGCGCAACCGTCAAGACTACCGTTACTACCCCTGACGGTAAAGTCGTGAAAGAGGATGTGGTTACCGACACCACAAAAGGCGCGGACACCGCGACGCAGTACAGAGAGCTTCAGAAGGCAAAAGAAACGGCAGCAACTGAACAGCAGGAAGCCGCGACCGATAAGCAGGATGTGGAAAAAGCGGTAAAGAAAAAAGTAATCAAGAAGAAAGCCAAAAAGGCCAAAGCAAAAGCAAAAGCCAAGGCTAAATCGGAAGCCGCTCCAGCGGAGACCGCCGCTCCGGAAGCCAAATAGTCATGTTTCATCAAAACTGACTCTCCACGCAAGGCCGTATCACCATTGGTACGGCCTTACGTTTTTCAGGCGCCTGCCGAGTGTCTACGCCTTGATCCCAACGGCATACACAACGTCATAGGTAGCCGGAATCCCCTGATCGCACCCGAATTCTCTCTGATATATCTCCATCATCCCCGTCATGACCCTTTTTCCCGCAAGCCCGCGATCTCCCATGCTCGAAGCGTTACCCGCCCCTATGCGCCGCAAGGAACGCAGCAGGGAGGAGACATCCGGATGAAACTCTTTTTCGGTATCTTTCTCGACCCGGCATTGACTGAATCCCGCATATTTCAGCGCGGCCTCCACATCTTGAAGGGAGAAAAACCTGTGGGTCCTGTCTCCACTGTCATGTGCCGAAATATTGCTAGCGCTCCTGTACGAAGTCCTTAACTCATGAAGCGTATCGCAGCCAAACAGGGCGAAACGGAACGATCCTCCGGAGGACAGGACACGCATCGCTTCGCAAAACGCCGGTTTGAGAGTGTTCAACCACTGAAACGTCGAGGTTGAAATAACCAGGTCGAAGGAGCAATCCGCAAACGGAAGACGCTCGGCATCGCCCTCGACAAATAGCTTGTCGTCGCCATCTCCGACAGTTGCCATTGCCGTCCTTCCCATTCCCGGCGCCAGGTCAATGCCCACAAGGAACGCTTCAGGGCAGATACCACGCAAGTCGCGAAGAAGCATCCCCGTGCCCGCACCCACATCAAGAATTCGTCGCGGCGCATCTCCGTCTTTCATTTCCATCAACTGGCCGAGAATCTTTTCCCTTACCCGCTTCTGGACAACAACCGTTTCCTCATAGAATACCGCCTGGCTGTCAAATGCCCGCCTCACCGCATGCCTGTCAATCAGTGCCATACACACCTTCCAGAAAATTGTCGATTACGCTGTTCAGTTCCGCATGCCTGGAGATCACAGGGGCGTGGCCCGCGTCATCAAGAACACAGAGGGACGAGCACGGAATAACGTCCGCCATGTGCCGGGAAGCGCCCGGAAGACAGATACAATCCATGGCGCCATGAACAAGCAGCACCGGAACTGTGATTCCGGGAAGAACGGACCTGAGATCGGCTGTCGCCAGGGAATCCAGAGAAAGAATCGCCCCAATGGTATCCGGGGGCTTGCCGATCAAAGAATTCCGTTCCATCGCCTCAAGACACCGTTGGGACGATTCAAGAGGCGAAAACATCATTCGCCTGAAATCGGCCAGTGTCTTCTCCCGGTTTCTCCTGAAACGGAGAGCAAGGCCCCTGCACTCTTCGGGGGGAAGAGCGCAGGAAAAATCGTCGGTTGCGGTAAACCTGGGCGTACCGGAAATAAAGACCATTCCGGCAAGCCTTTCTTTTACAATGGCATGGGCGGAAAGCGCCACGAGAACCCCCATCGACCAGCCCACCAGGACAACTTCACGGAGTTCCATAAAGGACAGGAGAGCCGATACGTCCCCGGCCAGGTCGCTGATATCATAGCGGGATGAAGGCGCATCGGAATAGCCGTGTCCCCGCAGATCAGGGACAACGCACCGGTAACGGCCGGAAAAACAGTCGACCTGCCGCTTCCACACGGCCCCGCAGAACGACCAACCGTGAATAAATACCAGGGGTCTTCCGGCGCCTTTATCAGCGTAATGGATATTTACGAAGTCGTTTGCCGTGAAAAAACGCATCACCGGGTTCCCCTTGGAAGGGCCGCAAAACGTTCCCACCCGTTCCTTCATATTATGCCCAGCCTCTTGCCCGTGTTCTCCATAAGCTCCAGAACCTTTTGCAGATCTTTACTTTCATGGCAGGCCATGAGAGCACACCTCAGACGGCTCCCCCCCGTAGGCACAGTGGGAGGGCGGATTCCCTGGACATATACCCCTGCCTCAAAGAGCTCCGCGGAAAATCGCATGGTCTTTTCCGGGTCCCCTGTCACAACCGGAACTATCTGGGTTTCACTTTTGAGCGTATCGAAGCCGGCGGCTCGCAGTCCGTCCCTGAAAAATTCCCAATGGCTCGCCAGGCGGTGACGCAGTTCTTCCCCTTCCGCTGATTCTATTATGTCCAGAGCGGCAAGGGATGCGGCCATCTGCGAAGGCGGCAGGGAGGTGGAAAAAATGAAACTCCGCGCCCGGTTGACAAGATAGTCGATTATCTCTTCCGAAGCGGCGGCATATGCGCCAAAGGACCCAAAGGCCTTTCCCAGTGTCCCCATATGGATATCAATGTCCGCCTGGACATCGAAATGCTCCGCCGTCCCTCTCCCTGTCCGGCCAAGCACTCCGGCGCCGTGGGCATCGTCGATCATGAGCATGGCGCCAAACTCCCTCTTCAGGGCAACCAGTTCCCGAAGAGGGGCAAGATCTCCGTCCATGCTGAAGACACCGTCCGAAACAATAAGCGATCGCCCTCTCCCCCCTTCCTCCTCCAGGCGCCGCCGCAATACGGACATATCATTATGGGGATACCGCTCCAGGCGGGCGCGTGACAGGAGACATCCGTCCACAATGGATGCATGATTCAGGCGGTCACAGAACACGATATCGCCTTTTCCAACAAGGGCAGGGATGATGCCTGTATTGGCGGCGTAACCCGAATTGAAAACAAGGGCCCGCTGCGTCCCCTTGAAACGGGCGATTCGCTCCTCCAGCTGGCAGTGAAGATCCGTTGTCCCGGAAACGAGACGTGAAGCGCCCGTTCCGACGCCAAACCTGTTAATGGCCAGGATGGCCGCCTCCTTCAACAGGGGATGATCCGCAAGACCGAGATAATTGTTGGAACAGAGGAGCAAGACATCCTTGCCATCAATATGCGCGACGGTTTTCCGCGCATCCCGCACCCTGCGCATCCACCGGTACAGCCCCCTTTCACGAAGATTATCCAACTCCCCGGCAAATGAACCCATAGGGCGCCTCCGATGAAATAACGTACCGTCAACCACTATCAAGCAAATTGGTTGACGATCAAGGAAGTAACATATCCGCCCTGCTTTGTAAAACTGTTTCCTCCCCTGCCCGGCGCGATGGCGTCGCCAAAAAGGAAGCTGAAAAACAATCCATTTGACAGCGAACGACCGGTAAGGCAAACTAATACCCGAGTATCTTGCGATTCCTTATGATTAGAAAAATATTGTGGAGGATTCTGAGTGAAACCCTGGATCTGGATCGCGGCCGGCATCGCCATTACCGCTCTGGAACTTATCGTTCCTTCTTTCACCATTATCTGGTTCGGCCTTGCGGCAATCGTGGTAGGGATTGTATCCTTTATAGTGGGCACGGAATCTCTCACCGTGCAGCTTGCACTATGGGCGGTCCTGTCCGGCGCGTTCACCTATTTCTGGTTCAGATTCTTCCGGCAGCAGACAAAGACACTGTCAGGGCAGAGCAAGGACGCCATTGTTGGAAAGGCAGGCGTCATCGTCAAGGTCAACGAAGGCACTTTTCCCGGGGGTGTTGTCCGCTTTCCCATTGCGGTTCTCGGCTCGGATGAATGGTCTTACATCTCCGACGAACATCTTCAGGTTGGTGATCGCGGGATCATCATCGACATCGCGGGTGATAAACTGGTCCTCAAGAAGGGTTGATTCCATAACATGAACTGGTCTTTAAAGGAGGTATTATGGCAGGCGTAGTTATTTT
>Ga0265295_1004684_pt1 | contig 18172 bp, 25 predicted proteins | sample Munlansysbiofilm_FD_192503 | JGI IMG/M metagenome (GOLD analysis project Ga0265295, IMG submission 192503) | Leachate microbial communities from a municipal landfill in Southern Ontario, Canada - Methane capture system biofilm | ecosystem: Engineered > Solid waste > Landfill > Unclassified ...
CAGGATCATCGGGGAATTGAGCGACGGCGGAGAAACGAAGCTCACCAACACGGCCATCATTCCTATCTACCAGGCACTGAAGAGGTGATGCCATGTCCCTGGAACGCCTCATCGCAAGAGAAGCTCCGGAAACGATTCAGTACGGCATTGTGCAGTCCATTGATCAGGCGAGCAGGCGCGTCAAGGTCCTTGGGCGCAGCAACATCGAGATATGGGCGAGCTATGTGCCGTCCGACTTCCCGGATCTCGCGGTCGGCCAGAGCGTCGCGATTGCCGTATCGAACCTTGCGACATTTCTGGTGAGAAGGCTTTCGTCCAAGCTTCCGGAGGGGTCAACGATCCTGGAGCTCTGAAGAGATTTCCCTCGCAGGAGTTTCCCTCTTTTTTTCCTAGTTCAAAATAAGCACCCGATATCCTTATACATGAACGGGTTCGACTCCCGCCGCCTCCACCAGGATTCAGTTGGAATTATTAATCTTTTTGGATTCCTAAAGGTAAATTTCGTTTCCCCTTTGTTTTCCCCCTGACGGATTGGGCCGGACTATCGAAGGAATAGATGTTCTTTATGCTGTCCGGTTGGGCCCGGTAGTATCTTTCGAATGCTTTGTTGGTCGAATGGAAGGATGCCGCTTTCAGTTCTTCAGGGGTGAAGAACTGCCCGAGGTGCATGACCGTGCTGTGCCGCGTTCCACCGTACAAGTCCACGCCTTCGATTCCAAGATTTGAACAGGCTTTTTTCCACCACTTATAGAGGTACCTCTGGCCGAACGGGTCGCCGGCCCTGCTCCCTCCGATGCTTCGAAGATGGCGGAAGAACGGGAGCTCGGGGAAGGATTTCGGCAGGGCCTTTACCAGCTCGATGTCTTCGTCGATCATGGGCACGGCCTTGGGTTTCTTTTCCTTTGGGTGGGGCACCAGGATGAAGCCGTTGCTCGTATCGATCTCGCCTTCCTTGATCCGGATCAGCTCGCCGGGGCGGATCGAAAAATAGGTGGCGAGCCACCTGATTGCAATCCAGATCCTCGGGTTAACCTCGCTGGAGATCCGGTGGACTTCGGAGAGGATGGCCTGCTGCGTTTCCTTGTCCACCGTTTTTCGAAACTCGAGCTCGAATCCGACCGATGGGATTTCCGGGAGCTGCGAGATGTGAAGGACCCGCCGGCGCAAAAGCCAGTCGAAAAAGCTGTTCAAGACCGACCGTGCATTCGAGCGGGACTTGGAGCTCACGTCCGCGAGTTCATTGAACAGGAAGTCCTCGATCTCGGCATAGGTGATCTCTTTAATGTTCCGATTTCCCCATGCGTCGACGGCTCTGCCCATGTAGTTGCGAAGGTTGTTCCAGGACCTGCGCTTGATCTGGATCTTTTTGACGTTCAGCCACTGGTCTGCGAGGTTCGCAAAACCCAGGGGATTATCGGATTGATAGTCCCGGGCATCGAAGCTTCCCTCGTCGATTTTGAACTGAATTCCAGTGAGGAAGCGCCTGGCCTCCTCGTAATTGGTGAACCGTTTTCGGACCCACTGCCCCTTGTGCTTCATGATGACCCGGAGCCGGTAGGCGATCTGCTTCTTGTGGGACGGGCAGGCGACGGCCCTTCCGTTGTCGGCCATGGTCCGGCCGCAAATCTGGCACTTCTCTTCGGTGTAAATGCCTCCGAGCATACACAATCCTCCTCTCTTCTGTTGTCCGGACAGGAGGATATTAGAGGATTGTGCAGCTCGGTGACAACTGTTCATTTCGCTTTAATCTTTATGACTTGGGATCGGTTCGAAGAGCCGAAGCTGTTTCGGCTCCGACATTCCGGCATCGGTTTTCTTGCAAAATTGGCACTTCCCGGATGTCTTCCGAACCGAATGGAGTTCGTAGTGATATCCGGGGAGCGGCGGAAAGGCCGGTCTGGAGACTATGTATGCATTGAAATCGGCAAGGCACTGGTCGCATAGGGTGATCCAGCCTTTTCGATAGGTCTTGATTTGATTCATGTCGATCTTTCTTTTGAGTTGACCCGCCCCGTCCAAGCATCCCTGGGGGTCGCTTTGGCGTGGGGCGGGTCGTCCCTTCCGGAGATTCCCGGTCCTTGATTTGGCCCGCTCGTGAGAGGATGCGGGCAGACTCTAAACATGACAACTCGCTCATTCGTCCATAGCCCGGAGCCTACCCGGTCTGCGGCGGCACCTCCTTTCCGTCCGAAAAACACCGTTTAATACGTCCTCTCAACTCTATGTCCCGGCCGCGGCGTTCATTCCGCGATTCCGGCAGCATTCCCTGGCCTCGGAGGCCTCTCCGTGGAGCTCGCCGCATATCCGGCATTCCCAGCCCTCGGCGACGTCGGTGCAGCAGAGGGCGGCATCTTCCTTTTGGGCATAGACCTGGCCGCACCACAGGCATTTGTAGGAGTAAACCGGCTCATGCCTGACGGCCAGGACGACATCTTCGACGGCGCTGCTGGTAGGGAAATCTCCCGAGGCGAGGACCATTTCGCTGAGAGTGGTCCGGATGGCGTCCTCCGACCAGCGGAGCTTGCTCAGCTCAAGCGCTACGGTCATCAGTGTCGAAGATGGCATACTGCGGATCTTTCGCATGGCTTGCGTCCTTTATCTTGCAGTTTTGATTCCTAAAGGCTGTGGGCTCCGGAGGCGGCACTCCTGCTATCGGAGATGTTTGCCCCTACAAGGGCTTGAGCGACCGGCGGACAGACGGAATTTCCACACATGCGGACCTGGTCAGCCTTCGAGATCTTTCGGCCGTTCACTTCGATGTCGATCCGGTAGCTGTCAGGAAAACCCTGAGCTCGGAAGAGCTCCCTGGGTATGAGCATCCTCATGCCGATATCGGCAATGACGTACGGCTCTCCCTGGATCTGCACCATGACCAGTCCGAACCGGTCTTTCGTGGTGATGGTGTGAAGTGGGTCCTGAAGGTTTGGGTCCTGTTTCGTGCCGTAGTATTTCATCAAAAAGGCGCGGACTTCGCCGATATGGAGGCCCCCGGAAGTGACGGTAGGCATGGGTTCGGTTACGGGTTGACCGTCCCTACAGGTTCCTCTGAGCTTGATGAGGTTGGATGTCACGAGAGAATGATGGTCTTTCGTGGTGATCGTCCCGGCCGGCCTATTAATTTCATGGCCGACTACTCCGCCGAAGTGCTTTGCAAGGAAAGTTGAGACGAGGGCGAACCGGTTCTCGGTGGTTTGGGTGCGGACGGGCTCATCCGCCGAATGCCCTCTGAAGTCTCCTCCTCGCTTCGGCCCGTAATATGTCTGCAGATATGGGATCACTAACCCATGAGCGTCACGGGATGCGGTGACGGTTTTCATCGGCTCACCCACGCCTTGACCGCGAAAGAGAGTTCCACCGTGATTGCAGGTAACGATGAACGGCTCGGCCGCATCGATCACATATCTCTTGATCCCCTGCGCGATCCGCCGCATCGTGTTTTCCGCAAGCGGCCTCTTGCGTTCGAAGATGCTGGGGCAGGGGATGGACCATTCGATGATCTCCGCTGCCGATCGGTACGGCAGATCCGTTCCAGGTCCGTGCGATGGTTCCGGCCAGACGATCCGGGCGCCGTCTCTTCTGGCAATGAGGAAAAGCCGTTTTCTGATCGTGGGGGCTCCGTAGTCGCAAGCCCGCAGGCTCCGGTGCTCGACGCGGTATCCCTGCCGCTCGAGCTGCCAGACGAACGTCCGGAAGGTGAACCCGTTGAACCGGTCGATGATTTTCCCATTCCGGTCGAGGGGTCCCCATGTTGCGAACTCTTCCACGTTTTCGAGGATGATCACCCTGGGCTTCACCTGCTGCGCCCATTTCACGACGACCCACGCCAGCGCCCGTATCTCTTTGTCTCGCTTCGGGGGGCCGCCCTTTGCACGGCTGAAGTGCTTGCAGTCCGGAGAAGCCCACAGGAGCCCTACCCTTCGGCCTTGCGTCGCTTCCATCGGGACAACTTTCCAGATCTCTTCATGGTAATGCGTGCTGCCCGGGTGATTGGCCGAGTGCATGGCGATCGCGACGATGTCGTGGTTGATCGCGATGTCGGGATCGCGCCCGAGTGCGAGCTTGATTCCCCGGGACGCCCCGCCTCCTCCGGCGAACAGGTCCACGATGAGCTCTTTCATTCTTCTCCCCTGCCCGATCATCTCAGCGTGCTCTCGGCTGTTGCGAACCAATCAGTGTAGTCCGGGAACCACATATAATGCACCCCAAGGTTCAGCTTCTGCGCGATTTCGATCTCAGACCGAACACCCATTGATTCCTTCCACCCATCAGCCATAACCACAATAATGTCGGTGCATCTTTTGATGATCGCCGTGTCGTAGCTTTTCCAGAAGTCAAACCCCTTGGGCAGATCGCAGTGGACGGCAATCGGGTGCGTATGGGCAATGGGTGAATAGACATGGAGTTCGTTGCCCAGCAGAAATCCAGCCACTTCACAGGCCATCAGAAAGCGCCGCTCTCTTATCGCGTTGTTGATGTGCGAATACGGTGTCGCCAAATAGAAGAATCTCGAGTCTTTCATCTCCGTCCCCACTTATGGTTTATCTTGCGCCTTGCGGCTCACTTCGCAGCCACGGCTCCCATGGGCTGTCCCATTACAGCACTCCCGGGCCTCATTGACTTCACTGTGGAGCTTCCCGCACAGGTTGCATTCCCATCCCTCAGACACGTCGCAGCAGCACACGGCGGCATCGGCTTTTTCGCTGTAGATCTGCCCGCACCAGAGGCATTTGTAAGAATAGAGGGGGTGCAGCCGGACCGCGCGCATCACTTCTTCCACCGTCTCGCTACACGGGAGCCGTCCCGATGGAAGCGTGGATCGCAACAAACGGTCTCTGATGGCGTCATCCGTCCATCGCCGCTTTCTCAGTTCGAGCGCCATGATGGTCATTGTCGCCGATGGATTTTCCCGAAACTTCCTCATCGATTGTCTCCTTGATCAGGCAGTTGTGTTTTGCGCATAGCTTCAGATGATTGTACGAGCAGTAAGTGTCTCCGTAGAAGCGCAGCTTGAACGGACAGTGAAGCGTGTTGACTGTGATGTTCCAGGTTCCCATTCGATCACTCCTTTCCCGGATCATATTGCCGCGGAACTCGCAAACAGGTTCAGCTGTGGGTCCGGTCGCGCGGCCTCCTCGACGTTTGCAAGGGACATCCGGTGATAGCTTTCCTTGGTCTCGAAGCCGCGAAAGCGACGGCCCTGTTCGATCGCTACGACCGCCGTGCTGCCGATCCCGCTGAATGGGTCGAGGACGGTCTGCCATGGAGCGCTGTAGAGCTTCATGCATCGCCGGATCACTTCGAGCTGCAGGGGGCAGACGTGCTTTTCTTCCTGGTGCTCGCGGGCGGCTTTCCAGTTTTCCAGGATGTCGATCTCCAGGATGTCGGTCCAGGCGCCGTGAGCCCATCTCACCCAGTCATTTTTAGTGAACCAGCCGTCCGGGTTGATGCCGACACCTCCCGTTGCGGTCTCGATGGCGACTTCCCCGGTCGCTTCGCTGTAGACATGGACCTGGTAGGGGATGGTGCGGTAGTCGCGCCTGACCCGCTTGTTCACTTTCTTCGATCCGGGGCTCGATGTGAGCCCGTCGCAGTATTCGAGGATCGGGGAGGGCTCGACCAGGAAAACGCTCCGGTCGGTTTCGATGATTCCCTGTACCGGGTTCCCACCCTGCCCCGGCTTGCGCAGGATCAGAACATAGTCGTTCATGGCTGGAGCCAGGCCCCGCGAATCCCTTGCGGCCGTAGCGAACATGAGCGAGTGCAGATTGTTTCGCCTGGCGACGGCCCTCGGGTTTTTAACGATCACGAATTCTCCGTGGGGGAGGAAACCGTGGTTTCGGCTCATCGAGATCACGGCACCGCGAAAATCCCTCATGCCCATGTAGCCGTCTTTCACTTTCGTGCACAGGAGCTGCTGGATGTGGCAGCAAAAGACGGCGCCCGGCTTCATCACCCGGTGGAGCGAATCGAGAAAGAAGCGGTAATGCAGCGAGAACTGGCAGCTCATGAGATCGTCGCTGTCCGAGTTGTTCCCGATGTCTTCGGGCTTGTGGCTGTAGCTGAACAGGGCCGCGAACGGGATCGATGAGATCACGCAGTCGATCGATTCATCGGCCAGGTGCTCCCGCATTCCCTCCACGCAGTCCTGCTGCCAGATCTTTACGTCATGCATGCAAGTGTCCCCCTCATGGCTTCGAGATAGTTGCGCTCCATGATCTTCGTGTCTCGATCGTAGCGCTGCTGCTTTTCCTGCACGTTTTGCCAGACGACGCCCTCGAGCTCCCGGATGTAGGGAATGTGGATCCTGACGGATCGCTTCTGACCGTATCGGTACGCCCTTCGGATCGACTGGAACTGCTTTTCGAACGAATCGTCGAACCCGCTGTAGATCATCGATCCGCAGTGCTGGAAGTTCAGGCCGAACCCGAGCAGCGACGCCTTGGAGATGAGCACGTCGCTTTGCCCCTTCCTGTAGCGGTCGATGATGTCGGGGCGCCTGGCTTTCGGGATGCCGCCGTGCAGGACTTCGACTCTGAGCCCGCTCCCTCCGAGCATGCGCTCGATGATCGCGCTTTCTTCATCATAGATCGTCCAGACCAGAGGCTGCAGGCCTGCCGCGGCGTCCTCTTTGACCAGGTCGCAAACGATTCCGGGCTTGAGGCTTTCGACCGGGCGCGTGCGGTTCGAGCGAGCCGGATCGTTGCCCTCGTACAAAAACCCCCTCGCCATCTGGCCGTATTTGATCCGATCGGAGAGGGTGAGCTTGTGGCGGTTCCCGAACACAGAGAGCTGGCCGGTTGCGTCGGGCCGTCTCGTGATCCTCGATCGCTGTTCGGCTGTGAGCGGGATGTGGTGCTCGATGATGGTAGGCGGCGGCAGGTCCTTGAGGTAGTCTGCGAACCCGTAGCGCTTCGGGTCGACCAAATACATGCTCCATCCGGAGAGGAATCGGTAGAACGCCGCTTCGGCATGCTTTTTGACCTTCCACTTTCCTTCCTTGTCCCGCTGGAAGTAGGTCCAGATCACTTCTCCGTCGTGCTTGATCTTTTCAAGGAAGCTCCCCTGCGAGGCATAGTCGAGCGTATCGTTTCGGGCCGGAGTGGCGGTGAACGTATATTTGTATTCCACTCCCCTGCAGGAGTGGATGAGCGCCCACTTGATCACTCCTGCCCCGGCCGCAAGCAGGCTTGCTTCGTCGAGCAGGATGCCGGCGCAGTGCTTGACTTCGGAAACGCACTGGTCTTCGCCCTTGGGCGGGATGAACTTTTCCGGATTCACGATGCCGATCCCGGGCCCGGCCTGTTTGCACCACGACTTGAGATGCCTCCGGGACCCGATCCATGTCGCCCGCATATCGAACCACTCTTCACCGATCTCGATCGTCTGCCGGATGATGTTCAGCGGGACGATGAGGAGCACTTTGCCTGCCGTCCGGTGAGAGATCTGCCGTGCGAGCTCCCACTGCAAATGCGTCTTCCCGAGTCCGGTGGTCCACCAGAAGGCAAAGCGCTTTGCCTGCATGCCGACCTTCGCTCCGAATCGCTGGAAGTCCTTGAGATGTTCCGAGACCGGAAGCCAGCCCCGGTCCGTCCACCCGGCATCGATCCCGAACACATGCCCGAACCGCGCCGGCGTCTCGATCGTGTACGAATCGCTCTCCCAGTCGTACTGGAGATCCTGTTCCGGAAGCTGCTTCGATTGTAAGAACACCCGGTAGGCCTCCCGGTCGAACCGGTTGAAGCGAACGCGGATGGTGTCGCCGTGAATTTGGATCATGACTGGATGCTCCCAACCGGCTGCGGCGTGCCGTAGCACACAAAGTCCCGGGGCGGACCGATCTGGAAGTAACGGCACCAGTCCCCGCATTCCTGTTCACAGGTGATCTCGTTCCAGATCTCTGAGAATTGATCTTCGAGCTTGGCGACCGCTTCGACGCTCAGCCCCGAAATATCTCCCATGCAGAGATCCGGTGCGCATTCGGACAGGTCGCTCCAAAGGGCCGTGTAGGTCCAGACGGCCATGAACCTGTTTCGGATTTCGCGGCAGGGCAGGCAGGTCCGGTACTGATCGTATTCCCCGTCCCATCTGCCGCTCGCGTATTCGTATCGTTCCCCGGGCGATATGGTGCAGCCGCATTCGCAGCAGCGATACGTCTTTCTGGCCTTCCGGATCTTTTCGTGCAATTCGCTCGGGGTGGAACCGCCGTGTTCGCTGTCGATTAAGCAAGGCATTTACTTGCATCCCTCCGCTATCGAAAATAGATCTCGGCAAAAACATACGACCAGACGGCCACGTCGATCACCAGCAGGATGCACGCGATCCGGTCCTCGATCTCTTCTTTCGCCATCGTCAATGTGTTCATGGTCGCCTCCAGCTCGAGGGGCGTTCAGATCCCTATCTTTTTTCGTCGATGATCTTTCGGGCAAGCTCCGTGAGCTCCGGATCGTATTTGCGCTTCTTTCGGAACGGGCTCGAATACTTCCCGGTCCTCCGGATCGCCGGCAGCACCTCCGACGTCACCCATTTTCGAAACGGCTTCGCCTGGGGCTTGTTCGACCGAAGGATCAGCGCGTAGAGGCCGGATTCGCTTACCGCCAGCATGGACTGCTCGCCACCGATGGTCTGGACTTTGATGGTGGTCTTTTCGTCTGGGTCGAGGGGGTTGGTGGCTCTATTGACATCTTTGAGATCGAGCACAGCGCAAATATCTTTCCCGACAAAAAAGAATTCATCACTTGCAGTACGCACTGCTCGAATTTGGTGGATATCAAACTGGAACGGTATGATATTTCGGTTAGACTGATCGCCCATGCCGACCTCGCTGTCTTTTGCAAAGGGTACGAACTTTTTGAGTACCCTTTGGATGGTTGGTAACAAGCAGAAAGTTTTCCGACGCCCTTACGATCTTGGCCATCATCGATCAGGTCGGTCGCAATCACGCTCCTAGAGCAAGCAGTGCCTGATGTGATGGGTTGAAGGTTTCGCCGTCGCCGGCGCCCACGAGAGCCCCAGTCGAAACCGGGTGAGCCGTGGGAAATAAAAAAGTGGACTTGCATACAAGTACAGAATACACAAGTGTACTTGGCCTGGCAAGCAAGAAAAATCAAGTGCACTTCATTATGCAAAACCAATCAGAGGGTTAGTGATGGAATTTATTGTGAAAACTTAAAATCAAAATAGATGACGGCGAGCGAAAGTGGCAGGGTCACCTAATGGTTGGGTGTCTAGTTGGATGAGATGAGTTAAAATATTGCATCGGCAGTTGTCCACAAAGTATCGACATCACCGTGAGGTCTGACCTTGCGCAGTCCACCAACAGTGAAATCCACGATGTAAACCTGTGTGTTGGGTTCAAACATGATGCAGTAGCCCCTGGCTATCATGCGGGCTATGGCGTCTGAATCATCCTGCTTTCCCAGCATGATTACCTCTTCAAGCTCAGATCTAGTTCGACAAGCGAAGTGACCTGCTTTTGCAAAAGTACTCTCTGGATTTGATGATGATGTTCCGAAAGTATTTAGGATGTCCAAGGGGCCATAGATCGCATAGGCAATCGCGGCGAAAGCTAAAACGAGAATTACTCCGCCCTTCCATGCCGGTTGGCTTGGTTCTTTTGCCTTTTGCAGTTCTCTGACAAATTTCGCATCGGAAGCACGAGTTTTCTCAATGGACGCATCGATGACGCGATCTCTTTCCGGCTTGGCAGCATCTATGGCTTTCGCAAGAATCACTCCGCAACGTGGGCACTCGACCGATCCATCCTCGCATTCAACGAAGCATTCAGGACATTGCACAGGACACCCCCATTCTTCATACAAGATGACCTGGTGAACGCTTTGCCCACCACCAGGCGATCCTCCCTACAATCCCGTTGTCGATTTCCTCTCCCCGTAAGCTGATCACGGTGTCGAACTCATCCTTGTTCTCCGGCACCCCGACCACAAGACTCTTCTCGGGAAAGAATTTGAGCCATTTAATGGTAACGCCTCCGTCCACCCTGAACGCAACCATGGACTTATCGAGTCGTTTAGGGTCTTTCTCCATATGGTCGATTGCGACGATGTCGCCATCTCCGAGGATGGGCCACATGCTCCTCCCCTGGACATGGGCGCAGGTGTAATATTCCGGATCGTTCGGAATCCAGTTTTTCGAGGCATAGATCAAAACCCAGCCTTCGGAGTCCTGTTCAGACACTTCCAGAGGGTGCCCGCCGGCGACCGGATCTCTCATCAATCTTATTGGTATGTAGGAATCTTTTGAAAATGATTCTGCGAATTTTTTGAAACGAGGAACCTCCTGAATCTTTAATGCTGGAGGATGAACTACCTTCGTTACCTTGAATTCTTCTCCGAAGAACCACCCCATAGGTTTGCCAAAAAAATTGGCAAGGTTGTAAAGCACGTCCGACTTCGGGACGGATTCTCCGTTTAAATAGTTTCTGATTGCCTGCGGGGTCAGCGACAAGCCGACTTTTGCATTCAATCGCCGCGCTAGGTCCTCAGCGTTCATATCTGCCATAACCTGCTGCAGGCGGGACGCAAAAAGGTTTCTGATAAGTGCACTTGGTTTCGGTCTTGACATGCTCAAGTCTACTTGTGTAATCTATTCCTACCAACACAAAAGGAGGTCACAAACCATGAACAAGCAACACAGAGTCAAGGGCCTGCCGCTCAAGGTGGCTATCCTCGAAAACGGCATGATCCAGCGCGAAGTCGCGGCGAAGATCGGGCTGGTGCTCTCCACGTTCAATATGAAGCTGCTCGGGGAAAGGCCGTTTTCAGACGAGGAAAAGCAGCAGCTCTGCCAGATCCTCGATCGCCCGATGGCAACACTGTTCCCCGATGAGGATATCAAAGACGAACAAAATACACAAACCGATTTAGCCGCATCCCGTTGACCGGTCGCGGATCGACGCGCACGGTCCGGGCGCAAGGCGCGCTCGGGGGGACGAACGAGGGGCGGAAAAACAATGGGTGAAGGGCTGAGGAAAGACATGGCTAAGGGGCTGAACATCAACACGCTGGACGCGGAGCACAGGCTCGCGGCCGCCATCATGCAGCGCATCAAACGGGAATCGGTCGAGAACGAACACCTCGACGTGGACGCGGTCATCGAGCTCCTTCTGATGATGTACGAGCAATCTAGGGAAAAGGCCGGATCGCCCTAAGCGCTCAATTATAGCATCGAATACCTCACGCCCGCTCCGCTTCGGCGTCGGAGCCGAGCGGGCTCGCAATATCTCACGGCATCACCGCACTAAACGGATAACGGGTTAGGCCCATAAGCGGTCGGTTTTGCGCCGTTATTCGGGTCATACGCACAAGGCGCGGCGGGGCGGCCGGTCGCATGGAGGGGGTCTCCGGCACTGCGAACGGCCGTCCGCGATGGGATGTGTTTGGGTTGCGCCATCTACCGTTGGGGCTTTCCGCCGATCGGGTCGGCATTTTTATCATCCAATAACTTCAAGCAGAAAGGGAAGGTCGAAATGGCACACCATGCGACCGGCAAGCTGCCTCCATTGGACCACCGCGAGTTCATGGCCTTCGCGGTTTCCATCCTGGGGAAAGGGTATGTTGCGCGGCATTTTGCCGTATCGGAGCGGACCGTGGAGCGGTGGACGGCTCAGCGAGAGTATGTGAGTGCGGAGGAGTCCATCCGGAGGAATCCTGGCGAACTCTACCAGAGCCTGAAGGACATTCTCCACAGTCGAGGGCACAGGATCGAGGTGCACGGCATCGAGGCGTTCGAAGCGGGGCGGATCGGCTGCGAGCTCATGTGTGAAGAGGAGATCGTCCCGGACAAGGAGAGATGGGAAGATGAGGTATGGGACGATCTTCCGGCCTTCGCGGAATATCAGACCGCGGTTCGCCGGTTTATGGACGGGCTGATCGAGGCGAGAGAGCTCAAGGGCTACGAATGGCAGCTGGTGCGGGAGATCAAGGAAACAACCGTGAAGGTCATGGCGGAAAAAGCCAACGGGAGGGGGCCGTGACGGGCGCGGTTGAGTAGAGTGGACAGCTGGACTGCTAAGGGGGAGATCCGATGAGAACAGGGCTACCGGGCGGCGTCCCGCCCGCACCGAACAATGAGTTCCCCGTCGTCACGATCCCGGCGGATACGTTTCGACGGATTCTGCAGGGGGATTCCATGCGGGTGATCTTCGAGGACATTCGCAGGGAATCGCAGAGGCGAGGGCTCGACTACAGCCCGGATCTGGGCTTTATCTGCTGGACGAACGAGGCAGGGGATTACTGCCAGCAAAATTTCAAGGCGCGCAACGGGGGCCGCGGGAATCGTCCGGGGGGATGATCGGAGCCGATGGCCGGGAAAGGAGCGTTAAATGGCTGATTCATGTGCAATCGTATGCCCGCATTGCTTGCGGGGGAACAGGGACCCGAGGCTCTTGAGCGCCAGGGGAAGAGTCAGGAAGGGAATGTCCAGTGAAAGAGAATTCCGGCTAAGGTGCGAGCACTGCGGGCAGGTCTTCGAGTATCGGAGCGTGTCGGTCCGCGACATCGCCGGGCTGTTCAATGCGAAGGGGCTGGATCGGAAGGCGAAGATCTTAGGCATTCTCTGAGGCGTGGACGAACCTGCCGGGCGGCAGGCCATAGTGGTCACGATGAATTGAACGACTGATGAGGGGGAATCGGCATCATGAAATTCGAAGTGGATCGAGATACGTTTTGTTCCGCACTGGCGAGGGCGGCCGGGGTCGTGTCGAAAGACACGGCCATGCCGATGCTTCGCAATGTGCTCTTGACGGCGGAAGTGGACCAGCCGGTCGAGCTGTCGGCGACCGACCTCGAGATAAGCCTTCGGACGCGGACTCAGGCCATCGTCCATGAAGGCGGGAGGATAGCGGCGCCGGCGCGGGAGATGCTCGCGGTCGTGCGCGGACTCTGGGAGGATCGGGTGATGATCGAGCTCTCGGGAGAGAACCAGAGCATGATCAAGATCACGGCCGGAAAATCGAAGCGAAAGCTCGCCTGCATGGCGGCGGAGGATTTCCCGATGATCGATTCGGTGCACGAGATGGAATTCGGGGGCTGCGATAAGGCGGAGCTTTTGCGGGCCGTTTCGAGGACTCTCTTCGTGATCCCCTCCGAGTCCACCGGATTCAATATTCCGGGTGCGCTGCTTCACAGGCACGAATCCGGATACTACCGGCTTGTCGGATCGGACGGGCACCGTCTTTCTTACTGCGGCATTCCGGATACGGGCTTGCCGGGGCTCGAAGTCGGGGCCGGCGTGGTGGTGCCGAGAAAGGGGTTGCAGGAGTGCACGAAGCTCCTGGAGGCTTCGGGAGATGCGTTCGTTGCGTGCGACGGGACGCGGATCGTTTTCAAAACGGACGGGGGCACGCTGAGCGTTCGTCTGCTCGATCCGTCTTTTCCGTCCTACGGGGAGATTATCCCGGAAGAGCGGCCCTTTTCCTTCTCGATCGATGCTCAGAGGCTCAACAATACGCTCGCTTCCATGATGCCGCTTCTGCCGGGTGCAACCCGGATGGTCGGATTCCACATCACTCCTGGCACTCTCACTCTCCGCTCGGCGACGAACCCAGAGGGCGACGCAGAGGATCAGCTCGAAATCCAATACGATTCGGATGAGTTTTCGATCTACTTCAACGCAAAATACTGGATCGAAGCGCTCAAGGCGATCGATGGAAGGGTGCGCATCGAATGGCTCGACAAGTTCCACGGGGCGATCCTGCTCGATGAAGGCGACGCGCATGGCCTCAACTTGATCATGCCGATGGTCGCATGAGCCCGGAGGAGGATTGAATGTCAGGTGAGCAGCTGAGCTTTCCGTGGGTGAAGGGCGATTGGTCCGTCGAGCAGGTCCGGTATGTTTGCCGGTGCGGATCTGTTGATTTCAGGATTGGCAATCATGATGTCACCTGCTCGCGGTGCGGGCAGATGTATGAGGATGATTGCCTGCCTCCGGCGGATTTCAACGAGGAGCGGGACAGCCGGAAGATTTGACTAAATTCAGCCGCAAAGAAGCCCTATGTCATCCAACGATCTGCCCGAAAAACTCCGGGATCGCATCCGGAAATCGGACCTGTGGGTCGAACGGTCGAAGGCTACGCATTCGCATTTCTCCGGGCTCAGATGTCCGGAATGCGGAAAGACGGAAGCCTGGGCATACGTGGAAGCCCCGTTTTCGATCAACTGCAACCGCAAGAACGAATGCGGGGCGAGGGTCCGAACGCTCGATCTCTTTCCGGACGTAATCGTCAATATAGAGAAGGACTACGCGCCGACCAAGGCCGATCCGAACCGGCCGGCGCGGGAGTATCTGCATTCCAGGAGCCTGGGCCGAAGCCTGGCCGGGCTGAGGTTTGAATACTGGAAGGATATTCGCAATTCCGGGAGCGGCGGGGTCATGTTTTACGTCGGGACGTCCGCGGCCGGGAAGGAGGTATGGAATGGAAGGCTTTTCAATCCTCCGCCCGGCGAAGGGAAGACCCATAACAAGGGCGGGACGGTCGGGCTCTTCTGGAAGCATCCCGGCATGGACTACGATCCGAAGAAGCCGACGTATGCGACCGAGGGGATCATCGATGCGCTTTCCATGATCGAGATGGGGCTCCAGGCCATAGCGGTGCTTGCCGCCGGGCAGGATCCGTCCAAAGTGGATCTCGGCGAGCTCGCCGGGAACCTGGTGCTTGCATTCGACCCGGATACGGCCGGTGCGGGCGGGCTCAAGAAATGGAAGGCGCATTATCGGCAGGCCAAAGCCATCACGCCGATTGCCGGAGACTGGAATGATTTTCTGCGAAGCCAGCCCCCAGGGAAAGCCGCCGGGATCTTCGATGAGAAGCTCCCGGAATTCGAAGTTCGAGCCGGCCTTCTTCTGGCGGAAAAGGCCTACGATTATGCGGAGACCTATCGGGAGTTCTATGGGTACCCTCCCGGCCTGTTCGCGTTCGATCGAAGGTATTGGTATTCCGCGGCAAAGGCGTCGAAGAACGGGGACGGGGCGTTGAGCGTCTACCGGGTGTCGAACTTCACCCTGTCCGTCGATCATTACCAGCTGGATGCGAGCAATGACGATGAGCCGGTCTATCGCTATTACCTCAAGATAAAGCCAAAGAGCGGGCAGGCGATCGCCTGTTCGGTCACCGGATCGGAGCTCTCCACGCCGGGGAGCATCCGCTCGACGCTCCTCACGCGGGCGCGGGTCATGTGGGAGGGTGAAGCACGCCCGAGCGCAGCGCTTGCGAGCAGAATAGTCGAAGCCGGCGCCCCGGTGGTCCGGCAGTGCCATATCGTCGGGCACGACATCAAGTCCGGCTGCATGGTGTTCAGAGACTTTTTGATTGATCCGGCCGGGAAGATCATCCTGCCGGACAAGCAGGGATTTTTCCGGGCAAGTCGCAAGGAATTCCTGCGGCCGCCCGCGATCCCCACGATCAAGCCGAAAAGCGGAACCGACCCGAAAGAGATCTATCGCCTCATCAATTCCGCATGGCCGGACAACGGCGCCCTGGCCTACGCCTACACCTTCGCGAGCTGGTTTACGAACTGCATCAAACCCGAGCTCGGATTCTTTCCGTTTTTCAGCCTGCATGGGGACACCCAGACCGGTAAAACGCGCCTCGTCAGGATCATGAACGCCGTCCAGTGCTTCGATGAGGAAGGCCTTCCCATGACCAAGCTCAATACCGGCAAGGGAGAAATCAGGAAGCTCGCGCAGCGCTCCGGCCTGTTCAAGGCCCTCCTCGAGGGCAATAAGGAGGATAAGCTCCGCTTCGATCTCGAATCCCTCCTCACCCTTTACAACTACGGAAATCACCTGCAGGTCCGAGCGGTAAAATCGAACGATATCCGCACCCAGGAAACGAGCTTCCTCGGATCGCTCGTATTCGTTCAAAACAGGGAGCCGTTCAAGGGCAAGGCTCAGCTGGAGCGCGTAGTATCGAGCCGACCCTTCCGGTCAGAGGATATCACGGGGGAAACCACGGATGCATTCAACCGCCTCGTGCGCATTCCTCCAAGGGAGCTCGCCTACAGCTACGTCTTCATCATGCGGAACCGCCAGGCCGTCGAGGCTGAGTGGGCGCATGAATACACTGCGGCGCGCGAAGAAATGTTCAGCGCAATTTTGGACAATCGCCTCTCCGAAAACTACGGGATCATCCTCGCGTTCCACCGAATCCTGACGAAAATCCTTGGCATCTCGCTCGATCTCAAGCCCTTCATCATCGATCTCGCCCAGAGAAAGCACGAGCAATGCAGCGCCAGACAGGCAACCCTCGCTGACTCTTTCTTCGAAGCGATCAATGAGCTGAGCGACGAAAGCCGGGACAAATTCGTCGAAATCAAGGAAGGCGAGATGCTCGTCAAGCTCCCGCTCGCACTCAAGACCCTGGACGGCCACGGATACCGATTTATCCAGGCCCAAGTCATGAACGAGCTCAAAGAGCATCCGGCTTTCCTTGAAAATAGAATGGCTTATCGAGGATATTTTGCCTCCACGGTCAGTTCAACATGCCGAGTCTGGAGGTTCGATTTGTCCAAAATCATCTGAGCTAGGGTAACAGGATGGTAACGGGATGGTAACGGACATGGTGACAGATAAACTATTAGAATATATATATAATATATTAATATATATTATTTGTTACCATGTTGCCACTAAATGAATGAGGTTCCACATGAACATGTTCGAGCAGGTTGAAAAAAATCTGGAAGCACGAAAAAACATGGTAACAATGGTAACAATGGTAACATCAGCGGAATCATTAGAAAAAGATGGTAACATTTTTGAAAATGGTAGGGTAACACTGGTTACAGAAGCGGAATCATTGGAAAAACCATGCATTTCGAAGCCGATTTCAGAGCCTGGATTCCCTCATTCCGCAGAAGCTCAAATCTCACAAAATCACATAAAGCAGTGCCACAAGCCGAATTACGCCGATTTGCTTGAAAAGTCCAAATCAGGCCTAACCTCATCTAAAGTGGAGGATCTCCCATCCGCAATCTTTCTCTTCGCCATCGAAACCGTTCGCCAATGCCCGGACGAACAGTTCATGGATATGGGGCATCGATATTGCCCCTACTGGCGCCGGCGCCTCGACCCAGAAGCCTGGCAGATCGTCAAGGCTGAGATCAGGCTCCGGCTCGGTGGGCTGGAATCCAAGCACAGCAACCCACAGTGAAAGGAGAACCCGATGGAAGAAGCAATGCGCATGAATGAAGAAAGATTTCTGCAGATCATGGACCACATGCACCAGGAAGAGAAAGCGGAGCATGCCAGGAAGTCCGCGGACTATGCCGACCGATCCGGAGGGAACGTCCTGCAGAACTTCGACGACGATGCTGCAGAGCTCGGCATTACATCCGAATTCGATCTCTGGATCTTTCTCAACAAACATCTTCGAGCCATCCGAAACTACTGTAGGCACGGCAGCACCACGAGCGAAGGAATCGAAGGCCGCATCAAAGACGCTCGCGTCTATCTCGCCCTCCTGCGCTCAATGGTGGAACGCAGGAAGTCCTCCTATGCCAGAGATCTCGAAGCCTCATCTCTCAACGACATGAGAAGAGTGGATCAAGTAAGTGATGCGATTGTTTTTGTTAATAGAGCCAATTCGTCTGCAGTCGGTCTCGGTCCAAAATGATGCACGTTGCGCTTACCCTATCGATCAAGGAGAGCGATATGGCATTCGACAAGGATCAGTTCAAAGATCTCATAGAGCGAACTCTGAAGAAGTACGGCCTCTATTCGGAGTCTGCAGTGAACCTGCTGCTCGGCACCGCTGCCCAGGAATCGCGCTTCGGAACATACCTGAAGCAATTGGGCAATGGACCAGCCCTCGGCATATTCCAGATGGAACCCGAAACATTCGCCTGGCTCAAGCGCGTCTATGGCACGAAGTACAACGTCGCCCACTTCGACCCTCAGCATCTCGAAACCAGTCTCGAATGTGCCATAGTCTTCGCACGTCTGAGATATCGCATCGTACCAACCAGCCTCCCTGCACCCGACGACATCCATGGCCTGGCTGAGTACTGGAAGCATTGGTACAACACATCGAAAGGCAAAGGACGGCAGGAAGACTTCATCGAGAACTATCGGAGGTACGTAGCATGACCCAACATCCCCCACCCCGGCCGCCATCGTGGGTCCTTCCCCCAGCTCCAAATTGCAGGGGTCAAAAAGC
>Ga0265295_1004685_pt1 | contig 18169 bp, 15 predicted proteins | sample Munlansysbiofilm_FD_192503 | JGI IMG/M metagenome (GOLD analysis project Ga0265295, IMG submission 192503) | Leachate microbial communities from a municipal landfill in Southern Ontario, Canada - Methane capture system biofilm | ecosystem: Engineered > Solid waste > Landfill > Unclassified ...
TGTGGATGGCGGTTTTCTCAAGCCTGGCAAAACCGTCAAGGCCCTGGACGGCGTGTCCTTCAGCCTGCAGGCTGGACGCACCCTGGCAGTCGTTGGCGAATCGGGCTGTGGCAAGTCCACCCTGGCGCGCGTGCTCACCATGATCGAACCACCCAGCGCAGGGCAGCTGCTGTACCGGGGCCAGGACGTGTCCCGGGCCGATCCGGCCCTGGCCAGGCTGCGCCGCCGCAAGATCCAGATCATTTTCCAGAATCCCTACGCGTCACTGAATCCGCGCAAGCGCATCGGCGACATCCTGGAAGAACCCCTGCTGATCAATACGGACCTGGACGCACGTGCGCGCCGGGCGCGGGGGCTGGCCATGATGGAACGGGTCGGCCTGCGGCCGGAACATTACGGCCGCTACCCGCACATGTTCTCCGGTGGCCAGCGCCAGCGCATCGCCATTGCCCGTGGCCTGATGCTGGACCCTGAAATCCTGGTGGCCGACGAAGCCGTGTCCGCGCTGGACGTGTCGGTGCGCGCCCAGGTGCTGAACCTGATGCAGGACTTGCAGCGCGATCTGGGCCTGTCCTATGTCTTCATTTCCCATGACCTGTCGGTGATCGAGCATTTGGCCGATGAAGTCCTGGTGATGTACCTGGGCCGGGTGGTGGAACAGGGCACAAAGGACGCGATTTTCGAGCGGCCCCTGCATCCCTACACCCAGGCCTTGCTGTCGGCCACGCCGCGCCTGAATGCGGCGGCCCGGCGTGAGCGCATCAAGTTGTCGGGCGAATTGCCCAGTCCGCTGAATCCCCCGCCGGGCTGTCCGTTCAGTTCACGTTGCCACCGGGTCATGCCAGTCTGCCGCGAGCGCCTGCCTGCGCTGCTGCCGCAGGGGGGGCGGCAGGTGGCCTGCTTTGCCGTTGAACAGGATCTGAAATCATGAGCAGGGAAACCGTCTTCACCCGTATCCTGGCTGGTGAAATCCCAGCCGCCATCGTGTATCGCGATGCCCGCGTGTTTGCCTTCATGGATGCTGGCCAGCTGAACCCGGGCCATGTCCTGGTGGCGCCTTGCGCGCCTTACGCGACATTGCTCGACATGGATGAGGATCTGGCGGCTGACCTGATGCGGCTGGCCCACCGTGTCGCCCGCGCCGTTCAGGCCGAGTTCCAGCCCGAGGGCCTGACGTTGCTGCAGGCCAACCGTCCGGCGGGTTGGCAGACCGTGCCGCATGCCCATATCCATGTGTTGCCACGCTACGAGCATGATGGCGTGGGCCTGATCTGGCCGCGCAAGGATCCGGGCATCGAGGTCCTGCGGGAATATGCCGCACGTATCCGGCTGGATTGAACACTGTTCTGAGACAGATATTTTCGACTTGAATGAACGGGACCTTGGGGTCCCGTTTTTCATGATGCGTTGCAATATTCATGGTAATTCATAGCTGCGGTTTTCCCTTAAGCAAAAACCCTTATTTTGTCGCAGTGCATCATTTAAGTCTAAAACAATTTTCCGTATCGAATCAAGGGGATGTGAAGCACGTTTCAAAACGGCCATGAATGGCGGGGCCTCATTGTTTCCGGCTTCTGGCAGGCCCCTGGCGATAGCGTAAGTTCTGCGTAAGTTTCGAATTCTACTAATAGCATCACGCAGGAATCCGGTCCTTTGAAAATACGATCTGCGGCTGAATGCAGACATAAAAACAAAGCTGTTACATATAAAAAAATCGCAAGTTCCAACTGGGATGACTGTGTTCAAACCGGGTGTATTCGGCGCCCGGAACCCATTACCAGGAGACGAGACAATGAAAGACAACAAGACTTTGGGGCATGCCTTGCAGACGCCGGTCAAGCGCCGTTCGGTGCTGAAGGCCGGGGCCGCTGGGGTGGCGGGCGGCCTGTTGATGCCCGGCGCGGCCCGAGTGGCGCTGGCCGATGACAAGAAACCCCTGGGAGCCTGGCCAGCAGGGGCAGAAGGAGACTCCATCGTCCTGGGCCTTACTGTCGATCTGACCGGTCCGTATTCGGCGCAAGGCGCCGCGCAGCAGCGCGGCTATGAACTCGCCGTCGAGCACATCAACAATGGGGATCCCATCCTCAAGGAAATTTCCCCGGATCTCAAGAAAGGCGTGCTGGGCAAGCCGCTGAAAATCGTATCGGCCGATGCCGAAACGAAACCCAACACGGGCGTGCAGTCGGCCACGCGCTTCATCCACGATGACAAGGCCATGATGATCTCGGGCAGCACCAGCAGCGCGGTGGCCATTGCCCTGGAAAAAGTCTGCAACCGCGAACATACGCCGTACTTCACGGCCATTTCCGGTTCCAACGAAACCACCGGCGTCGATTGCCAGCGCTATGGCTTTCGTCCTTGCTATTTCGCCTACATGGCCTGCAAGGCGGTTGCGCCTGTGGCGGCCAAGGAACTTGGCAAGAATCGCAAGGCCGCGTACCTGACGCCCGACTATACGTACGGCCATACCACCACGCAGTCGATGAAGGAATTCACCGAAAAAGAAGGCTGGACGACGGTCACCAACCAGGTCCACCCGCTGGGGGCCAAGGACTACAGTTCCTACCTGATCAACATCGCCAATACCGATGCCGATGTGCTGGTGTGTGTGGCCTATGGCGCGGATGCCGCCAATGCCATCAAACAGGCCAAGCAGTTCGGCCTGCTCGACAAGATGAAAGTCGTCGTGCCGTACAGTTCGGCCTATATCGAAGAGGAAGTCGGCGCCGACCTGATGGCGGGGGTCATCCTGGCCCAGGGGTTCTGGTGGACCATGCAGGACAAGTATCCCCAGGCCAAGCACTTTGTCGAAGCCTATCAGAAGAAATTCAAGGGCATGCCGCGCGATTCGTCTTTCTATGCCTACCTGGCCGTGATGGTCTGGGCTGCGGCGGTCGAACGCGCGGGGGGGCTGTATCCGCCCGACGTCATCAAGTCGCTGGAATCGGGGGCGGTGCTGAACCTGGCCACCGGACCGTTCTCGATTCGTCCCGAGGATCACCAGGGCATCGTCAATTTCCCGGTCATGCGCGGCAAGAAAAAAGCCGATATGAAAAATCCGGACGATTACTACGAAATCATCCAGATCGTCGAGGGCAAGGACGTCCTGCCGGATCTGGGGGTGCTGGGTTGCAAGCTGGGGGACTACGTCTGAGCCATCCCTGTTTCCCCGGGGCCTTGTGGCCCCGGGAGCAGCCGCTGTCCGGGACTTGAAGGAGGGACCCGAGCATGTCATTGTTTTTTTCGCAATTGTTCAATGGGCTGACGACCGGTTTGCTGCTGGCGTTGATCAGTACCGGCCTGACCATCATTTACGGCACGCTCGGTGTCATCAATTTTGCGCACGGCGCCCTGTTCGTCGTGGGGGGCTATGCGGGCTATACGGTCTACGGCCTGACGGATTCGTTCGTACTGGCCCTGGCCGGCGGGTCCGCCGTGGCGCTGGCCTGTGGCCTGGTCATGGAACGCGGCCTGATGCGCAAGTTCTACAGCCGCCCACCCGAAGACCAGATCCTGGTCACGTTTGGCCTGAGCATCATTCTGATCGAGATCATCCGTGGCATCTACGGGGGCGTCAGCCTGTCGGTCTCGCCCCCCGAATGGGGCATGGGGATTGCCAGGATCGGTTCGCTGATCTATCCGATGTACCGGCTGGAAACGCTCGCCATTGCGGCCGTGACCCTGCTGGTGCTGTATTTCATTCTTTATCGTACCAGCCTGGGCCTGGTGGTGCGTGCGGGTATCGAGGATGCGCAGATGGTCGATGCTCTGGGCATCAACATCAAGCGGGCCTTTCTGGTGGTGTTCGGCCTGGGCGCCATGGCGGCCGGGTTTGCCGGCGTGGTCAATTCGCCCATCGTGGCATTGACGCCCGACATGGGCTTTCGTTATCTGGTCGAGTCCTTTGTGGTGGTGGTGATCGGTGGCGTGGGGTCGTTCCCGGGCGCCATCGTGGGCGGCATCATCGCCGGAGAAATCCTCAGCCTCACGGCCATGGTCAATCCCCAGTATTCCGATGTGATGCTGTTCGTCGCCATGGCGCTGGTGCTGGTGTTCCGTCCGCAAGGTCTCATGGGTCAGGAGGGTCGGGAATGAGTTCAGTACACACAACGACGGCCGCGTCCGCAGCTTCGGCCCGGTCCGTCAAACAGGCAGGGGGTGGCGGCCTGGTCATGCGTGGCCGGCTGCCGGAAATGTGGGTGGGGCTTGGCCTGGTCCTGGCGCCGTTCGTCCTGCCGGCCATCGGCATGAGTCCCGATTTGCTGACCCGGATCCTGATCCTTGGCCTGTTCGGCCTGGGTTTCGATCTGCTGTTTGGCTACACGGGGTTGCTGTCTTTCGGCCAGGCGGCCTTTTTCGGCACGGGCGGCTTCGTCACGGCCTATCTGCTGACCGACGGGGTCGTGGGCAATATGCTGCTGGCACTGGCCATTGGCACAGTCGTGGCCGCTGTCACCGGTCTGCTCATCGGCTATCTCACCCTGCGGCGCACGGGCATCTATTTCGCCATGAGCACGCTGGCCTTCGGCGAGATGTTTTTCTTCATGGAAAACTCGGTCTTCAAAGAGTACACCGGGGGCGAAAACGGCATTGCGGGTGTGCCCTCGCCTGAAATCGCGCTGGGATTCATCCATATCAAGGTCAGCAGCGGCTGGCCCATGTACTGGTTCGTGGCCCTGGTGTTCTTCGTCGGTTATCTCATTGCCCGTCGCATCGTGCGCTCCCCCTTTGGGGCCGTGCTCAAGGCCATTCAGGGCAATCCAAAGCGCGCCATGGCGCTGGGCCATGCGATCCAATCGTACAAACTCATGGTCTTTGTCGTGGCGGCGGCGTACGGGGGGCTGGCGGGCGGCCTGCTGGGCCTGTTCCAGTCCTACATGCCGCCCGATGCGTTTTCGCTGGATACTTCGGCGCAGCTGGTGATCCAGACCGTGATGGGCGGGGCCGGCACGCTGCTGGGGCCGCTGCTGGGCGCGACCATCTGGCTCTACCTGTACGATGGCCTGCAGCAGATCGGCAGCCTGGGGCCCTACTGGAAACTGATTCTGGGGGTGGTCTTCGTCGTGCTGGTGACGGTGTTCCGGCGGGGGGTGGCCGGCGCGCTCATCCAGTTCTGGCAACGGACGCGCACACTGCCCGCCCACATCGATGCCGATGCCAGCAGCAAAGTGGCCAGTGTGCTGGACATCGTGCCCCCTCTGGCCACGACCCGCCCGGGCGCACCTGTGCTGGAAGCGCGTGGCGTCAGCAAGCATTACGGCGGCCTGAAGGCCAACTCGGATATCGATTTCACCCTGCGCGAAGGCGAACTGCATGGTGTGATCGGGCCCAATGGCGCGGGCAAGTCGACCTTCTTTGCCATGCTGGCCGGCGAACTGCCGACGACGACCGGCAAGGTTTTCTTTCGCGGCCAGGAAATCACCGGCATCGGCGTGACCTCGGTGTGTCAGCTGGGCATGAGCAAGAGCTACCAGATCAACCAGTTGTTCGAGCACCTGACCGTGCGCCAGAACATGATGATTCCGGTGCTGGCGCGGTTGCGCGGGCGCTACCGCAGCGACCTGCTGCGCAGCCTGCATTCCGACCATCTGGATTCCCAGGTCAATGCGGCCATCGCTCTGGTGGACCTCAGCCACCATGCCGATACCCAGGTTTCAGAAATGTCCTACGGCGAAAAGCGCCGACTGGAAATTGGCCTGGCGCTGGCCACGGGCGCCAATGTGCTGCTGTTCGACGAACCGCTGGCGGGTCTCGGGCCCGAGGAACGCGTGCTGGTGGTGGCGCTGCTCAAATCGATCCGCCAGGGCCGCAGCATGGTGATCGTCGAGCACGACATGGACGCCATGTTCGAACTGGCCGAACGCATCACGGTCCTGTACGAGGGCCGCAAACTGACTGAAGGCACGCCGGATGAGATTCGCAGGGATCCGTCGGTCCAGGCCGCGTATCTTGGAGGAATGGACGATGAGTCTGCTTGAAGTCGACAAGATCAACAGCTACTACGGTGATTCGCACATTCTGTTCGACGTGTCGATGCGGATCGAAGAACACGAAGTCGTGGCGCTGCTGGGGCGCAATGGGGCCGGCAAGAGCACGACGATGAAATCCCTGATGGGCATGGTCGAAGTCAAATCCGGGTCCATCCGCCACCGGGGCGTCGAGATCCAGCACCTGCCACCCTATGGCCGCGCGGCGCTGGGCATCCAGCTGGTGCCCGAGGAACGGCGCGTGTTCGGCTCGATCTCGGTTCAGGAAAACCTGCAATTGGCCGCCATGACGGCGGCGCGGCCCCGCAGCCTGGACGAAATCTATGCGACCTTTCCGCGCCTGGCCGAACGCAAGCGCAACCGCGGCAAGCAGTTGTCCGGTGGCGAGCAGCAGATGCTGGCGATTGCACGGGCCATGATCCGCAATGCAGACATCATTCTGCTGGACGAACCGTTCGAGGGCCTGGCGCCGCTGATCGTGCGTGATCTGATGGCCGTGTGCCGCCAACTGGCGGATGACGGCCAGACGATCGTGATCGTCGAACAGAATGTACGTGCGGCGCTGTCGCTGGCCGATCGTGCCTATATCGTCAACAACGGCCATGTGGTGTACGAAGGGACGCCCAAGGATCTGCACGAAAACGGCGAGATCATCGAACGCTATCTTGGTGTCAAGGCCTGAGGTTCAGCGCTTCCCTAATGCGCCAGGAGCCAGCCGGCGCCCGAGGTCAGGATGACGACCAGGACGGGTGGCATCCTGCCAATGACCAGCAAGCCGAATGCGGCCAGCGCGAGCCCGAAGTCCGCACGGCTGTGGATCGCGCTGGTCCACACCGGGTCGTACAGTGCCGACAGCAGGATGCCCACCACCCCGGCATTGATGCCCGCCATCGTGGCCCGCATGCCCTGGCGGTGGCGCAGGCCTTCCCAGAATGGCAGTGCGCTTATGAGCACCAGCAAGGCCGGCAGGAAAATCACCCACAGCAGCACCAGGCCTCCCCACCAGCCGTGCAGCGGCCCCTGGGCCATGGTCCCCAGATAGGCCGCAAAGGTGAACAGCGGCCCCGGGACTGCCTGGGCGGCGCCGTAGCCGGTCAGAAAGTCGGCGTTGCTGACGGCCCCGCTGGGAACCACGGTGGCCTGCAGCAGCGGCAGCACGACATGGCCACCGCCAAAGACGAGTGCGCCAGCGCGGTACACGCCTTCGAGCAGGGCCAGAACGGATGACCCGCTGGCCGCCGCCCCTAGCGGCAGGCCGACCAGGGGCAGGACAAACAGCAACAGGGCCACGATGCCCAGTCTGCGAGAGATGGGATAGACATGCGCCTGGCCGCCGATCGGCTGCGGTACCTTGAGTCCCCAGTAGCCGAGCAGGCCCGCGATGAGGATGGCACCGATCTGTCCCATGGCCGATGGCAGGGACAGCGTCAACAGCGCCGCCAGGATGGCCAGTGCGGCCCGGGGGCGATCCGGACAGAGTGATTTGGCCATGCCCCACACCGCTTGCGCCACGACGGCCACGGCGACGATCTTCAGGCCATGCACCCAGCCCGAGTCGGCCAGCCCTGGGTGCAGGGTGATGCCGATGGCGAACAGGATCAGCACGATGGCCGATGGCAAGGTGAATCCCGCCCAGGCGGCCAGCAGCCCGGACCAGCCCGCGCGGCCCAGGCCCAGAGCCATGCCGACCTGGCTGCTGGCCGGGCCTGGCAGGAATTGGCACAGGGCGACCAGATCGGCGTAGCTGTGATCATCCAGCCATCGGCGGCGCTCGACGAATTCCGTGCGGAAATAGCCCAGATGCGCGATCGGACCGCCGAAAGAACTCAGCCCCAGGCGCAGGAAGATCAGAAAAACACGCCAGGCGCCGTCGTGCGTGCGGGTGTTTTGGGCTGCTGTCAAAGTGTCTCCTGCTGCATGGGGCTGGACAAGGAATCGGTGTTTTCCTTGTGCCTATTGTCGCGTCATTGAGTACCAGGATACGGATTGGAACATTGCGCGCTGGTGTTACTCTATAGCAGATTTCACTCCTGCCAAGACACGTTTTCCATGTCCACTTCCCCCGGTGCCGCCCCTGCCGCAGACGGCGGCGCCCTGCACTATGTTGCTTCCAGCCAACTGCCCACCCCCTGGGCCATTTTCCGGATCCATGCGTTTGCCGAACCTGCCACGGGCAAGGAACATGTCGTCCTGGCGTTGGGCGAGCCATTCGGGGATGCGCCGGTGCTGGCGCGCATCCATTCCGAATGCCTGACAGGGGATGCGCTGTTCAGCCAGCGTTGCGATTGCGGCGCCCAACTTGAAGCCGCGATGCAGCGTATCGCCGAGGAGGGACAGGGATTGGTCATGTACCTGCGCCAGGAAGGCCGCGGCATCGGGCTGCTGAACAAGATCCGCGCCTATCAGCTGCAGGACGAAGGCGCCGATACGGTCGAGGCCAATGAACGCCTGGGGTTTCCGGCCGATATGCGCCGCTACGACCTGTGTCGGCCGATGCTGGATCATTTCGGCATCCGCAGTGTGAGATTGATGACCAACAATCCGCGCAAGGAACGCGTGCTGGCGGACTTGGGTATCGAGGTTGTCGAGCGCATCCCGTTGCAGGTCAATCGCAACCCCTATAACGAACAGTATTTGCGCACCAAGGCGCGCAAGCTGGGCCATCGGTTCAAGGAATATTTTGGCGAGGCCCCCTGATGCGACATGTTGCGTTTTCTCATGGATAATACCGATAATGACCAACCGTACCTTTGTGTTAAAAATCTCAGATTGAGGTTTTTCCAGCGGACTTCAGCGTGACGACCCATCTGCACCTATTGTGCCCCGCGTGATGTTCCCCCTGTTCAAGCCCGCTTTGCCACTCTATGTCCAGGCCCCGGGTCCTGACGCAGCCCTGCTGCCTTCGGGACATGTCGATCGGTCCCACATCCTGGCGCTGATCCGCCTGGGTGATTATGCGCATGACGCCTTTCTGGCCACCGATGCGCATGGCGTCATTGCCTACATGAACCGCAGCGCCGAACGCCTGTTCGGCTACCGCAAGGGGACAGCCATCGGACTGGATGTCGAAGTGCTGCTGCCCGACATCGGCGAAGTCAATCAACGGTTGCGTCAGCCTGGCATGCGCGACACCCTGCCGTGGCGTGGCCAGGGCCTGGATCGCCAGCGCCAGCCGCTGATGCTGGCTGGGGCGGTCACGCACATTCCCGCGCCCACAGGGCACAGCCACCTGTATGTCATGCGTCCGCGCCGGGCAGGTCAGCCCGATACGGACCGTCAGGCCGAACTGGCTTCCCTGGTTTACCGCAGTACCAGCGAAGGCATGCTGGTGCTGGATCCCAAGGGCTTCATCCTGGACGTCAACCCGGCGTTCGTGAGATTGCGGGGGCGTTCCGAATCAGAGGTCATTGGCCGGCACGTCCGCTGCCTGAATTCCCCCTGCCACGATCGCGAGTTCTACCGGGCCATGTGGCGCGCGGTGATGGAAACCGGCAGTTGGCAGGGCGAACATTGGGGCCAGCACGCCAACGGCGAACTCTATCCCGAATGGCTCAGCATCAATACATCCTATGGCGTGGACGACGAAGTCCACCGCCGGGTGATGATCTTTTCCAACATTGCCGAGATCAAACAGGCCGAGGCCATCATCTGGAAGCAGGCCAATTTCGACCGCTTGACCGACCTGCCCAACCGGCAGATGTTCCATGACCGCCTGGAACAGAGCATTCGCAAGTCTCGCCGCACCGGCAGCCGCACCGGGCTGCTGTTCCTGGATCTGGACCGTTTCAAGGAAATCAACGATACCCTGGGCCATGCCATGGGCGACGAACTGCTGAAGGAAGCCGCCCGGCGGATCAGCGGCTGCGTGCGCCAGAGCGATACCGTGGCCAGGCTGGGGGGTGATGAATTCACGGTGCTGCTGGACGACATCCGCGAACCGCGCGATGTCGAGCGCCTGGCCCGTAATATCCTGCGTCGGCTGGCAGAACCTTTTCGCCTGGGCGTCGAGACCGTGTTCATTTCCACCAGCATCGGCATCACGTTCTATCCGGACGATGCCGCCGATGCCGAAACTCTGCTGAACAACGCCGACCAGGCCATGTATGCCGCCAAGGCCGAGGGCCGCAACCGCAGCTGCTATTTCACGCTGTCGATGCAGGAACAGGCCCAGACCCGCATGCGGCTGGTCAACGATCTGCACCTGGCGCTGGACCAGAGCCAGTTCTCGCTGGATTTCCAGCCCATCGTCGATCTGGCCAGCGGCCGTATCGTCAAGGCCGAGACGCTGCTGCGCTGGCACCACCCAGTGCGAGGGCTGGTCGCGCCCGATGAATTCATTTCCCTGGCCGAGGAAACCGGCATCATCCGATCCATTGGCGACTGGGTTTTTTGCGAGGCCACTCGCCAACTGGCCGAATGGCGCCGTCAATACGGGCTGGACATCCAGGTCAGCGTCAATATTTCTCCGGCCCAACTGCGTCACGAAGGACTGGATCATGTGTTCTGGCGCAGCCATCTCGATACGCTGGGCCTGTCGCCCAGCCAGGTGATCGTTGAAATCACCGAAGGCCTGTTGATCGATTCAGGCGATGAACGCATTCAGCGCCAGTTGGATGCATTCCATGATGTCGGGATGCAGGTTGCGCTGGACGACTTTGGTACCGGGTATTCCTCGCTGTCCTATCTGCGCAAATTCAACATCGATTTCCTGAAGATCGACCAGTCCTTCGTGGCCAATCTGGACCCGGACGGCCCGGATCTGGCGTTGTGCGAGGCAGTCATCCTGCTGGCCCACAAGCTGGGCCTGCGCGTGGTGGCCGAAGGCATTGAAACGCGTGAACAGTATGAACTTCTGGCGGCCGCCGGCTGTGACTATGGCCAGGGCTATTTGTTCGCCAGGCCGCTGCCGCCCATCGATTTTGCCCCGCTGCTGGCCAATGGCACGGATCTGCGCCCGGAGGGGGGCTCTGCCTGGGCGGTCTCCTGATTGCGCTGCAAGCAATCCGGTGTGGCGGGCAATACCGCCCAATGCAGATCGATCGTTTTGCCCTTGGGACCGGACCAGGGCACTTCATCCACCCCTTTCCAGGGGGCGGCGTCATACAGGGCCTGCACGGCGGGCGCCGGCGCGGCACGGCCCTGTTCGCTGTAGGCAATCAGTGCGCCGCAGCGCAACGCTGTGCCGGGGGAGAACCAGGGGGACTGTGCGTCGTTGGCGTCGATCCAGACCCGGGTTCCGGGGCCGATATGCACGGCGATATTGCCGCCCAGCCAGGTATTGGAGACCACGACACGCAGGGGCCGTCCCGGTTGGTGATCCTGCCAGTGCCGCAGTGCGTGCGCGGCCAGTTCCGGCCCGGGATAGGTCGAGCGGGCGGGGTGGCCCGCCCATTGGGCGAGCGGTCCCCGGGCGGCGGCGTAGCCGACGGCCATCAGGACATGCAATGCCGCCGTCAGGATCAGGATGCGCCGCAGCTGCACGGCTTCGGGGCCGCGCAGCCAGCCCAGGCCATAGAAGCCGAACAGCACGAAAAAGGTGCTGCCCCAGGACGCTTCCAGCCGTGAGCCCAGCACCATCGAGATCAGCACTGTGCTGCAAAAGGGGGCCAGGCCGACCCACAGCAGGAATTGCCGGTCCTGGGCGTCCAGGTCGAACCAGTAGCGCACGGATCTGGCGGCGCCCGCAAAGCGTTCGTCGTTGGCGGCATGGCCTGCGGCACGGTCGCCCCGGCGCTTGCGCCACAGTGCCCAGGCGGCCAGCGCCAGCACCATGGGCGACAGCCGTCCGGCCTGATCCAGGCTGAAGTCCAGCAAGTCTTTCAGGGCGGCCAGCCGCCCGCCTGCGGCCAATGAACTGTCGGCGTAGCGCAGCGGTTCGAAATCGTGCTGACCCAGCCACCACAGATGGGGGCTGAGCACGATCAGGAACACCACGGTCGCGACGGCGATGCCGCGCCAGACGTCGGGGCGGCGCAGCGCCCCGCAGCGCAAGGCGTACAGGAAGAAGGCAGCGAACTGGATCAGGGCGCTGTATTTGGTCAGCATCGACAGGCCGCCGACCGCGCCCAGCCAGATCCAGTCGCGCATCCGGCCGCCGCGCAGAGCCCGGTGGAACAGCCAGATCGAAGCGGTGATCGACCAGAGTTGCGCCGTATTGTGGTTGTAGATCGTGCCGCGCAGCGAAAAATAGGCGGTGACCGAGACCAGCAGGGTGGCGATCAGGGCCCGGTGAGGCGTGGTGATGTCGCGCCCCAGTTTCCACACGAACCACAGCCCCAGTGCCGAAAAGACCTGGCCCATCAGAAAGGGCAGCCATACCGGGCGACCCAGCAGTTCCGTGGCCAGGTGCATGAACCAGGAGGGCAGGGGCGGGTGTTTGGTGTAGCCCAGTTCCAGACTGGCGGCCCAGACGAGTTCTTCCATGCCGTCTAGGTCGGGGGCCGAATGGCTGAGGGCGGACAGCACCGTCCAGAGCGCGACCATGCCCAGCAGGCACAGCAGCACCAAGGCAGTGCCCGGCGGGCGGGCGAGCAGGGGAATCTTGGGGGGAACAGCCAGACGCATGGCCAGGAGTATACCGGGCCGCAGGCGTGCGCGTGGTACTATCGCACAGGCGCTCGCCGGGGGTGACGGGCGCCCGTTTTCGACCTTTTCCCGCAGGTTTTCCATGACGACCGAAGTCCCCATCATCCGTGCCCGCTCGGGGTCCAAATTCATCAGCCCACAAGGCACCAGGGCCGTCAAGGACGGCATGCGCCCCAGCGAACTGACCGAAATCCCCGATTCCGCCCCCAAGCCATCCTGGCTGCGGGTACGAATCCCGGCTGGTGCGCGCTATCAGGAAGTCCGCGAAATCGTTGATGCACACAGGCTGAACACGGTCTGCGCCGAATCCAAATGCCCCAATATCGCCGAATGCTGGGGACGGGGCACGGCCACCCTGATGCTGATGGGCTCGGTCTGTACGCGGGCCTGCAAATTCTGCGCCGTCAGCACCGGCAATCCCCACGGCTGGCAGGATCACGACGAACCCACCAGCGTTGCCGATGCGGTGGCGCTGATGCAATTGAAATACGTGGTGCTCACTTCGGTCGACCGTGATGACCTGGCCGATGGCGGGGCGGGCCACTACGCAGCCTGCATCCGTGCCATCCATGAGCGTTCCCCGAAAACATCGGTCGAGGCCCTGACGCCTGACTTCCGGGGGGATCACGGCTGCGTGGAAAAAATCCTGGATGCCGGTCTGACGACGTTCGCCCAGAACGTCGAAACCGTAGAACGCCTCACCCATGTCGTGCGGGATGCGCGCGCCGGCTACCGCCAGACGCTGGACGTGCTGGCCCACGCCAAGGCCTACGCACCGCACACGCTGACCAAGACCAGCATCATGCTGGGCCTGGGCGAAACGGACCAGGAAATCGAGCAGGCCATGGACGACATTCGCGCTGCCAATGTCGATATCCTGACGTTCGGCCAGTACATGCGTCCCACGGCCAACCATTTGCCGGTGCGCCGTTTCGTCACCCCCGATGAATTCCGCGCCTATCGCGATCTGGGCCTGTCCAAGGGTTTCCGCGAGGTCGTCTCCGGCGCCCTGGTGCGTTCCAGCTATCGTGCCGAGCAGGTGCTGGAAAAGGACAACGTCGGGCTCTGATCCGCGCGCTGTTCAGGCCTGGATCGCAGCGCTGCCAGCCAATTCCCGCGTCAGGCGTTCCAGGACGTCTGCCAGTTCCTTGCAGGCCGGGCCAGGGAATTCCGGCCGGGCCAATACCCTGTACAGCGTCGCATAACGGTAGCGGCCCTCGGCCAGTGGCAGGGGGCGCAGCCGGCCATCGGCCAGTTCATCACGAATGCGCAGTTCCGGATACCAGGCAAAGCCCAGGCCGGCGCAGGCAGCGCGGATGGATCCCGTGACGTGACTGAAGGTCCAGCGCTGTTCGGCGTTCAGCCAGCCCGCGTCCTGGCGCCGTTTTCCCGAATCCCTGACCACCAGCTGCCGGTGCTGGCGCAGGTCTGTCCATTCGGCAGGTCGCCCCAGCGCGTGCAAGGGGTGGCTGGGCGCGGCGACCGCCACGAACCGGACCTGCAGCAGGGGTTCGCCACTGAACCCCTGGGGGATGCGAGGCGTGATGACCAGATCGGCCTCGTGGCGCGCCAGGGCCTCGTCGGTGCCGCTGAGGACGGTTTCCAGGACTTCGATCCGGGTCGAACTGCAGCTTGCGCTGAATGCAGCCAGGGCTTGCAGCAACAACCAGTCAGGGAACAGGGCATCCACGGCCAGTCGCAGCAGTGATTCGCGGCCAACGGCCAGTTCGCGTGCTGCCGATTCCAGGTTCTGGGCATGATCGACCAGCAGGCGGGCGCGCTGCAGCAGGACCTGCCCAGCCGGGGTGGGCACGGCGCGCCGTCCTTCCGTGCGAAAGATACGCAGGCCCAGCCGGTCTTCGAGCCGCTGGATGGAATAGCTGACGGCAGACTGGCTTTTCCCCAGGAATTCGGCGGCCTGTGCATAGCCACCCTGGTCGATCACGGCCAGCAGGGCCTGCCACCAGGCAATCGGAATGATGTCTTTCATATCTAATTTTTAGATTAAAAAATGTTAGTTTATACGGTTGATCATCCAATTATATGATTTGATAATGACGGTAAGCCATTTCTGGAGCCGATCATGTCTCATCGAGCCATCACCCGGATTTTGCCTGCGCAAGCGACCCAGGACGGTGCAGGCGTGCGCTTGCTGCGCGCCCTGGGACAGCAGCGGCAGTGCCGCATGGACCCCTTCCTGATGCTGGATGCGTTTTCCTCGGACGACCCGGACGACTACATCGCGGGGTTTCCGCCCCATCCGCATCGTGGTTTCGAGACCGTGACCTATATCGTCGATGGCCATATGCGCCACCGGGATCATCTGGGCAACGAAGGCGACCTGAGGGCTGGCGGTGTGCAATGGATGACCGCCGGGCGCGGCATCATCCACGAAGAAATGCCCCAGCAGGAAAACGGCCTGCTGCGCGGTTTCCAGATCTGGCTGAACCTGCCGGCTGCGGACAAGATGCAGCCTGCGCATTATCGTGACATCCCGGCAGAGACGCTGGCGGTGGCCGAACTGCCGGAAGGCGGCTTCATCAAACTGATCGCTGGCATCATCCCCTGGACAAGCTGCCCCTTGCAGGGGCCAGGCCAGGGGCATGTCGCGACCCAGCCGCTGATTGCCGACATCCGGGTCATGCCGGATCAGACGGTAGCCATTCCGGTTCCGTCGACGCACCAGGCGCTGTTGTACGTGTTCGAAGGGCAGTTCGATGCCAATGGTCAGGCTGTTGTGCCTGGTCACACCGTCTGGTTCGGAGACCAGGGAGACACCCTGCAGATCCAGCCGACGCCCGGATCCGGCGAGAGTGTGCGGGTGCTGCTGTTGGCCGGCAAGCCCTTGAACGAACCCATTGCCCAGTATGGGCCCTTCGTCATGAACACCCCCGAGGAAATCGAGCAGGCCCTGCGCGATTACCGGGACGGTGTGCTGGCGCAGTGAACCATCCAATCTTGATCAACGACAGGAGTCATTATGTCCATTCATGTCCTCGCCATTGGCGGCAGCCTGCGCCAGGGTTCCTACAACCAGTTGCTGCTTGAACAGGCGCGACGCCAGGCCCCTGATGGCATGGTCATCGAGATGGCCGATCTGTCCGATGTGCCGCTGTACAACGGGGATGTGCAGGCCCAGGGCTTTCCGGCTTCCGTCCAGCGCCTGGCTGCCCAGGCTGCCCGTGCCGATGCATTCCTGATTGCCACGCCGGAATACAACTATTCGATCCCGGGCGTCCTGAAGAACGCCATCGACTGGCTGTCGCGTGTGCCCGAGGCGCCCTTCCAGGGCAAGCCTGCGGCCCTGGCCAGCGCTTCCATGGGAGCGCTAGGTGGCGCTCGGGCGCAATACCACCTGCGCCAGGTACTGATCTATCTGGACCTGCATGTGCTGAACAAGCCCGAATTGTTCGTGCCTGCCGCGCACGAGAAATTTTCCGCCGACGGTGAACTGACGGACAGCACGGTCCGCGAAGGGCTGGACCGGCTGCTGGCTGCGCTGGCCGCCCATACGCAGCGACTGCAAGCGGCTCAGGCCATCGCCGAGGCCGCCTGAACCGTCAGTCGTCGTCCCAGTCGCGATCGCGGTGGCCCCAGGCGCGTTTCCAGCCTTTTTTCCAGTGTTTTTTCTGGTGGCGGTCGTAGTGGCCCCGATCGACCCAGCCCTGGATGTAGCCAGGGCCGGGCGCATAGACGGGCTCGGGCACCACGACCACGCGTGGGCGATGGTAGTAGCGCGGTGGCGGATAATAGGCCGGGCCGTCCCAGATGACGCCAGGGATGCCGATGGAAATGCCGACGTCCACGTCGCCTGCCTGGGCGGCAGGTCCTGCCATCAGCGCGCCGGCCAGCAGGGTAGCCGCAACGATGCCTTTTTTCATTGGATTGTCCTGCGGATCGAGGAGCCCCCATTGTGGCCTGTCCGGATGGCTGGATTGTGTATGCATGCAGGACAGTCGCTTCAAAAGGCTACCGGCACGCGGCTTTGCCGGCTCAGCTGGAACAACTCTTCACGTTTGTTGCCGGCTGCAGGGCGGGGCGTGTGTCCCAGGTGTGCCGGCTTGGATCATGCCGCATGTTCGGCAAAAAACGCCAGTGTTCGTTCCCAGGCCAACGCCGCTGAAGCGGCATGATAGGCTGCCGTGCCTGCACGCCCGAACGCATGGCCTGCTTCCGGATAGACGTGGATCGGCAGGTGGGGCTGTGCCGCCTGGATGGACTGCACATCCGCCATGGGGATCGAATCGTCCTGCCCGCCGAAATGCATCTGCACCGGAATCCGGGGAGTGTCGTGGGCATGCCGCGCAATGCCGCCGCCATACCAGCAGGACGCTGCAGCAAAGGCATTGCTCAGGCAGGCGCTGCGCCAGGACAGGTAGCCGCCCCAGCAGTAGCCTGTTACCAGGCAGGTAGCCTGATCCTGCAGCGCAGCGGCCGCGGCTTCGATGTCCAGCAGGGCATCTTCGTCGCGGATCGCCTTGCGCAGGGCCAGGCCCCGGTCCAGGTCCGCCTTGCTGTAGTCCAGTTGCAGACCGATCTCGGCACCTGCTGCCCGATCGAACAGGGATGGGCAGATCACCCGGTAGCCCTGCGCTGCGAAGCGATCTGCCATCTGGCGGATATGGGTATTGATGCCGAAGATTTCCGGCAGCACGACGACGCCATTCCGTGCATCGGCCGGACCGGACAGATAGGCGCTGAATGCATGGCCGTCGGAGGCTGTGAGTGTGATGTCCATGATCGGATTCCTTCTGATAGGGGAGGGGGCCGCGTCAAGGGCGGACGGGGCGTGGCACGCCTGCGGCTTCCAGGCGGCGCAGGGGATCCTGCCGGTAATATCGGGCCAGCAGCTGATACCAGTCGGGCCAGGCCGCTGCCATGGCCCAGGGGGCAATGAAGAAACTTTCTGAACTGACCGCGAAAAATTCTGCCGGGTCTTGCGCCGCGTAGGGGTCCAGCGGCAGTTCCGCATACCATCCGGCCGCTGCGTCGGATTCCGGGTCCACGTCGGGCGGAATGAGTGCCTCGATCTCGTCGAGCCAGTCGTTGAAATCGTCAAAGGCCTGGTCCAGGATTGCGCGCCACTGGCGTGGATCCAGATCCCGGTGTGCATGCAGCCCCGGCATGCCGTCCGCACCCCCGTTGCGCTGGTCGAGCTTGTGGGCGAATTCGTGGATGACCACGTTTGCCTGGGCATCCGTTCCGGCGCGTGCGTCTTCCCAGGACAGGATCACCGGGCCGCCTTCCCAGGATTCCCCCGCACTTGCCTGCTCGTATTCGTGGACCACGCCGGCCTCGTCGGTCTCGGTGCGCTGGACCAGGAAGCCGCCTGGGTAGACCACGATCTGCGTCCAGCCCCGGTACAGGGACGTGTCCAGCCCCAGGATCGGCAAGGCGGCCTGCACCGCGATCGAGCGGCGCATGTCCGGCGTCACCCGCAGGTCGTGGGCGCCGTGGAAATCCTTGTTTGCCAGGATCCAGGCCGTGTGCTGGCGCAGCGTTTCGGTTTCCTGTGCGTCCAGGCCCGCCAGGAACGCGTGTTGTGCCAACAGGGGCGGCCAGACCCTGGCGTCCAGCGCATCCAGCGCCTGTGTGAA
>Ga0265295_1004686_pt1 | contig 18168 bp, 18 predicted proteins | sample Munlansysbiofilm_FD_192503 | JGI IMG/M metagenome (GOLD analysis project Ga0265295, IMG submission 192503) | Leachate microbial communities from a municipal landfill in Southern Ontario, Canada - Methane capture system biofilm | ecosystem: Engineered > Solid waste > Landfill > Unclassified ...
GCCGCGAAAGGAGTCGAGCGTCAGTTACGTGCGGCCACCGATCGACTCGCAGACTTACGTTCCCGAAGTGTACTGATACTCTCGCTCGCATACAGGGCGTAACCCGCATCCATCATCGGACGTTGTTGGAACTGGCACGTCCAGATACCTCTTGAGGGGTGTCACGGCTGCAGGGGGAGCGTTATGCCGATGGATTCTTGTTCTGCTGTCGCCCCGGTGCTCGAGACGACGGTCTGTCGGGTCTTCGACGGATTCATACACACGCTGGTCAGACCACACGAGATAGAGCTGTGCGGGAGCGGCGGCTGTTACCTCCTTGCGAGTGTGGGCATGCGCGGTGCGGTCGATGGCGTGATGTCGATCGTGGCGCCAGTTGAGCTGTGTGCCGAGCTCGCCGCCGCGCAGATCGGTGCGTGTCGGTGCGCTGCGGACGTAGGCGCACTCGCCGTCTCCGTGTTGGCCGAGATCGCGGGCATGTCCGCCGGGTGTGTCGCCACCATCCTCGAGCCGGTCGAGATGACGTGGCTCACTCCGCCTGCGGTGACGGATGCCTCGTCACATGAGTGGGACGTGTTGCGCATGGCTCGGCACGCGGCGTTGCTCGATATCGCGGGTCGGCAGGTGTTGGTCTCGGCGGACGTCGCGGAGCGCTGAGCGCGCCCTTCCCACCTATCCGCCTTCCGCTATCATGCACGTACCGCAGCGGAACGGCTGCGGGTGCACACGGGAAGGGGTACGCCCATGACCACCGAGAATCGCATCGGTAGCAAGATCACCACGCTCCGCACGTCACTCGGCCTATCCGTCGATGAGCTTGCCGAGCGCGGCAGTTGCGATGCGGCCACCGTGCTCGCGCTCGAGAGCGGAGACGTCGCTCCATCGCTCACGCCGCTCATCAAGCTCACCCGCGCACTGGGTGTCCGGCTCGGCACGCTGCTCGACGACGAGACCGAGCTCGGCCCTATCGTCACGCGTCGTGACCAGGCCGAGGCAGTGACCCGCATCACGAGCCTCGAGACCTCGAGTGATGCGGGCGTGCTCGACTTCTTCTCGCTTGCGAGCGGCAAGGCATCACGTCACATGGAGCCGTTCCTCATCGATGTGCAGCCCGCTACGACCGGTGACCACAAGTTGTCGAGTCACGAGGGTGAGGAGTTCCTCTTCGTCCTCGATGGAGCTCTCGAGATCGAGTACGGCAAGTCCACCCACACGCTTCAGGCTGGAGACAGCATCTACTACGACTCGGTCGTGCCGCACCAGGTGCGCTCCGCCGGCACAGGCCCGGCGCGCATTCTGGCTGTCGTGTACGCACCGGCGTAGGAGGCGGCTATGGCCTGGACCAACGAGCAACTACACACCGATCTGCCACTCGGCCAGTACTTCGAGATGCAGGTGGCCAAGCACGCGGACAACGACTTCATCGCTTACCCCGACCGTGATCTGCGCTGGACGTATGCGCAGTTCGATGAGCGTGTCGACCAGCTCGCAAAGGGGCTGCTCGCCACCGGGATCACCAAGGGCGACCACGTGGGCGTTTGGGCGCGTAACATCCCGGACTGGCTCACGCTGTGCTTCGCGACTGCCAAGATCGGTGCGGTGCTCGTCACCGTCAACCCGGTCTACAAGGCGCATGAGCTCGCGTACGTTATCAAGCAGTCGAACATGAAGGCGCTCGCCATCATCGACCAGTTCCGTGACGTGGACTACGTGCAGATCGTCCGCGAGATCGTTCCCGAGGCGTCAGTGCAGGAGCGCGGGTACCTTGTGAGCGAGGAGTTCCCGTCCCTCAAGAACCTCATCTACATGGGTCCGGAGAAGTATCGGGGTTTCTACTCGATGCCCGAACTGCTCGTCCTCGGTGACAACCTGCCTGATGAGCCGCTGCGCGAGATCACGGCGTCGCTGCATACGGACGAAGTCATCAACATGCAGTACACCTCCGGAACGACCGGCTTCCCCAAAGGCGTCATGCTTACCAGTCGGAATATCGTGAACAACGGTTTCTACATCGGTGAGCGCCAGAAGTTCGCCGATGTGGATCGTGTCTGTCTGCCAGTGCCGTACTTCCACTGTTTTGGCATCGTGCTGGGTGTGATGGCGGTCCTCACACACGGGGCGACGGTCGTCGGCGTCGAACAGTTCGACCCGGTAATCGTCCTTGCCGCTGTGGAGAAAGAGCGTGCGACCGCGCTCTACGGTGTCCCCACGATGTTCATCGCCGAGCTTGCGCATCCGATGTTCGACATGTTCGACCTCGGCAGTATGCGCACCGGTATCATGGCCGGCTCGCCCTGTCCGGTCGAGACGATGCGTCAGGTCATCGACAAGATGCACGCCTCGGAGATGACGATCTGCTACGGCCTCACCGAGACGTCGCCGGTATTCACGCAGACCACGGTCGACGATAACCTCGAGCGCAAATGCGAGACGGTCGGCCGTGCGCACGACGCGGTAGACGTGCGGGTCATAGATCCTGAGACGGGCGCGGACTGCCCGCCCGGCGCGCCGGGAGAGCTCTGCTGCCGCGGTTACAACGTCATGAAGGGCTACTACCAGATGCCCGAGGCCACCGATGCGGTCATCGACAGTGAGGGCTATCTGCACTCCGGTGATCTCGGCACCGTCGACGAGTGTGGCTACTATCGCATCACCGGTCGCATCAAGGACATGATCATTCGCGGTGGCGAGAACATCTACCCGCGCGAGATCGAAGAGTTCCTGTACACGATGCCGGGTATCGAGGACGCGCAGGTCATCGGCGTTCCTGATGCGAAGTACGGCGAAGTCGTGGGTGCATTCGTGCGTCGTTCTTCGGGTGCTGATATCACTGAGAGTGACGTCCAGGAGTTCGCCCGTGCGCGTATGGCGCGGTACAAGGCTCCCAAGCATGTCTTCTTCGTGGACGAGTTCCCACTCACGGCCTCGGGCAAGATCCAGAAGTACAAGCTGCGCGAAATGGCTGTCAAATCGATCGGGGTGGCCGACGTGAAGGTCTTTGCAAGTTAGGACGGGGGCGTGGGTCCCGAAGCTACGGACGACGAGTGTGGGGTTCGTCAGTAGCGGACTAGAGCTGTTCGAGCTCGGGAATGACCATGACAAGCGCTAGCATCGGCTGGATACGGCGACCGTGAGTAGAGGAGGGGTCTCTGGTGCCAGGGAGTGTATACAAAGTCATCGAACTCGTGGGTACGAGCACGGAAGGCTGGGAAGACGCGGCGCGCTCCGCGCTGAAGGTCGCCGCAGAGTCGCTGGAGGACCTGCGGATCGCGGAGGTCGTCAGGCAGGACGTCCGGATCGAGGAGAACGAGATCGTCGAGTTCCGGGTGAAGATGAAGGTCTCCTTCAGGTATCACTCGAATCTAGCCGACTAGAGCAAGTTGGATGCGAGGCGTGCGGTGGCGTTGCGTAGGTGGCGCCACGCGGACCAGCTGTCGACCGTCTCGCGTGTGACGAGTTCACACGCGGTCATGTCCGTAAGGAAGATCGCCTCATGTTCCTTGGCCAGTGCGGGGTCGTAGAACCAGCACATGAGTTCCTGGTGGAGGGCGAGGCTTCGGACATCCAGGTTCATGGTGCCGATCACTGCGATCTGGCCATCGATCGTCATCGTCTTGGCGTGCATGAAGCCGGACGTGTAACGGTAGACTTTGATGCCGGCGTCGATCATCTGGTCGAAGAACGTTTCCGCAGCCCAGTAAGCTATCTTCTTGTCGGGCAGGCCGGTCATCATGAACCGGACATCGACACCTGCGAGCGCTGCATCGATGAGCGCGGAGTAAAGGTCCGGCGTGGGGACAAGGTAGGGCGACTGGATCCAGATGCGCTCACGGGCGGCAGCGAAGCTCACGATATGTGCCCGCTGCGCCGGCTGCCATGGTACGTCGATACCGTCCGCGACCGTCTGCGCTGGAATGGGATGTCCGTGCTCCGGGTACACGGTGGGGAAGAACCGATCGTTGAAGAGGCTCTCCCCGGTCTTGCGGTGCCACCTCGTAGCGAACAGTCCCTGTAGATCTGCAACCGCCGGGCCGGTGAAGCGCACATGTGTATCACGCCACGAAGGGAAGCGGCTTCCACCATCGATGTACTCCTGCGCGATGTTGATGCCGCCCGTGTAGCCGATGGTGCCGTCGATCACCACGATCTTGCGGTGGCTTCGATAGTTGATCTGCCGGAGCCTGGTGAGGTCTTTCTCCACGCGGGCGCCTGCGGCACGCAGGGCATCGAGCTCGTCTCTGGAGTAGAAGATGTTCCCGATCCAGTCGTTCAGGATGCGTACCTCCACGCCTTCGCGTAGCCGTTCGTGTAGTACCTTGGCGACCGACGCACTCAACTCGTCATGCTTCCAGATGAAGTACTGCATATCGATCGTCTCGCGTGCTTCGGACAGGTCGTGCAGGAGTGCGGGGAACTTCGCACCGCCGTTGACCAGGATCTCGACCTCGTGAGCGGGGAGTACGGTGGCCCCCTGGGTGTTCTCGATAATCCGGGGGATATCCTCGTAGCCACGTTCGATCGTCCAGTCGACCGCTCGCTTGTGATACTCGGCGTACTGCATCCTGACCCGCTGCATCACCGGGTGCGCCAGCATGGCTACCTCGGCTGTCCAGGGATCTTTGGCCAGGCGCTTCCGCCAGTTGCGCCCGAAGAAGTAGTAGAACACCAGTCCTACTAGGGGGAACGCGATAAGGACGAGTAGCCAGGCGAGGGTGTGGGTGGGTTCGCGATCGTCAGTGATGACGGTGATGGCCACGGAGATCCAGTAGATGCCGAGTGCCACGACGTACAGGGACCGCCATGTGATGAGTGACGCGAGCCACCCAAGGTCCATGAGTGTTCCTTCCGTCTGTCGCGCAGATCCCGTCGTGTGAGTATGGCAAAGCAGCCGCGCACGTGCGAATGGCTCTGGTCGCCGTCGGTCGATCTCGGGTGTAGCATGTCCGGCGGATGCATGCTGAGACAGGGGGTGATCACGGTGGCTGATGAAGAGGCGGTCGGGCCGAGCACGGAGGCCGAGGACTATGATCTCTGTCACGAGTGCGGAGGCCTGTGCTGCTGCCTGTATCTGGCACACGACGAGAACGGCGGGTATATCGGTGACGGCTGGCTGCCTGAGTACATCGCGCTTTGGGAGGCGCGTCTCGTCGAGAGCGGGGCGCTCACGGTGACCCCTGAGGGCTATTCGGCGGGGCCGGCGGGTATCGAGCCACTGCACGATCCCCGCGCGAGCCACTTGCCGACACCGGAGGGCCAGGCATACCGGGACACACTGCCTGCGTGGGTGGATGTGCGCAAGTGCCAGTTCTGTCATCCCGAGACCGGCTGCCTGCTGCCGCGTGCTCACCGGGCCGAGATCTGCCGAGACTGGGTGTGTGACCTCTGGCGGCAGTGATGGCCTGCGTTTCCGGAATGAAATAAGTGCGTTCCAACAGAAAACCTGCTAGAATGCGCCTGCGGGCCGATAGGGCCCACAGGATCGCGGCGTGACACCCGCTTTCGAAAGAGCGGAGTCACGTCGTTAGTTTTGCCCCTGGATGGGGCGAGGAAGAAGGTTTGGAATGGCTGAAGGTACCGTTAAGTGGTTTAATCCGGACAAGGGCTATGGCTTCATTTCTCGTGAGGGTGGCGACGATCTGTTCGTTCACTTCTCCGAGATCCAGAGCGAGGGCTTCAAGACTCTCGACGAGGGCCAGAAGGTCACGTTCGACGAGGCCACTGGCAACAATGGCAAGAAGCAGGCGACCAACGTCCGCCCGGCCTAAGTAAAGGCTTGGCGCGTTAATAGCTCGCACGGAAGGGCGGTCCTCAGGGGCCGCCCTTCCTTTTTGTCATGGCCCGGTGTGCACCCCGTTGAACCTGTTCGTCGTTGCCTTCTATGGTGAAGTGAGTCGCATGTGAGAGAAGAGGTCCGGTATGGCATCCAGACGAATCGCGGTCTACTCGGATATCCACGCTAATGTGGCTGCCCTTGAAGCCGTACTCGGGCATATCGTGTGTGCGGGTATCGCAGAGCGCTACTGCCTGGGTGATCTTGTCGGCTACGGCTCTGATCCCTCGGGGGTCATCGCACGCATTCGAGCAGCCGGGGATCCGGTCATTCGCGGCAACTACGACGACGGTGTGGGGAAGCGTCTGGGTGCGTGCGGTTGCTCATACGCCACCGAGGAGGCCCAGGCAGCAGGTGCCGAGAGCTACGCGTGCACCGATGCTGCTCTCGGCGATGCCGAGCGTGAGTATCTGGCCACACTTCCCGACGACATCAGGCTCGATGTCTCGGGCGCACGGGTGCTGTTGTGTCACGGGAGTCCGCGGCGCATTGACGAGTACCTGATGCCCGATCGGTCCGATAGTGATCTTGCGGAGCTCGCCGACTTTGCGACAGCCGATATAGTTGGCGTGGGTCACGTACACGTTCCGTACCATCGGGTGTTGCTTGCCGATGATGGACGGGCCGTCCACTACGTGAGTGACGGGAGTGTTGGTCAGCCCAGAGACGGTGACGCGCGGCCATGCTGGGCCGAACTCGTGTTCGGCGCCAAAGCCGAGGTCAACGCCGCTTGCGAGGGTGATCGCGCGGCGGGCCCTGTCGGCATGCCGCGCGACGGTGAGCGGGTGTGGCTCGGAGTGATCTTCCATCGCTCCGAGATGGAGGGTGCTGGCTGCGCTACTGCAGAAGTGCACCAAGACTTAGCGGCCATGACTTCAGGGCCTGTCCCGAGGGGTCGCCGAGGTAGTGGGTCTGGATGAAGCCCTTCTCGTGTTCGCCGCGACCCTCGAGATACTTATCGAGTTCGAGCGGTACCTCGGCGGGGACCTCGACACCACTGTCTGTCAGCAGATCGCGTAGGAGCTGCGTTGCTGCGTCAGCCTCCGCCTGAGCGTCCTTCAAGATGCGCTGCCCTTCGGCGGGGTTGTGGAAGCCGAGTGAGTTCTCGGCGCCCATCCATACCACGCGATAGAAGGCCTGCTTGTAATGCGCTAAAGCCTCGTCGTAGGTCGGCTTGATATCGACGGCGCTTGGATCGATCGATTCGTTGGTCATCTCGATCAACTTGGCCGCGGTCGCCGTCTGGTAGCCGGCGTTGATGAGCATCGCTGCGTTGGCATCCTGGACTGCCAGGACCTTAGCCTTGAGCTCCTCGGCCGAGTCGTAGTGGCATCGCTTGCACGTCGTCATATCTGTCTTGAGCGGGCTCATCACGTTGTGGTCGCTGATGGTCTCGTTGTTCACTCTGATGTCCGGCATATGACAGTCGTTGCACGCCATACCGACCTTCATATGCGGCGATCCTGCACTGTAGAACTCCACATCGGGGTGCCGTATGAAGGCGAGCTCGAGATCGGTGACCTCCTGGGTCCACTCCGTGCGGGCCGGATCCTCGAGCAGCCGGTCGATGACGTTCTCCACCGTGATGGCACCCCACTCACTGCCCTCCCACGGGAAGTCCACGTCGAGGGCGACGCCCTCCTCCTTCATGACCGAGTACGTGCAGTGGCACTGGCCACATACCATGAGCCGCTGCTGCTGTGTGGAGAGGTCATCAGGCTCAAGTCCGATCTCGGTGAGTGCCGCATCGACCGTCCAGCGGCGCGTGGACAACTCCATGGTCTCGTTGTCATGGCAGTCTATGCAGGATGCGCCGAGCTTGCGATGCTCTTCCGGCAACATGCCGAGCGCTTCATCGTAAGTGGCACCGAAGAAAGCCTCCTTGTCCTCGGTGTTGAGGTCCTCGGCATACGGGCTCTTACAGGTGAGGCATGCACCGCCGGACTTGACCCGCGAGGGATCGGCCTCGTTCTGATCGATGATCATATAGTGGTGACCGCGGGGCTCCTGGTAGTCGATGCCAAAGCCCCATCCCTTGAAGAGCAACGGCATGAACGGGTACTCGGAGAGCTTGTCGTACATCTGAGCGCCGTCGAAGCCGCGCTTGTACTTGCTCTTATCAGCAGGTCGCGGCTCTGCGGTCGCAAGCCATGTCGCATATACCTCCGGGTACTGTTCACCCCATACCGCGGGGTCGTATTCACCATCGGGTGCGGGCGGTGTTTGTGCCGGCCTGTCGCCCACCGCCAGACCACTGCAACCGCTCAAAGCTGCGGTGAGCAGCAGCCCGAAAGCCAGCATCGCAGCGAAGACGATACGAACCTTTGCCGATGTGAGCACGGTTACCTCCCGGTGTTCGTGGGCAGTATGGGCCGACGTCGGATGCAAACTGTCATACGACTATTCTGCCCGCTTGCTGCGTACGGAGAGAGACGAGCGTGACCATAAGCTACTCCCTATCGTAAGATGGCGGCTGCTTCCTGTGTCCCGAAAGGTGCCCGATGACGACTGCTGTCAAACGTCCGATCAAACTGAGCCTGCACGAGTTCGCCGGATCGATGGGCGACTTCGGTACGCTGCTTCCGCTCGCGATCGGGTACATCGTCGTCTGCGGTCTCGATCCTGCAGGATTCCTGGTGATGATGGGTCTCGCCAACATCGTGACCGGTCTGGTCTACCGTCTCCCCATACCGATCGAGCCGATGAAGGTGATCGCGGTCGTCGCCATCGCTCAGCACTGGTCGCCGTCGATGGTCCACGCGGCAGGCCTCAGCATGGGGATCGTCTGGTTGCTGCTCGCGGGGACCGGGGTGATCACATGGGTCGCTCGCAACACTCCTACACCGGTGGTGATGGGTATTCAGGTGACGCTTGGGCTCATGCTCGCTACCGAGGCGCTGCGCCTCAGTTCCAACTCGTGGCTGCTCGCCGTACTCGGTGTCGTCATCGTGTTGACGCTTCGCAAGAACAGATATGCGCCTGCCTCGATCGTCCTCATGGGGCTCGGTATCGGCATCATGGTCTTTGCAGGTGGGTTCGACGGGCTTGCACCCGTGCAGTTCCGACTCCCTCAGGTGCCGAGCTTCACTCTTGCCGAGATGTGGGACTCGCTCCTGAGGGCGGGTTTCGCACAGATACCGCTCACGGCAGCCAACGCCGTCATCGCCACCTCTGCCCTCATCACATCGTACTGGCCGGAGGAGAAGGTCGCGCCCCGGAAACTAGCGTTCAGCCACGGGGTGATGAACGTCATATCGCCGATCTTCGGGGGCATGCCGATGTGTCACGGGGCCGGTGGGCTGGTGGGGCAGTACTTCTACGGCGCGCGAACAGCAGGTGCCAACATCATCGAGGGTGTCATCGAGATCGTGCTCGGTCTTCTCTTCGCGGGTTCTATCGTCGGTCTTTTCTCGGCGTTTCCCTCGGCGATCGTCGGGGCGATGATGTTCATGGTGGGTATCGAGCTCGTGAAGTTCGCCCGACATGTGAAGCTAGGTCCCGATCTCATCACGCTTGCGGTGACCGTTGTCACAGGACTTCTCGCGAACATGGCTGTGGGATTCATCGTCGGTGTGGTCGCGTACAAGCTCGTCGAGCGTGCGACCGCCAGCTCTGGCGAAGGTGGTCACTAGCAGAGACTCAGGTGAGTACGAAAGTTGCGTTCGAGCGTCCCGTTGGGTACTCTCTTTCAGCACAGTACGGCCAGGTAGCTCAGGTGGTAGAGCAGGGGATTGAAAATCCCCGTGTCGGCGGTTCAAGTCCGTCTCTGGCCACCACGACTTCGTGAAGGCCCCGCCCAAACCGGCGGGGCCTTCTTGTGTTCATCCACTGGATCGTGGACTACAGCGCATCTTGTACGGGGAACGGAAGCTCGAAGAGAGCCGGGTCGATGTCGGCGCCGACCTCCACGTTGGAGAACAGTCGACGCGACACCTCCAGTTCGCCGACCGAGCCGTCCTCTTCTGGCGCGGCTCCACGTGAGATCACGCCGATCACTGTGTCGTCGAGCACGAGGTACGTGATGTCTTCGACGTACCAGGGGTTCGCTGCGCCCTCCATGGTGTCAGCCCTCTGTAGGGTGTAGACGACGCGCGTGGCACCTGTCTCCTCGTCGATCCCATCTTCTGCAGCCGATTCGCCGGGCTCATCGAACTCTTCAAGATATCGTGCCACGCTCGCGACTGACGGCTGGGATATCTCTTCGGCGTACTGGACGAAGTATGCGGTGCTTCCATCGGGGGACATGATCGACCGCACTAGCTCGTCATCCTCATACAGATCGAAGCGGAACAGATCACCATCCACCCAGAACTCGCCGGTGTAGTCGTAGGTCGTTCCGTTGGGCATCGTGCCGAAGAGGGAGAACTCCCCAGTCTTCTTGCTCGCGTCCAGGAACTGCTCGAGCGTGGGTGACATCACCTTGTCTCCGCCCTTGTCCACAGGTGACGGTCCGTCCATCTGTTGCTCCTGCGTGTCGGCCGAGCATGCACATCCTGCCGCCAGTGACATCACGGCGAAGGTGAGCACGGCGAGCAGCAGTACGGCCAGAGGTCGTCTCATGGCTTCTCCTTTCAGTGTTGGATATCCCGATGGTAGACTCCGTGCCATTTCTTTGCCACTGACGTCGATAGGTGTCGTGTCGGGTAGCCTGAAAACCTCGTGCCGGCGGCTCTTCGCGTGGCCGTCCAGGTGTACTCCGCCTGTATACTCGTCATTAGCACGCCATCTCGTAGAGAGGTGCACGCCATGTCACGCGTCGAGTTGCACGCACCCGCCCCGGAGTTCGTCCTGCCTGACTTTGCCGCCGCCGAGGTCCGGCTATCGGACTTTCGCGGTAGCAAGAACGTTCTTTTGGTGTTCAACCGCACGTTCGCTTGACCATTCTGTCGGAAGCACATGGCGCAGTTGCGCGATGACTACCCTGAGTTCGTGAGGCGGGACGTCGAGATCGTGGTGGTCGGTCCCGAGGATGCGCAGGCGTTCGAGAAGTACTGGCAGGATGAGTCCCTCCAGTTCGTCGGCATACCGGATCCGACACATAGTGTCCTCAAGCTCTACGGACAGGAGGTCAACCTGTTCAAGCTCGGGCGTATGCCTGCACAGGTACTCATCGATAAGGCCGGTGTGGTGCGCTTCGTGCACTATGGCCACGACATGAGCGATATTCCCGAGAATCAGGAGATCCTGGCTCTGGCCGATGAGATCGACGTGTAGCTGCGGCTGCGGCGGTACCTTGCGGGGGTTTTCTGTGCCTCCGGGGTCCACGTGGTTCGCCGACACGTACATGATCGCCGGGGCGGGCTCCGGTATGGACGATGCCGCGAAAGAGCTCCTCGAAGCACGGGGTCACACCGTGGTCGGTTTTCCCGAGACGGCTATCAGCGCTGTCGGGAGAGTCGACCACTCGTCGGAAAGAGCGCAGCTGCAGTCCGAGAAGTGGGTAAAAGTTGCTCAAGGGCCATCTGGCAGTTGCCGAAGACAAACAAGAAGGCATCGCCGTCTTGTCGCCCGCCAGGGTAATGCATCTATAAGCCTTCCAAATACATCATATTGGTTTGTAGATTAATGAACGAAGTGATGTACATTTTGTGAAGAAGGGTTATCTTAAAGAAGATTGACGGACCTGCGCGAGCAGACCGTCGTTTGTCGTCGAGAGCAAGGAGGGTACGTATGAGAGCCAGGTATGGTCCGCTACGACGCGCCGCTTTGGTGGGAGCGCTCGTTGCGGGGTTGGTCCTTGCACTCGGAGCGCCAGGTATCGCGCTCGGTGCACAGGTGCCGATGCTGCCATCCACGATCACACCTACAGTGATGGCAGCGGCACAGGCCGGTCCCGTGGCGATTCCCGTCCAGGGCACAAGCCGTGTTGACACGGCGATAGAGGCGTCAAAGCTTTTCGGGACGGCGGACACCGTCGTCTTGGCAACGGGCAGGAACTTCCCTGACGCACTCGGCGGCGCAGCACTCGCCGGTGCGGTCGACGGGCCGATCCTGCTCACCACGGGCACCGATGCCATCGAGCCGTCCGTGCTCGGTGAGATCGCGCGCCTGGGCGCGGACAAGGTCTACATCCTTGGTGGCACCGGTGCGGTGTCAGCTGCTATCGAGGCTGACCTTACCGGAGCCGGTCTGAGTGTCGAGCGTCTTGCCGGTGCCGGTCGCTACGAGACCGCCAAGATGGTCGCCGACAAGACGATCGAGCTTCTTGGCGCCTCTTACGAGGGTGGTGCGTTCATCGCCACCGGCGCCAAGTACGCTGACGCGCTTGCCGCAGCCCCGCTCATGTATGCGCAGGGCATGCCGCTCGTGCTCGTCAACGCTGATGGCGTCTACACGCTCTCAACGGGCATGACCACCGTCGATATCCTCGGCGGCGAGGGTGCCGTTCCGGCATCTGTCGTGACCTCCCTCGGTACCAAGGCAGGCGTCCGCCTGGCCGGTACCAGCCGTTACGACACCGCCCTCAAAGTCGCCACGCACGGCGTGGAGAACCTGGGCATGACCTGGAACAAGCTCGGTATCGCGACCGGCCAGAAGTTCGCCGACGCGCTTGCCGCAGGCACGCTCCTCGGCAAGAACAACTCGGTGCTGCTCACGACCGAGACCGCCATGCTCACCACCGAGGTCGAGGCCAAGCTTGAGGCCATCAAGGCCGACGTCGAGCAGTACTACCTCTTCGGTGGCATCGGTGCCCTCTCGCAGGTCACCCGTGATGCCATCGCAGTGGCTCTTGCTCCCGCTCCTCAGCCCATGGGTGCACACGACCTGCCCGACGTCTTCTGTACCGGCGCAGGCTGTCACGGTGAAGCTACAGACATCGCGATGCTTCACGTGAACCTCCCTGAAGGCAAGATCGGGTGCAACTACTGCCACGGTATCGTCGGTGGCCCGACGAACGACTGTGAAGGTTGCCACACCGGCGCCAACGCAGCACACGTCGGCTCCCACCCCGAGGTCCCGAGCGAGAGCCCGGAGGCCTGTGCACAGTCCGGTTGTCACGATGCGGGCGTCGTCATGGTTCACGAGATGGTCGGCGACTGCACGATCTGCCACAACCCGACGACTGATGTCACCGATGCCACGTGTGAGACCTGTCACGCGCCGACGGACACCCAGCATGCGGCTGTCCCGGCACACACGGTCACAAACACCGGCGGTGGCTGCTTCGACGCTCTGTGCCACGGCACGGACGTCACCAAGATGCACGGCAACGACTTCCGTCTGTCAGGCGACACAGCCCCTGGCTGCTCCGCCTGTCACGCTGAAGGAACCACCCCGTCTGTGACCTGTCTGGGTGCCTGCCACTCGAGCGCCAACTTCGGTGCGTGGCACAGCTCCGATACCGGACACGTCTATATCGAGGACACCATCGCGGCCAACAGCGGTGGCTGCGTCAGCTGCCACGGCAGTGACCTGCTTGCGGTCGCTCCCAATGAGCACGCTGGCTGTTCCTGTCATGCATATGCACTCCCGGCCGGTGCGGACTCCTGTGAGAGCTGCCACGCCGACGCGATGGATCCCGATGCTGAGCATCCGTTCCACGTAGGTGCACATGACGGATTCGACGCTGCTGGTACTACCAGCTCGTCGTGCGTCTCCTGCCACGGTGCCGAGTTGACCGAGGTAGGCGGGATGGAGAACCACCAGCACGTCAAGGACGCACATGCAGGTTGTGTGTGCCACGAGTATGATCAGTATGTAGGCACGGAGTTCGGTCTGATGGGTGCAAGCACCGACGACGCTACCGAGTGCGCTAGCTGTCACAAGGACAACATGGCGCCTCACGGCTTCAGCGACGGCGAGTCGCCGCACCACGCCGAGAGTTGGGTTGCTGCTGGTGGCCACAACACGACCACCTTTGGCACGATCGGCGCGATCGAGGACTTCAGTGATATCCTGACCGGCACCGACGGTGACCCCGTCACCGATGTCTGGGAGTTCCCTGAAGTCAACGTGTTCTGGAACGCCGGCGACGCGGATGCTCCGGTAGGCGCGCAGTTCCTGACCGAGACCTCTGTCGTCACTTGTGAGGACTGCCATACCGGCTTCAGTGCCGCTGGCCCCCATGGTGCTGACGACAATTGGGCGCTCGATCCGGCCTACGGCGCGGACTTCGCCTATGCAGAGCTCACGAAGAACGTGGCTGAGTATCCGTCGGGCATCAAGATTCGCACGACGCTCACGACTGACACGGGCTATGAGTCCGGCGATACCATGACCATCTGCTCGAAGTGTCACGACCTCCAGAACTACAGCGCTGGTACCACGGCGAATAGCCCACTGCCGGAGATGTCTACCGGCTCAGCGCCGTACTACCTGGCGAGCTATGACACCACATTCACTCCGGAGATGAGCAATATCACCCGCAACACCGGGTGGGCTGTGTTCCTCGATTCGAATGGCGACCCTGCTTCGGCTGCGGACGCTGTCGATCCTGTGGACGACACCAAGCTCAATGATGGATTCAGCGTTTACGCTCAGTCCGCTACAGGTACAGTGAATGTGAGCGCGATCGGTTCCTCTAACACGGCTCACTCGAGCCACCATCAGGACACCACGGATGGTTCCGCGCAGTGCGTGAACTGCCACGTTGCAGTTCCGCACGGTTGGAAGACGCCACGCCTCCTGGTCAACGGTGGATGGAGCGGTACGACCAATGGCATCCATGCTGACCTCATCGAGGGTGATCGTGCCCCGTACAGGTCGCCTGACATGCTCGGTACGACGGCGGTCGAGGGTACTTCGATGCTGCTGAATCCGGCTACTGGATACAACGGTATGGGTGCTCTTACCTGGCCTGCTTCTGGTCCGACTGAGTTGAAGGACGGCGCAGCCGTTTGGGATCGCTACACCTGTGAGGGCTGTGGCCATCACTATCACGCGGTTCAGGAGCGTGACGGCAGTAACGTGCGCATCATCACCAATACGTCGGATTACACGGACGACTACAACGCTGACATGGTGGCTCCGTAGCACCGACAACCGCCCGGAGGGGCGCTTATACCGCCCCTCCGGAAGCGGTGCCAGGTAATCAATGTCCGTAGTGACGGGCACTGAAAGGAAGAGTGAACATGGAAGGAACGAAGCTTTCCCGTAGACAGTTCCTGGGAGGAACTGCAGCGGTTGCGGCCGCTTCGGTGCTCCCCGCTGTCACCAGCGCCGCACCGGCGATGGCAACCTCGGATCTGGTGTGGACGTCTGGGCCGGATGCGATCAAGGCCACCATCGCGGCCACGCCTTTGGATCCAAAGGCTATTGCGCGTAAGGGCTTTGAGATCTACAGGGGCATGCACAGTGCTCTTGGTCAGAGTGGTTGAGGCGAGGGTACTTTCTGGCCCGTGATTGGCCAGCTCGCAGCAGACTTTACCGGTTCGTATTACGATCAGATCCCGCGTGGGCTCTTCAACATCGGTGGCGCTGGTCTGAACGGATGGCGCACTACCTGTGGTGTCGCGTATGCGGGTGCCCTGGTACTGAAGCTTGTCACCAACACCAGCAACGTCGTCGATGAGTACCTGGCGTGGTTCGAGCGTACGCCGTTCCCTAGCAATGCGGCGCACGATGACTACGTCGCGGCGGCGGGTACGTGGACGCTGAACGTGAGCGCGAGACCAGCGCCTGCAGATAACGCTCCGAAGTCCGTAGGTAAGGGACTTCTTTGCCATGCGACTCATGGTCGTTGGCTGGAGGCTGCAGGAGGAGTCGATGGTGCGTGGGTGACAGAAGTCTTCGCTGGCAACGCCGGTATGGCTGGGATGGACCGTTGCTCCAAGCTCGTATACGACGCCACATACAAGATGGCTGAGCTCATCAATGACTGGGCTGCTGGTACGGTTCCGACCCCGGTGCTGGATCCGAGCGTCGACACCTGCCTGACCTCAGGCTGCCATGGTGGCGCTGGCGCGTACGACCAGGCGATCATCGGCTGTGCTCCGGAGATCAATGGCAAGATGAAGTGCGACGAGGCCTGTCACCAGTAGACTCTTGCTTGTACACGGCAAAGGGCGTTTGTGAGCCATGCCGGTACGAACGAGTGTGAAGGACGTGTACGATGCGAGGGCGGGCAGTGATGCCCGCCCTCGCACTCGTTTGAACGAAAGATAAGGGGTCACGATGACCGATACGATCGCCCACAGTGGCGGCCGAGACATCCGGGGTGCTTCACGCGGTGCCCGCGTTCTTGTGAGCGGGATCGTGCTGCTCTCTGTGCTGATGCTTGGCGGGTGTGCGTCCGATGAACAGCAGCGCGCTGATATCCGTGAGTCTCTCGAGGGACCATCTCTCGCTGTCTTCGAGTTAGCTGAAGCAGCTGAGGCTGGTGATATCACCGGTGTGCGCACCTACATGGACAGTAGCTCGGTCGGGGTGGTGTTCGCTCGGGAGACGTTGGCGAGGCTCGATGACGATGATGATTCCGAGGCATCGACGCCTGCGGCGGGTGGGCATAGTGGCGACTTCGACCCCAGCGCTATGGAGCGTACGTTCGCCGAGAGGTTCGTCGAGGAGTTTTTGGCCGGGGTGACAGATGGCACCGTTGTCGCTGAGGGCACACTGTTCTCGGAGATCCTTACAGCAGGTCCTGGTGAAGCTGAGAGTCTCAGCGATGATGAAGTGCTGGTGAGTGTTGTTATGCCAGCGGACGAGGACGGCCAGACGGAGATCGTACGCCTCCGGATGAGTCGCACCGGGCAACGCTGGATGTTGGTGGCAATCGAGGACACGACTGATCTGTACGGGCTGTTCTTCTGATCGCTCTACCCAGGGATGGTGGATATGAGAGTGCTTCATTCTGACGCGACTATATTCACGGTTCGCTCTATCGTTCTACGGGCGACTCGTGCCACCTTCGCGCTCACGATGTTGGCGGTCATGGTGGTCGCTCTTGCAGGCTGCGCCGATGAAGAGGTCACTGTCGAGGAAGAGACCTCGGCAACGGCCGGTTCGGCGATGGCAGGACCTGTCGCCGAGGTGAATGTGTCCGAAGAGGCCCTTGCCAGTCAGCCCGAGGGTATGGACCTCTCCACGCCTGAGGCGGCAGTTCGAGCCTACCTCGACTGGTCTTCGTACGCATACCGGACAGCACAGTCCCGCGTCGCCCTTCCGACCATGAGCACCAACCAGGAAGTGCGCGTTGATTCGTACATCCAGTACAACATCCAGCAGGGACGTCTGCTCGACCAGGCACTCACGTCGATCACGTTCGGGGAGCAACGGGAGGATGCGGAGCGCGTACATGTGCCCGTAAAGGAGAGCTGGAGCTACACCTACGTCTCGACCGAGAGCGAGGCGGATATCGTCAGTGGCCCGCATGAGGTCAGCTATGAAGCTACTTATACCGTGATCCCGCAGGGCGATGACTGGGTGGTCGATGAAGTCAAAGCTACAGCACTGGGGACTGTCGAGTGACAACGGCTCCCATACGGCGGATCGGGAGGTTCCTGGCCTCGCCGCGTCTCGCGACTGTGCTGTTGCTCTTCCTCGCAGGCTGGGCGATCGGCGCTTCATTCATCCCGCAGAGCACTGCGTCTGCAGACGCAGTCGCAGCGTGGAGAGCGACCAATCCTGGTCTCGTACCGTTCGTGGATACGTTCGGGCTTCATGACGCGTTCATGTCGCCTCTGTTCATAGCTCCGGGTCTGTTTCTTGCTTTGTGTACAGCGGTGTGCGCGTGGCAGCGCACGGGTGTTGCGCGTCGGCGCGCCCGCATACTGCGGTCCGCCGAGGAGGCCACCGGGTCGACTGTCTCTGTGCCAGTCGAGCTCGACGTGCCTATCGCTCAGGATCTCGGTGAGGCGCGCGCGTTGGAGGTCGTAGCCGAGACGCTGAAGCGCCTCGGTATTCCCACCAGCCAGCGTGGCTCGACTCTTGTCTCGGGTTCGCCCTGGTGGACGGTCTGGGGGACTGCGATCTTCCACTGGGCTCTCGTCGCGGTCATCGTGCTCATTGCGGTGGGTGGGCTCGTGCGCGCTGAGGGCCAGATGGGTGTCGGCGTCGGTCAGGTGCGACCGGATCAGCCGGAGTCGTATGGGCAGTTCACGGCAGGACCCTGGTATCGATTGAGGTCGGTCGATCGCTCGATCCGCGTCGATGGTTTTGAGCTTGATTACGAGGCGGGGGGAGTTCGACGCGGGCCTACCCCGACGGTGGCCGTTCTCAATGGTGACGGTGAGGTGCTTGAGTCACGCATCGTATATCCGAACCATATACTCAGGCATGGGTCGCTTTCCATCTATCCGGTCGACTACGGCCTCTCGGCTTCCGTTGTGATGATCGATGATAGCGGTGCGGCGGGCGAGCAGGCCGTTCATCTGCTCGACTTCGACGGCACGAGTCCGGATGGG
>Ga0265295_1004687_pt1 | contig 18163 bp, 21 predicted proteins | sample Munlansysbiofilm_FD_192503 | JGI IMG/M metagenome (GOLD analysis project Ga0265295, IMG submission 192503) | Leachate microbial communities from a municipal landfill in Southern Ontario, Canada - Methane capture system biofilm | ecosystem: Engineered > Solid waste > Landfill > Unclassified ...
GTTTCATAAAATTCACCCGCCAAGTGAGTTTTCGACGGGCTAGATGGTAGCATAAATAACAAAGAAAATCAATAGCTTATCTGCATTCGCTGAAATTCTTCTGATTGTGATCTTACGGATTCAGGTTTATGAAATAGAGGTATGGCCATTGCCACAATATGAAGGCAGAGGAACGGCTGACACTGAAGCAAAGGCATATTTAAATTGGCTCGAAATGGATGTATTTGAACATCTACTTAGTCAATCCCATTTCCAAGCTGTTTTAAACGAGAAAGATCCATTGACTGTATTAAACAATGGATATATACGCCCTCAAAGTTTGCGCGGAAGAGTCGTGAGTGATGAGGTATTTGAGTTACGCAAGCACCCCGACACGCGAATCGCTAGGAGGGCAGAAACTCTGTCATTGCTTGCTAAAGTCATAAGCGAACGACAAGTACAAAAAGGTTTGCGGCGAACTCTTTTAACTCAAGCAAAACGTTTGGCTTGGTTAGCTGAGCGTCGTCTGAGCGAACTTGCAAATCAAGTCGAGACTGAAAACAACGAGGAATGAAAGAAACAAAAGAAAAACGTAGCCACACAATGCGATCTGTTCGCTCATGGAACACAACCCCTGAGTTAATAGTTCGTCAAGCGTTGAGAACCCTTGGTTTTACAGGCTATAGACTTCACCGAAAAGACATTAAGGGTAGACCTGACGTTGCCTTTATCGGTAGAAAAAAAGTTATATTTATTAATGGTTGTTTTTGGCATGGCCATCAATGTGCTCATGGGCAACGAAAACCAAAAAACAATGCCGACTATTGGTTTAAAAAAATAAGTGGAAACCAACATAGAGACACTGAAAATCTCTCTACTCTGAACAAACAAGGGTGGGACTGCCTTGTTATTTGGGAATGTGAAATCCACAACAAGGAAAAACTCTTTGAGACTTTGGTTGGTTTTCTCCATCACGACAACCACAATTAGCTCTCAACATCATATAAACATCCCCCCATGATTACCGTGCCTGCTCCGGGTCTTGGTTGCTTTTAGTTTGTCCTCGACGTAGCTGTGACGCGAGTTTTTCTTGAATTTCGTGCCGCTCGGTTTTTAGGGGCGGCATGGTTTTGACGAAATTCAGGACTTCGGTTGAAAGGGCCTGGTCGGTGGGTTCCGGGCTTTTTGCCAGTTCTTTTGCGATGACTAGCCAGCTCCGGCGGACTTCGGTTTGCCGGGTTTTTATTTTTTCCTCCCAGCCCCTCCCCTCTTTTGCCCCTTCGGTTAATTCTTTGAGCGCCGCCCTTACCTTGGCTTCATCCACTTCGGGCCTCTTGCCTCGTCTGCGTAAGGCGAGGATGGCCTGACGGATCGACTTGCGGACCACTCCGCGCGGGGCGCGGGCGGTGGCCTCGGCGTCGATTCCCTGCCGGCGCAATTTCTCGGCGAAGGCTTCCCGCCAGATTTGTGGCTGTCCTTTTTTAACATGAAGCCGGGTGCCGTCATACCCAAGATTTTTAATCGTTAGGTGAACGTGGGGATGATCTACGTCTTTGTGAAGGACGAAGAGATATTGATAGTTGTGGGCGAAGGTGTCTTTAGCGAATTCTCGCGCGGCGGCGCGGACGGCTTCGGGGTCGGTCATGGCGGGCATAGAAAGGACGATGTTGGTGCTGTCGCGGGTGTTGCTTTTGCGTTTGCCGCTGTCCTGGGTCCATTCCTGGGCGACTTCGGCAACGTCTTCACGGCCTGAGATAAGGGTGCCGCGCTCGTCTTCGGCGTCGAGCTTGCCCTTGCGGGTGATGTACTCCAGGTGGGATTTTAGGTGCCCTCCCCCTTTGGCGTTGCCGGTTATCTTTACCATGACCTCGGGGGACCGGCGCACCAGCCGCGCAACCCGGGCGCGGGTAAAGTTTAAATCCTTCGGCTTGGATCGGCTGGTTTTCGGCTTCCCCTCTAACAGCCCCTCGGCCTGGGCGTAGGCGGTTTCACTCATCGGCGACACTCCAGCGGTTCAAGCTCTGGTCGATCAGGCTGGAGACTTTGCGGCGGTGGTCCGTGAGTTGATCCGCCAGGTCTTTGATTTCGGCCCGCTTCATCCTCTCCCCTTCCCTGAAATCCACGTTGATTGCTCGGGCTATCTGATTCAGGTTGCGGCCGATGGCGGCCAGCTCCCGGTTGGATTCGCGCAAGGCTTCTATTTCTTCGTTGGTGAAGGTTGGCTTGCGCGAAAGGACCGCCCGGACCAGACCGACAAGCCAAGCGGTGTGTCGGGTGAATCCATCGGCACGGCTGCGCTTGGTTATCGCCCAAAATTCGTCTTCGGTGAAGCTGAGGGTGGTGCGGTTGCCACGCTCGATCTCTTTCGGCGGCGGCACTTGTGCTTGGTCGCCTAAAACGCGGTGGATCATTTGCCGCAACATTTCGGCCTCGGTCATGCCCCGGCTCTTGGCGAAATGGCGGAAGGCGGCTTTTTCATTTTGGGGGAGTTCGGTCTTGGTGACGGCCATTTTAGGTGCCTTGAAAATTTCGTACGTACGAAATTTTAGCCTGGTGGCGTTCGGGGTGGATGATACGAAAAAGGTAAACGTCCTTTTTTATGCTGTCAAGCGAATCCTGCACTAATCCACCCCCTACCCTAAAATTTCGTACGTACGAAATTTTAGGGTGCCGCCGGGCAAAAACCGCCCGGCGGCCGGGGTTGGTCGTGCTGTGCTGCTGACTTGTATGGGGGATGCTCTGATTTGGTTTTTGACGGCTGCAAATTCCATTTGCAGCCGTCCCGACTGTCCACAGGGAAACGAGCCGCTTTTGCTATCCACAGGCCCTTCCGGGGGGCCCTGCGCGCCACTTTGGCGCGGCCCCCCTCCAACGGGATCGATGAACCCGATCCCTGGGCCTATGGATAGCGCGGCTCTTTCCTTCCCTATGGACAGTCGGGAGCCGCCGGCGCTGCCAGCGGCTAAGAATCAAAAGCTTGGAAAAAATCGAAGAGGTGCGGCAATTAGCGGATTTGGCGGGGAGGGGTTTGTTGCTGTTTCTGCTCAGGCGGGGCCGTGGTCTTTTTCGTCGCGGGGATTGAGAACCTTCAAAACTTCCTCGCGGCCGTCGGAATAGGTCTTAACAATCTTGTTTCCCCTTAACCCGGTCGTGGGAAGACCCATGGCCTTGGACTTTTCAACGGCAGCCCGTCCGGCCGCCGCAAATAAAGTGGCCCGCTCTTCCATCGTCAAATCGACTACCCGGCGCTTTTTCATGCTGTGCCTCCAAAATCCGGCGTTTCAGGGAAAATGCTTGTTGAAAGTCTAGTAGAAATGCCCGCTTCTAGCAAGAAAACCGACTTGGCCGTTATTGTCCTTGATCCTTCTTGAGCCTGGCGCCACCGGCAATCGCGTTGAACCGTGCCAGTAAGTCCAGCCGTAAAAACTCCAGGTGAAGATTGCCGTTTTTGCAGGCCCGGAACTTGAAATAATCGGTCTGGCCGGTGCCGTCCTTGCTTTCTTCAATCGCTTGATAGAGCGGGCCATAATGGCTTTTGACAACCCCCTTGCCGTCGAGCAAATGGAAAACATTGTCGATGGCGTTGAGATAGCAGTCTCGATTATAGAGGACACGGAAGGCGCGTCCGCACCAACCGGCTTCAACGATCCAGGTTAAGACAACCCGCTTGCCTATCTCGAACTCGGAATTTGTCTTGTACCTGGAATGCCGAGGCCGGAGATAATCGAAAACCTCTAAAACCGCTTCCTCCATGTAATTTGGCAGGTTCCCGGCGGTCGCCTCCAACATTTCAATGATGGCGCTCTCGCTGATTTCCGGCAGCCCCTCCCCTGTCTGCAACTGTCGATCAAGTTTGTTTCGTCGCTCCACGGAAAGAAGTTGTTTGATTCCCATGCGGTTAATGATGACCTGCCATGCGTTTATTTTCATCTTCTGCAAGGCATAGTCGGCCCCTTCCGTACCGACGCGGTTGCTGTCGCGGGGGTTTGGATCGAAGTACCAGCCCGAATCAAGAAAGGCATCCCCCAGGCGCTTTTTGGCTTGCTCAAGAAGCCGGTAAGCCTCCCGGATTTCCGTTTCGGCCTGGAGGTAAACCCCGGCCAGCATGGTTGCAGTCTTGCGTTCGACAAGGTCGGTGCTCATGGGAATCATGGTGGTGGTGCTCCTCTCCGAAAACTAGATTTCGTTATCCCGGCAGAAGGTAAAAAGGGCATGGCCTACAGCGTCCGCACAGGACATGATTTTCTTTTCTCCGTCCAGGGCTGGGGGCCGATGACAGGAAATGCCGAGTAAACCCTTGGCAAGATCAACCGGATCGGTCCCGCTGCGTAGGGCAATGGATGCCGTGGCGGTCATGGCGGAAACAACCGCCGCGCCGCAACCGCCGGACTTGCCGAGGCGGGCGAAAATCTCGAAAGGTATTCCGTCCCGCTCCGTGATCGTGATGTAAACGCGACCGCAAGGGCAGGCGATTTCAAGGGTGGTGCTTTCGAGTTTTTGGGGCCTGGCTTTCTTCGGCGTCATGGCCGCCTCCCGTGTTCAAGTTGGTTATATAATAACATATTATATAATAGAATCAAGCAAAAAAGAAAATTTTTATTTACATTTCAGCTACTTACACGGCACGTCCTTTGCGAATCTCTCTTTCAACCGCCCGCCTTTGACCTGCCGCGCCGCCGGGCGCGGCGAACGTGCCGCTTGTTGATCCGAATACCACCCGCGACTGTCCGCCCGCTGCTCGATCCGCTCGGGGTTGGCGCTGAAGGGGCGGTTTTGTCGCCACTTGAGCGCCGCCTTTTGGCCGCCGGCCGGAGTCGAGGCTTCTCTTCGCCTCGGGGCGGCGGCCCGGTCCTGCCGTCCCTCGATGGGCGGCGGGACCGCTCGCGCTGTAAGAACTCTCCCAGGGGAAAATTTCGTACGTACGAAATTTTCCCCTGGCCCGGGCCGGAGCAAGAAGCAATCAGCCCGGGGGATTCTCTGAGCTCTTTTCTGGGACCGACCCAACCACTATCGGCGCCAGCCATTTATATTGAAACCGCCGCTCCCCGTCCCTTGGCCCGCTCCAGAAACCATGCCAGTGTGCCCGGCGAAGGTGAGGGCGCGGCCCCTTGCGCTCTGCATCGCCCCGGGCCAGAGTCGCCCGCAAGGTCTGCCCGATTTCGATCCCAACCGGCCAAATTCGAGGGCGGGCCGCTGGAAATAACCGCCAGCCTCCCTTGACCCGGGTTGGCTTGGGGTGTTGAGGCTTTGGCTCTCCCCGTTCGCCAATCTCCGGCTCATCACTGCACAGATATAGAAGCAGGGACAACAGCGGCGTCAACCAGCGGGCAAGGCCTTGTTCGGCGTCGATCGACGGCACCTTTGCCGGAGCTCCCGCCGCCGTTGCCTGGAGCAAAGTTTCGACCAAAGCCTTATGTACCGCCTCGGCCAAGGGCCATGGGCCGATATGGAGCGGGAAAGGGCGCAGGCCACCGGAATAATCAAGTAATAAGCGAAGCTCTATCCGGTTGTTGTTGGCGTCGCTTTCCATGTGGGCGAAAAACCCGTGCAGGACTTCCCCCTGCTCAAATTCATAGCCCGGAGTTTCGATGTAAACGCACCACTCCGGAAGTCTGAGCAAAACATCAGCGGGAACGTCCCCGGTCAACTCGGTTTTTGTCAAAGCTGCAAACAGGTCCGGATCAAAACGGTAGATTCCCTGGGAATAGCGCCACGTTCCCAAGGCCGCCAGGCTGCCCACGTCCGGGATTGCCTCGGGAGGCAAACGATCCGCACCGAAACGCTCTGAAACAATCGCATACCACCCCGAAACCGGTAAAAAACACCAGTCCGGCCAATCCGGCAACGCCTTACCTCGCTGCTCACGGAAGTCTTCAACCAACTTCCAGGCGCGGGGATATAAACGGCCGGCGGCATTTAAATGGGTCACAGGGCGGGGGGTATTTCCGTGCTTGCTTGGTCCAGTCTGCAATTTTTATCTCCTCACGCCCCGAGTATACGGCAAGATTTCAATCAATCCTCGATGCCGTAATTCTGTTCCGCCATCGCCCGTTGAAAATCCCGACGAAATTTGACGTTGGGATCAGTCGAATAGTTTCCGCAATCACCATGACACCAGCTTTCGCAAGAAAAGCAAAATCCCGAGGCGATTTTCTTTTGAAGATCCTCTTCCTCGGCCTTTCGCGCGGCGGCCAGGCGTTCCGGCCTGGTTCGCCACTTTTCGCGGGCGACCACGATTTTAACCAGAAGCTCATCATCCGTCTGGTTCGGGGTGTCCACGTCATGCCCGCCGGTCAGTTCCTCGCGGCACTCGGCAAGGATTTCCGAATCCGGGCGGGTGATGTCTCCGGTCCACTCACACGGGGAGTAATCACCCCATCCCCGCGACGACAAGTAAATGCTGACGATCTTCTCCTTCTCCTCGGCGGCGACCGCTGCTTTTCTGTCCGCGTCGAGCTTTTCCGGTCTGGTGCCCCATTCCTCGGAAGTGCCTACCCATAGCCCGTTTTCGTTCTCGCCAAGCCGGGTAAACGCTTTTGCCGGGATGTCTCCAAACTTTTGGGCCTTGACTGCCGCCGAAGCCGTTTTAGCCTCGGCGGGGTCGGTAATTCCAAGGAGCGGAACCCCGTTGTACCACAGCGTCCCGTCATCTTCTTGCTCAACCCAGGGCAAGCGGATTTTAACCTCACCGTCCCGCACCGCTACAATATTTTTGATTTTAATCATGGGTGCCCCCTTCGGTGTCGGCGTCAATGTCGAAATCCCACGCCCCGATTTCGACGTGCTGACCAAATTCGGGGGCATAGATGATGTCTTGATATTGCGTTTTCCCGAGGATTTCCAAGGCCATTTTGCGATAACGGCAGGCCTCGGCCCGCAACCGCTGACCCTTTAGATGTTCGGACACGCGGGAAGCGTAGGCACTAACGGCTTTACCTTCCGCGTACCACATCAAGGCGCTTACGATCTCCGGGGTGAATTTTATGTTAATGGGGTTTTCGTGGCGATTGGCCAGGGAGTCCGCGACTTGTTTGATCGTCATTTTCATGATCCAACCTCTCAAGTGGAGAATATAACAAACAAAGGCACCTAAAGGGAGGATTAGAAAAACCGCCTCCCGTGTTCAAGTTGATTATATAATAACATATTATATAATAGAATCAAGCGAAAAAGAAAATTTTTGTTTATATTTCAGATACTTAAACGGCACACCCTTTGCGAATCTCTCTTTCAACAGCCCGCCTTTGACCTGCCGCGCCCGGTGCGCGGCGAACGTGCCGCTTGTTGATCCGAATACCACCCGCGACTGTCCGTCCGCTGCTCGATCCGCTCGGGGTTGGCGCTGAAGGGGCGGTTTTGTCGCCACTTGAGCGCCGCCTTTGGCCGCCGGCCGGAGTCGAGGTTTCTCTTCGCCTCGGGGCGGCGGCCCGGTCCTGCCGTCCCTCGATGGGCGGCGGGACCGCTCGGCCCCCGGGCCGTCCACAGGGAAGGAAAGAGCCGCGCTATCCATAGGCCCAGGGATCGGGTTCATCGATCCCGTTGGAGGGGGGCCGCGCCAAAGTGGCGCGCAAGGCCCCCCGGAAGGGCCTGTGGATAGCAAAAGCGGCTCGTTTCCCTGTGGACGGGGTGGGCTAGGGTAGGGGGCCGAGCCGCTATTGTCACCACTGAGCGAAGCGACAGCCAAACATAGGATATTGGGCTACGATTTAAGGACTAACAGGAAAGGAAAGATAGCGGGGATGGTCATAGCATTCTCGCTCTATGGGCGGAATCTTTTCAATAGGATAAATCCCACGATGCCGCTCATAAGAAGAATAAGGGTGGAAGGCTCCGGCACAGGGGTAGCTAAATAAATATCTTCGCCCATAGACCAAGCTATTTGCCCTCTATTGTTTAATGACGGAGAAAAAGCCAGGTAAGGAAATTCTGACGTTAAATTGAATCCATCAAGAAATATATCATAATTCGCGCCGTCGAATCCGGACCATGCCACTTGACCAAGATCGTTCAAGCCCATCACTGCAGCATGACCTCCGGCTTGTGGCGTCAAATTTACCCCATCAAGATAAACATCATTTTCATTTTGGACTCCAGATGACTGTGTCCAGGCAATTTGTCCAGAATTATTTATAAAAACCGCACCAAGTTCGAACGGAGTAGAAAATTGAGACACACCGTTTAGATACAGCGTATAGGAATTATTATAATAGTGTGTCCAGGCAACATCACCATTATCGTTCAATGATAAAAACCTAGCCGCCCCTGGAAGATCTTGTGTTAAATTGAATCCCTCAAAGAAAACATCCCAATCAACGCCTGTCCATTGCATCCAAGCAAGCTGGCCTTGATTGTTTAACTGAGGCCTTCCAGCGTGATAGTAATTTCCTCCGGCAACGATATCATGTTCAAAAATTACTTGTTCTGTCCCGGATAGCGGAGAATTTGCCGAAAACGATCTTTGCCAAGCTACATTGCCAGAGTCATTGAGCGAAGGACTTCCATTAAATTCATTATAAGTTTCCGGCGTTATATTGACGCCATCAACATAAACATCAATGTTGTTGCCATCTGTAAATGTTGCCCAGGCAACACTTCCATAATTGTTAAGGGAAGGGGATCGGGAATCACCTGCAAGCGCAGCGGTCAGATTTTCTATTTTAAATTCATATGAAAATGACGACTGGACCCCAAAAAAGATCAAAAAAACAAGGGCGGCAATAGCGCAAATTGGCTTTTTCATTATCCCCTCATAGCTGGCACAGGTCGTTTAATCACATCGGAACTATATCAACAATGACCCCCATGCGTCCAATACAAGGACTCTTCCAGGGGGGAAAATTTCGTACGTACGAAATTCCCGCCGTCCTGGGGTTCAGGGCCGGCGGGAATTTTTGTCAGGAATAGGGGTTGATCGCTTCCCGGCACAGGGTTAGAACAAGCTCCCGGTCGGTTCTGGCCCGGATAGCCTGGCGGGCCTGGTTGACTAAAAGCTCGTCTTCGTCTGTCAGGACGATTTGCATAACCCGTCTTTTGGCTGGTTTTTTCATTTGGCCCTCCTGGTCCGCAATTCAATTCAATGGTGTTGGCTGAACTTCTCCGCAAGTTTCCGCAGTCGCTCGGCTGCTGCTTCGCGGAACTCCGAATTATCGACTTCCTTTAGGTAGGACTCCAGGGGCGCAAGGAAGCGCTCAAGCTGTTCCAAAAGGGCCGCTTCCAGCTCCTCGGGGGTTTGCACCGGGGTTAGGGTCTGAACCACTTCAACAACCGTTTTCACCGGTTCGGCTGTGGGCTCCGGCGGGGCCGCTGCGGGCTTTTGGGCTTCCGGCACGGCGGCCGGCGGGGTGATGATCGGCGGCGGTTCGGGCTTCTTGAGGCCCGCCACGAAAACGCGGACCTCGGCGGCGGTGATTTCACGCTCACCGGTACAGAACCCGGCGACCGGGCCGGGAAAGTCCTTGTAGGCCCGATGGAGCATAGCCAGGGCTTGAATGGTGCGGCAACGGCCCGAATCGTAAAGATCGCGGATGAAGTCGGGGAAATCGAAGAAAAGGGCATGATCGCTGATATAGCTGGCGGACTTGCCGAGGGTCTGGGCAATGTCGCCTTTTTTGTCGCCCGCGGTTATCCGGCGCTCGATGAAGTGGGCGATTTCCAGGGGGGTCAGGTTCTCCCGCTGGATGTTTTCAATCATCTGGTCATAGTGGTTGTGGTCGTCGTCGATGAAGGCGGGGATCTCGATCAATCCCGCCAGGCGGCTGGCGAGTACGCGCCGCTCCCCGTGGTTGATGATATAGAATCCGTCTTCGTTTTTCGGCTTAACGGAAATTGGGCTTTTGACCCCCCGCGCCTTGATCGACGCGGCCAGTTCGGCCAGCGTCCCTTTATCAAACTCCTGCCGGGGCTGGTGCTCGTCCCGCTGGATTTGGGTGAGGGGAATCATCAGGGGCTTGCCGCTGGCGGCGGCTTCCATGTCTATTCCGTCCAGAAAACCTGCTGCGTTGAACTGGTCCAGGCCGGACAAATCGATGCCTTTACTCATGGCTTAGTCACTCCAATTTTCTCGAAAATGTAATCGAAGGCTTCTTTGAATTCCTTCCCGGCTTCCGCCGCCGAGGTCTTTTTCATCTTCCAAACCGGAATTCCCATTTCCAGGGCCTCGGGGATGGAAGAGCGGAACCCGATACGGGCCGGAATCAACAGATTGGAGTAGTCCTTGACCAGGTTGGCGAAAGTCGCTTTCTGGCGCTCGGACCGGGAATTAAAGCGGTTGGGGAGCATCCCCAAAAAGTTGAGCTTAGGATTGAATTTCTGTTTCACCCCGAAAATCGTTTGCAGCATCATCTTGATCCCGTCAAGGCTGTACTCTTCCAGCTCAATCGGGGATAGCACATGATCGGCCACCACAAGGGCGGCGGTCATGCGCAAGCCGAGGCTGGGCGGGGTGTCGATGATGCAGAAATCATAGTCCTGCCCCTGGGCGAGAACCTGGTTGCGGAAGTGGTTTATCACCTGGGGGTTGGCCCGCTCCAGGTCCGCCATTTTGGCATCGGCGGAAACCAGGGTAATCGACTCCTGCCGCTCGATCCGTACCGTCGCGTCAGAAAAAAGCTCACTGGCGACCACGTTGCACCGATGGGGGGCCAGGGTCTTGCTGGCGTTGCCCTGGGGGTCGATGTCGACAAACAACACCGACTTTCCCGCCTCGGCCAGGGCGAGGGCGAGGTGTATGCTGACGGTAGTTTTGCCCGTCCCGCCTTTCTGGTTGGAAACTGTGATTATCATTATTGCAATCTCCCTTGATCGGCCAGAAACCCCCGGATGATGGCCTGAACCATGCGGGCGAAAACTCCGTCCGTGGTTTGGTCGGCTTGGCCCTGGATTTCCTCGATGACGTAATCGCTCAGAGTCACCGGCTTGTTTTTCGCCGGCCCTTCGCTCTTGCGGGTCCAGCACAGGGGATAATTGGCGGGGTCGGCGAGGTACAGCCGCAAGACCATTTCCAGCATGTGGGAGAAATCCCCCTCCATGTGTTCATCCGCCGCCGCCTGGAAGCGTTCGCGCAAGACTTGCGACAGGGAAACCGGCTTGTAACGAGTGGAATCCCGCGCCCCTTCGCCCAACTGCTGCTTGATTTCCATAGCCTTATCCATATCAATTCCCATGCTTCGCGCTCCTTGGCTCGAAAGTTATATAATAGTTTAGCTTATAACTTTCTATAATATAACAAGCCAAGAAGCAATGAATTTTCTTCCCCCTGGGGAGGCTTGCCCTCCCCAGGGGGCCGCGTCTAAAGCCCCTGCTGCTCTTTGATGTTCTGCATCCATTGACCGGCGAAAAGGGTATGATCCCGCTGCATGGCCGGGATGAACTTTTCCGGGTTGCCGTCCTCGCCGAAGATCACCGATTCCTGATAGAGGCCCAAACCGTCCTGCTGGTAGCTCAGGGGGTAATAGCTGCCGTCGTCCCGGCGAAGAAAGGTCATTTCCGGGTCGCGCATGAGGTCGCCGTTTTGCTCATAGTAATGGGCCACGGAAAAGACCGGTCCCAAGTCCGTATCGTTGATGTATTCGACGCAAACCGCCATGAAAGCGGGGGAATTCTCCCAGCGGCGATGGTCGCCGAGGGTGTTCAGGTCTTGGGTCAGGTGGTTCAGGATCGCGGCGGCTTTCTGGTTGATGGCTTTCATGTTGTCCTCCCGTGGTTTGTTATTATATAACTGTTTAGCATATAATAAAAGGCTACGCAGCTTTTTCGGCTTCGCTGCCCTGGGCTTGCTCCTGGTGGTCGATGCCCTGGATCAGATCGGCGGCCTTTTGTGCAGTAGCGGCGGCGTGGATCGCCCATTTCGGATTTTTCCGCAGGGACTTTGACCAGCCTTGAATGTACGCGGCGGAATTCTCCAAAATGCCTTGCTCGATGCCGGCGGCTCCGCAGAGAAACGCGGCGGCGAATTCGGCAACCAGTTCTTCCTTGCTGTAATCGTGGGAGCCGTAATAACTCGACTCGGTAATCTCTTTGCGGTTCAGGCGCTTGGCATGGCCGGTGCTGTGGGCAAGCTCGTGGAAGAGGGAGGAATAATACTTTTCCGCCGACTTGAATTGCTCCGGCTCGGGCAGGTCGACCTTGTCGAAAGCGGGGTAATAACAAGCCCGGTCGCTGTTGTTGCGATGGCGGATTTCCGGGGGATTCTTCATGCTCTCGACGATGGCCTGAGCCTGGGCAATCGGGTTAAAAACGATCTTCTCCAGGTCGTCGGGGCAAGTGGGGATTTTGGCGGGATCGATGTTCTCGCATTGCTCGACGTTGAAAACCGTGTAATAGCGCAAGATCGGGAAAGCCTCGGTACGCTCTTCGCCGCTCTCGTCCTTGGTGCGCTTCGGCTCGATCTTCCAGAAGATCACCGGCAAACCCTTTTCCCCCGCCTTGACATTCCCCCCCAGGTCGCCCGCTTGCTTATAGGTCAACCAGAACGGCGATGAAAAACCGCAGCAGGACAAAAGGAAAACATTGATCCCGGAATAGGGGCGCTTGCTCACCAGATTTTTCGGCCAATCGAATTCAACATTGCCGGTCCGGTTCCAGGGGCGCTGCCAAGGTACGGTGCCCTCGTCAAGAAGGTTCAAAATGCGCTCGGTAATGATTTCGTAAACCGTCTTTTTCATCTCTGCCTCCCGTGTTCAAGTTGGTTATATAATAACATATTATATAATAAAATCAAGCAGAAAAAGAAAATTTTTATTTACATTTCAGCTACTTAGACGGCACACCCTTTGCGAATCTCTCTTTCCACAGCCCGCCTTTGACCTGCCGCGCCGCCGGGCGCGGCGAACGTGCCGCCCGTTGATTCGAATACCACGCGCGACTGTCCGCCCGGTTCTTGATCCGCTCGGGGTTGGCGCTGAAGGGGCGGTTTTGTCGCCACTTGAGCGCCGCCTTTTGGCCGGTTTCCGGCCCTGGCTCGTCCAGGGCGGGGAGAGGCCGCCCCGGATCGGCAACGGGGCGGGAGTATCCCGTCCGGTTGCCTAAGTGTTGAGCTGGAGGGCGGGGCCTGGACGCTTGCGGGCGGGGCCGGGGTTCCAGTGCCTTTGCGGGGGCATCCCCCGCTGAGAGGGTCGCGGAAATCGGGCGGGGTCTGTGCCCGGATGGAGCCAAGGGATACTTGCCCCACTGGAAGCGGCCTTGAAGCCTGAAAAGCTGGGCAACTTTTAGGCAAAAAGCCATTTCCCCCCAAAAGTCCGGGGCTAACCGATAAAGAATCAGTAAAAAAAGGCGGTTATGAACAAGCTCCGTGGATAAAAAACGACGGGAAACCCCTTGACATTCTATAAAATACCGGTATCATACCGGTATTAGGTATTTAAAAGGTATCTTTGGAAGGAGACCGCCGATGGCCCGCCCCGAAACTCCCTACGAAATCGTCGCCGAAATTTGCCGCAAGCTGGATCAACAGGGGAAAGACCCCTCCTATGGCCTGGTTGCCGCCGAACTCCCCGGCAATCCCTCGAAAGGGACCATCCTGAAGCATATCCGGGCCTACAAGGACCGCCGGGACCTGGCTGCTACTGTTGACTCGGGCTTGTCGGATTCCTTCATGCAGGCCGCCAAGGCTGAAATCGCCGGCCACCTGACCCGAACCACGGAAGCCCTGGAAAAGAAGGTGCAGGAAGCCAATCAGGCCGCCGATGAAGCCTTGGCCGAACTCGATAAATCCGAAACCCGGGTTGAGGCCCTGGAAGAAGAATTGAAGACCGAAAAGAAGGACGGGGAGAACTACCGGCAGGAAGCCGAGAAGAAGGAAGCCGTCGCCCTGCAGAAGATCCAGGATCTCGAAAAACGCATTCAGGAACTTGAACAGGAACGGGATCAGCTTATCAAAGCTGGGGAAGCCTCCCGCACCGAAGCCGCCAAGGCACAGATGCAAGTCGAGCGGGCCGATAGGGCCGCCGCCTTGGCCGAGGAGAAGATGAAGGTGCTGGAGGAAAAACTAGCCGCGGCCCTGGCCGGCAATACCGACCTGGAAAAACGCCTGGCCGTCACCGAAGCCAAGCGGGAAGCCCTGGAAGCGACGGAAAGAACCCGGACCACGGAAGCCAAGGAGAGAATCGAAGAGCTCAAGCAAGAACTGAGCGGAATCAAGATCGCCCTGGAGGAAGAGCGGAAGGGGAGAGTTGAGGCGGAAAAACAGTTGGCCGGGAAGAAAGCGGAGCCAGAAAAGGCCGGCAAGCAAAAATAAATCCGCGCCAGAAAATACATACCCGAGTTAAGCGCACAGGAGGAACATCGAGGGAAGATTGACAGGCTACCTGTAGCGGCTCGCACTTAGGCAAAGCAGAACTCCATTGCAGAACAACTTTTAAGAAAGGCCCAGCCTGATAAACAGGTTGGGCCGTTGTGTGTTTTGGAGGTGGTGACAAATAGGATGCCCCCATTCATCCCACGTCAAAGCTTACGATTTTTGAACTCCGAGACAGCGAAGTCCGGGTCATTTTGTGGAGCGCAAGCTACTTCTCCTGGAAACTCGCTCCAGGCGATCTTTAAAATACCTATCAAAAACTTCCAAATCCTTCTTTTGTTCCGGCTCAAATTTGTAGTGGGCCATTCGCCCAACGATTCCACAAATCCAGTCAGCGCACTGCAGGTTTTGGTAAAGATGGCTCTCGGCCTGGATAGGAGGCTCAATAAGCGTTTTGCGAGGTTCTTCTCCAAACATGGAAAGTGCGGCTGTTTCGACGATTTCAGTCCTCATCACATTTTTCTCTTGCTGATCTAGCATCAAGAGAAACTGGTCATTTTTAGCTTCACATTCCTGATCCAAGCGTTTGATCGCTTCCCTTAAGGCTGCGTAATAGATGTTTTTGGAATCATGCCGAACTAAGTCTCTTCGCTTTTCAAAGCCGACGTAAAATACAAAGCCACCCGCCTTGGTGATTCTGTTAAGCAAGCGAAAGGTTGCTTTTCTCAGCTCAGGATATTTCTGCACATTCTGCAGCGTGTAAAGGGCAGCGCCCTTTTTCTCCCATTTTGCAGGATGCTTCCCGCTTTTTTTCAGCTCGAATTCTAGGAGACGATTTTTTAACTGAAAAAAATATGTTGCAAAGCATCTGACTTGGCCATGCGGCAAGACAATTCCGCCTAGGCCAAAAACAGGGTGTGTTTTGTGGCTTGGGTGATCGTGTGAGACATAGGGGCCGATGTGGCCAAACTCATCAAGGTAGGCAATGTAGAGCATTTCCCCTCCCAAAAACACGAAAGCTCGGCTAATATAAGCCGAGCCTCGGAAATGAAGCGACCGGTTTCCCGCATCGCGTTCAAGTTGACTATACCCATACCTGACTTTTTTGGCAACAATTTTTTAGCGGTTCAACACAGCCAGCCCGACCAGACCTGCCGATGAAGGTTTTGCCGGTCCCCTGTGTCTTAAATATCTGGAATTATAGTTGCAGATAAAGTGAGCCGAAAAGTGCGAGCCGCTACACCTATTACAGCCGTCATCCGACTCGATTCCCCTAAAAATCAAGCGGCCTCGTCAGCAAACCAGCCTTTGGGGCTGTGACTGATCGCCACCCGCCGCTGCGCATGCGGTTGCGGGGACAGCGAGAGATTCGCCATCTCTTCAAAGTAGTTTTCAATCCGGCGGTTGTGGGCCACAAGACTGCGAAGCAGCAGCTCATTGGCTTCGCCCATAGGGGAAGGCTTATGCTCAGATTCCCAATGGCTTACCTGGCTGGGGCGAACGTGCATATTTCTGGCGAAGTCCGCCTTTGACCAGCCAAGGGACTTGCGAAGAAAGGTAATCTCGAACGGCTCCAGGCGCCCGGACTTCTTAATGACAATAGTAGCCAGCAGGCGATGCAGTTGTTCCATTTTGGGGATATTGACCAGCGTGTTTCCGCACGACGGGCAACGTTCCACTAGGATATCGCAAAGGGTCACATAGGGGAGACCGGATTCCGTGTAACGGATGTTCTCGCGGCTCTCAACCAGTTCGGCTTGCCGGCAATCAGGGCACGTCATTTTAACCTCCAGGCCGTAACGATAAAAATCCTGCTTTCACTCCAGATTTCCACCACCACGACGATTTTGTTCGAGTGAATCTTGTAGCGCCAGGCCCCGTTTTCCCATTCGGGATGCTCCGAGATTGTCCCAGCCCGCAGCACATTCCCAATATCCACCTTGGTCAGACCATGTTTTACCAGCCGTTCCTCCGAATGGGGCTTGGAATAGGTGACTGTTCCCTCGGCAAAAATCCGCTTAATCAAGCGCTTGGCTTCCGCAGGGGAATAGTCTGGAGGAGTCGGTGTCATGGTGGCAGGATAGCAAGAGGAAGGTTGTTACACAAGCACAAATATTGCGCTAAGCACAATATTTGTGCTCAATATATTAGGGTTTCAGTCTTGTCACGGGTAAATTCTCCCTGGAAAGAGAGTGGCGGTAAAAAATATATTTGGAGGTGAAAGAGAAAAAAAGTAATCTAAGACCCTAGGAAATATTTTCTGAATATGGTCATTTTGTGGAGGGCTTGATAGTTTTGGATTATTCAATTCAGCAATTAAATAATATTTGGCGGGATAGAGCCAACCACTCAAGTCTACTAATTTTCTTTGTTATTCTCAATTCAACATTTACCCCTGCTGTTCTGTGGTTAAATAATACACTTTCCAACCTTAAATATTTAAATATTTCTGAACAATCCCAACTTATAAATATAACTACTACCCTAGTTATTCTACTTACCAATGTTATCTTAATATTTTTTTGGATATATTGGCGTAGTCTTCCAAAATTCCAGCCAAATGAAATTGGAATTCTTTTCGCTCCTCACTATGATTCAGAATGTGCTGACCTAGTTCAATTAATTTTTAAGCGCTTCATTTACGAATTGGAGGATCGATTACCAGAAAACAATATTAGACCTATATTTCTGCCACAAAATCACAAAGTAAAAAATGATAAAGAAGCCATCGATCTTCTGGAAAAAACTGAAGCACGTCTAGTGGTTTTTGGAATATTTGAACAGGGAAATATTAAAGGTGAAAAAATTAGTGGGTTCAAAAAAGTTTCTTTTATCGTAAAACACAGAGGATTAAAAAAAGGTGAAGAAAAACCTGTCATGGAAGACATTGCAACAGCTTTAGCATTCCGAGATTTTATTATAAAAGAATCTGACAATTTCATCGAAAAAGACATTGTTGTTAACAACTTAACAGAAGTCGCTCTTTTCTTTGTAGCTCTTGGTTTAACTTTAGATTCCTATATTGATACTTCTATTGAAATCCTTGAAGAGCTTCTTTTAAGTGTAGAAAAAAAATATAAGAAACCATGCTCTAATCAACAAAAGTATTTTATTAAATCAATAAAAAGATGTTATTCTGTTGCACTTAATTCGAAATATTTAGAATTTTCCCGTTCAACAATAATGGAAAATGTTACAGATCATAATTATGACAATGAATTTAGGAAAGGCGAAAAATTATTAAAAAAACTTTTTGATATTAATCCACAGAAAAGCGAATATCCACTACGCCAAGCGATTTATGATTTCCATTTTGGAAACATAGATCAGGCATTCAAAAACATAAGCAAAGCTAAAAGAATGGTTAACGGAAAGGACGCTTCGCCATACTTTTCTTTTGCTTTTTTATGTTTATGGAAAGAACAATATAAAAGGGCTATTAGCGAATATAAAAAAGCATTCAATGCGGAAAGACAATCTATTTATGTTTACATAGATGTTTTATATTTTATTCAATGTTTCCAAAAAAAACATCCTTCAAGACCAGAGTTTATATTTGCTTTAGGTTTTATGAATTATAATTTTTTCGATGAGAAGCAAGGCATTCAAGATTATAATGATTTTATTTATCAAGCAGAAACAATTCCTAAATTATCCCCTCTAGTAGATTATGCAAAGGAGCAACTATCCCTTATAGGGGAGTTTTGAAAAATCAAATTAATTTTTCCGGGATAGATAGAATATATATTCAGTATTAAACGACCTTCTCTATATAAGAGTGCCAAAAGTAGAGATTTTGGCAGTTCAGAAAAAGAGGTTGTAAATGTCGTTTTCAGAAGACAGCTGCACCACCTGACTGGGTGTTGCTCCCGTTGTGCAGGCGGCTCCTGACACCGCAATATCAGAAGTCATCTCCACCAATCTCGACTATACTCAATACTCGTGTGCACC
>Ga0265295_1004688_pt1 | contig 18159 bp, 16 predicted proteins | sample Munlansysbiofilm_FD_192503 | JGI IMG/M metagenome (GOLD analysis project Ga0265295, IMG submission 192503) | Leachate microbial communities from a municipal landfill in Southern Ontario, Canada - Methane capture system biofilm | ecosystem: Engineered > Solid waste > Landfill > Unclassified ...
TGAATTTGACAAAAGCGCCGAGGTTTTGAACGACGCCGTCCACGACGCCGATATAGAGTTTTCCGGTCGCCAAGTCGTTGTAATCACAGGAATTATCCAATTTGTGAACGCACCCGGAAGAAAGACATGCGTTGCAGATTTCTTCGCCGTTGTTGTTCAGATAAGGAATTTGTTTTCCGCAGCGGATGCAGGAATATATTTCCCCTTTGCCGCGGCATTCTTCGCATTTTTCTTTTTTCTCGTAAATGCCGGTTCCGCCACAGGTGTCACAGACACCGCTCACGAAAGCGTCGAGATTTTTTTCAGAAAGTTCCATTAGATTAATGGATTTAGGTTTTTCTGATCCGACAATGCCGCTGCATTTCGGACACGGGCCGGTTTCTGAAATATTGAAACCCTGACCGTAACAATTGGGACATTTTTCACTCATAATTTCTCACTTGGAAGTAAAAAACGAATTTTAGAATATAAACTATTGCAAAGGAACGAAATGAAACAGAAGAAACGAACGGAATAACAAAAGAAATGAATAGATGAAAGGAATTGAATTTCTAATGATTGAAAACGCACGTGCCGACCAAATAGATGAAATTGCCGAGATTTGGCTGACATCCAACATTTACGGGCAGAATTTTATTCCGGCAGAATATTGGAACAAACATTTTGAACCTGTCAAAGAAATGCTGCCTGCCGCAGAAATTTACATTTATTCAGAAAACAGCGAAATATCAGGATTCATCGGCATCACGGATGAGAAATATATTGCCGGTTTATTTGTTTTGCCGGATCGGCAGTCACACGGAATCGGCCGACAGCTGATTGAATATTGTCAAAACCGTTACGATTCTTTGGAATTGAATGTTTATGAAAAAAATGCCAAAGCGATTGAATTTTACAAAAAAAACGGATTTGAAATTGTTTCAAAATCAATTGACAAAGACACTCAAGAATCCGAATATCGAATGGAATGGATTCGAAAATAAAACCAAAAATGAAGGGTCGTTTCTATTAATCTCTGTTGCTATTTCCGACAGCTTACGCTGTTCCCAAGCAGTTGCATTTTTTATTCAATTGCTCTTGTAATATTTGCAAGTAAAATGCTATAATAAAGTTATATAACTGCAAAGGAGATGCGTGGATGGATATTTCAAGTGAAATAAAAATAATACGCCAGAAAGCTTTTATGACACAAGAAGCTTTTGCAAAAGAATTAAATGTTGCATTCTCGACAGTGAACCGCTGGGAGTCCGGTAAAACATACCCTAATATATCTGCCATGAAACAAATTAAAATCTTCTGCGACAATAACAACATTTCCTTTGATAAACTTCAAAATGCATGGCTTAGTAAGACGAAGGAGAAAAAGTGATGGCTATTAGCAAAAAACTTGAAATTATATATCATGACGGACAACCTGATGGTATCCGTTCTGTGCGGCGACATCTTTCTACTGTTACAACCTATGTCATTCCTCGTACAATGCTTTCCGGCGCAAAAAGTATTTCGGGTATAAATCGTCCGGGTATTTATTATCTGATTAACGAAGATGAAAATAATAAAATCGCTCAAATTTATATCGGTCAAACGAGAAACGGTATCAGTAGGCTTGACGACCACAACCGCTCAAAAGATTTCTGGAACAAGGCGATCATGTTTCTTTCGGACAATAAAACCTTTTCTTTAGATATAATAAGCGGGCTTGAAGAATACGCCATTGTAAAAGCACGCGATTCAAAAAGATATAAGATAGAAAACACAATAAACCCTAAATATGAAATTGATGAATATGATCTTGCTTCCATTGAGGAAATTTACGAAGAAATCAAATTTATTATGGCGACTTTAGGATACAAATTAGAAAATGTTGTAGATGATTTGAGTAGCGCTTCCATATTACATACTACACGAAACGGAATTAACGCTTTAGGCGTTTATACCGGAGACAAATTTGATGTTTTAGAAGGCTCCGAAATAAATATGAGCAGGGCTGTCCATCTTCCAAAGTACAATACTCAGCGTGAAGAGCTACTTGCCAATGGCAGTATTGTTCTGGAGAATGGGAAGTACATTCTAAAGGCTACTTTGACATTTAATACTCCAAGTGGAGCAAGTGACTTTGTTTTAGGTGGCTCTACGAACGGTTGGGTTGAATGGAGAAACACTGAAGGAAAAACGTTGGACGAGCTTTATCGAAAATAATAATGTCCCAATTATGGTACAGCATCTTTGCTACAATATAGAGTGGATTAAAGCAATATGGAGGAATGTTTATGAACAAACAACAGCTTGCGTCAAAAATTTGGGAATCAGCAAACAAAATGCGTTCCAAGATTGAAGCAAATGAATATAAAGACTACATACTCGGCTTTATATTTTACAAGTTTCTCTCGGATAAGGAAGTAAAATATCTGAAAGAAAATGACTGGACAGAAGACGATATCAAGAATTATTTGAATGAAAACGATAAGGAAACCGTTGCAAGTATTCAGCGCAATATAGGTTATTTCATTGCTTATGAAGACCTATTTTCAACATGGCTGGATATGGGCAGCGACTTCAACGTTTCCAATGTTCGAGATGCGTTGTCTGCGTTCAACAGGAATATAAATACTTCCCATAAGAAAGTTTTCGATAAAATATTTGATACCTTGCAAACCGGCCTTTCCAAGTTAGGTGACACCTCCGGCAGCCAGACAAAGGCCATCAGCGATCTTATTCACCTGATAAAAGACATTCCTATGGATGGCAAACAAGATTATGATGTGCTCGGCTTCATCTATGAATATCTGATTTCTAATTTTGCTGCGAATGCAGGTAAAAAAGCCGGTGAATTCTATACTCCCCATGAAGTGTCCTTACTAATGTCTGAAATCGTTGCAGAGCATTTGAAAGATAGAACAGAAATCAAAATTTATGACCCGACCTCAGGCTCTGGTTCCCTTCTTATCAATATCGGTAACAGTGTTTCCAAATATATAGGCAGCAGTGATAAAATCAAATACTACGCTCAGGAACTGAAAGAAAACACCTATAACCTAACTCGTATGAATCTTGTCATGCGCGGTATTCTCCCCTCTAATATAGTTACACGCAACGGAGATACGCTGGAGGATGACTGGCCATACTTTGACGAAAGCGATCCCATTGGAACATACGATCCGCTTTATGTAGATGCGGTGGTTTCAAATCCGCCCTACTCACAGCAATGGAACCCATCCGATAAGGAATCAGACCCCCGCTATAAGTCCTACGGTCTTGCACCTAAGGGCAAAGCTGACTATGCTTTTCTTCTCCATGATCTTTATCATCTAAAGCCCGATGGCATTATGACGATTGTTCTGCCACATGGCGTTTTGTTCCGTGGTGGTGAGGAGGGTGAAATACGCAAAAATCTTATTGAGAACAACAAGATTGATGCTATTATCGGACTGCCAGCCAACATTTTCTTTGGCACAGGTATTCCGACAATCATTATGGTGCTTAAACAGAAACGAAGCAATACCGATGTGCTGATTATTGATGCTTCCAAAGGATTTGAAAAGGTCGGTAAAAACAACAAGCTTCGCGCATCTGACATAAAGCGAATTGTGGACGTGGTGACACAGCGCATTTCTGTAGAGAAGTTTTCCAGAGTCGTTTCCCGTGATGAAATTCGTCAGAACGATTATAACCTGAACATTCCGCGCTATGTGGATTCCTCTGAAAAGCCGGAAAGCTGGGATATTTATGCCTCAATGTTCGGTGGCATTCCTGCCGGTGAGGTAGATGAACTTGCAGACTATTGGGCTGCATTCCCGAATCTTAAAAAAGCACTGTTTGCCGATGTCACCGCTCCTTATTTGCATTTCAGCACAGATGATATTAAAAAGGCAGTAAGTGATCATGCCGATATACAGTCTTTTGAGCAAAAATTCAAAACCGCATTTGATGGCTTTGATGAATTCCTTTATAACGAGTTAATTGAAGGGATGGAAAACATCCATGTTTCGCGTAAAGAAAATGAGCTTGCTATAAAGATATTTAAGTGTCTGAATGGCATGCCTCTTGTGGATAAATACGAGGCCTATCAGATTTTAGATGATGAATGGGCACACATAGCCGTAGATATTGAAATTATCCAGACAGAGGGCTTTGAAGCAACAAAAAAAGTTGAACCAAATATGGTTATCAAGAAAAAGGATGGCAAGGATATCGAAGTTCAGGAGGGCTGGGTCGGCAGAGTAATTCCTTTTGAACTAGTTCAGAAAAAGTATCTGCCCGACGCTCTTGCACAGTTGAAAGCAAATGAGAGCAGACTTGCTGAGATCGCTTCTGAATACGAATCTTTGCTGGATGAACTGCCCGAAGAAGAAAAGGAAAAGGATTTCGTAAACGAAGATAAAACGGCGTTTGTCCCGGCAGCCGTTAAGAAAGCAATCAAAGAAAAAGAAATCGAACCGGAGATTTTAGAGGTTCTTAAAAAATATGATGATTTAAATACAGAAGAAAAGTCACTTAAGAAAAAGGTAAAAGAGGAAATTGCAGAGTTGCAAATGCGCACGAAAAAAGCTATAGAAGAACTGACCGACAGCCAGGTCAAAGAACTGCTAAACCTCAAATGGATTGATCCGATTATCTCCGGTCTTTTTGCATTGCCTAAAAAAATAGAGAACGAGCTTGTCGCTAAGTTGGAGGCACTGGCAAAGAAATATGAAACCACATTTTTTGAGGTGGAGGAACAAATTCGTGAAACCGAAACCTCTCTATGTGCAATGCTGGACGAATTAACAGGTAACGAATTTGACATGAAGGGCATTGCAGAGTTCAAAAAGCTTCTTGGAGGTGAATAAGATGGCCGAAATAAACAATAAACCGGCACTTCGATTCGCCGGATTTACTGAAGCTTGGGAACAGCGTAAGTTGTCAGAGCTTGCAACTATGCACGCAAGAATTGGATGGCAAAACCTAAGAACATCAGAGTTTCTCGATAGCGGCGACTATATGTTGATTACGGGTACAGACTTTGAAGATGGAGCGATAAATTACTCGACTTGCCACTATGTCGAAAAGATGCGTTACGACCAAGACACACACATTCAAATTGACAACGGAAGCATACTAATCACAAAGGACGGCACGCTTGGTAAAGTGGCTTATGTACAGGGCTTATCAATGCCAGCGACACTTAACGCTGGTGTCTTCAATGTTGAAATAAAGGATGAAAAAGAAGTAGATCGTAAGTACCTTTTTCAGTATCTGAAAGCACCTTTTCTTATGGACTATGTTGATAAGAAAGCTACTGGTGGGACAATCAAGCATCTTAATCAAAACATCCTTGTTGACTTCCCGGTAGTCCTTCCAAATATAGAGGAACAAACCAGTATAGGTGCCTATTTTTCTTCTCTCGATAACCTTATCACCCTTCATCAGCGTAAGTATGACAATTTGAAGAATGTTAAAAAAGCTTGTCTTGAAAAAATGTTCCCCAAAAACGGAAGCAATGTCCCTGAAATTCGCTTCAAAGGATTTACTGAAGCTTGGGAACAGCGTAAGTTGGGAGAGGTTGTTGGGATTACTTCAGGTTTTATGGGTGACTCTTTATTATCCGATGGTAAGTATCACTTGACGAGGATTGAAACTATCGCAGATGGGATAGTTGATGAAAATCGAATTGGTTATTCAAATAAAAAGCCTGATGATATGTATTTGCTAAATCACGGAGATATTCTGTATAGCAATATCAACTCAATTTCTCATATGGGCAAAGTTGCAAAATATCAAGGAAATTCAACGCTTTATCACGGAATCAACCTTCTGAGATTACAGCCCGAAAATAATATAAATTCCGATTTTTTACTATACTTGCTCAACACAGAAAAATGCAGAAATTGGGCAAAAACAAGGGCAAACCAAGCAGTAAGTCAAGCGAGCATAAATCAATCACTTCTTGCAACGCAAGAAATTGCAATTTCTTCATTTGATGAACAAGAAAAGATTGGTAAGTATTTCGTCAACCTCGACAACCTTATCACCCTTCATCAGCGTAAGCTGGAAAAGCTGAAAAATCTAAAAAAAGCATGTCTTGAAAAGATGTTTATCTGACAGAAAGGAGAAGTTTATGGCATTTACAAAAGAATCCGAGTTTGAAAATGCACTCATTACACTACTGACGGAGTCATGCGGATGGGAACCGGAAGTTTTGGAATACAAAACTGAAGAAGAATTAATACAAAACTGGGCAAATATTCTCTTTGAGAATAACCGCAGCATTGACAGACTGAATGATTACCCGCTGACAAAGGGTGAAATGCAGCAAATACTTACACAGATTGAAGTGCTGAAAACGCCATTAAAACTCAACGGGTTTATAAACGGCAGAACCGTATCAATTAAACGTGACAATCCGGAGGATAAAACCCATTTTGGCAAAGAAGTCAGCTTAAAAATCTATGACCGCCAGGAAATCGCCGCCGGACAAAGCCGATATCAGATTGCGCGTCAACCGAAATTCAAGGCAAAGAGAGATATTTTACCGGATCGTCGCGGCGACTTTATGTTGCTGATCAACGGTATGCCGCTGATCCATGTGGAACTGAAAAAGAGCGGGATTCCTATATCACAGGCATACAATCAGATTGAAAAATATGCCCATGAAGGCATGTTTACAGGGCTGTTTTCGCTGGTACAGGTGTTTGTTGCCATGAATCCGGAGGAAGCTGTATATTTCGCTAATCCCGGTCCGGAAGGCAAGTTCAACACGGACTTCTATTTCCATTGGGCTGATTTTAACAATGAACCGATAAATGACTGGAAGAAACTTGCGTATACATTGTTGTCCATTCCTATGGCACACCAGCTTATCGGTTTTTATACCGTTGCAGATAATACGGACGGCATTTTAAAAGTTATGCGTTCATACCAATATTACGCAGCTAACAAAATATCCGATACCGTAGCTAAGCATAAATGGGAAAACCGGAATCAGCTTGGCGGTTACATCTGGCATACAACCGGCTCCGGAAAAACAATGACATCCTTTAAGTCCGCGCAGCTTATTGCAAACTCAAAGGATGCCGATAAAGTGGTATTTCTGATAGACCGCATAGAACTCGGCACACAAAGTGCCAGTGAATACCGCGGTTTTGCAGATGAAACGGATTCCATTCAGGAAACCGAAGATACCGCTGTTTTAATTGATAAACTTAAAAGCACAGATCCTGCTAACACTTTGATTGTTACATCCATCCAGAAAATGAGCAATATAAGTGACGATGCCGAAGGTTTTCTCAAAAAAGCCGATCTTGATTTAATTAGTTCAAAACGGATTGTCTTTATCGTTGACGAATGTCACCGTTCTACTTTCGGAGATATGATGCATGCAATAAAGCAGACCTTCCCGAAAGCATTGTTTTTTGGCTTTACCGGTACGCCGATTCATATTGAGAATGAGAAAAAAAGCTGTACAACAGCAGATGTCTTCGGAAACGAATTGCATCGTTACAGCATAGCTGACGGTATCCGTGATAAGAATGTATTGGGGTTTGACCCTGATATGGTTCTGACTTTCAAAGAAAAAGATATGCGAGAAGCTATTGCTTTGGATATGGCGAATGTTTCTTCCGTCAGTGAAGTATTCCAAGACGCCAACAAGAAAAAAATCTATTATAAATATATAAACGATGTGCCAATGGCGGGTTTCTATAACCCCGACGGTACCTACGTAAAAGGCATTGAAGACTACCTTCTGGAAAAAGGACAGTATCGCACAGAAGAACATCAAAAAATGGTAGTTCGGGATATTCTTGATAACTGGATAACAATCAGTCATAACTACAAGTTTCACGGTCTGTTTGCAACTTCCAGTATCCCGGAAGCTGTTGAATATTATAAACGCTTCAAGGATGAAGCACCTGAATTGAAAGTAACTGCTTTATTTGACCCGAGCATTGACAATAATGGCACTGGTATTGCAAAAGAAGAGGCTTTAGTTGAGATTATAACAGATTACAATAAGCGTTACGGGCAGAGCTTTACAATTTCAACATACGGTAAAATGAAAAAAGATATTCAATGTCGCTTGGCACATAAAAAGCCGTATGAAAGAATTGCGAACAAACCTGAAGAGCAGATTGACCTGCTGATTGTTGTAGATCAAATGCTCACTGGTTATGATTCAAAGTGGATTAATGTTCTTTATCTTGACAAGGTATTACGTTATGAAAATATCATTCAGGCATTTTCAAGAACAAATCGTCTTTTCGGGCCTGATAAGCCTTTTGGCTCTATTAAATATTATCGTGCACCGTATACCATGGAACGCAATATCAATGCAGCTGTAAAACTGTATTCGGGAGATAAACCCCTTGGTATGTTTGCGATCAAACTTGACAAGAATCTTGAGAACATGAACGCTGTTTACACACAGATAAAGAATCTATTTGAACAGGCAGGAATATTGAACTTTGAAAAGCTACCGGAAAACACATCAGAATGCAGACAATTTTCAAAACTCTTCAGACAGTTTAATGATTATCTTGAAGCTGCCAAGGTTCAAGGATTTGTCTGGGATAAAGCGGAATATAGTTTTACCGATAAAGAGACAGGGGAAGTTAAGAGCATTATTCTGCTTTTAGATGAAAAGACTTATAAAATTCTTGCCTTGCGTTACAAAGAGTTATTCTCGGAAGTTGAACCTGGGTCTAAAGATGACTCTCCATATGATTTAACGGGTTACCTTACCACGATAGACACAGATGAGATTGATGCAGATTATATGAACTCGCGTTTTGATAAGTACAGAAAAGCTTTAGAAAGCGGAAATCCGCAAGATGTCAAAAATGCAAGAGATGAGTTACATAAAACTTTTGCCACGCTTACACAGGAAGAGCAAAAATATGCAAATATATTCCTGCACGATCTACAGACCGGAGATGTCAGTATTGAATCAGGCAAAACATTAAGAGATTATATCAATGATTATATGCAAAGAGCTAAGGATGATCAAATCTACAAGCTGTCTGTTGTACTTGGCCTGGATGAGAATCAGCTGCGCAAAATGATGGCGTTAAAAGTAGATGATACCACTATAAATGAATATGGGCGACTTGACAATTTGAAAATAACTGTTGATAAGACTAAGGCAAAATCATATTTTGAAGCGCTTGAGGGTAGTTCTATCCCCATGTTCAAAGTCAATGAAAAAATTGATGAGTTACTCAGGAAATTTATAATCAGTGGTGGGTTTGAGATCAATATTCCGGATTAAAAGCAACATATAATTTTTATTTCAAGAGAGTCAAGGAAAACCTTGGCTCTTTTCTATTGCTTGGGAACAGCGTAAGTTAGAGGAATACCTTTCCGTTTCTTCTGAAAAGAATACCGACGATACCTACGGCAAGGCAGATGTACTTAACCAAGGAAGAAAAAGAACTTTTTATGAAAAAGCTTGAACTCAGTAAATCAAAATCAATGGCTCATTTTATTAGGAAAAGTGTTCTTGAAGCCCCTATATTTGTAATTGATATGAATATTTTTAGAAGACTACAAACTCTTATAGGAAAGAATTCAAGTAATCTTAATCAGATTGCAAAGAGAGTTAATAGTACAGGCATAATATATAGAGAAGATATTGAAGATCTAAAAAAAGAGAATGAAGATATCTCAAGGGAAATAATTAAAATTCAAAATATCCTGACAAGAAAATATATGAAGAAGTTTATATAAACAACTGAGTATAATTAAAAATCTTCTTCAAATATTCTCCAAAATAGAGGAAAATAATATATATAATAATTACACAAAAACTTTAATAGATATGAAATCGGAGGAAAATTCACAGGTTATGCTTGAAGTCGCTGACCGCAATGAAAGATATATGTCAAGAGTTGACCTGGCACCCGGTGAATCCACCGGCGGCTGGATGATATATCAGTATCAAGCCGATAAAAGCGAGATTACAATGCACTATTACTCCGGCTTTGTCAATGTGCCGCCGGATTTGGTGTTCAAATTCACGGTTGAATAAGTTTTAAGGAGGTAGTTAAGAGATGAAAAACACAGTAAAAAAGCTCTCTGCGAGTATAGCCGTGGTGCTATTCTGTATAATGCTTTTTTCGGTTACGAGCATGGCGCAAGATGACCGCGAGGGCTACTGGGAGTGTATCGAGGTTCGTCACCAAACTTATGATTATAATGAGGAACTTCGCAACAAGGATTATTGGTCTGTAAGCAAGAGCGGTTCTGCCGGTACCGGAACATTTTCCGAGACTTATGTTGGACCCGATGAAAAAGACGATTACGCCCCCAGACCGAAAAACGGCGAAAGTGCAATGGTGCAAGGCAGTGTTTCGACACCGCCGAAGTACATTGACGGCGGGAAAACGGTGAAATTAAAGGTTGACCTTTCGATTAGCTCAACTAAACAACATTTCTGGGATTTCGACGGCGACGCATTTGTCCGGTTTGACGAAGTCGATGTGGAAATGAGTCATCGCTCATATGGTGCGATAGACTTCACGGCAAAAGATTCTGACGGAGAAGATGTCAAATTAGCTGTTTGGCTTTATGCTCCAACCAACTGGAGGTCAACAGAATACGGAAACAACCCCAAAGTGAATGTCGAGGTGTCCGCGCAGGCTCCTTACGGCAGCGAGGAAGGCGATAAAATATCCATATATACCAGTGTCGGCATGGGTAGCATGAGCTCCAGAACTGAGTATGTCTATCTCTGGCATAACGAAGGGAAAGCTCCCGCCGAGGAAAAAGACGACTCTAACAAGCCAAAACGCTCAGATGAAGAAAAACGGATATTAGATGCGTGGAGGAACAACCAAGAGAAAAAAACCGATGAAACGGTTGTACGTGACCCCGAGGACAGCGGTATACGGTTCTCCGATCTTTGGGGAATGGTGGCGATTCGCCGCGGTGGTGGGTACGATGATGAATGGGAATATTGTGATCTGGACACAGTGATTCATTATGGTGATGAGATCTGGACAGAGGCTGATTCCGGAGCTGTCTTAAGCCTTCAAGATATGAGCACATTTCACATATGTGAAAGCACAAAAATGGCTATGCCACCACGAGAAGAAGCCGTAAGTAGCTTTAAAATACTTTCCGGTAATGCCTGGGTTAACATGAAGAAAATGTGGGAAGGCGGAGAATTTCACATAGAATTAAAACAAGCAGTAGCCGGCATAAAAGGCACTACCTTCGCCGTTGAACAGACGGACGAAATATCAAGGTTCTATCTGTTTACGAGCAGTGCCGAGGTTACCTCAAAAATTACGGGAGAAAAGGTAACATTAAAGCCCGGTGAATATGCCGAGGTCGCAGATGACGGAATTATAGCGGTAAAAACATTTGATATTCCTTCAAAAGCCAAGGAACTCATATTACCTATGGAGATACTCAAGGACGACGGTTACAAAGCGGGCGGTACTATCATATGGACGATAATACTATCGGTTGTCGGTGTCATTGCTATCATTATTGTTACTGTTGTTATCGTTACTGTTGTTATCATAAGCAAGAAAACATAAGCAAGAAAAAGAAAACTGCACCTCAAATAGACGAGGGAAAAAGAAGAAACCAGCGGCGAGGAAGCCCGCTGCATTTCAAATTATCGATCAAAGGAGTGATACGTATATGTTTTGTCCCAACTGTGGAAACAAGATTACGAAGGGTATGGCTTTCTGTTCAAGCTGCGGCACAAAAATACAAACAAACGCCCCCGGTGTGTGTACTGCTTGCGGCGCAACGCTTCCGGAGGGAGCCGAATTTTGTATTGGCTGCGGAAAGGCGGTGAATTCGGCAACGTCGGAGCCGATGGAACCACACCATGTAGCAACTCCCGCGCCCCCACAGAGCGGCGCGGGGCTGGTCGGCTTTTCCGACAGGTATAACTGCCCTGAGATACTGGCGGCCGCACAGAAAAACAAAAAATTCTCCATTGTCTGTATGTGGATATTGGTGTTCGTGCCGCTCATCGGCTTTCCTGTCGCCGGTCTGCTGATGGACGATTTCCCCTTTGGAGAATCCATTATCATCGGCATGGGCATTGCTCTTGTCATGCTGGTCGTTAATCTGCTGGCGTTGAGAAGAACCAAGCAACCAATGTGGGAGGGTGTGGTCGTCAATAAGTACAGCAAGGAGAAAAGAGAGCATAGGGGCGGCGAGGATGATAACTACAGAACCTATACGGAATTTACCACGATCATTAACACCGATGCGGGCAAGAAAAAGACTATCGTGGAAAGGGACAGCGGTCGGCATATGTATGATTATCTCTCCGTTGGTGACAGGGTGCGGTTTCATCCCAAATTCGGTACATACGAGAAGTACGACAAATCTAAAGACCGCATCATCTATTGCAACGTCTGCACCATGATGAACCCTATACAAAATGACCGCTGCAAGCGGTGTAATAACCTATTATTTAAATAAGGAGGATTTTATAATGGAGAGATTTGACACGCTGCTGGAGGCTGCGGAGTTTTCGGCAACACGCTGCACAAGCTGGAGTTTTGCCACTTCAAATGATAGATACGATGTAAAAGGCTTGCTGGTGCTTGCCGAAACAAGCGATAGTGAAGACCCCATCGATGAGGACAGCTTTTATGTGGTATCGCCTGCCGGAGCTATCGGCTTATGTAACGACGGCGAGGACATCGATTGGCTGTTTCTGTCTGACGCTGCGCCGAATGAGGATCTGCCGCTGACATACCAAGCTGAGCCGCAGATAAAGTTCTGCTCGAAATGTGGCTCCGGCGCTGTTCTCGGTGCTCGATTTTGCGGTCAGTGTGGAACAGCGCTATGAAAATAAAAGGATAATTTGGATGTGGTTTTAGTTTTCCGTAATCAGTGTGCGTTGCTTTTTGAAATTGAATACTTCCGCGACTATTGCTTGTTCATGAATGATTCAATGGGTACAAATATCTCAAAGGTAGTCATTGACTGAAGTATATGGAAGGTGTGTAACTTACATCGGTAACCTCTAAAACGAGGGGTGTGCAAAAGAGGTGCAAATTTTAACGATTTGATTTGAGCGGTGCATTTTATCAATAGTTAGTGCCTTTGCCACCGGAGATGACAGGAATTAAACCCCGCGTTTCCAACTCATTTCGGTGTCATTTAAGTGGTAAACGATTGACTTGTAATAGAGCTGTACCCAAACGAGAACAAATGCAACAATGATAAGCAGAATAATAAGAAAAGCCGCAATTGCCGCAGCGACGTAGTCTGTAAAAATAGACATGGCCGGAAAAATGATCCATCCTAATGTAAAAACGTAAAGAACAACGGTCAGGGCAATTGAGCTGATTGCCAAATACGGTTTGTATTGAGGCGAGGGTTTGAAATCTTCTTTGAAGGGAATCAGAATGAATCAGTCAATTATATTTTGCAATGTAATAAATAGACTTCTGAGCCGATTACTTTCTCCACCAGATATGTGCGTACAACCCATTTTCCGGCAAAACGAATCCTTTTTCGGGAATCTCCGTCATCTCTTCTCTCAGATAATCTTCAACAATTTGAATTTGCCACGCTTCCGATGCTGCCAACCTGTCAACATATTCATTAAGCGCTTCTTCAAATGTTTCATAATAATGAGAATCTAATAGCGGCAGAACTTCCAAATGTGCATAAATTCCGGATTGGTATAGAGTATTCCAAACTAAATTTGCAAGCGGCCGGCCGTAATAATCTTCATTGTGAAGTTTTGTCCAAAGCGCTTCACTGACGCGTCCCCACGGCGGATCTGTCAGGAACCAAAAAATATGAACTTCTTTTTGTGCGACTGTGTCCATTTTGAGAAGCGCATCTTTCAAATCAGGAACAGATAAGGCAAAGGAAGAGACAATGTAATCGAAGCGGCCGATCTCTTCGGAAACGACATCTTCCCAAATTTTTGCGATGATCGGAATATCAGAATCAACGCCTTTGTTTTTTTTGTATTCTGCCATCGCGTGCTTCATCGGAACAGCAGGCTCGACAACAGTGACCTGGCATCCGCGAGCGGCAAGCGGCACTGCCAAAGTTCCGGGACCTGCGCCGATGTCTAAAACGGTTGAGCCGGCCGGAAATTGAAGCCGACTGAGCTGATCATTCACGCGCGTGACATTTCCGGAAATCAGATTTTTTGCCATTTGATCCGTATTTTTTTGAACGGAAAAACGCTGAGCGCCGGTTTGATAATTTTTCATTTTCGCCTGTTTGGCACAATGTTCGTTCCATTCCTGATTTGCGTCATTCATGGAATAGAATTGGTTATTCTGATTCAATACTCTTTTGAAAATGGAACGGTAACGAAAATGAAAGGATATTGAGAATGATCGATATAGATAGATATAAATATGGTTAGTGCATCCGCATATTGAGAATTATCGATATGGTGTATTGTGATTGAGAGGAGATGAAGTAAATTGATTGAGACATATTTACCGCTAATTGAAGAAACTTTAAAATCGTTCATAGTTTTGGGAATTGAATTATCCATTTTATTTTTTGTAATCAGCGGTCTCGTCGGGTTGGTTCAGCAATATATTCCGGAATCGAAAATTAAAGCGGTTTTGGGAGGGAAATACGGAACCGGATATATTTTCGCAGTTCTTCTCGGAATGTTGACACCTTTTTGCAGCTGCTCTACGATTCCGATGCTGCGCGGTTTAATAAAAGCGAAAGCAGGATTCGGACCGGCGCTTACTTTTTTGTTTACATCACCGCTTTTAAACCCTGTTGTCGTCAGTCTTTTTATCGTTACATTCGGTCTAAAAGTGACGGCGGTGTATACTTGTATTGCCATCGTTATCGCGATTGCCGGTGGATGTGTTCTGAGCAGATTCGGTTTTGAAAAATATATCATTCCAGAATATGAAACAAGACCTGTCAGCTGTTGTTATTCGCCTGAGAAAAAACCGATTACTTTGACAACGATAACGACCGCAAATTCTTGCTGTTCAAAGCCTGAGCCGATTGTAATTGATACAAAACCGACTTTTCGGATGAACGTAAAAATCGCGTTTAAAGAATCATCAAACCAATTCAAAAAGCTGTTCCCGTATTTGCTTCTCGGTGTTGCCATCGGCTCAATCATTCACGGGTTTGTGCCTGGTGATTTGATTGCGAAATACGCAGGAGATGATAATCTTTTTGCAATTCCAATTGCGGCTGTCATTGGAATTCCCCTGTATCTGCGTGTTGAGACATTGATTCCGCTCAGTGCCGCTTTGGTTTCAAAAGGAATGAGTTTGGGTGCGGTAATGGCTTTAATTATCGGCGGTGCCGGCGCAAGTTTAACAGAAGTCATTCTTTTAAAATCGATGTTTAAAATGCCGATGATTGTCGCATTTTTAACTGTCGTGCTCGGAATGGCAGTGTTTGCCGGTTATTTCTTCCAAGTGATATTCTAAAAGAACTCTAAATGAGAACAATGAATTATTAGAAATAAGAAATAGAAATTAAAATGAGAACAATGGATATTAAAAAAGGAAAGTGAAACGAAAATAATGAAAATTAAAAAAGGAAATGGAAACTAAAAATAAAGGAGAAATTAAATGACATATTCAACTGCGGAATACGCGTTATTGTTTAAAGCGATTTCAGATGAAACGCGTCTTAAAATTATCGGAATGCTGTCGGGAACGGAATTGTGCGCCTGCAATCTTTTGGAGGAATTTAACATAACACAGCCGACGCTTTCCTATCATATGAAAATTTTAACGGACTCGGGATTGGTTTTCGGCAGAAAAGACGGGTCTTGGATGCGTTATACATTAAATGATGAGAAAGTTGCCGATATGGCGGCTTTCTTGGCAGATGCCGTTTCAATTCCCGAGAAGGAAGAGAAATGCGGTTGCTGCTGACATAACTGCTGACATGAATGTTGGCAAAAATAAGATTAACAAATTCATTTGTTAAGAGGTGTGTGTTGTGGGAATTGAAAAGAGTGTTGGAAATGAAAATGTTGGAAATGAAAATATTGGAAAAGAAAAGAAAGAAAAATCCGGCATCGGATTTTTTGAAAAATATCTGACGATTTGGGTTTTGGCGTGCATGATTGTCGGCATTCTTGTCGGCAAATTTATGCCGGTGAGTCCAGATACGTTAAATCAGTTTGAAATTGCAAATGTGTCGATTCCGATTGCAATTCTGATTTGGATTATGATTTATCCGATGATGCTGAAAGTGGATTTTCAAAGCATTAAAAATGTGGGTAGGAATCCGAAAGGATTGTTTTTGACGTGGGTTGTGAATTGGCTGATTAAGCCGTTTACGATGTTTTTAATCGCCGCTTTCTTTTTTTATGTTGTTTTTAAAGCACTGATACCGCCGGAATTGGCAAAAGATTATTTGGCAGGCGCGGTTTTGCTCGGCGCAGCACCGTGTACGGCAATGGTTTTTGTTTGGAGTCACTTGGTGAAAGGAAATCCGGCTTACACGGTTGTTCAGGTTGCGACAAACGATATTATCATTTTGATTGCGTTTGCGCCGATTGTGGCATTCCTTCTCGGCATCGGCGATATTTTTGTGCCGATGGACACGCTGATTTTGTCGGTTGTTTTGTTTGTTGTTATTCCGCTGGCGGCGGGAGTTCTGACACGGATGTATGTTGTTAAAAAGAAAGGAGCGGAGTATTTCCAAAATGTTTTTTTGAAAAAGTTTGATCATATCACGATTGTCGGTCTTCTTCTGACACTGATTATTATTTTCGCGTTTCAGAGTGAAGTGATTTTAGCAAATCCGCTGCATATCGTACTCATTGCGATTCCGCTGACGATTCAAACATTTTTGATTTTTGCCATTGCTTACGGCGGCGGTAAACTTTTGAAATTGCCTCACGACATCGCTGCACCGGCGGCAATGATTGGCGCGTCCAATTTCTTTGAATTGGCGATTGCGGTCGCCATTGCGCTGTTTGGAACGACATCGCCGGTTGCATTGGCAACGACGGTCGGTATTTTAACGGAAGTTCCGGTGATGCTTTTGCTTGTGAAAATTGCGAATCGGACAAAGAACCGGTTTGGAAAAAAGAATGAAAATGAAAAAGTCAATGAAAAGCATGAAACGGTTTAATCAAAATCAACTGTTCCGCTGATACCGTCTAAAATTCCCGGCGCCAATTCCAAAATCATAACATTTTCGTCGGGAAAATTTTGTTTATTTTTAATATTGAATTTGGCGGCGGAAACAAAGCCGAATCTTTCATAATATTGCGGGTCGCCGACAAGAATGACAGCGGCGTATCCTTCAGCTTTGGCGCGTTTCAAACTTTCTATAACCAAATCAGAACCGAGTCCTTTGTTTCTGTGGTTTTCTGCAATTGCAAGCGGCGCGAGAAGTAAAATTTCGAAGGTGTTTTTCGGCATGGATGTAACGCCGTGAATACCGAATTTTGTCAGCATGACGTGACCGATAATTTTATCGTTTTTGTTTTCGTTATCGTTACCAATATTGTTTTTGTTTTCGTTATCGTTACCAATATTGTTTTTGTTTTCGTCACCGGTATCGTTTTCGTTTCTGTTTTCATCGATCATGACAAGAGCCAAATTTGGAATGTAATTTCCACCGCTTCTCAATTTGTTCACGAAATCCTGCTCCGATCCGTCTGAGCGGTAAGCGGTTTGAAAAGCGGTTTTGACAAATTCATAGATTTGCGGAAAATCCTTCTCAGTTTCTTGTCTGATAATCATAAGCTGAGAACGTAGTTTTTGTATTTATAGTTCAGGAAAATGGAAGACTGTCATTCATCGCCATTAAATAAAAATGCAGATCTGTTTTATTTTTTTTGAAAAATTGGTACATCTTGCGCGTGTGCCGGCAACAGAAAACAAAAAAAAATAAAATAACAAAAAATAAAAAACAAAAAATAAAAAATAAAAAAACAACAGTAAGCGTTCAAAATTGAAAAGAAAAAGAAATTATAATAAAACGTGGGGCCGGTGAGATTTGAACTCACAACCGACGGGTCTCTCCGAATTGTCGATTCATCGACACTCATACAAGCACTTTCAGCGCTCCAACGGTTCCTCATCGCATTTCCCCGTCGGGAATGCTCGGTTGACCCGTTGCTCATCATTAAATATCCGCTGGAGCCCATCGCCCTACCAGGTTAGGCCACAGCCCCTTGACTGTTTATAAAATAATGTAAAGACAGAAAACCTTATAGGCAATTCAAAATTG
>Ga0265295_1004689_pt1 | contig 18156 bp, 13 predicted proteins | sample Munlansysbiofilm_FD_192503 | JGI IMG/M metagenome (GOLD analysis project Ga0265295, IMG submission 192503) | Leachate microbial communities from a municipal landfill in Southern Ontario, Canada - Methane capture system biofilm | ecosystem: Engineered > Solid waste > Landfill > Unclassified ...
ACCATGACCGGTACGCCGGCATCGCGACCGATGGCGACCATCTCCTCGGTGGAAACCTCGCTGGTAAAGCCGACCACGGCGAAATTGCTGGTGTGCACTTTAAGAAGCAGGGCGGTTTCCGCGGTCAGGGCGGCACGATAGTCCCGGGGATGGGTGCGGTTGGTGGCGCCGACCTCCCGCAGGATCGCACCGCTTTGTTCCATAACCTCGGGGATACGGAACGACCCGCCGATTTCCACCAGTTCCCCGCGGGAGACCACCACCTCCCTGTTACGGGCGAGGGAGGAAAGTGCCAGCAGTACCGCAGCCGCGTTGTTGTTGACCACCACCGCCGTCTCGGCACCGGTCAGCTGGCAGAGCAACTTCTCCACATGGGTTGCGCGGCGACCGCGTCCTCCTGTTTCCAGGTCGAACTCAAGCGTATTGTAGCCGAAGGCCGCATCCAGCATCATATCCCGCAGCGATTCGGCCAGCGGAGCCCGACCCAGGTTTGTGTGCAGAACCACTCCGGTGCCGTTGATCACGCGCCGCAAACCGGGCATGTTCATTGTTTCCAGGGTACCGGCAATCCGCGCGGCGATCGCATTTTCTTCGAGGCTTTCCGCGCCTGCGCCGCCAAGCAGTTCGCCGCGAAGCAGACCGAGGACTTCCCGCACGGCGCTGATTACCACCGGACGGGGATATCGGTCCAAAAGAACCTGGACGTCGGACCATTCCAGGACCTTGTCGACTTTCGGGATGTTTCTGAGCAAGAGGATAGCCTTTCCTGAAAAAACCGCGGCAACCGCGGCGTGGTCAAGATCGCGTTTTGTTGACCCCGGCGTTTTTGTCGCCCCATTGTATATTTCCCTCCTTCAGTGTCAAGTGGGTATGGGGTGTCTGGCCGAGGCCCTGGCGTTATCCATGGCTGCTTTTTCTGAAATATCCGCCAGATCGCGGGACATTGTTTTTTGAAACCATCGTGGTCGCAGGCAAAACGGGTTACAGGGTTGCCGGATTTTTTGATTGTGGTATGGTGTGCGAAATTCAACCCGGGCCGTTCACGGATAACCCGGAATACGGGAGATGCTTTTATGTCCTCAATACCTGTGGTGGTTCTGGTCGGCACATCAGGCACCGGCAAAACCACTTTTCTCGAGAAACTGATCAGGCAACTGAAGCAACGTAACGTGCATGTCGCAACCATCAAGCATGATGTGCACGGCTTCGACATCGACAAACCCGGCAAGGATACCTGGCGGCATGCGCAGGCCGGCGCTGAGCTGGTGGCCATATCCTCGCCGTCAACTTTTGCCCTGATCCGGCACGTGGAACAGGAGATGCGTCTTGACGAGATAACGGCCATGATTGCCGGCGTGGATATCATCCTCGTCGAAGGCTATAAACGCTCCATCAACCCTAAAATAGAAGTCCATCGCAAGGCCCACTCCTCGGAGTTGTTGAGTCCGCCGGAAGAATTGCTTGCCGTGGTAAGCGATGCCGACTGGGACATCGGCGTGCCCGTTTTCGATCTGGAGGACGCCGTGGGTGTTGCCGACCTGCTGGCGCAAAAATATGGGCTTCGGGGCTGATGGAACATTGCCATTCCAGCGCTTTTTGCTGCATGGGAATTCCGTGGAGAAATGCAGCACAACGCTGGCGGCGGCATTTCCTTGCTATCGGTTTATAGAATCTTCTTGCATGTCCCTATGTAGTATGGTAAATAGCGATGCGTAAGTTCGGATCAAGCGGCGGGTAAGTACCGGTCGATGGCTTTCCCCCCGCCGGCAAGGCAGACCATTGCCGTGGCAACGCGTTTTTAGCCTGGTCTCGATATCCGGAAAAACTTCCTATCATAGAGTGCGCTTATTTCGATCTCTGCTTTTGGCAGACTTTACGAAACCCGCATCTGCACCGTAATGTTACATGGTGCACGTGCGGGTTTTTTTAGCTGGTTTTCATCCGGAATCGGCCCTTTTCCGATGTGACGGCGTCAATCCGCAGGCTTGCTTGTGACTCGGGCCATCCATGGCCCTCGCCCTTCGGACAACCGGAGGATGTCCATTTTGCAATCCTGCGCGTGATGAAGCCTACCGATGTGCGCCATCACGTTGCCGCCTGGGCGTTTCGGGTGTGGTTCGGGCGGTTATGCCCAACCTCGGAACTTCAAGGCCAGGCGTCCGCTCGGGCAACTGTTTGAAACTGGTTGTCCGTACAGGCTTACAGCTGCAAACTTTCAGGCAATAAGCGGATGGACAGAGGGTTTGCCCGTTTGCCCCGTTGTCCGATGAACTACTAATCATTTGAGATTTGCCTGCGTAGACAGAATAAATACTGACCCGATATACACGATATAATTAAGCGCTCATTTCGACCTCTGCCTCTGGCGGACTCAACGAAACCCGCATTGATACCGGAAAAACTTCCTGTATTGGTGCGGGTTTTTTTTGTAGGCGCACTTTCATTAAATAGCCAATGTGTTGCGACTTGCCGTGGAAGATCAGGATATTTCCCCTTGCGACATGCGGTTGCCCTTTGGAATGGATGAGGATCGGGGATAACAGGCGCTGCGAGACGGCCAACATGGAAAAAGGTTTTCATGCCCGGCGTTCACCTGGAGTTTCCGGGTGGACACAAACTAACAGGAGAGGAGAAGAACATGGCGGTTTGCAATTGTGCCGGCGAACGTGTTGATTCGCCGCAAGATTTGAAATTGATGGAATTGCTGGACCACTATCGTGGCTACGATGGTGCGTTGATTCCGGTGCTCCAGGGTGCGCAGGATATCTACGGGTATCTGCCTGAGGAGGTTCTCGAAAAGGTCTCGAACGAGTTGAAGATTCCCTTCAGCGAGGTTTTCGGCGTGGTGACCTTTTACGCCCAGTTTCACCTCAAACCCCGTGGGCGCAACATCATCCGCGTCTGCCTCGGCACCGCTTGTCACGTGCTGGGAAATGCCAAGATTTTCGATCGCCTCAAGGCAATTCTTGGGGTCGACAATGGCGAAACCACGGAAGATCTGCGATTTACCCTGGAATCGGTGGCATGTATCGGGGCCTGCGGCCTGGCGCCATGCATCATGATCAACGACGACACTCACGGTCGTCTGACCGTGGACGGCCTGGAAGCAATCCTGGAACAGTATCAGTAAGGGGGGATGGCGTAAGATGAGCAAATTACAGGAAATGCGCTCCGGAATCGAGGAGCAGTACAAATCGAAACAGGACCGTGCCCGGATTGTGGTCGGCATGGGTACCTGCGGTATTGCCGCCGGCGCGGGCAAGGTCATGGACGCCATCAAGGCCGAAGTGGAAAAGACCGGCATGGACGTGGATGTCGATTTCACCAGCTGCATCGGCATGTGCTTCGCCGAGCCCGTGGTGGAGATGATGTCGCCTGGCAAGGCCAGCGTGGTATACGGCGGAGTATCTCCGGACAATGTGGTGCAGCTCATGAAGAGCCACCTGGTGGACGAGACCCCGATGCTCGACATGGCCCAGATTCAGATCCTGGGCGGCGCCAAGCCCTACGCGGATATTCCTGTCATGGAAAAGTCCGGGTATTACGGGCAGCAGGTGCGTTCGGTCACTTCGCGGCTGGGTCGCACCAACCCCGAGCGCATCGAGGACTACATCGCCACGGGCGGCTACGCGGGCATTGAAAAAGCCCTGAGCATGGAGCGCCTGGCGGTTATCGACGAGATCAAGAAATCCGGACTGCGCGGCCGCGGCGGCGGCGGTTTTCCTACCGGCACCAAGTGGCAGTTCGTGCATGACGCCGTGGGCGACAAGAAATTCATCGTCTGCAACGCCGACGAGGGCGATCCCGGGGCCTTCATGGACCGCAGCGTTCTGGAAGGCGACCCGCACGCGGTGCTGGAAGGGATGATGATCGCCGCTTACGCCATCGGTGCCAATGAAGGCGTGATCTACTGCCGTGCCGAGTATCCGCTGGCCATCCGCCGTCTCAATATGGCCATCAAGGTGGCGGAAGAGATGGGCATCATGGGTGAAAACATCATGGGCAGCGGCTTCAACTTCAAGGTGCGCATCAAGGCCGGGGCCGGAGCGTTCGTGTGCGGCGAGGAAACCGCGCTGCTCAACTCCATCGAAGGCCAGCGCGGCATGCCGCGGGTGCGTCCGCCGTTCCCGGCCCACAAGGGTCTGTGGCAGAAACCGACCTGCCTGAACAACGTGGAAACCTTCGCCAACGTACCGAATATCATCCGCAACGGTGGCGACTGGTTTGCCAGCATGGGCACCGAAAAGAGCAAGGGCAGCAAGGTGTTCTGTATCACCGGCAAGATCAACAACACCGGGTTGTGCGAAGTGCCCATGGGCATTACCTTGCGCGATCTGGTGTACAACATTGCCGGCGGCATCAAGGACGGCAAGAAATTCAAGGCGGTGCAAAGCGGCGGTCCCTCCGGCGGCTGCCTGCCGACCGAGAAGCTGGATCTGTCCATCGACTACGAGAACCTTGGCCAGGCCGGGGCGATCATGGGTTCCGGCGGTCTGGTGTTCATGGACGAGACCAGCTGCATGCTGGACATCGCCAAGTACTTCCTCAATTTCACCCAGATGGAATCCTGCGGCAAGTGCACCCCCTGCCGGGAAGGCACCAAGCGCATGCTGGAGATTCTGGAACGCATTTGCGAAGGCAACGGCGTGCCGGAAGACATCGACAACCTGGAACGCCTGGCCCGGGTCATCAAGACTTCGGCTCTGTGCGCCCTGGGTCAGACGGCACCGAACCCGGTGCTGACCACCCTGAAGTATTTCCGCGACGAGTACGAAGCGCACATCAACGAAAAGCGTTGTCCGGCAGGGGTGTGCCCGGCGCTGCTGACCTACACCATCCTGGAGGACAAGTGTGTGGGTTGCGGTGTGTGCATCAAGGCCTGTCCGGTGGGCGCCATCAGCGGCGAGAAGAAAAAGGCCCACGTCATCGATCCGAAGACCTGCGTCAAGTGCGGTGCCTGCGTGGCCAAGTGCAAGTTCGACGCTATCGTGAAAGCATAACCTGTCAGTATCCAAGAAAAAAAGGAGGAATGATCAATGCCTACAGTCACATTGACCATAGATGGCAAACAGGTGACTGTTCCCAAGGGAACGACCATCCTGCAAGCCGCGTGGCAAGCCGGAGCCTTTGTGCCGACACTTTGCCACGACCATGAACTGAGCAACCCCGGCGCATGCCGGATCTGTGTGGTGGAAGTCAAGGGCGCCCGCGCTCTGGTCGCCTCGTGCTGCGCCGAGGCCAACGAAGGCATGGAGGTTCAGACCGCCAGCCCGGCCGTCATCGAGGCCCGGAAAACCATTCTGGAGCTGATGCTTGACAATCATCCGGAAGACTGTCTGACCTGCCACCAGGCCGGCGATTGCAAACTGCAGGATTACGCCTATTTCTACGGCGTGAAAGCCGGCGTTTTCGGTGGTCAGAAGAAAGATTATCAGGTCGAAGACGACAACCTGTTCATTGTCAGGGACATGAACAAATGTATCCTGTGCGGCAAATGTCTGCGGGCCTGCGAAGAAAAACAGGGCCGGGCTGTCATTGACTTCGCTTACCGCGGCTTCAGGACCAAGGTTTCTACCGGCATGGACAAGCCCCTTGCGGATTCGGTCTGCGTCTCCTGCGGCAGTTGCGTGGCTGTTTGTCCCACCGGGGCGTTGACCGAAAAAGCCATGCTCGGCAAGGCGCGGAAGTGGGAAGTGGAAAAGGTCCGCACTACCTGTCCCTTCTGCGGGGTTGGCTGCAACTTCGATCTGAACGTCCATCAGGGCAAAGTCATCGGGGTCACTTCCAATCCCCTCAGCCCGGTTAACGGGCGGGATCTTTGCGTCAAGGGGCGTTTTGGAGCCGACTACGTGCACAGCCCCCGTCGCCTGACCAAGCCCCTGATCAAAAAGAACGGGGAGTTTGTGGAATCCTCCTGGGACGAGGCCCTCGATCTGGTGGCCAGCAAGCTCGGCGGGATCAAGGACAAATATGGCAGTGACGCCATTGCCGCTCTTTCTTCGGCCCGCTGCACCAACGAAGAAAACTACCTCATGCAGAAACTCATGCGCGCGGGGATCGGTACCAACAACATCGATCACTGCGCACGAACGTGACACGCTCCCACTGTAGCCGGTCTGGCTACTTCGTTTGGCAGCGGCGCGATGACCAACTCTTTCGCCGATTATCTGAATACCGATCTGTACTTTGTTATAGGCTCCAATCCCACCGAAGCCCATCCCATGGCGGGCGCCAAGATCATGTCCTCCCTGTTGAAAGGGACCAAGCTGATCGTGGCCGACCCGCGCCGCATCGAGCTGGCTGAAAAAGCCGACATCTGGCTGCAGCTGCGGCCTGGCACGGATATCCCGCTGCTGAACGGCCTGATGCATATCATTATCAAGGAAGATCTTCACGACAAGAAATTTATTGATGAGCGTACCGAGGGATTTGAAGACCTCAAGGCCGCCGTCGCAAAATGGACTCCGGAAAAGACCTCCGAAGTTACCGGTGTTCCCGTAAACCTTCTTTATGATGCCGCCAGGCTCTATGCGGGCACGCCCAAGGCCATGCTCTGCTACACCCTCGGCATCACCGAGCATATCTGCGGTGTGGACAACGTCATGAGCACCGCCAATATCGCCATGCTTACCGGTCATCTCGGCAAGGAAGGCTGCGGCGTCAATCCCCAGCGCGGTCAGAACAACGTGCAGGGTGCCTGCGATATGGGTGCGCTGCCTGGTGACTATCCCGGATATCAGAAAGTCGTGAATCCGGAGGTACAGTCCAAGTTCGAAAAAGCCTGGGGTGTGAAACTGTCTCCCAAGGCAGGGTTGACCATCCCGGATATGATGGACGCTGCCGTGGAAGGCAAGCTCAAGGCCATGTATGTTTTTGGCGAGGATCCGGTCATGACCGATCCGGATGCCAACCACATCAAGAAAGCCTTCGAGGCCATGGATTTCGTGGTTGTGCAGGAAATTTTCATGTCCCAGACTGCGAAATACGCCGATGTTATTCTGCCAGGCGCCACCTTCGCGGAAAAAGACGGCACCTTCACCAACTCCGAACGTCGGGTTCAGCGGGTACGCAAGGCCATCGAGCCTATTGCCGATACTAAGCCTGACTGGAAGATTCTTTGCGAAGTCTCCAATCGGATGGGCTATCCCATGCAATATACTCATCCAACGCAGATTTTCAACGAGATCGCATCGTTGACACCGTCCTATGGCGGCATCAACTACGAGCGGATTGATGTTACCGGACTGCAATGGCCCTGTCCGACGCTCGACCATCCGGGTACCCCGATTCTGCACACCCAGAGCTTTTCCCGTGGCAAGGGCCTTTTCAAGGCTATCGACCATACGCCACCTGCGGAAATGCCGGATGAAGATTACCCCTACCTGCTTTCCACGGGCCGTATTCTTTATCACTACAACGTGACGACCCGCTATTCGTCCGCACTGGATACCCATCGGCCAGAAGAGGCGGCCATGGTTCATCCCGCGGATGCCAGGGTCCTCGGTATCGTTACGGGAGACACCGTGCAGGTGACCTCGCGGCGTGGCAGCATTCAGACCAAGGTCAATGTAACCGACAAAGTGCAGTCGGGCATGATCTGGATGAGCTTCCATTATCACGAATCGCCCACCAATGAATTGACTGTCAATGCCTTCGACCCGGTGAGCAAAACCGGCGAATACAAAGTTGCGGCTGTCAAGATTGAAAAAGCGGCAACAGCTTGATGCCTCAGGTGCCATGAGGAGAGCGAAAATGCCGGGCCCTTTGCGGGTCCGGCATTTTCGTGTTGAAGTACGCCGTGTCGTAGGAAAAATCGGATCGATTACCCGGTGCCATCCGGGCGTGCCCGGTTGGCAGATGCCATGTGGATCAGGAGATACAGAAAATGCTGCAGTCCATATCGATGGAAAATGCCCTTGAGATTCTGGGACAGTTTGCTTCCACGGTGGGAAGCGAAGAAATACCCGTTGTCGATGCTTTTGAGAGGATCTTGTCCGAAAACATAGAGGCCGGTTTTCCTCTTCCTCCCTTTCAGCGATCACCTTTGGACGGTTATGCCCTGCGCGCGGTCGACACCGCCGGCGCGGATGCGGATAGCCCGGTTGAACTGACGGTTGCACAAATTGTGTTTGCGGGTTGTGTACCGACCCATCCCCTGCGTGCGGGGGAAGCTGCTGCCGTCACCACGGGTGCGCCGCTTCCGGAGGGCAGTGATTGCGTCATCAAATTCGAAAGCGTCAGGCGGGATGGCGATAGCATAACGGTTTGCTCCCGGCTTCGCCCCGGGCAAAATGTGGTACCGCAAGGCGAGGATGTTGCCCATGGGGAAACGGTGCTTGAAAAAGGTGTGAATATCACCCCCGCCGTGGTAGGCCTGCTGGTATCCCTGGGCCTGGAAAAGGTTGTGGTATACAAAAAACCCAGGGTGGGCATTATCTCCATCGGCGATGAACTGCTGGAAGTGGGGAACCCTCTGGCCCCCGGAAAAATCTACAACAGCAATCTTTACGCGCTTGCCATTCAGGTCAGGGAGGCCGGCGGGATACCGATTCTTCAGGAAACCGTGCCGGATGATGTCGTGACAATCGCCTCGGCCATCAGTCGTGCACTTTCGCAAAACGACCTGGTCATTACCACCGGCGGGGCTTCCGTGGGCAGCAAGGATCTTGTCAGGGAAGGCATCGGCCGCAGCGGGGCGGATATCCTGTTCTGGAAGGTCGGCATGAAGCCGGGCACACCGGCAGTTTGCGGACAAAAAGGCGGAAAGTTGATGATTGGGCTGTCCGGCAACCCGTCGGCAGCCATGATAACCTTTCTCATGCTGGTGCGCCCCATTATCCGGTCCATGGCAGGAAAAGCGACAGGCAGCCTGCCGGAAGTCAGCGCCGTCATGGCACAGCCATTTGGTAAAAGCAGCAGCCAGCGCCGTTTGCTGAGGGCCGTGGTTAACTGGGAAAAGGGTGCCTATCGTGGGGTTCCCGCGGGAATCCAAAGCCCGGGTGCCCTTAAGTCCATGACCACCTGCAACGCCCTCATCGACATCCCTGCAGGGCACGGACCTCTGCAGGTGGGGGACGAAGTCAGGGCGCTTTTACTGCCTCCGCCGTATTGTCTTCAGGGGTGAGCCTCTGGCAGTCTGTTTCAACGGTATGATTCAGGCAATCGGTGTATGCATGGGCATCAGTGTGGTGGCGCGCAACGGACAAGCAGATTTTTTTCGATGAAGCGAGGGTAGGTACTTGTGTCGCGCAAGGCTCCGTTATACCATTGGCCGGGTTTACCGGGCGGTTCCGGATATAATCGGAGGAGGGACATTTTATGAAATTGCTGCTGACCGTTATGTTTTTCTTTTGCGCCGCCACGGCCTGGGCCTTTCCCAAGGACAGCTGCGGCGAACAGAGCTGCATCGATTGCCACACCCTGAGCAGGGAAGAAGCGAAGCACCTGCTGGGCAAACAGGCCGACCGGATTCTGAAGGTCGCGCCATCCCAGGTACAGGCCCTGTGGGTGGTCGAAGTGGAAAAAAAGGGTGAGCGCTTTCCCGTCTATATCGATTTCACCAAAAGTTATGTTTTGCGTGGCGAAATCCTGCGCCTGAAAGATGGTGAAAACCTGACCCGGGAACATGTCGCCAGGCTCAACCGCATCGATGTTTCCGCCATTCCTGTTGCCGATGCTCTGTTGCTCGGAAAACCCGGGGCCAGCAAAAAGCTGATCGTGTTTACCGACCCGCAGTGCAGCTTTTGCAAAAAGCTGCATGCCGAAATGAAAAAGGCGGTGGCCATCGATCCCGATGTCGCCTTTTATATCAAGATGCTGCCGCTAAATATTCATCCCGAAGCCTACGTGATCGCCAGGAGTATCGTCTGCAACCGTTCTCTGCAAATGCTCGAACAAAGCTTTGCAGGCCAGCCTGTGCCGCCGCCACTATGCCGCGCCGACGCTGTCGACCAGACCATCGCGCTGGCACGTAAGCTTGGCATCAATTCGACCCCGACGGTGGTGCTCCCCGATGGCCGGCCCATTTCCGGATTTCGCGATGCCGCAACCCTGCTGAAAATGGCCGGCTCCAGGGTGCAGCCGCCGAAGTAGAATGGACGAGTCGAGCAGGGGCGGAATGTCATGAGCCGTAGCGCAAATCAGCCAGGCCGCGCCGCACGACCGGGTGGGGTGTAAAAGATCAAGGCGAGGCAAACGGGCAGACCGCTCGTGGCGGTTTGGTTCTCTGCAATTCTGCTGCTTGACACGGCGATCCCTTTGCAGGATTATCCGGCCGGAAATATTCGGGTACAGCGATGGCGCCTTCGCCTTCCTGGATGGGCAATGGCGGCCGAGTGCTAACGGCAAGGGGGCAGGGATGACTTTTTTCAGCCGGTTCTTCATTGTTTTTATGTTATTGCTGTGTCACACCCTGTGTGTTTGGGCTGCTGTGCCGGCATCGTCCATCAATCTCACAATCGAGTCTTCGGCGGCCGACCTGGCCGGCATTATCAACAAGTCGGTTCCTGAAATGCTGTACAAGGGACACGGCGGACTGGGCACAGCGGTTACCGTTCATAGAAACGGACCGGCAACGGTCACCGCTTCGGAGGGATTCATCTATCTCGCAATGCCGGTTCAGGTGCGATTCAGCAACGCCGTCTATGAAAGTTATCCGCTGAAAACAAGGCTGTGTTTTAAGCTAAAAGTGAATGTTCTGCCCGATTGGCGCCTGAAAACCGAGCTTTACTACACCGGCTTGTCGGATAATCTGGCGGACACCTTTAAACTCGGGCCGCTGTCGCTGAAGCCCAAAAGCATGGTGGAGAACATCAGTCAGCCGGTGCAGAAACTCCTTGCACCCATTATCGACGCAAAGATCAATGACGCCATTCGACTGCGTGACAAGATCACGCCGCTGTGGCGCAGTGCGTTTTCACCGAAACCGGTCAGCAAGGAATACCGCGCCTGGCTGAAGCTGACGCCGGAAAAAATCGTTATGAGCCCGATTTCGGCGGCAAGCAATCGTATCCGTTTGTTTCTTGGGGTCGTGACCGGTGCCGAGATTACCGTCGGTCCCAAACCGGCTGCAACACCTGCCAGGCCGCTGCCACCAGTGCGGCTATGCTCCGATTTTGACAGGAGCTTCCATATACGGCTGCCCGCCGACATTTTTCTTGCCGATCTCGTGGCCGCCCTCAACCCGGTGCTTTTGAACCAGACCTTTGGCGAGGACAAGAAGATAACCATCCACAACTTCCACATGAAGGGGGAAAACGGGCGGCTTGTGGTTGTCCTTAACACCACGGGGGCGTTCGAGGGGAAACTGACCCTGTTTGCCAGGCCGGTGCACGACCCGCAAAAAAATACGCTCACCTTTGAGGATGTCGATTTCGACACACAGAACGCCGGGTGGCTGATAGGTGCCGGAAGCTGGCTGTTCAGCAGTCCTATTCGCTCCGCCATCAAGTCCAGACTCGATGCGACCGTGGTGGAACAGTTGGAAACGGCGCGCCTCAAGGCCTCTTCTGCCTTGTCTTGTGTGCAGGTAGCCGAACATGTTGAATTGGCCGGTGTCGTCAGGGCTTTGTCCCTTGGCGAGGCAGCGGTGCAAGACGATCGCCTGTCGCTTCATGTCATCGCCCGGGGCGAGACGCGTGTCAGCCTGAAATAACGGGAATTCAAACAAAAAAAGCCTCCTTGTCCAAAACTTCGCGAAGGCGTCTGGATAAGGGGGCTTTCGATTTTTGAAAGGCACGGCACGGTCGCCGCGGGGAGTTTTCCAGCCGTGGAGGTTTTTGTGGCCGGCGCCAGTAATACGATCAGAAATAACGGCGCGCGCCGAGATATTTTTTGGTGAAGCCGGGCCGGGTCAACTCCGCGACCTTGATTTCGTCATTGCGTTTGGGGGCATGAACGAACTTGCCCCTGCCAACGTAGATGCCAACATGGCTGACCTGGTTGTTATGACCGAAAAATACCAGGTCGCCTTCAATCAGTTCTTCCTGGGGTACCTTCCGTCCCACCTTGAACTGTTCCGCGGAGGTGCGCGGGATGTTGATGCCGCAAAGGTAATAGACCGATTTGACAAAGGCGCTGCAGTCGAGTCCTTCAACCACGGTATTGCCACCCCATTTGTAAGGGATGCCGACGAATCTTTCCGCCGTCCTGGCGGCGATTTCGCCCATTTCATTGTCCGGTTTGGGTTTTTGCACCACCGGTTTCGTGGAGGTGGGAGGATTCACCGGCGACGCCGTCGCACCGGCAGGCGCTGTCGTCACATCCGTATCGGTGGGGCCGGCGGTCTCCAGGGCCAGGGGGTGGATGTCTTTTTTCAGGGGCGAGGCTATGTAATAGGAGTCGATAAGTCGGGCCTCGGCCAGTTGTCTGGCCGCTTTTTTTGCGTCCTTGCGGGTCGGGTAATTGCCGAACCGGACGGCGAAGACATTGTTTTCCTTTTTAAAATAATAGGCTTCGATGCCCTGATCCTGGAGCCTGGATGCCAGCCGTTCTGCATTGTCAACCCTGGCAAAGGCTCCGACCTGCACCGAGTAGCCGAGCTTGCTTATTTCGGCATCCGGTTTCGCAACACACGGAGTGGCGAAAAGGATGCAGGCCATTGTGCCAATAATCCATTTTTTCAAGATGCGAAAAGCCATAAATATCCCTTGTGCAGACGGCATGGGCCGAAGTTGATATATCGTCATCGGGTCAGGTCGGGTTCACAGCGTATCTTTTTCGCAACACCGCGGGCGGAGGTTTTGCGACGCCATCAATAATGCATAATGGCAGATAAACGCAACGCCTATTTTAACCATGCACAGAAGGAAATCCATAACCTTTTTTGAGATAAAATTTTCCGCAAGGATTCGTGCCGGTTCGAGATGCTGCCCTTTTTTAGGGAACACCGCAATTAATGGTTGCTCTGCGGCGCGCCTGGTGCGACCATCGTCATTTTGTATACGATATTTAGAACCGAAGGAGAAATGACGTATGTGTCTGTCCCATTCAGCCCGGGTTACTTTACATCACATCGAAGCGCGGCGCAGCATCCGATCTTTTACCGATCGGCCGGTATCCCAAGAAGACCTGCTGACGGTTTTGCGAGCCGCCAACCAGGCGCCATCGGCCCATAATCAGCAGTCCTGGAGATTTTCCGTTCTCCGTGGAAAACGCAAGCAGGAACTGGCCACTCTGGTCAATGCCCGTGCCGGGGAATTTCCCAGGGCGGCGGCGGTGCTGTTGCGCATGGCGGCACGCAGCATCAATTCCGCTCCGGTGGTGGTCGTGGTCGCCAATACCGGCGCCCTGATCGATCATGGTACCAAGCTGTTTCAGATCGATAAGCCGTTGGCTCAGGACTTTTTCAAAACCATGGAAATTCAGAGTTCGGCGGCGGCCATTCAGAACCTGCTGGTGGCGGCGACCTCTCTCGGCCTGGCCACCGTGTGGTTGGGGATACTGTTTCTCATCAAGGATGATGTGTTACGTCTTATGGGAGAGAGAGAAGGGGAATTTATGGCGGTTATTCCTGTCGGTTACGAGGCAAAGCCCGGCATAGCGCCGAAGAAAATCGACTTTGAAATGATGGTGAGCTGGCTGGATTGAAACAATGCCTTAAGCAGGCGTTCAGCCAGCAAGGATTTCTGTTTTGCCCGGTTTGCGGCCAGAGTGGCACTGCCGATATTGTTCAGCAACAGGATAGACTCGTCACCGCCAAGCCGTGCAAGCATGTCGCCGGGGTGCAACTGCTGGCGCATCCGCGCGGTAAGCATCACCAGCAATTCATCGCCCTTGGCATGTCCGGTGGTGTCGTTGATCTGTTTGAAATCGTCCAGGTCCAGCATCATGACGGCGATGATTTGTGAAAGCAGGTCGGGATCGCGCCTGAAATCCTCGTCACGAAACCCTGTGATGCGTTCGCAGGAAGGGGAGGAATAGAGTAACGCACCGTTTGGGTCCAGCCATAATTCCCAGTCATGCGTGAACTTGACCATGGCTCGAAAGAGCTTTTCCTTTTCCCGCAGCGCCCGGGACGTGCGCCTATGACGCAGGTATATGATGCAAGCAACCGGCCCCAGCAGCAGCAACAAACCGGCTGGAGCCAGGGCGCAGGCCTGCCATGGAAAGACCGCAGAGCCCGGCACGGCTGGCTGGACGAGGTTTTTCTCAGGACGTTTTGCCAATCCGTTTTGCCAGCTGGAAGCAACGGTCGGTGCCGACAGGCAGAGCAGTGCGGAAAATGAAAGAATGACAGTTTTCACAAAGGGATATTTCAGAAAAGACCGCATGGGATAAACCTCGGAAAGGTGCCGGTTGCTGAATTTACTCATGCCGTATGAATGCCGGTACAGAAACAGCACCTCCAGCCATTGCCGTAACAGGGCCTCGGGTGCTGCGGGTGAATTTTATGGAAAAAAGGGAGTCGTTATCGGCCATTTTCTTCGGTAACCCGGCTATCCCTTTCGGGATCCGTGGCTTTGCGTCACCGGGTTGCCCCGGTTTTGCCATTATCGGAAAATTTGGTGGAGGTGCAAAAACTCGGTCTTACGGTGTTGCGGCGTAGTTTCAGAACCTTGTCTTGCCGGTTAAAGAGCATCAGATCATGCAGCTCGCAAGTTCTTCCAGCCATCCAACGGGTTTCTGGGGGTTTCTGGAGATGTATAAAAACTTTCCGGCTTCATCATAACGTGATGAACCGGAATGTCCATAAAAATTATTGAAGCGCTGCGCATGGACCGGTGTGTGTTTTCCGGTCGGATACTCAGGGGGGAAGGGGCTGGTTTGTGCCATGGTCCTGAGGCCCCTGGCAGTCGCTGGGGTCTGGAGGTGCCGCGAAACAGGTGCGGTCACGGCCGGACTCCTTGGCCTGGTAGAGCGCCAGATCGGCACGCGACAGCAGGGCCTGAAGGTTTGTTTCCCGGGCATGCATGGCCGCGATGCCCAGGCTGATGGTCATGCGCAACGGACCATGATCCGTGGCGAGGGGTGCGTCTTTGATACCCTGGCGCAGGCGCTCGGCCACGGCCCAGGCTTCGGTCGGTACGGTGGCCAGGCACAGGATGGCAAATTCCTCGCCACCGATCCGCGCCAGAATATCCTGCCGGCGCAATTGAACACGCAGGGTTGCCACCAGATGTTGCAACGCAAGATCCCCTGTCATGTGACCGTAACGGTCATTGATCCTTTTGAAGTGATCGACGTCAAGCGTGATGATGCATAGTGCGGTGTCCTCGCGTCTGGCGGCCTGAACCTCGGCGGCCAGACGGGCCATGAAATAGCGGCGATTGAAGGTGCCGGTCAGATCGTCCCGTTCGGAAAGTCGCTGCAGTCGATCCGCCATCGTTTTTTGTTCGCTGACATTGATGGCCAGCCAGACCGCCGAAGGTTTTTTTCCTGGCCTGGGCATTACAGGATAGATCCGGCCATGAAACCACTGGGGACCGGGGGGGCCGTCGTTTTCGGTGACCCCGACTTCCATGGAGGCGAGCTGGTAATCGCAGGTCTGTAGCGTTCCCGTATCGATGGCTCGACGAACCACCGAAAGAAACAGCCGCCATTTTTCCTCCGGCAGCACATCCTGCATCAGGCATCCCACCAGGTTCAGCCCCCCATCGTAATGGTTGCGAAACCGTCCACCGAATACGGCGGTGTAACGACCATCGTAATCAATGACAAAAACGGGAGCAGGAAGTGAATCCGCTACGGCCTGCAACTGGTCGAGTAATTCGGCGCACGTGTTCTCATGAGTCATGATGTCGCCATTGTATCCGATGTTGCCGTTTGCCGCCAGCAGTTAGTTTTCATCCGGAAACGGCCCTTTTCCGCCGTGGCGGCGTCAATCCGCAGGCTTGCATGCGTCTCTGATTCCGGCTCAATCGCAAATCCGGTCAGTCCTTGACCGCATCCGAACCGGTGTCAATGTCTGGGCATGCCGCCCGTACAGGGGGCGCAACCGAATGCATGTGTAGTGTAAACCCTCGGTAATTCGTGGATTTGAGGAATAAGTTATATATGTCTTGAACAATCGGACCGATTTTGTTAAAAATTGCCTTTACATTATATTCACAAAAGGAGGGCTCTTCTATGGGTCTTATGACGGGCAAGCGTGGCATTATTTTCGGTGTGGCGAACGACCTCAGTATCGCCTGGGGTATCGCCAGGCAGCTTCATGCCGCTGGTGCCACCCTGGCTTTCACCTACCTCAACGAAGCCCTGGAAAAACGTGTTCGTCCCCTGGCGGAAAGCGTCGATGCGGAGCTCATCCTGCCCTGCGACTTGTCCAGGGACGAGGATATTGAAGCGGTTTACGAGGAAGTCGACAAAAAATGGGGCAAGATCGATTTTGTCGTGCATGCGGTCGCTTTCGCCAATCGTGAAGATCTCAAGAACTCCTTCAGTCAGACCAGCCGCGACGGTTTCAAGCTTGCCATGGATATCAGTGCCTATACCCTGGTTGCTGTGACCCGTGGTGCCATTCCCCTGATGAACGAGGGGGGCAGCGTCATCACGCTTACCTACCTTGGCGCTCAGCGGGCGGTGCCCAACTACAATGTCATGGGGGTCGCCAAGGCTGCGCTGGAGGCATCGGTACGCTATCTGGCGGCCGAACTGGGGGAAAAGAATATTCGCGTGAATGCGATTTCCGCCGGTCCTATCAAGACCCTCGCGTCGTCCGCTGTCGGCCAGTTCAAGGAAAAACTGCGTATCATGGATGAAATCGCGCCACTGCACCGTACTGTTACCCAGGAAGAGGTTGGCAAATCCGCTCTTTACCTGCTGTCCGATCTGGCCAGTGGTGTGACGGGGGAAGTGCATTTTGTCGATGCAGGCTTCAATTTTGTTGTCGGTTGAAATTCCGATGGCCTTGCTTTGACTTTCTATAGACACAAAGGACCTCTCGTGGGTCCTTTTTTATTTTTCAGGGCGCTATGGTGGTTCACGGCAATCTCACAGGACTGAAACCGGGTCAGATCAAGGCTCTGGAGCGCATCTATCGTCGACGGATTCCCCCGGATCAGATTATTTCGACGGAGCTTGCCCGCTATCTGAGCGAGCAATCTCTCGAAATTCGGCGTCAGGTCGGGGTGATCATCGACCGTAGCGGTACCATCCGCTATGTAATTGTCGGCGACGACCGTGAAATCGTCATCCCGGATCTGTCCGGGTATGGCCGTGGCCGCAGCGGCCTTCGGGGGTTGCGCTGTATCCATACTCACATCGGGGGCGAGCCATTAAGCGAAGACGATTTGACCGACCTGGCGCTGTTGTGTCTCGATCTGATGGTTGTCATCGATGCGGGGACGCAGGCTGGGCCGGGAAAGGTCGAGTATGCGCATTTGCTGCCCCCGAATCCGGAAGGACGGCAGGTCGAGGTCGAGAAAACCGCTTCAATTCACGATCTGGATGTCAATCTGGGGATTTTTCTTCGATCTCTGGAACAGGAACTCGAATCCGGAATCGCTGAAACCGTGGATCTTTCCGATCCGCGGGAAAAAGGAATCCTGATTTCCGTCAGTCAGCAACCACGTTACGAGGTGGAGGATTCCCTGGATGAACTGGCCGAGCTGGCCCGTACCGCCCAGGTGGTGGTGCTGGATCGTTTTGTTCAGCGGCCTCGCCAGATCAATCCCAGGTATCTGATGGGTGAGGGCAAGGCCAAGGAAGTGGTCATCCGCGCTCTGCAGCAGGGGGCCACGCTGCTTGTTTTCGACCAGGATCTCAGCCCGGCCCAGGTGCGGGCCATTTCCGAATTGACCGACCTTAAAGTCATCGACCGTTCACAGTTGATTCTCGACATATTTGCCCGTCGGGCCCACACCCGCGATGGCAAGGTGCAGGTGGAGCTGGCGCAGCTCAAATACATTTTGCCACGCCTGGTCGGGCGCGGGGTCGCTTTTTCGCGGTTGATGGGCGGCATTGGCGGGCGCGGACCGGGGGAAACCAAGCTGGAAATCGATCGTCGGCGCATTCGCGATCGTATCACCCGCCTGGAAAATGAGCTGAAACATCTCTCCAGGGGGCGGTTGCAGCGCCGCCAGCGGCGGATCCGGTCCGGTGTGCCCATCATTTCGATCGTCGGATATACCAATGCCGGGAAATCGACTTTGCTCAATGCCCTGACCCAAAGCACGGTGCTGACCGAAGATCTTTTATTTGCCACGCTGGATACCTCCA
>Ga0265295_1004691_pt1 | contig 18152 bp, 13 predicted proteins | sample Munlansysbiofilm_FD_192503 | JGI IMG/M metagenome (GOLD analysis project Ga0265295, IMG submission 192503) | Leachate microbial communities from a municipal landfill in Southern Ontario, Canada - Methane capture system biofilm | ecosystem: Engineered > Solid waste > Landfill > Unclassified ...
GAAGCTCAAGCTTGAAGACAGCCAGGAATCCGCTGCGACCGGGATCGAGATGCTTCTTAGTGACTATGACAATACCATCAGCTTAACCCCTGCTGACAACGAGCGAATGGAGAGACGCGATGAGCGTGGATAAAATAGAGACTATCGGTCAGTCGGTACTGCAACATGGTAAGGCGAACGACCGCGTGTATTTGATGAAGCTGGAGGTTGAAGAATGCCCAGCCATAATTGAGCAGGTTGAAAACCTTGCGCTGCAGAACGACTACAGCAAAATCTTTGCCAAGGTGCCCGGTGCGGCGCAAGCGGCATTCGAGCAAGCTGGCTACACTATGGAGGCCAGTATTCCGGGGTTTTATCAAGGTACTGACACTGGGGTGTTCCTTGCGCGTTACTTAAAAGAGGAGCGCAGCATTGATCCAGATGCCGAGCAGGTGGCTCAGGTGCTCGCGGCCGCGCAATGCAAGGCAAGCGTAGCTACAGTGCCGGATTTGGATACAGCGTATCATAGTCGGATTGCCGCCGTAGACGACTGTGATGAAATGGCTGAAGTCTTTGCCGAGGTGTTTGCCAGCTATCCGGTTCCGATCCATGATCCGGCGTTTTTGCGCCAGGCCATGGAAGAGAACATGGTGTATGTCGGCATCTGGGAGGATGACAGATTGCTCGCGTTGGCCGGGGCGGAGATGGATCGTGACGGGCAGAACGCGGAGATGACCGAGTTTGCCACCCTGCCAGAATGCCGTGGACGCGGCATGGCGCATCAGCTATTGCACCGACTTGAGCAAGACATGCCAAAGCTGGGAATCGAAACCTGCTATACCATCGCGCGTGCCACCTCCTTCGGCATGAATATCACCTTTTCGCAGAGCGGCTACACCTTTGGTGGAACCCTGGTACAGAACACGCAGATCTCCGGTGGACTTGAAAGCATGAACGTCTGGTTCAAGCCTGCGCCTCAAGTATAGCTTCTAATTAATATGCCTTTGGCCAGAATATCGTGGAATTTCAGTAAAACCACGAGGCTGTGCGTAACATCTTACAGTAAATTTATAACAAATTAGGACAGAATTGCTTTGCCAACCAAACAGGAGAGTTTATCCATGGAATGGCGCGACCAGCTCAAAGAATTTGTAAATACCGTCGATCGCCTAGAGAAGTATGTAACTTTAACCGATGCAGAAACAGAGGTTCTTAAAAACAACAAGACGATATGGGGAACCACGCCATATTTTGCTTCATTGATGGATCCGGAAGACCCAGAGTGCCCGATTCGCAAACAGGTGATCCCTTCGAAGCTTGAGATGCAGAACAAGTTTGGGATGGAAGACTACCTGATCTGGAAGGAAAATCGCGCCACTGAAGAGGTGCGTCCCGACAGTATCGCGCGCCAGTATGAAGATAGGGTGGCTTTTACCGTTACCCAAGGGTGTGGGATCTATTGCCGCCACTGCTTTCGCAAGGAGCTTGTGGTGGACCAGAGTATGGAGCTGGACTTCAACGTGGATGAAGGGCTGGAGTGGATTGCAGCGCATCCCGAAGTGCGCGATGTGCTCATCACCGGGGGTGATCCGTTCCTTCTCGATGATGATAGAATTGAATACCTGATTCGCAAGCTACGCGAATTGTCTCACATCGAGATGATCCGCTTCGGCTCCAGAACGCCGATCGTGTTGCCCCAGCGCATTGATGCGGGGCTGAAAAAGGTGCTGAGCGGGAACCACAGGGTGCCCATCTGGCTCAACACTCAGTGTAACCACCCAAAAGAGATTACCGCAGAGACTGCCAGAGCTGTCTACGATCTGATGCAGTGCGGAGTAAATGTTGGCAATCAGGCGGTGCTCTTAAAAGGGATCAACGACAATGTCCCGGTATTTCGTGAATTGCACCAGAAACTGCTGCGCGTGCGGATTCGTCCGTACTACGTATTCTACTGCGAAGCGGCGCCCGGCATCGACCATTTCCGCACCCCGATTGAAAAAGGTGCTGAACTAATTCATGATGCTCTGCGTGGGCATACCACCGGTATGGCACAGCCGATGTATGTGCTGGCGACCAATATCGGCAAAATTCCCCTCATGCCGGATTATTATATTGCCGAACGTGGGGAAGAGGAGTATACCCTGCGCAACCATAGGGGGGAAACCACCAAGATTCCGGTTGTTCCGGAATAATACCAGTTGCTTAAATAGTAGCTCACCCATAGAAATTGCCATGTTTGCTAAGGATAAATGAATGTGGACAGTTCGCGTACATGGGGTATGTTTGTCCGTGTTGTGTGCATCTTGTATAAGTGCGCATAACGCGGATTTTTTATGCTTGGATTTTTTATCCCTGCCGTGGTGGAGTTCCGCTGCTGGTATAGTTTTGGCCTCTCCCGCTACCTAGATTGTCACCTCCACGCCAGGCAAGCTCCTAATTACATCCATAGTCATTTATTGAGTGCATAAGAAGATGCAAAGCAACAACCCCGTCCCAGCTGCGGAAAAGAACGTTGAAAAGCTGATATATCTCGGCTGGCGCGAATGGCTTTGCCTGCCTGAGCTCGGAATCGAGCGCCTCAAGGCAAAAATCGATACCGGGGCCAGAACCTCGGCTCTGCATGCGTTCTTTGTGGAACCCTTTGTCGGTGCTACTGGGGTGGATATGGTACGCTTTGGTATTCATCCACGTCAGCGCGATACCGCTACCGAAGTGATATGCTCTTTGCCGGTTAAGGATATACGCCCGGTCACCGATTCTGGCGGACATCGGGAGATTCGTTACGTCGTAGAGACCCAGATCGAACTGGGAGGTAGAATATGGCGTGCCGAAATGACCCTTACCAATCGTGATAATATGAAGTTCAGGATGCTGCTCGGGCGCACTGCACTGAAGGGGATGGCAGTAATCCCCACACGCTCCTACCTGCAGGGGAAAAAGAGTGTGGAGAATTCACTCTCAGCCTAAATAAATTCAGCTTATTTTACCTAGTCTGTACCAACAACCCCTTGTCAAATATTTAATCACCTTTTTGTGCCACTTAGTGTATGGATGCCTGTCTTCAAACGGCTCCAACTGCTAATGTGGCTGACATAGTTTTTCTGTTATTTTTTTTGATCCCCACTTTTGTCCCATATATTGTAAACAGGAAGGCTTTACTTCATGAAAATAGGTATTCTGTCACGTAACCAAGGCCTATATTCCACTCAGCGCCTATTCGAAGCTGGCGAAAAACTCGGGCACGAGATGCATATAATCGATCCTTTGCGCTGTTATATGACCATCGCTACCCAGAACCCTACGGTTCATTATCGCGGGCGCGAACTAAAAGACTTTGATGCGATTATTCCACGCATCGGAGCCTCTATCACTTTCTATGGCACCGCAGTTGTACGCCAGTTTGAGATGATGGGGGTTTACAGCGTTAACGAATCGGTAGCTATCAGCCGTTCGCGCGATAAGCTTCGCAGCTTGCAACTGCTCGCCCGGCGCGGTATTGGGTTGCCGGTGACTGGATTCGCCCACTCGACCAAGTACACCCAGGATTTAATCGAACTTGTTGGCGGCGCTCCGCTGGTGGTTAAATTGCTGGAAGGAACTCAAGGGATCGGAGTGGTTCTAGCGGAGACCAATCAAGCCGCTGAAAGTGTTATCGAAGCGTTTCGCGGGCTCAAGGAGCAAATTCTGGTACAGGAATTTATCCAAGAGGCTAAAGGGGCCGATATCCGCTGTTTTGTTATCGGAGACAAGGTAGTCGCAGCGATGAAACGCCAGGGTAAACAAGGGGAGTTTCGTTCCAATTTGCATCGAGGTGGCAGTGCCAGCATCGCCAAACTCACCCCCGAAGAGCGTTCCACTGCGGCTAGAGCCGCCCGGATTATGGGGCTGAATGTGGCCGGAGTTGATCTGCTACGCTCCAACCATGGTCCGGTGGTAATGGAGGTGAATTCATCCCCAGGGCTTGAGGGGATCGAAAGTGCCACCCAAAAAGATCTGGCGAGCGCAATTATCAATTATGTCAGCAAGCAGGCACGTCCAGGGAAAACTCGAACGCGGGGGAAGGGATGAGTAAAAATCAGACGTTTGAATTTGGCGGAGTGAAGGTGGCGCCTGGTACTCGTGCCAGCATTGCTCTCAATATTGCGCGTCTTTACACCCACAATGATATGACCTTGCCGGTGCAGGTGGTTAATGGTCGCCGACCGGGACCGGTGATGTTTGTCAGCGCCGCCGTGCATGGCGATGAAATCAACGGGGTGGAGATCATTCGACGTCTGTTACAGCATAAAAGCCTGCAGGATCTGCGCGGAACGCTACTGGCGCTTCCGCTCCTGAACCCGTACGGCTTTATCCATCGTTCCCGCTATCTGCCTGACAGGCGCGACCTGAATCGCTCGTTTCCGGGCTCTGCCAAGGGTTCCCTTGCTGGTCGCCTTGCCTTCCACTTTATGCGCGATGTCGCTACTCGGTGCGATTTCGGGATCGATTTGCACACGGGTTCAAATTACCGTACTAATCTGGCGCAGGTGCGCGCCGACCTCAATGACCTACCCACTCGGGAACTGGCCATGGCCTTTGGAGCCCCCCTTATTGTTAATTCCCCCTTGCGCGAAGGATCTCTGCGCGGCGCCGTATCGTCCTTGGGGAAGCCGGTGGTAGTGTTTGAAGGGGGCGAGGCGCTGTATTTCAATGAATCGGCAATTCGCACTGGTCTGCGGGGAATTTTGCGTCTCATGCGCCATACTAAAATGCTGCTCCCGCGAAAACACACCGCGCAATTTGAACCCATCGTGACCCACAAAAGCAGCTGGGTACGTGCCTCTATGAGTGGAGTTTTTTCCTGCTCTGTGCGCCTGGGATCAATTGTGGAGAAAGGTGCGGTGATGGGCACCCTCAGCGCCCCCCTAGGGGAAGAATCAGAGGAGGTTCTCGCCCCTTTTGGCGGGATAGTAATCGCGCTCCTCAATCTGCCCCTGGCTTACGAAGGCGATGCTCTGCTGCATCTGGCTATGCTGGCAGCTGAAGAGGAGGCGGAGGAGACCATCGATGAATACACTTCGTTTTTGCGCGCGGATGAAATTGAAATTGACGTGCTTGGACGTTAGTATCTGCGTATAGATGTTCAGATGACGTGTCTTGAGTAGTTTTCACACTTATACATGAGGATACCGATGGTTATTTCAATTCGCTCTGGGCTTATTCAGTGTTTTGTCCTGCTGTGGTGCGCAGTATTTCTGCTGAATCCAGCTGAAGGTTGGGCTGAAAAAGGAGTTATAGAACAACCCGCGGTTGTAGTAGCTCCGGTATTTGCTGGTATAGCAGAAGTTGTCCCCCAAGCGGGGGAAGCACGGCGAAATATGTCTGCCGACCTGGAGAGGTTAAAAGGGCTGACCGATCGTACGGCATGGGAAACTATTCTAGAAACGCGGAAGAAAAAACAGCAGGAGCTCAATGGCGTAATGCAGGAAGCTGGAGACCTGCAGGATCAGAGTTTTGAGCGCCTGATACGCATTATGACTCTGCTGGAGACCCAGAACAAAAGCTTGCAGGGGGATATGGAGCGCATCTCAAACCAGACCTCCGAGCTTGAAAGTATGCGTAAGCGTTGGCGCGAACGCTATGATTATTGGCAGAATTGGAGCGTTGAACTTGAAAAACAGGATTCAACCTATTCCGACGAAGATATCAGAAATGTCCTGAACGAAAATATTCGCCTGCGCGAAAACATCGTCTTGCTCAATAATGACTATATCCCGCTACAAAAGCAGTTTATCGACCTACTTGAAGCCAACCGCGCGCACATTAAGCTGGTTGAATCTGCGTTGCAGAATCTGCGCTCCACCACCTTTCACCAAACGGCGGAGTCGTTTTTCAATACCTCATTTTACACCCAGTTTAATCGGGAGGTGTTTGGACGCACAGCTAGCGAAATCGCTCTGATTGATTGGTTTATCGTGGATGAATTAATCGCAGACTGGTGGGTAATCCTTGCACAGATTCTGATAGTGCTGGTAGCAGCATCCATCATACGCCAGTACGCCAAAAATCCGCTGGAGGATCGACAGTGGGATTTTCTGATGGCACATCCTTGGGCCAGCGGAGTTTTTATCGCCGTTGTCCCCCTTGGGTCTGTGTATACGACCCCCAGTTTGATAATGCGCTTTTACTTGGCGCTCTTGATGGTTTTAAGCGCCAGTGTGCTGGTGACCGGAATAATTAAACAAAAGCATCTGCGCAACATGGTCTGGTTGCTGGGCGGCACCTATCTGCTGACCTTGTTCATGCAGATAATAAATCTGCCTATGCCACTGATGCGCGTGTTTATTGCGTCTCTTTCGTTGGTGCTGTTTTTGTTGCTTGTGCGCCACTGCGCCCTGAGTCGAAAACAACAAGATCATTGGGGCATAGTCGCAGCAGAACGCATAGGGGTAGGGATATCCTTGGTTTCCTTGTTGGCGCAGATCGGCGGGTACAGCAATCTGTCTTCGCGTTTGGTCGATGCCAGCTTCAAGACCGTCTTCATGGCTCTAGTGGTTACGATGGTGATTAAACTGGCCCAGGGTGGGGTCAATTTTGCGGTCAATCATCATAAAACTAGGCGCATCCATTTTTTTCGCCATTTTGGGAAAGTATTTAAGGCGCAAGTGAACGCCATTATCACATTAGTGGTAATCGGTAATGCCCTGCTGGCGCTGATACAAATCTGGACGGGCAGCAGCAGCATCGCCTCAGTGTGGGAGAAGGTTGGCTATACCGGAATCGAAATAAGTGGCCTGCACCTCAACCTGGTAACCTTAATTGAAATCGCGGCCATTTTATATGGCGGTTTAGTTCTATCGTGGTTTGTGCGTTCCATGTTCAACACCGGCAAGATTGGCCCAAGATTTATTGATTCTGGCGCGCGTGATTCCATCAATACTCTGATGCACTACTTCATCGTTTTTTGCGGGGTAATGTTCTCTTTCAGTGCTGCCGGGATCGGATTAAAGAATGTTGCGGTAATTGCCGGAGCCCTGAGTATCGGTATTGGCTTTGGGCTACAGGATATTGTGAACAACTTTATCAGCGGCATCATTTTGTTGTTTGAGCGTCCCATCCGCAAAGGCGACACCATCGTTCTGGATGGAGAGTGGGCCGTGGTACGCCATATTGGCCTGCGCTCCACTATCGTAGAAAATTTCGATAAGGCCGAGTTGATCGTTCCAAATAGAGAACTTATTTCTCAGAAAGTGATTAACCTGACCCATTCCAATTCACAGTTGCGTGTCGTGATGGATGTCCGCACGGCCTATGGTTCAGATATGGAGAAGGTCTTGGTTATCCTCGAAGATGAGGCACGCAAACATCCCAATACGGCGAATAGTCCGTCCCCTTCGGCGGTTTTTGTTGGATTTGGTGAGAGTGCGCTCAACTTTAAACTGCGTATTTGGCTCAACAATCTAGATTACCGCCTGCCCGTGTTCAGCGAGGTGGGTATCGCCTTATATAAACGTTTTGCTGCCGAAGGTATTGAAATTCCATTCCCGCAGCAGAGTCTGCATGTGCGTTCCATGGACGAAAAGGTGGTTGAGGCTTGGCGAAACCGGGCAGAGGCGCATGCTAAGGATGACGAACAAGAGTAGAGAAGAATTCGCACCTTGAGAAAAAACTACAAGGCCCTTTTGTCGCTACTGGTGACGACAAAGGGCCTTGTTTGCATAGCACGATGAGGTTGGAAATTAATGGCGTTTAGGATCACCTAGATGCGCTTAATATCCAAATGTGCCAGTGTTGCGGCGCTGTTGCGTAGCTTTTCCTCACTCGAAATAATTGAGACAGCTTCAAGGCTTCGGGAGGTCCCAGCAGAGCTTGGGCTTAGGTAGGTTTCAGCCACGCGAACAAGATCTTCTTTGGTAACCTTGAGCAGGTTGGCGCGGAATTGCTGACGCAGCGCATGACTCACTCCCTGTATGTGGCAGGCAAATTCTGCCGCACCCTTCCCAGCTGGAGACTTGGGCCGATCGCGGCTGCTGAACACCGACAGCACCGCTTCTTTGATCTCCTGGGCGCCGAACTCTCCCTTTTTTACCCATTCAAGCGCTTGCTCGAATACTTGCAACGTGCGCTCTAGGTGTGGATCACGGTAGGAGAGCATAGCGAAGATACCGCCGTCGCTACTGTTCGAGGCCATCCCTCCATATGCACCTCCCTTTTCGCGGATTTCGCGGTGAAGAAAGTTTGCCCGCAACAGCGTCGCTAGAACATTTAGTACCACCGTATCTGGATTGCAGTAAGGAACCGTGCGAAAGCTGCGGGTCACGTACGATACTGGTATCGAGGTGGCCCAGCCCAATTCCGCCGCCATTGGAGTGAATGGTTTTTGTGTTTTTGCGGAGTGCGCTTTGCCGTGGGGCAGGGCTGCTATGAAGGTGGTAAGTGCAGCAGCGGTGCTGTCCAGGTGTTCAGCTTCGGCCGTTATAGCAGCTTGCATGGCGGCGCGCTCAAAAAGCTGGGTGCGCAAACGCGCAAGGATAGCCGCAGTAGCATCCAGTTGTTCCTGCGGGATTTCCGCCAACTGCTTGATATGCTTCAACTGTGTCAGTCCCCCCCATTGCTCGCGCATGTACGCCGCCGGAGTCAGGTGTGCTGCACCAGCTTGGGCCGCAAAACTGTGCCCTGAGCCAGGGATCGAATTTTCCATGGAGCTTTTAATTTGCCCGATCACGGTGGCCAACCGTTGGGTGTCGCTGAAATCAGCTTCGGTGCACAATTCTGTGAGAATCGTGCACATGGGCCCGGCATTGCGAGTCAACGCCTTGGCTCTCACGCGGAGCCAAGCGCTGGCCGTGTCCAGATTCTCAATATTGTTCATTACGCTGGCACCGAATGAAATTCCGCCGGTGCTGGCCTCCATGCGTTCAGCCATCTCCACATAACTATAGCGGGCGGTGCCGACTTGAGTGAGCATGCTGCAAAACAGAGGCACATACGCCACCAGATCTGCATCAATATGCGCGCATGGGAAGTAAATATCTACATAGCTGAGGCCATTGGTGGGCTGGACGAAACACTTTAGTTGGAGTTGCGCTACGGGGCACGCATCGGTTTCAACCAGAGGCTCCGTCGGGTCAATATCCTCCATTTCCAGATCGGGTAGACAAGAGATGTCTTCGATCTGATCCTGGTTTTGCTGCAGCTTACGCGCCTGCTCAAGCAGCGTTTGGCGCTGCTCTGGGCTAAGCGCCGCGCTGATTTTTTCCAAACGCTGGCGTTCCTGTTCCTGCTCGCGCTGTCCCTGTTCATGATCTGGACGCAGACACAGAGTCACTCGATGCTGATTATCCAGCAGCCAGCGTTGAATTAGCCCTTCAAAAAAGCCCCCCGCATCTACTTCCGCGCGCAGACGTTCGAAATTGGTGTCAAACTTTAGCGCCGATACCGGGTCATCACAGTGCAGCCATGGGCCCATAATCCGCAGCAATAAGGTGATGGAATATGGGTAAGATCCGCCGCTGACTTCACGATTGGATAGTTCCATGCGGTGAATAGCGGCATCGATCCGTTCGCGGCTGAAACCTTGCGCGACGATAGTTTTTAGGGTGTCGGTGATGCAGGCTTGGATCGCTTCGGCTTGCTCGGGTTCGGTGCCTTGCAGACCGACGGCAAAGCAGGTGGTGCGAAAATCATCGTGATAGCCGCATCCGGGGGTGAGGTTTTTCCCCAGGCCAGAATCAAGCAACGCCTTATATAGCGGCGAGCCAGGGTTCCCCAGGAGCAGCTGCGAGAGCAGGGTCATGCACAGGCGCGTATAGCTGTCGGAGATATCATTGGTGAGCCAGGCTGTGTGCACCATGGTTTTACCCGCAGTGTCTTCGCTAGGATCCAGCGGAAAGGTCTCCTGTGCAAAGATAGGCTGGTCTCTGTGGGGCTCCGGTGGGACCTCGCTGTTGACGGTGATAGCCTCGAAATGTTGCAGCACCTGCTGGTCAATGCGCTCCAGATGGGTGTTTAACGGGAAATTTCCATAGGTAAAAAAGCATGCATTGCTTGGATGATAGTAGCGCGCATGAAAGTCCTTCAGGTCCTCCCAGGTGAGGTCCGGGATATTCTCCGGTTCGCCGCCGGAGTTGTGCCGATAGCAGGTGGTGGGGTACAGATGTTTGGTTGTGCGCCGCCCGAGGAGACTGGCAGAATCTGCCATAGCCCCCTTCATCTCGTTATACACAACCCCCTTGAATTCCAGGGCACTGTTGGGGTTGTCCGCCTCACTAAACTCCAGTCGATGCCCTTCCTGGGCAAAATCTTGCTCGCGCAGCAATGGAAAGAATGCTGCGTCTAGATAGATACCGAGCAGGTTGGAGAAGTCCTTGCGATTCTGGCTCGAGAAGGGGTAGCAGGTCCAGTCGCTGGAGGTAAAGGCGTTCATAAAACTATTCAGGCTGCGTTTGAGCATACTGAAGAAAGGATCGCGCACCGGATAATTCTTTGAGCCACACAGGGCGGTGTGCTCCAGGATATGAGCAATGCCGCTAGAGTCTTCCGGTGGGGTTTTAAAGGCCACGCCAAACATATTGTTGTTGTCGTCACATTCCAGATGAACAAAACGCGCGCCGGTGCGCTCGTGCTTAAACTGGATGAGCTTGACATTGATCTCTTCAAGCATGATGGACTGTGCCAAGGTAAATCCGGCGGGGAGTGCGATTGATTTTGACATATGGTTTCAATTCCTATTGTGATTGCTGGGTTGGTTAAAAGCTAACCCAGTCAGCATGGGGTCATCTTGGCGGATGCTGCGCAAGGTAAGCAAACTAGCAACCAGCCAAAGTACACGAACCTATGTCATTTTGCCACTATCTCTGCTATCTTTTTAGGTTGTACGCTTTCGCGCGGTTGTTTGAGTTTATATATTGCCATAAGGCGTATAAACTGCCATACCAAATCAGCATATAAATCACCAATGTAACTGTTCCAAGACATCGTCTCTATATTTATATCGATATGAATCCTGCAGGAGGGAAATGGGTATGCACAGTATTGGTTTCACTGCGATTAAGATGAAGGTAGCACATAGTTTATGGATACAGCAGGGGCGGTTGGTTTCTGGCGTATTCCTGCTGTTTTTGGTGTGTATGCCCACGGTAGTGCTGGCGTTTGGTGAAGGTGGGTGCGGTGCTGGGGAATGTCGTGATTGCCATAGTCTTGATGCACAAGAAGCACTTAAATTGCTTCCACCCGGTGCGGACAAAATAAATTCGGTTAACTTTTCCGAGGTTGGAGGACTGTGGCGGGTTGATGGTGAGGCTCAGGGTAGTCCATTCAGCGTGTATATAGATTTTTCCAAGAAATATATAATTGCCGGCAATGTCATCCGGATAAAAGATGGAGCCAATATAGATCATAGGGTAGACGTGGAACAGATCCCCACGGCGGGAGCGATTACCCTAGGAGCCGCTTCGGCTCCGGTAGTGCTACATGTATTTACCGATGTGCGTTGTTCTTACTGCAAAATCTTGCACCAAGATCTTGAAAAATTGGTGGCGACTACCCCCGAAATCAAGGTACAGATCCATCTGCTCCCCATCATGATGGATAAAAAGTTGGCGGCAGCCTTAGGGTGCAGCAATTCGGCGCAGATGTTGCGCGCGGCCTATGACTCACAGGGCGACACAAATCTCATGGAAAAACTTGCCCCCTGTGACAGCACTGGGGTGGACGCGATAGAAACATTTGCGCGCAAGTGGAAATTAAATTCAACCCCGAGCATGGTTTTGCCAGACGGTCAGGTGGTAAGAGGTGCGCGTCCTCTTGAAACTCTCAAGCAGATGCTGCAACCTTTTATCCCCCAGACATAGCCCCCTTGAAATGTTCCCAATCTCTACGCCGGGGCAGTGCGAGCTTGATTTCCCCCCTTTAATCTGCTAGATAAGCGTGCTTCACACATAAAAAACTAAGTCTATTATCTGTACGGAGAATGTAAAGTCTATGGGATTAATGAGTGGCAAGCGTGGCATTGTTTTCGGTGTAGCAAACGATATGAGTATTGCGTGGGGCATCGCCCAGCAGCTTAGTGAGCATGGTGCTGAGTTGGCGTTTACCTACTTGAACGAATCGCTGGAAAAGCGGGTGCGCCCCTTGGCAGAGCAACTTGGCTCCAAGGTGATTCTCCCCTGCGATGTGAGCAAGGATGAGGATATCGAAGCGGTCTTCGAAGAGCTGCGTAAGCAGTGGGGCAACATTGACTTTGTGGTCCATGCGGTGGCTTTTGCGGATCGTGAGGACCTGAAGCATTCTTTTAGTCAGACAAGCCGTGATGGCTTCAGATTGGCTATGGATATCAGTGCTTACTCTCTGGTAGCGGTTACCCGCAGCGCCGTACCCTTGATGAGCGCCGGGGGCAGTATCCTGACCCTGTCCTATCTCGGAGCACAGCGCGCTGTGCCTAACTACAACGTTATGGGAGTCGCTAAAGCAGCACTGGAGGCGTCGGTACGCTATCTCGCGGCGGAACTTGGCCCACAACAGATCCGGGTTAACGCCATCTCTGCCGGTCCGATTCGTACCTTGGCTGCATCTGGGATTGCAAATTTTCGCTCCAAGGTTAAACTTATGGACGACTATGCGCCGCTGCGCCGCACTGTCACCCAGGGAGAGGTAGGCAAAAGTTCCGTTTACTTACTCTCTGACCTTGGTAGCGGCGTGACAGGTGAAGTTCACTTTGTGGATGCAGGTTTTAGTACGGTTGTGAGCGCCTGATGCTCCTGCTGCACATCAGGGACAGTTTTTCAGATAAAAAGGGGCTTTTGGGCCCCTTTTTGTACTTTGAGGTAAAGGCTGATTTATGCTGCATGGCAACACAAGTGGCTTAAAAGCCGCACAACTAAAGGCGTTGGAACGGATTCAGCGGCGCCAAATCTCGCCTAATGAGGTGATTTCGGCAGAACTTGCCAGCTTCATGTGTGGCCTTGCGCGTGAGTTGAACCGCCAGATAGGAGTTCTGGTGGATCGCAGTGGCAGCATCCAACATGTAATTATTGGGACTGATCGTGAAATTGTCCTGCCAGATTTAAGTGGATATGCGCTCGGGCGCAGTGGACTGCGCGGGCTACGCTACATCCATACCCATCTGAAGAATGAACCCCTCTCCCAAGATGACCTGACGGATCTGTCTTTACTGCGCCTCGATCTCGTAGCGGCTATCGGTGTCGATGCAGAAGGTGCACCCCAGGGCTTCTATTATGCGCATCTGCTTCCCCCCAACCCGCAGCAGCTGCAGGTAGAACAACACGAACTGAAAGATTTTCACACCCTTGAGCTGGATCTTAAGGCTTTTCTTACGGCACTGGCGACTGAACTTGAGCGCAGTGCTGCTGAAACCATCGATCTGTCGGATCCAAACGAGCGTGCTCTACTTATCTCGGTAAGTAAGCAGGCAAAAAACGCTATTGAAAATTCCCTGACGGAATTGCAGGAGTTAGCGCGTACAGCAGGTGTAACCGTGCTGGGAACCGTGATACAACGCCCAAGTCGAATCAACCCCCGTTTTCTCATGGGAGAGGGGAAACTAAAGGAAGTGGTTATAAGCGCCTTGCAGCAACGCGCAACCCTTTTGATTTTTGACCAGAATCTCACTCCAACTCAAGTACGTTCCATCTCCGCCCTTACCGAACTAAAGACAATCGACCGTTCTCAGTTGATTCTAGATATCTTTGCCAGCCGCGCGCACACTATGGATGGGAAGGTGCAGGTGGAGCTGGCCCAGCTCAAATATATCCTCCCGCGCCTAAGTGGTAAAGGGACTGAAATGTCGCGCTTGATGGGTGGGATAGGGGGGCGAGGCCCTGGTGAAACCAAGCTGGAAACTGATCGGCGCCGGATTCGTGACCGCATAAGTCATTTAGAAAAGCGCCTGAAGAAAATGTCGAGCAGTCGCCTGCAACGGCGCCAGCGCCGCATCCGCGCTAATGTCCCCATCGTCTCCATTGTCGGGTATACCAACGCGGGCAAATCCACCCTGCTCAATGCCCTTACCAGCAGCGATGTCCTCGCTGAAGATAAGCTCTTTGCCACCCTCGATACCGCCACCCGGCGCCTGCGTTTTCCTCTTGATCGTGAAGTGATCATCACCGATACCGTAGGCTTTATTCGCGATCTCCCCCCCAGCCTGATGGGAGCCTTCAAAGCTACGTTGGAGGAACTCGAAGACGCGGATCTGCTCCTGCAGGTGGTGGATATCTCCGATCCATGTTTTGAAGAACATATCGAAGCAGTGGACAAAATTCTCGCAGATTTGAACTTTGCCCATATCCCTAGATTGCTGGTGTTCAACAAGACCGACCGCCTGAATCAGGGTGAGAGTGAAGAGCTCAGTCGGCGCTTTGCTGCGGTAGCGGTATGTGCACACGAGCGCTCTAGCTTTGGACCCCTTATGGAGGCGCTCCAGACTCGGTTTTGGCCACATGAAGAGGCGTTTGAAAATATTGACTGATAGGTTGGTTTTATATAACGTCTACTCTTTGCGGCTCCAACCGCAAGCGTGGTGAAGTTCTGGGTTAAATAAGAATGCGCGGTTATGGGTTTTTCACTGTATTTTCAAGGTGCCGCAACGGCGTATTAACGCTGATATTCGACTGGATATGGTATGCGTAAAGATTCGATAAGACTTATATTTATTGGTATAGCTGTTCTTTGTAGCTGTGTATACGGCTGCGCAACGTTGCAGTCGGATCGAGTGTCTGCCACGCCCGCCATTGCTGGGGATGTCGAGGACGATACGCTGGTCTCCACCGATAATGTGGCGTTGGTAAGTAAGAAAAACGAGGGCAAGAAAACCAAAGTTGAGGCGGATTCTGGGGCTTTTAAGGTATCTGAAAAGCCGACAAACCATGCCAGCGCAAGTGCATCACTAGATAGTGCTGGCGCGCAGGAAGACAGTGAGCCACTCTACGATTTCCCCGTGGTCATAAATGCTCAAGTTGAAGAGTTGCTCGATTATTATAGCAGCGGTCCAGGGCGCAAATCGTTTCAACTGTGGCTAGAGCGCTCGGGGAGATATATGTCCCTGATGCAGCAGACCTTTGCCGAAGCTGGTTTACCGCAAGATCTGGTAATGCTGGCCTTAGTCGAGTCGGGCTTTACTAGCAATGCCCACAGTTGGGCTAATGCGGTAGGGTATTGGCAATTCATTGAATCAACCGGGCGTATGTACGGGCTCGAGAATGATTGGTGGCGGGATGAACGCCGCGATGTCGAAAAAGCCACCAGAGCTGCAGCGCAGTATCTGAGTGACTTGCACACCCTTTTTGACGGTGACTGGTATCTGGCTGTGGCTGCTTATAATGCCGGTCCTGGCAAAATGCGCGGCGCCATTCGCCATCACGGTACGCGGGATTTCTGGCAACTGGCGCAGGGCAGTTATTTGCGCAGTGAAACCAAGGGCTACATTCCTAAGCTTATGGCCGCCATCATTATTAGCAAGGAGCCAGAGCGTTTCGGTTTTACCCAACTCAAGTATGCCGATCCCCTTGCATTTGATACGGTAATCCTTTCGCATCCTACCGATCTTGAAGTGGTGGCGGAGCTTACCGGGGCCGACTATTCAATCCTTAAAGAGCTTAATCCTGAATTGAAACGTTGGTGTTCTCCCCCTGGTGAGAAACAGTATGTCCTGCGGGTACCTCCAGGTGTCGCTCATGGTTTTGCTGAGCGTTATGCGCAAATACCGCCCCAGGAAAGAAACCGTTATCGTCGCCATGAACTTAAAGCCGGTGAGAGCCTGGGTTTGCTGGCGCAGCGCTATAACATCCGTGTCGCTGACATTATGGACCTGAATCGGATCAAGGATCCACGCAGACTACAGATCGGGCAGAATTTAATTCTACCGCTGCACCAAGAGTATTCATCCGTTCCTATGGCTGAACTCGAAGACGACTATGCGCGCACGCAGCGGCGCAGCTATACGGTGCGCAGCGGGGATAGTTTATGGTCGATAGCACGCAAAAATCAGGTAACGGAAAAGCAGCTCAGAATCTGGAATCGTTTAGGTTGGAGCGACCTATTGCGCCCGGGGCAAAAACTACTCGTGACTGCACCGTCACCCCGTTCGAACGAGAGCTACGCTCCCATACGCCAGATTGTGTACAAAGTGCGCAAAGGCGATACTCTGTGGGATATCGGTAGACAGTATTCTGTTGACGCCGAAAAAATCCGTGAGTGGAACAATCTGGCGAAAAACCACATAATCCGGCCCGGTGACGAATTGACCCTCAAGATAGCTTCTGTGCGAGCCTCAGGGAGATCTTAAATAGGGTGTCAGGCCCTTGGAATGCTTTGACTTTCGTGCGGCGCATTGATAAAGTCATGCGTTTGTAAATCTCGGTATTTTGCTCTAATAAGGAAAGGTGCTAATTTTCCATGCTCAATTTTTTGATTGCTTTTGTGTTTTCAACCTTGGCAGCGGTACCGCTACGGATGGTGTATGGCTGGGATATGATCTACTGCAGCCTGGTTTCGATAGTGCTGTTTATGCTGATATATTTTCTGCTTTCGCGCAACACCATGAAAAAAGTGACCGCCTTGGTCGAAACAGCACAGAAAGACCTGCAGGGCAACCGTGGTGAAAAAGCTGTTGCGACCCTTAAAAAAGGTTACAAATACGCTAAATGGCAATTTTACGTTAAAGGCCAGCTCGACGCGCAGATCGGGACGATATTGTACATTCGGCGCGAATTCGCCAAAGCACTGCCGTATTTAGAAAAAGCGTTTGTCAAGCACTGGGTAGCCATGTGTATGTTGGCGGTAAGCTACATGAAGCGTAACAAACCGGCAAAGATGATAAATGCGTTTGAAAAAGCGGTGACGGCTAATCGTAAGGAGCCCTTTATCTGGAACCTGTACGGGTTTTGTCTGGACAAAATTGGCGACAAAAAGAAGGCAGAAAGTGTGCTTGAGAAGGGAATAAAGAAAACCGGCGGTGATGAGCGGCTGGTGGCTTCTCTGGCCGCAGTGCAGAATAATAAGCGCATGAAGATGGATGGGTATGGCGACTTCTGGTACCAGTTTCATTTAGAAAAAACCGGTGCCATCGTAAAAAAACAGACCAAGGCGATTCAAGGTCGTCGCAAAATGCCCCGCATGTAGAGTGTGGCGCGAAACTAGTTTTTGCACCGAGTAATTCAGGGCAGGGAAGTAAGGTTATGTCAGAAAAAAAAGGTGCCGACAAGCGCGCCGACAAATCAAATAAGCAGACTAATAAGCAGGCATTTAAATCAAGCCCCTTCAGCTCTATGAAGGGGCTTTGTGTTTCTACGCCACCTTCAGAGGACAGCAGAGTAAAGCCCCAGCGGCCCGAGCCGAAACCGGAACCGACAAGGGCCCCAGAACCGGCAAAAGATGCCGATTTTACCACCGAGATGGGGAGCATCGGCGTGCACCGCCTAGAGGATCAGGACAACCTTTTTGTCGGCGATATGGGCGAGATGTACACGAAAGGGCAAGTTGAAACGGTAAAAAAGGTTAGCAGTTTTATTGCGGATGAGCTTAGTGACGAGGACCTGTTTCTGCACCATCTGGGGCAAATGGATGCTGTGTTCAATGATAGCTATCCAGATACTGAAACCTCAGAGCAGCAGACCGGTGTTGCACAACGTATGCGCCAGCTGCGTAAAGGTCGCCTACGCCCCGAAGCCACTTTAGACCTGCATGGCTGTTATCGCGAAGAGGCGCGTAAGAAAGTGCGCGTATTTCTGCAGAATCGCCATCTAGCGAAGATGAAAACCGTCCTAATAATTACTGGGCGCGGGCAGGGGTCAAAAGGGGGCGAACCTGTATTGCGCAGTGATATAGAGACCTATTTGCGCACCAAGGCTAGCGCCTGGGTGGTAGAGTGGGGCAGAGCCCCGAAACAATATGGCGGCGACGGAGCTCTGGTGGTGTTTTTACGCAACTGAAAAACCACTCGTGTTTTGCCTGTGCACTGTTTCTGCACGCAGAAAAGTTCAGACATCTTCTCGTGGCTGGGGTTCCTATTACAAATGCGCACCCTGTCGCAGGGACGAAAAGAAGACCCATTAGAGGTGGTCCCCCAAAATCGGACAGTGTATTAAGGTGGGTAGCCGAACACTGACGAAGGAGGAACCACCCGATGAGCAAGACTAAACGTACACGCTACTCTGCCGAGTTCAAAGCCAAGGTCGCCT
>Ga0265295_1004692_pt1 | contig 18152 bp, 17 predicted proteins | sample Munlansysbiofilm_FD_192503 | JGI IMG/M metagenome (GOLD analysis project Ga0265295, IMG submission 192503) | Leachate microbial communities from a municipal landfill in Southern Ontario, Canada - Methane capture system biofilm | ecosystem: Engineered > Solid waste > Landfill > Unclassified ...
CCGATCAGTTTATTTTTTCTTGGCGCCGATTTTGCTTTCCTTGCCGGCCAGCAAGCGAGCGATGTTTTCCCGGTGGCGCGCCAGCAGCAGCACGCCGATGACCGTGATGGTGGAGATGGTCAGCGCATCGGCGCGCCAGACGACCTTGTCCCCCAGGATGTAGTAGAAAGGCGCGAAGACAGCGGCCAGGATCGCAGCCAGGGACGAATAGCGTGTCACCAGCGCCACGATCAGCCAGGTGGCTGCGGTGGCCAGCGCCAGCCAGGGTTGCAGGGCCAGCAGCACGCCCAGGGCGGTGGCAACGCCCTTGCCGCCGCGAAAGCGCAGAAACAGCGGATACAGGTGCCCCAGAAAGGCTCCCAGGCCAGCCAGCGGTATTGCTGCCCAGGGCAGCAGGCCGCGTTGTGCGGCCCAGGCGGCCAACGCCACGGCCAGCCAACCCTTGGCCGCGTCGCCGATCAGGGTCAGGACGGCCGCCAGCTTGTTGCCGCCACGCAGCACATTGGTGGCTCCCGGGTTGCCCGAGCCAAAGCTGCGCGGATCCTGCAGGCCCATGGCGCGGCTGACCACGACGGCAAAGGGGATGGAGCCCATCAGGTAGCCGGTCAGCAAGGCGGCGGCCACGCCGAGGACAGAGGTGAAAGAGGTCATGGCAGGAAAACGGCGGGATGTCCGGCAGGGGTGGGAGATGGGCCGTATTTTATAGGAACCCCCGGGTCTGCCTTGGTGGCGGTGCGCGGGTACAATTCGCACCATCCGGTTTCAGGCGGGAACGAAGAAAATGCGCATCCTGGTATCCAACGACGATGGCTACAACGCGGCAGGGATCGAGGCCCTGGTTGCGGCATTGCGGCCTCTGGGCGATATCACGGTGGTGGCGCCAGAGACCAATTGCAGCGCGGCGTCCAATTCCCTGACCCTGCGCCGCCCCTTGTCGGTGCGCCAGGCGAGCAACGGCTTTCACTACATCAATGGCACGCCCTCGGATTGCGTCCATGTGGCGCTGACTGGCCTGCTGGATTTCAGGCCCGATCTGCTGGTTTCAGGGATCAACAATGGCGCCAACATGGGCGATGACACCCTGTATTCGGGGACAGTCGCAGCGGCCATGGAAGGCTATCTGTTCGGTGTGCCGTCCATGGCCTTTTCCCTGGTGGATCGTGAATGGCGCAACCTGGATTGCGCGGCCCGGGTGGCCCAGGACCTGGTGGCGCGGTTCCGCGACCAACCCTGGGGCGAACCGATGCTGCTCAACGTCAACATTCCAGCGGTGCCCTACCGCGATCTGACCGGCATGCGCGCCACCCGGCTGGGACGTCGCCATCCGGCCGAACCCGTGATCCGCAGCACGACACCTTACGGCGAAGCCGTATACTGGATCGGCCCGGCGGGGCGGGCGTTGGATGGGGGGGCCGAGACGGATTTCGGTGCTATCGAGGCGCATGCCGTGTCGATGACGCCCTTGCGTGTCGATTTGACGGATCATGCAAGGACCAGCGCGATCGCCCGCTGGATGGAGGACTGATGAACAAGCCGCGCCATCCGCTGGACAAGCCTGTGCGCAGCACACGCGCCGTCCCGGCAGGTTCTTCGCTGGGGCCTGGCTATTCGGCGGCCAACAGCAATACGCGCATCCACGGGCCGCGTCCATTCACCCTGCCGCAGGCTCCGGCCCGGGCACCTGCTGCGCCCGCTGCCAATCTGGGCTTGAATTCGGATCGCTTGCGCCTGCAGATGGTGCATCGGCTGCGCGAACAGGGCATTACCGATGAGCGCGTGCTGTCGGCCATGCAGGCCGTGCCGCGCCACCTGTTCGTGGATCAGGGTCTGGCCAGCCGGGCGTACGAGGATGCGGCGCTGCCGATCGGCTATGGTCAGACGATTTCCCAGCCCTGGGTGGTGGCGCACATGCTGGCGGTCATGTGCGATGGCCGCACACCGGGCAAGGTGCTGGAAATCGGCGCGGGCTGCGGCTATCAGGCCGCCGTGCTGGCCCAGTTCGTCCCCGAGATCCACGCCATCGAACGGGTGCGCGGACTGTACGAGCAGGCGCGCCTGAACCTGGCCCAGAGCCGCGTCCGGGGACGGGTGCGTCTGTCTTTCGGTGACGGGATGCAGGGGCTGGAGCACCGTGCGCCGTTCGATGGCATTGTCGTGGCCGCTGCGGGAGTTAAAATCCCTGAAGCCTTGCTGCACCAGCTGGCCGTGGGCGCGCGCCTGATCGCCCCGGAAGGCACGGCGCATCAAAGGCTGATTCTGATCGAGCGCTCCGGCCCGTCGTCCTGGCACCGGATCGAGCTCGACGATGTTCGATTCGTACCGCTGCGTCCCGGCACGCAGACTTAAGTAGGAGAACCACATGCTCGATGGGACGCTGGTGACAGATGCTCCGTTCACCCAATCGCTGCGCACCGGGCGCCTGTTGCCTGATGGCCGTCCCCAGGCAAGAACAGCCCTGCTGTTGATCGTGCTGCTGGCGGTGGCCATTCTGTCGGGGTGCGCCTCGCGTTCGGCGCGTGCGCCCGTCACGGATCGCTCCAGCAGCAGTGCCGCAACGGCGGGCGCTGCGGCCACTGGCACCTACGTGGTGCGCGCGGGGGATACGCTCTACAAGATCGCCCAGGATCATGGCATGGAAGTCTCGCGCTTGGCGCAACTGAACAACATCAGCGACCCGACGCAACTGGCCATTGGTCAGGTGCTGCGCCTGGACAGTGGCACCCCGATGCCTGCGGGCGGTTCGGTTGCCACGCCTGCGCCGGTCAAGACGACACCGCCGGCTGCCAGCAGCACGCCTGCACCGGTCCAGACTTCGGCAGCGCGTGCCAGCGATGCGGGTCTGATTTCCTGGGGCTGGCCCAGCAATGGCAAGATCATCCAGGGCTTCAATGCCACCACCAAGGGCATCGACATCGAAGGCGCGGTGGGTTCGCCCGTGACGGCCGCAGCCGAGGGCAAGGTCATGTATGCCGGCAATGGCGTGCGCGGTCTGGGCAACCTGATCCTGCTGGGGCACAGCAACGGCTTCATCACGGCATATGCCCACAACCAGTCCTTGCTGGTCAAGACCGGTGAATCCGTCAAAAAAGGCGCCAAGATCGCCACGCTGGGCCAGAGCGACACCACCTCGCCGCGCCTGCATTTCGAAATCCGCCGCCGCGGCACGCCGGTCAATCCCTTGTCCTACCTGCCGGCACGATGATCCCGACGCTGGTCTTCGATCTGGAAACGATCCCGGATGCGGACGGCCTGCGGCGCCTGAATCCGCAGTGGGCCGATCTGCCCGATGCCGATCTGATCGAGGCCGCGCTCGCCCAGCGCCGAGAGACTCACGGCAATGATTTTCTGCCCTTGCATCTGCAAAAAATCGCCGTCATCGGTTGCGTGTTCCGCGACGACCAGGGCTTTCGCGTGCGCACCCTGGGGCAGGCCGACGACCCGGAATCCGTCCTGATCTCGGGTTTTTTCAAGACCATCGGGCACTACACGCCCACCCTGGTCAGCTGGAACGGTTCGGGCTTTGACTTGCCGGTCCTGCACTACCGCAGCCTGATCCACGGCGTGGCTGCGCCGCGCTACTGGGACACAGGAGAAGATGACCGCGACTTCCGCTTCAACAATTACCTGAATCGCTACCATACGCGCCACATCGATCTGATGGACGTGCTGGCCAAATTCAATGGCCGTGCCAATGCGCCGCTGGATCAACTGGCCAAACTGTGCGGGTTTCCCGGCAAGCTCGACATGGACGGCGGTCAGGTCTGGCAGGCCTGGCATGCGGGGGACCGCGATCACGTGCGCAACTATTGCGAGACCGACGTGGTCAACACCTGGCTGGTCTATTGTCGCTACCGCCTGATCAAGGGCGAACTGGACGCAACGGCCTATGCCGCCGAACTCGCGCTGGTGCGCGACACCCTGGCGGCGATCGACGCGCCGCACTGGAAAGAATTTCTCTCCGCCTGGACTCATGCCTGAACCCATTCTGTTGTCCCTGGACGTCGAATCGCTGGATCTCGAAGGCCAGGGCATTGCCCACCACGAGGGCAAAGTCGTCTTCGTCGAGGGCGCATTGCCCGGCGAACGGGTGCTGGCCCGCGTGACGCGGCGCAAGCCATCGTTCGACAAGGCCAGGACCGAACGCGTCCTGCGACCGTCATCGCAGCGCACCCGGCCCCCCTGCCCACATTTTGGTGTCTGCGGGGGCTGCGCCATGCAACACCTGGAACCGGCCGCGCAAATGGCCGTCAAGCAGCGCGCGCTGGAGGACGCTCTGGCGCATATCGGCAAGGTCCGGCCCGAGCAGATTCTGCCGGCAGTGCAGGGGCCGGCCTTCGGGTATCGTCATCGCGCCCGCCTGTCCGTGCGGCTGGTGCCCAAAAAAGGCGGCATGCTGGTCGGGTTCCGCGAACGCGCCAGCAGCTATGTGGCTGATATGCAGACCTGTCTGGTGCTGCCACCGCATGTTTCGGCACTGTTGATGCCCCTGCGCGACCTGATTGGTGGGCTGTCGCGCCCCGACCGCATGCCACAGGTCGAGGTGGCCGTTGGTGATGCGTCCACGGTTTTCTGCTTGCGCCATCTGGAACCTCTGACGCCGGATGACCTGGATCGTCTGCGCGATTTCGGCGTGCGCCATGGCATTGACTGGTGGCTGCAGCCCAAGGGGCCGGAGACGGCCCATCCCCTGGACCCGGAACGGGCCGATGCACTGGCCTATGTGTTGCCGGCCCAGGGCCTGCGCATGCACTACCGTCCGACCGATTTCACCCAGGTCAATCCGTACATCAACCAGGCGTTGGTGGCGCGCGCGCTGAGCCTGCTGGACGTCCAGCCCGATGATCGCGTGGCAGACCTGTTTTGTGGCCTGGGCAATTTCAGTCTGCCGCTGGCCATGCAGGGGCGTGCGGTCGTGGGTATCGAAGGCAGCGCCACCCTGGTGGCCCGCGCTCGCGAGGACGCCGCCCGCCAGGGCCTGCAGGACAGGGCCGAATTCACCGAACTTAATCTGTTCGAAGTCGATGCCGGCTGGCTGCGCGGCCTGGGCCGTTGCGATCGCATGCTGATCGATCCCCCACGCGAAGGCGCGCTGGCCGTGGCGCAGGCCCTGTCTGCCCTGGCGCCGGATGAACGTCCGCGCCGCGTCGTGTACGTATCCTGCAATCCCGCTACTCTGGCGCGTGACGCGGGGATACTGCACCATGTGGGGGGCTGGTCCCTGAAGGCCGTGGGGGCGGTCAATATGTTTCCCCACACGGCGCACGTCGAGTCGATCGCAGTCTTCGAACCCTGAGGGGAATCCATGGGCCATGGGAATGTCGTGGTGGATGCGAATGGAAAACGCGCCATCCCGCGCACGGTCTGGATGCTGGGCCTGGTCAGCCTGTTCATGGATCTTTCGTCGGAATTGATCCACAGCCTGTTGCCGATTTTTCTGGTGTCGGGGTTGGGTGCCAGCGTGCTGGCCGTGGGCGTCATCGAAGGGGTGGCCGAGGCCACCGCGCTGATCGTGAAGGTGTTTTCCGGGGCGATCAGCGATGCCCTGGGCCGACGCAAGGGCCTGCTGCTGGCGGGCTATGGCCTGGCGGCCCTGAGCAAACCCCTGTTTCCCTTGGCGCATTCAGTGGGCACGGTGTTCGCCGCACGTTTCATCGACCGCATCGGCAAGGGCATCCGGGGCGCTCCGCGCGATGCTCTGGTTGCCGACGTGACGCCGCCGGAAATTCGCGGCGCGGCCTTCGGTTTGCGTCAGTCCATGGACACCCTGGGCGCGGTCCTGGGGCCGGGGCTGGCAGTCGTGCTGATGTGGGTTTTTGCGGATATCCGGCACGTGCTGTGGTTTGCCGTGGTGCCAGGGGTCATCGCCATGGCGCTGCTGTTCTGGGGCGTGCGCGAGGTGCGCCCGGAAATCGCCCGGCCAGGGGGCTTCCGTTCGCCCATTCGCTGGAATATGGCCGGCGGCTTTGGCGTTGCCTACTGGCGGGTGGTGGCGATCGGCGCGGTATTCACACTGGCCCGCTTCAGCGAGGCCTTTCTGATCCTGCGTGGGCAGGATATGGGATTGAGCGCTGTTTGGGCGCCTGCCGTGTTGATCGTGATGTCGTTGTTTTTCACGCTGTCGGCTTATCCCGCTGGTTGGCTGTCGGATCGCGTACCGCGAACCGCTGTACTGGCGGTCGGCCTGATCCTGCTGGTGCTGGCGGATCTGGCCCTGGCGGCCACGGGCGGCGGCGTCCTGGCGCTGCTGGCGGGCGCGGCGCTGTGGGGGCTGCACATGGGATTCAGTCAAGGGATCCTGGCCGCGATGGTGGCAGATACGACCCCTGTGGGGTTGAAAGGTACGGCCTTCGGAATCTTCAATCTGGCCAGCGGGCTATGCATGCTGCTGGCCAGCGTCCTGGCCGGCTGGCTGTGGCAGGTCTGGGGGCCAGCCGCGACCTTCCTGCTTGGGGCGGTCTTTGCCGTGCTTGCCTTGCTGGGGCTGGCTGTGCCGGTGGGGCGCAGCAAGGTGGTGTGAGACGGCGGGTTCAGGGCTGGGCCGGGGCTGATCGGATATAGTAACGTCTCTCGTTTCTGCCTATCCGGACCGAGCACGCATGCCGCCCACACTGAACACCGCAAGAACACCATTGGAAATCTGGCTGGATACCTGGATCCTGCCCTGGGTGCCTCAGGACGCCTGGGCCCAGGCCCTGGTGGGCGTGCTGGTGCTGGCGGGGACAGTTTGGCTGGCAGGTCTGCTGGCTTCGCGTGGGCTGGCCTTGGCCCTGGGACGCGCCTTGCGGGCCCTCGGACGGGATGACTGGAGCCAGGCGGTGGCGCATCGCGGCGTCTATCGCCATCTGGGCCACGCCGTGTCCCTGCTGCTGATCGCTGCCAACATCCGGCTGCTTGCTATTGGCAGCACGATCGAATCCTCCCTGGAACGGCTGATCCAGGCGGTCGCCCTGATCTATGTGTTCCTGGCTTTGACCCGGCTGCTGCGCGCCTGGCAGGACATCAACATGCGGCGGGTGCAGCAGGGCCGGGGACGCCCCATCAAGGGGTATCTCGAAGTCGCGCAACTGGCCGTCTGGGCGCTGTGCCTGGTGCTGGTGGTGTCCGTCCTGCTGAATCAGTCGCCCCTGCTGATGATTTCCGGCCTGGGTGCCTTGTCCGCCGTGCTGCTGCTGGTATTCAAGGATACGCTGCTCTCGCTGGTGGCCAGCACGCAAATGAACACCAACGACATGCTGCGTATCGGCGACTGGATCGAGATGCCCCAGGCAGGCGCCGATGGCTTCGTGATCGACATGGCCCTGCACACCGTCAAGGTGCAGAACTGGGACAAGACCGTCACCACGATCCCCACCTACAAGCTCTTTTCAGAAAGCTATCGCAACTGGCGCCAGATGTTCGAGTCGGGCGGGCGGCGCATCAAGCGCACCTTGCGTATCGATGCGGAATCGGTCCGGTTCCTGGATGATGCCGAGATCCTGGCGCTGCGCCGCTACCGATTGCTGGGCGACTATCTGGCGGCCAAGCAGTCGGCCCTGGAGGACACCAACCAGGCTCTCCGGGAAGCCGCCGAAATCCCGGCCAACCGGCGCCGCTTGACCAACCTGGGCACTTTTCGGGCCTATGCGTTGGCCTATTTGCAGCAGAATCCGGACATCCGCCAGGACATGATCATGATCGTGCGCATGCTCGAACCCGACAGCCAGGGGATCCCCGTAGAGGTCTATTGTTTTTCGCGCCTGACGGCCTGGGTCGATTACGAACGGGTTCAGGGCGACCTGTTCGATCATCTACTGGCCATTCTGCCGGAATTGTCGCTGCGGGTGTACCAGGCGCCTTCGGGGCATGCGTTCGCGCGCCTGGCCGGTGCTGCAAGCAGCTAGGATTTTTCAGGCACAGATCAGTTCGCAGAGACTGTCCTGTGTCCGGATTCGTCCAGGATCCGCTGCGCCTCGATGCGCACGCGTGCGGGTGCGGTCCCGCCGATATGATTGCGCGCTGCGACCGAACCTTCCAGGGTCAGCACCTGGAAGACGTCGTCCTGGATGTCGGCGTGAAAGCCGCGCAGTTCGTCCAGGGACAGATCGGCCAGGTCGCAGCCACGCTGTTCGCAGGAACGCACGGCCAGCGCCACGGTTTCGTGCGCATCGCGAAAGGGCACGCCGCGCTTGACCAGATAGTCGGCCAGATCGGTGGCAGTGGCATAGCCTTGCAGGGCTGCGGCGCGCATGGCGTCGGCCTTGACGCGCACGCCGCCCATCATGTCGGCGAAGATCGTCAGCGTGTCGCGGATGGTGTCGGCGGTATCGAACAGGCCTTCCTTGTCTTCCTGGTTGTCCTTGTTGTAGGCCAGGGGCTGGCCCTTCATCAGAGTCAGCAAGGCGACCAGATGGCCGTGCACGCGGCCGGTCTTGCCGCGCGCCAGTTCTGGCACGTCGGGGTTTTTCTTTTGCGGCATGATCGAACTGCCGGTGCAGAAACGGTCGGCCAGATCGATGAAACCGACGCGCGGGCTCATCCACAGGACCAGTTCTTCGGACAGGCGCGAAATGTGCGTCATGATGAGCGCGGCGGCCGCACAGAATTCGATGGCGAAGTCGCGGTCGGACACAGCATCCAGGGAATTGCGGCAGACTTCGTCGAAGCCCAGGGTGCGGGCGACGCGTTCGCGGTCGATGGGGTAGGACGTCCCCGCCAGGGCGGCGGCGCCCAGGGGCAGGCGGTTGGTGCGCCGGCGGCAGTCGGCCAGGCGTTCGGCATCGCGGCCGAACATCTCGGCGTAGGCCAGCAGGTGGTGGCCGAAAGTGACCGGCTGGGCGACCTGCAGATGAGTGAAACCCGGCAGGATGGTGTCGGCGTGTTCCAGGGCCAGGGAAGCCAGCCGGTGGCGCAGCAGCCCCAGCAGTTCGATCGCCAGATCGATTTCATGGCGCAGCCACAGGCGGATGTCGGTGGCGACCTGGTCGTTGCGTGACCGGCCCGTGTGCAGGCGTTTGCCCGCGTCGCCGATCAGTTCGACCAGGCGTTTTTCAATGTTGAGATGGACGTCTTCCAGGTCCAGCGACCAGGTGAAGCGTCCGGCCTGGATTTCTTCCAGGATCTGCGCCATGCCGCGCTGGATATCAGCCAGGTCGGAGGCGCTGATGACGCCTGCGGCGGCCAGCATGTCGGCGTGGGCCAGCGAACCCTGGATATCGAAGGCGGCCATGCGCTGGTCGAAGTCGACCGACGCGGTGTAGCGCTTGACGAGATCGGAGACCGGCTCGGAAAACCGGGCCGACCAGGCCTGTGATTTGTTGTCGAACTGATTGTGTGCGGACGGGGTATTGGACATAGTGGGCGCATTATAAAGGAGGGGGTGCCGGCTCCGCAGCCGGGCAGGCTCGGCCTGCGCTATATTAAAAGCTTTTCAGCGGAACCCCGATACCATGGCGCAGCCCGACATGAAGCAGATCACTGCGATCGTCAAACCCTTCAAGCTCGACGAAGTGCGCGAGGCCTTGTCCGAACTGGGCGTCAACGGCCTGACCGTGACCGAGGTCAAGGGCTTCGGCCGCCAGAAGGGCCATACCGAACTTTACCGCGGGGCAGAATATGTGGTGGATTTCCTGCCCAAGATCCGTATCGATGTCGTCGTGGCAGCCAGCCAGGTCGAGGGCGTGATCGAGGCCGTCATCCGTGCCGCGCGCACGGGCAAGATCGGCGATGGCAAGATCTTTGTTTCCCCGGTCGAGCAGGCCGTGCGCATTCGTACCGGGGAAACCGGCATCGAGGCGCTGTAGCGTCTTCAGGCCGGACTGCTGCGGTGCCGTGACACGACCGTCCAGAAAGACGGCAGAAAATATTCCGCCACCAGCAGGGGTTGGCCCAGGCGTATGAACACCGAATGCCGGGCCAGGATCGTCTGGCCCGCTGCGGTATCGACCCATGTCCCGTCGGGACGGCGTGTGCGCAATTGACCGAAACGAAACCCGCTGCGCGCAATGCGGGGGTCCTGGTACAGGATGTCGGCCAGCGGACGCTGGCCCAGGCCCCGCATGGCCTTCCAGGCCCCCAGGCTGGCCTGCAGGGGGGTGAAACTGCAGGCCTGGACGGCGGGCACGCCGTCGATGGTCATCAGGATCTCGCGCCACCAGACCGGGGCTCCCGTCGACAGTCTGGCCTCGGCGGCCCAGCCGGACGTCAGGGCCTCGACGGCCTCGCGGCGCACCGTCAGCTGCACCTCGCCCAGGCGGCGCAGGCCGGCGGTCAGCGCACCGGGCCGACGTAACCAGGCCTGTATCGGGCGATTCAGTCTGGGGGCGGGCGCGTGGCGCCAGGGGCGAGGAAAAGCGGTGTCCGGAGTCATGACTAACGGTTCTGCAAGAGGGGCTCACGATAGCATGACCGATGCTCACGACGCTGTCTGGGTGGCGCTACAATGCGCAGCACCATGGAACCGGTCCGAATCTCAAAACTCATGGCCCAGCGTGGCCTGTGTTCGCGGCGCGAAGCCGATGCCTACATCGAGCGCGGCTGGGTGCGCGTGGATGGTCGGGTCGTCAGTGAACTGGGATCCAAGGCGCTGCCCAGCGCCCGCATCACGCTTGAGCGCCAGGCCGCCCGTCGCCAGACCGACAAGGTCACGATCATCCTGAACAAGCCGGTCGGCTACGTGTCACATCAATCCGGCAAGGGCTATCGCCTGGCCACATCCCTGATCCAGGCGCATACCCAGCATCGTCCGGGCCATGGGCCGGCCTTTGATCCTGCGCATCTGCGTGGGCTGGCGCCTGCCGGACGGCTGGACATCGATTCCCAGGGGCTGCTGGTCCTGACCCAGGACGGGCGCATTGCCCGCCAGCTCATCGGCGACGATTCCTCGATAGAAAAAGAATACCTGGTGCGTGTAGAAGGCCGCTTGTCGGCAGGCGGGCTGGCCCTGCTGAACCACGGCCTTTCGCTGGATGGTCAGGCCTTGCGGCCTGCCCGCGTCGCCTGGCAGAACCAGGACCAGCTGCATTTCATCCTGCGCGAAGGCCGCAAGCGCCAGATTCGTCGCATGTGCGAACAGGTCGGCCTGAAGGTCGTCGGCCTGAAGCGCGTACGCATGGGACGGATCGTGCTGGGCGATTTGCCAGTGGGGAAATGGCGCTATTTGCGGGACGGTGAACGTTTCTGAGTGATGGGCCGTCCAGATGCGGGATGGTTCGACCGGGCGGCGGGTCTGTTGGGCACAGCAGTCTGGTCTGCCGTGCGGCGTGGTGTGCTGATTTCCAATGAGTGCCGGGCGTGCTCGTCCTGGGCCAGCGTTTTTTCCATCCAGGGCAGGGCGGCGCGCAATTCCTCGTGCAGCGTCCAGGGTGGATTGACGATGAACATGCCGCTGCCGTGCAGGCCCAGGCCATCGGCAGCCGGCTTGCGCACCGTCAGCGTGGCATGCAGCCATTCCACCGGCAAACGTTCCAGTGCGCGGGCCATTTCGTGCGCCTGGACGCGTTGCACCAGGGGATACCAGATGGCAAAGCAGCCGGACGCGAAGCGTTCCAGGCCGTCTCGGACGGCCTGCAGCGTGTGGCGGTAATCCCGCTTGTCCTCGTAGGACGGGTCGATCAGGATGATGCCGCGCCGCGTCGGCGGCGGCAGCAGCCGTTTCAAGCCCGCAAAGCCATCCTCGCGGGCGATGGCCACCTGGCGGCGTGAGCTGCCCAGTTGCTGCAGCGTGTCTTCGAGCACTTCGATTTCGGTAGGGTGCAGTTCGAACAGCCGCAGCTTGTCGCGTGTGCGCATGGCGTGCAGGGCCAGCGCGGGCGAGCCCGGATAGTGGTTGGCGACCCCGTCGGGGTTGAAATCCTGGACGGCACGAAGGTAGCGCGCCACCAGCGCCGGTGGCCGGGATGCGCCCAGCAGTCGATCCAGCCCGTCGACGACTTCGCCGCTCTGGCCGGCCCAGGCGCCGTCCAGGGCATACAGGCCCGCGCCGGCATGGGTGTCGATCACCCAGTAGGGCGCGTCCTTGCGATTGAAATAATCCAGGATCTGGACCAGGATGGCGTGTTTCAGGACGTCGGCGTGGTTGCCGGCATGAAAGGCGTGGCGATAGCTGAACATGGGGCGCCCGTCTGCTTATCGGGACAGGCCGGGCGCGTCGGCCCGGACGCGGTCCAGTTCGTCAGTGAAGATTGCGTGGCAACCCCAGTCGAGCAGCGTGCGGGCGCGGGCGGGATCGTTGACCGTCCAGACGGCCAGGGTGGCCTCCTGGTCCAGGATATCGCGCACTGTGGCTTCGTCGGCGTGTTCCGTGTCGATATTCAGCCCGATGCAGCCCAGGCCCAGCTGCCGGGCCCGCCAGTCGGCCGGGACCGGTCCTTCGATGAGCAGGGCGCGGGGCAGCCCGGGCTGGGCGGTGCGGGCGGCTTCCAGGGCCGTCTCGGAAAAGGATGACAGCAGCGGTGGCAGGCTGGCGCCTGCCCACAGGCGTGCGGCTTCATGGGCCACGGCGGCGCCGGTTTCGGCGTCATGGCCCGTGGTGGGCTTGATCTCGATGTTGCTGTGGATGCCATGCGCGCGGGTATAACGGGCCACGGCATACAGGGATGGCGCTGGCTCGCCAGAAAAATCCGGTCCATGCCAGCTGCCGAAGTCCATCCGGCCCAGAGCGCGCCAGTCCAGCGTGCTGGCCAGACCATGGCCGTCCGATGTCCGGTCCACGGAGTCATCGTGCAGCAGAAAAGACATGCCGTCACCGCTGAGCTTGACGTCGAATTCCACCATGCCGAATCCAGCGGCGGCACCGGCGCGGATTGCCGCCAGGGTGTTTTCGGGGGCCAGGTGCCCCCCGCCGCGATGGGCGATGAAGGCCGGCCAGGGCCAGGCAGAATGGGTCGGGGGCATGGGGTGATCATTGAAAAGGGGCAGTCCGCATTTTAGCCAGTGCAGGGCGCTTCCCGCCAGGCGCGGGCCTTTTGCCTTGGCGAAGAGGCGTGCCACGATGGTAAACTGCGGAACATTTCGTTCGCGCGGCCCTGGGGCCGTCAGTCTCCAGCAGGTGAGCCGTTCATGTTCGATTTCATTCGTACGCATCAGCGCCTGATGCAGTTGATTCTCCTGATTCTCGTCGTGCCGTCTTTCGTGTTCTTCGGGATCAGCGGTTATTCCTTTGTCACGGCCGATTCGGCCCTGGTCGAAATCGGCCGGGCTTCGGTCAATCGCGACGAATTCATCCAGGCCCAGCGCAATCAGCTGCAGCAGATGCAGGAAAGCAGCCAGGGGCGCTTTGATCCCGCCTTGCTGGACAATCCGCAGGCCCGTCAGGCGCTGCTGGACCAGCTCATCGATCGCAAGCTGCAGATTGCCGTGGCAACGCAGAACCATTTCAGCGTGTCCGATGGCGCCTTGCGCCGTGCCATCGCTGCCATGCCGCAGCTGCAGGTCGATGGCCAGTTCTCGCCCGATCGTTATCACGAGGTCCTGGCGTCCTACGGCCTGACGCCGCGCGATTTCGAGGCCGGGCAGCGCGCCGAACTGGCGCTGGACCGCGTGCTCGGTCCGGTGCGTGACACGGCGGGCCTGCCGGCCCCGGTGCTCGATACCCTGAAACGTGCCCTGACCGAGGAGCGCACCATCCGCTTGCGGGTCTTCAAGGCCGAAGATCATGCCAAGCAGGTCCAGGTGTCGGCCCAGGACATCCAGGCCTGGTATGACTCGCACCAGGACGCATTGCGTCTGCCCGAGCAGGTGTCCGCCGACTATCTGGTGCTCGACGAGGCCGCCGCGCTGGCCAGCGTGCCGAGCCTCGACGAGGCCCAGCTGAAGGACTACTACGAGCAGAACAAGTCACGCTATGTGGTGCCAGCGCGTGTCAGCGTCAGCCACATCCTGGTCAAGCTGCCGGCAGGCGCCTCTGACGACGTGGCCAAGACTGCGCTGGCCAAGGCCGAAAGCCTCGTCACCCGCGCCCGTGCCGAACCCTCCGGTTTTGCCGATCTGGCTCGCAAGGAATCCCAGGATGCGGGGACGGCGCGCGATGGTGGATTGCTGGGCTGGATCCAGCGTGGCACCTTGCCGCTGGCGATGGAACAGGCCGTGTTCGCACTCAAGCAGGGCGAAATCTCCGACCCCGTCAAGGGGCCGGATGGCTACCATATCTTCATGGCCGACCAGGTCCAGCCCGAGCAGGGCGAATCCTTTGAACAGGCGCGTTCCAAGGTCGAGGACGAGGTGCGCCGGGAACTGGCTGCCGAGCGGTTCGCTGACATGGCGACCAAGCTCACCAGTCTGGTCTATGACAATCCGTCCAGCCTGGAACCCGCCGCCAAGGATCTTGGCTTGCAGATCCGCCAGGCTGACGGGATTGCGCGCGACCGCCTGTTGAGCGCCGATGAGGCCGGCCCGGGTGCGGCTGCTGTGTCCGCTGACTCGGCCATTCTGGGTGATGTGCGCGTTCGCCAGGCCTTGTTCAGTTCCCAGGTTCTGACCGACAAGCAGAACTCGGGTGTGATCGAAATCTCGCCCGACACCATGGCCGTGGTGCGCGTGCGCGAAGCGACCCCCGCGCATGTGCCGGCACTGGAGCAGGTCAAGGACCACATTCGTGCGCAACTGACCAATGAACGCGCCTTGGCCGCTGCCGTGGCCGAAGGCGAGCAGGTGCTGGCTTCGCTGCAGGCCCAGCCTTCAGCCGAGGGTTTCGGGGATTCCATGAAGATCAGCCGCCTGGATTCGGCCGGCCTGTCCAAGGATGTGCTGGACACTGCGTTCTCGGTCGAGGCGGACAAGCACCTGCCAGCCTTCGGTGGCGTGGCGCTGGCGCGTGCCTATGCGATTGTGCAGGTGGACAAGGTGCAGCCTGGTTCCACGGATACGCCGGCGCTGGCTGGCCTGGGCCAGCAGATGGCCCGGCTCTGGGGCGGAGCGGAACAGCAGGCCGTGCTGGCTGAATTGCGCCAGCAATGGGGCGTCAAGGTCACGGACGAAGGGCGCAAGCTGGTCGCGCAGGGCGACAGCGGATCGAATTGATTGGTTTTCGCCCAGTAAACAGGGCGAGGTGGCGGGGCATTCCGGTTGTGACATCCCTCCACCTCGCGGCTTGCAAGCCGCTCGGATTCGATCGGCGGGGCATTCCGGTTGTGGCATCTCTCCACCTCGCGGCTTGCAAGCCGCTCGGATTCGATCGGCGGGGCATTCCGGTTGTGGCATCTCTCCACCTCGCGGCTTGCAAGCCGCTCGGATTCGATCGGCACAGGACAGTCCGCAGGGACTGTCCTGTGTCCGATCTCATCCCCTCGCGCGGACGATTTTTTGGACTTGGGGGACGTGCCGGATGGCGCGGATGACCTGGGCCAGGTGCTTGCGGCTGTCGACCTGGACCATGATGCTGAGCAGGGCCGTGGCAGCGGCCTCGTCGGGCATGGTGAGTTGGATGATGTTGGAGTCGGCCTCGGTGATTTCCGCAGCCAGGCGGCCCAGCACGCCGCGTTCGTTCAGTACGGTCAGTTCCAGGCGCGTGGTCAGGTGTCGGGCGGTAGTGGTGTCCCAGATGACCGGGATCCAGCGTTCCGGTTCGCGCGCCTGCTGGCGTTTTGCCACCGGGCAGTCGCTCATGTGGACCACCAGCCCGTGACCCAGGCGGATTCCGCCGATGATGGCATCGCCTGGCAGCGGGCCGCAGCAGGGCGCCAATTGAACTGCCTGGCCCTCGTTGCCGTGGATCACGATGGGCGCGCTGGTGACGGATGTGAATTCGTCTACCGCCGTTGCCGTGGTTTCCAGCATGGCATTTTCTGGGGCGAAGCGGCGCGCCACGACGGCGGCCAACCGTTTCCCCAGGCCGATATCGGCAAGGATTTCGGTACGCGAGGCACCGCCTGATCCCTTGGCCAGCCGTTCCCATTGTGGGTCATCGTCCTTGGGGTAGGGGATGGACAGCTGGTCGAAGGCCTGGTTCAGCAAGCGGCGACCGAAGGCCACGGATTCCTCGTAGCGTTCGGTGCGCAGATAGTGGCGGATTTCCGATCGTGCGCGGCCGGTGCGCACGTAATTCAGCCACTGGGCGCTGGGGCGCGAGGCGGCTGACGTGATGATTTCGACGGAATCGCCACTGCGCAGTTCGGTTCGCAGCGGCGAGAATTCGCCGTTGATCTTGCAGGCCACCGCGTGGTTGCCGACGTCTGTGTGGATGGCGTAGGCGAAGTCCACCGGCGTGGCGCCACGCGGCAGCGACAGGATTTTTCCCTGGGGCGTGAATACGTAGACGGCATCGGGGAACAGATCGACCTTGACGTGTTCCAGGAATTCCCCCGAATCGCCGGTCTGGCTCTGGATGTCCAGCAGCGATTGCAGCCATTGGTGGGTGCGTTTCTGCAGATCGTTGAGCGAAGTGCCCTGTTCCTTGTACAGCCAGTGGGACGCGACGCCTTCTTCGGCGACGTGGTCCATGTCGCGGGTGCGGAACTGGAATTCGACCGGTGTGCCATAGGGCCCGATCAGCGTCGTGTGCAGGGACTGATAGCCGTTGATTTTCGGGATGGCGATGTAGTCCTTGAATTTGCCGGGCACGGGACGGTACAGCTGGTGCAGGGTGCCCATGGCCAGGTAGCATTCGGGCAAGGTATGAACGATGACGCGAAAACCGTAGATGTCGAGCACGTCAGAAAAAGATTTCTTCTGCTCGACCATTTTTTTGTAGATGCCGTAGAGCGATTTTTCACGGCCGTTGACTTCGGCATCCAGGCCGGCGGCGGGCAACGCGGCACGCACGGCTTCGGCGATTTTGGAGATGACTTCCCGGCGGTTGCCGCGCGCGGCCATCATGGCCTTGTGCAGGACGGCGTAGCGGTTGGGATGAATGGCCTTGAAACAGCGGTCCTGCAGTTCGCGGAACAGTGCATTCAGCCCCAGCCGATGTGCGATCGGCGTGTAGATGTCGAGGGTCTCACGCGCCACGCGGCGGCGTTTTTCGGGGTTGACCGCATCCAGCGTGCGCATATTGTGCAGCCGATCGGCCAGTTTGATCAGGATCACGCGCACATCGCGTGCCATGGCCAACAGCATCTTGCGGAAGGATTCCGCCTGCTGTTCGGCCTTGGTGGCGTATTCCAGGCGTTCGAGCTTGGTCAGGCCATCGACGATCTCGGCGACCTCGACACCGAATTTTTCGGCCAGTTCCTGCTTGCTGACGTTCTGATCTTCGATCACGTCGTGCAGCAGGGCGGCCATCAGGGAATCGGCGTCGAGTTTCCAGCCCGCGCAGATTTCGGTGACGGCGATGGGGTGGGAAATGTAGGGTTCGCCGCTGGCGCGGAACTGCCCCAGGTGGGCATTGTCGGCGAAGCGGTAGGCTTCCCGGATCCGTTCGATGTCGCGCGGCCCCAGGTACCCGGAGATGATCTGGTTGAGTCCGGCCAGCGAGGCGATTGGGACGGGTGTCGAATGATCTGTTTGTGAAACGGGGGCCGAGAGCGGCTTGCGCCGCCTCAGGCGGGGGCCCTTGCGCAGGACGGCAAGCAGTCCGGAGGACGCGCCGCGCAAACCTGGAAACGCCATGGCCCGTTCTCCGGAATCAAGTCGGGACTTTTCGCAGCATCTCGGTGCCGACCAGACCCTGGGCGATTTCCCGGAGTGCGGTGACCGTGGGCTTGTTGTGGCTCTGGATGCGGGCTTCGTGTCCCTGGGCCAGTTCGCGGGCGCGATAGGTCGCGACCAGGGTCAGGTCGAAGCGGTTGGGGACTTGTTCGAGGCAGTCTTCTACAGTGATGCGGGCCATAGGTGTCCTGGTTCAGGAAGCGGTTGACAGTGGTTTACGGATGCCCAGCTGGGTGAACAGTTCTGCGTGCCGGACGGATTGCGCGCAATAGCGCAGGCGTGCGGCCCCGATGACTTGGCGAAGCTGTTCTAAAGCGAGGCTAAATTCTTGATTAATAATAACATATTCGCAATCCGAGGCATGCGCCATTTCGCTTCCCGCAGCCAGCAGTCGCCGGGCGATGACCTGGGGCGCATCCTGGCCGCGTTTTTTCAGGCGGGCTTCCAGAGCCTCGATCGAGGGGGGCAGGATGAAGATGCCGATTGCCTGGGGATAGTGGCGGCGCACCTGAAGCGCACCCTGCCAATCGATTTCCAGGATGATGTCGGTGCCGCTGGCCAGGGCCTGATCGACCCGGTCGCGGGGCGTGCCG